>Ga0335081_10000996_pt1 | contig 45480 bp, 45 predicted proteins | sample Lox_Sample_35_FD_206713 | JGI IMG/M metagenome (GOLD analysis project Ga0335081, IMG submission 206713) | Soil microbial communities from Loxahatchee National Wildlife Refuge, Florida, United States - Lox_Sample_3.5 | ecosystem: Environmental > Terrestrial > Soil > Wetlands | place: USA... | reverse complement strand
CGCTTCGATCGACACCTCGCGATGTTGACCGCAAGATTCGGGGCCAAGATGGATTCGCTGCTCCTTTCTTGTACGACTCTTTCATTCGCTACAACATGCCGGTTTATCCCGGCGCACAACGAGAAACGCCCATGGCACAGCCGATCCGCCGACAGAGGAGTAATTCTGACGGTTGCCTTGAGCTGTCGGGAAATCCAGGCAGGAAGGAACCGGCCCTGCGCAGGATCTCCCGTCCGCCTCACTACCTGCTGACCAGTGGACGCAGCAAGAAATATAACGCGACTGTGTGCGTGATCATTAACAAGGGCACGTAAATGATCGGGATCGCATAGGTGGCGGCCAATTGTCCCGGCATCTCAGGAACGCCGGTCTGAATGGCGTGGTAATAGTCGCCGATAATGTCGATTGTCCCCACGAGATTGAAGGCAACGACGAAAGACCAAAACAGCGGGCGTATCCTCGCGGTGAGAAGCGCCAGCATGGCCAGCACGCCGGTTGCGAAATCACCGTAGGCGGCGAAAGTCGCAAAGCTAGCGGGCAGATTAGGGCCTGCGACTCCCGGCAGGATAAAGACGAGCCCGAAAAATCGAAAGCTGTGCAGAGCAGCAATTGCGCGTTGCGCATCGAAGCGGCCCATCGCCTTGAGCCTGGGCCAGACGTAAACACTGAAGCAAAGCAGCCACGCCACATAACCTAAAACGAGTTGAATTTGAAAGAGAGTCTCCGATGACATTTCAAGCCTCCTGAGTCGTCCTGGCGAAGATCCGGGCATTCTGATGAAAGAACTCCTCCAGCGTCTGTGGACTCCTGCCGGTGACCATGCGAATCGCATCGGTAGTCTGGTAGCCTTCTTCGCTCTTCCGAAAGGTCTGCCAAAGATGTGAGAGATGGTCGAGCGCGTGAGCGCCGGTCCGCTCCTTCACCGCATTGGCCCATTGCTCGTCTGTGATAGCCACGTATCGAATAGGCCGTCCGATCGCTCTCCCGAGGGCTTCGATCACCTCTCTCACCGTGGGAGTTTCGCTGACCAGCGCGTACGCGCTCTCAGCCGGCACGTCCGGATTGGCCAACAGCGCCGCGGCAACACGGGATACATCTTGCGCGCCGACGAGCGGAATCACGGTCGTCTCCGCGCCCCACGGCAGGTGCACAGTACCTTGCTCGGCGACGCTCCGGCTGACAAGGGCACGCACGTTTTCGTAGTAGGGCGGCGCCTGGAGATGAACAGCACCCACCTGCGCCCAATCGAAGATGCGGTCGGCCAGTCGATGCTGCAAATTGCGGAAGCTGGCGGCGCGTTTTAGGCTACGAAACGCGGGATCAGCGGGTCTACCCTGAAACTGCGAATTGTTGACCACCAGTTCCAGGGCCGCATCGCGAGCGGCAGCGGCAAAAATCGTAGCTGCCTCAAGCAGCCCGTCAGCCACAGGGTATGTAAAGTAAGCGCGCTTGACATTCTTCATTGCGGCTTCGACTGAAGCTGAGTTCAGGAGGTCGCCCTCGATCACTTCCGCGCCCTGTTGACGGAGCTCATCGGACCTCGAATCGAGCTTATGGACTAATGCGCGAACCGGCACGTTTTGTTGCAGTAGAAGACTTGCCACCAGGCGGCCTGTCGAGCCTTGCGTTCCACCAGCTGCACCTGTAACCAAAATTGGATGAGACATGGGTTTTCCTTTCGCCTCATAGGATGATGCACATAATCTAATAGATTCGGACTTTTCCTCATCCGGCCATAAAGGCTCCGAAGATTGCACTTTTGGATGATTCGCAGCATCCTATAACCATGCGTTACCGGACCGAACATAAACTCGAGACCCATCAGAAGATTGTGAAAGACGCCTCGGGCCGCGTCCGAACCGAAGGGTTAAACGGCGCCTCGGTTTCCGCCGTTATGAAAGCCGCCGGCCTGACCCACGGAGGCTTTTATAAGCATTTCGGCAGCAAGGACGACCTGCTCCTGGAGTCGCTTCGTGTGGGCTTCCGGGAAATCGAGGATACCCTCGCTCATGCCGCTGAACAGTCGCCGCCCGGAGAGGCATGGAAGGCCATCGTAAGAACCTACTTGAGCCTGGAACTCTGTGAACATCCCGAGCGGGGGTGTCCCATGGCGGCACTTGCTCCGGAACTGGCGCGGGCAGACAAGAGAATGAAGCCGCAGATTGCTGTGGAGTTGGTTAACTACAAGAGCCGAATGTTGCCGTTCATGCCTGGCCGGCGAACCGAGGACAAAGAACGCGCTTTTTTTGTGATTTTCTCAACGATGATCGGTGCTGTTGAAATTGCTCGAATCCTGCCAGATCGCACGATTCGAGAGAAAGTGCTGGCGACTACAAAAGACTTTCTCTTGCACAGCCTCTGACCCCCGGCCCGCGCGCCACCCGCCGATCAGCAGACACGCCCCCCGAGCAGCCGATCTCTGATGTAGCACCGGTCCGTCCCGTCGGGGGGGCGTGAATGTCCACGCGTGTGAGGTTCCGACAAACGCCCCATCATGCTTTGGAACGACCCTATGCATTCCAGGTCGTGCAAACTGCTGGAATGGCCAAGAACAAACGCAAACGCAATCCGAAGACCGTTTTGAAACTCCCCGATCTCGAACAGTCGAAATCGGCGGTCCTTAATAGCCTTACCTCCCGAAGTTCCCAACGATCGTACGATCATGCCATTCGCGAATTCATCGACTGGTACTGCTCGGAGCCCCGGCTCGCTTTCAACAAAACCGTGGTGACCCGATACCGGATCAGCCTTGAACAGGCCCAATATGCTTCCTCCACCATCAACCTCCGCCTAGCAGCCATTCGCAGGCTTGCGTACGAGGCCGCGGACTGCGGGCTTCTGAGCCCTGATCTTGCGGCGGGAATCCGGCGTGTCAAGGGCGTGAAGAAGCACGGCATGCGGATTGGGAATTGGTTGACTGCGGAGCAGGGAAAGCGACTCCTTGCGGTGTTCGATGGCGGGAATCTGCGCGGCAAGCGTGATTACGCCATGGTCGCCGTACTACTTGGATGCGGACTCCGAAGGGCGGAGGCCGCTAATCTCGCCGTCGAAGATTTGCAGCAGCGAGAAGAGCATTGGGTAGTCGCCGACCTGGTCGGCAAGGGAGGCCATGTTCGGACCGTGCCAGTGCCGAGCTGGGTTAAAGTGGCAGTGGACGACTGGTTGGCTGCTGCCGGAGTCACCACCGGCCCGATATTTCGGGCCATCAACAAGGGCCAGCGCATTGGGAAGACCGGTTTCAGTCCGAAGGTGATCTGGGGCGTGGTGAAAGGAGGTTCTTCGAAATGCGGCATCGACAATGTGGCCCCGCACGATTTGCGTCGCTATGCCGCATTCGGCATAGGCGTCGCACCTGCGCCCGCCTGTGCCATGAAGCTGGCGGGGAGCTTGAGCAGATCCAGTTCTTGCTCGGTCACGTCAGTGTCCAGACGACGGAGCGCTACCTGGGCTGCAAGCAGCGACTCCGAAATGCGGTCAACGACAAGATCGGTCTCGAACCAGCCGCGTCGTAAGTACGCCCTCGTCGCGCTGGCCGACTTAGCGGTCGTAATCCTGCGGTCCGCCGGCGCTGCCGTGGCGGTCTTTTGCCAATGTTACCGCCGGACGTTATGGGGCCAAGCAGTCTAACCTGCGACAATTAACAGCCATGGACAAGTTTGCCGAGTTCATGCAGCATCCCGCAAACAGGATTGCCAGTACAGCCCAAGCAACACCAGGAGTAGAGGGCTAAGTCTTCGACGGGGCGGACGGGAGCCAGATGGCATTTTGGACCTGCAATCAAACAGCACTGTCTAGTGCGCACGTCCACGATTACGACGAATACATGGTGGTTGTGCAAGGATGCTACACGCTGATCATCGACGGGCATCGCATTCCGCTGAGCGCCGGCGGTGAGTAGTTCATACCGAGGGGAACTCTGCACAGCGGCCAGGTTGTTGCCGGAACCCGTACTATACACTGCTTCGGCGGCCGCCGCGCCAACAGAGTTGGAACCTGAAACCAACGTGCCGCTGACGCGTAATCGCCTATGGTGAGATTGGCCGGCGAAGGCACCGTCGTGAGGCATCATCCAGGCAGCCCACCGTCGAACAAGGCCGGCGTCCCATGAGCCGGAGAAGAAGATCAGCTGGCGCCAAGCCGACTTATCAGGCGGAATCCGAGTGAGACTACGCGCCTAACACAGGGGAGGTCGGTTTCAGTCCACCTGCCGGTGGTTGACCGGCCGCACGGAATGTGGAACTCTTCAGCATATTTTTCCACCCCTTGACGCGATTCTCAACGAGATATAAGATTATAAGGTCCGCGATTCCTTTAATAGGATACAAAGGGAATCCAAATGGTGTTGGCACTCGGAGCGCGGTCAGGGTGGGAATCCTCCGGTGCCATGGAAAGGGGGCAAACGCACATGCTCTCGCCAGGTACCACCGCTGGCAACGGTTCGGTTCTCGCTCACCTCCAGAGCGTCTCTCCCAACGCCTGCTTCCAGTGCAACCGGTGCACGGCCGGCTGTCCTCTGATCTCAGCCATGGACCTTACCCCCGCACAGGTGGTGCATCACTTGTTGCTGGAGAACTGGGAACCGGTCCTGAAGTCCAATTCCATCTGGGTTTGCGTCCACTGCGAGACTTGCACGGCACGCTGTCCCCAGGAAGTGGATATCTCCAAGCTGTTCCACGCGGCGCGGGTCACGGCTTGGCGGAGTGGGCGGGTGGCTCCGGACCAGGCGATCGCCACCTATTTCGCGTCCTTCCTGGAGAACCTCTATTTATATGGGCGCTCTGCCGAATTGCCCCTAACCGTAATCTGCAAGCTAAAGAGCCAGGACTACCTCCGCGACATGGCGCTGGGTCTGCGGCTCATCGCCCGCGGACGCCTGAACTTCCTGAACGTCCCCAAAGGTGCGGCGATCTACCGCCGCCTCTACGAACGGGTCCGGCAGAAGGAGGAGGCGTCGGCATGAACCGCTATGCCTATTATCCGGGTTGCTCACTGGAAACCATGGCATGCGAGTACGACGCTTCGTTTCGCAATGTCTGCGCGCACTTGGGCATCAGCCTGGAGGAGGTACGCGACTGGTTTTGCTGCGGTGCAGGCATGGTGGGGAATCTCTCCCCGCTATTGGGACTGGCCACGCCCATGAAGAACCTGGCGCTGGCGCACCAGAGCGGATTCGACCAACTGGTGGCGCCCTGCAGCGCCTGCTACAACCAGTTCAAGCGCGCCAGCCAGGAGGTCGAAGAAGATGCCGACGTGCGCAAGCAGGTGGAAGAGATTATCGAGTATCCCCTGGACCACCCTGTCGCTGTCCTGCATCCCCTCGAAATGCTCCAGCACGAGTTGGACGGGCGGACGCTCAAGATCCAGAATGATCTCGGACACCTGCGAGTTGCGTGCTACTACGGCTGCCTGCTCACGCGCCCACCCAAGGTCGTGAACTTCGATCAGTGCGAAGACCCGCAGAGCATGGACCGGTTGCTCCAGCGGGCGGGCATTCCGACGGTCAACTGGTCGCGCAAGACCTTCTGCTGTGGCGCTTTTTACGCCATCGTGAACCCCTCCAAGGTTCTGGAACTGGCGCGCGAGATCCTCACGGACGCGGCCGGTGCCGGAGCCAACGCGGTGGCCGTGGCTTGCCCGGTTTGCCATCTGAACCTGGATGCCCGCCAGCCCGAGGTTAACGCGGCCTACGGCACAGAGTTTCATCTTCCCGTTTTCTACTTCACCCAGTTACTGGGTCATGCATTAGGAGTACCTTCCGAAGGCTTGGGCCTATGGCGGCACGTGGTCGATCCGCAGCCCCTGCTGGGTATAGCAGGTGTGGCAGCGGTGCGGAGTTGAGGTTATGGCGGAAAAAACCACAGTGGGGGCGGTGCTGGTGGTGGGCGGAGGCGTCGCCGGGATGCAGTCGGCACTGGATCTGGCCGACTCCGGTTACAAGGTTTACCTGGCCGAGAAGGAGAGCAGCATCGGCGGGACCATGTCGCAGCTCGACAAGACCTTTCCGTCGAACGACTGCGCCATGTGCATCCTGGCGCCGCGCCTGGTTAGCGTAGGCCGCCACCTTAATATACAGATCCTCCCCAATACCGACCTGGTGGGTCTCCACGGCGAGGCCGGGAACTTCCACGCCGACTTGCGGCGGCGAGCCAGCTACATCGATCCCAACAAGTGCACCGGCTGCGGCGAATGTGTTTTGGCCTGCCCGGTCGAACTCCCCAACGAATTCAACATCGGGCTGAACGGACGCAAGGCCATCGCCAAGCGGTACCCGCAGGCGGTGCCGGCGCAATTCGCCATCAGCAAACGCGAGCGCCCGCCTTGCCAAGCCGCCTGCGCCGCCGGCACGAACGTGCAAGCCTATGTGGCGCTGACTGCGCAGGGCAAGTTTGCCGAAGCGCTGGCGGTAGTGCGGGAGCACATGCCCTTCGCTGCCGTGTGCGGGCGCATCTGCCTGCACCGTTGCGAGGGGGAATGCAACCGCAACGTGGTAGACGAGCCAGTGGCCATCATGCACCTGAAGCGGTTCCTGGCGGACTGGGATTTCGAGCACCGCTCGCCTTTCCCGGCGCCCGTGGAAAGGACCCGTGCCGAGCGCGTCGCGGTGATCGGCGGCGGCCCGGCGGGGCTCGCTTGCGCCCACGACCTCGCCAAGCTCGGCTATCCCGTCACGCTATTTGAATCGGCCCCCAAACTGGGCGGCATGCTGCGTTCCTGTGTTCCGGAGTTCCGCCTGCCGGAAGCCTACCTCGATCGCGATATCGAGTTTCTGCTCTCGCCGGGCTTCGACGTGCAAACCAACATGGCGCTGGGCCGCGATTTCACGCTGGAAGGTCTTGAGGAGAAGGGATATCAGGCCGTGTTCCTGGCCACTGGGGCGCAGCGCCCCAAGCGGCTGCCTATTCCTGGCAACGATCTGCACGGCATCGGTTTCAACATCGACTTCCTAAAGAAGGCGCGCGCCGGCGAACCGCTGGATCTGGCCGGACGAGTGTTGGTGGTCGGCGGCGGCAACGTGGCCATCGACGTGGCCCGCACCGTGCGGCGGATGGGCGTCCGGCAGGTCACCATGGCGTGTCTCGAAAGCCGGGAGACCATGCCCGCTCACGCCTGGGAGATTCAGGAAGCCATCGAGGAAGGAATCGAGATCATCAACGACGTCACCTTCAAGCGATTCCTGGGCGAAGACGGGTGGGTCAGCGGCGTAGAAGCCAAGCGCATCAGTTCCATGGCCTTCGACAAAGACGGCCGGCTTACCGTGAAGGAGATACCGGGGAGTGAATTTGTGATCGCCGCCGGCCGCGTGATCGTAGCCATCGGCCAGAGCCCCGATCTCGCCTACCTCGATGCCAAGGATGGCATCCAGGTACGGCGTGGACTCATGGAAGTCGACCCGGAAACGCTGGCCACCGGCCACCCGGGCGTGTTCGCCGGCGGCGATGTCATTGCCGAGGAGGCGCGGCTGAAACTGCACCTCTTCGCGGGCGGCGATGTCGTTACCGGCACCGCTTTCGTGGTGGATGCCGTGGCCGCGGGACACAAGGCCGCCGAATCCATTCATCGCGTCCTGCACGGCGCACCATTCCCGGAGAAGGCGGCTAAGCGGGAGCCGACGCGTCTGACGCGTCAGCAGGCCGAAGAGAAGCTGCATCGGGGCGAGATCCAGCGCCAGCCACGGATGCCCATGCCTGTGAAGCCGCTCGCCGAACGGCCGGACAGCTTCGACGAAATCGAGCTGGGTTATAGCGAGGCGATGGCTGTTGCCGAAGCGCAGCGCTGCCTGAATTGCGGGCTCTGCTCGGAGTGCCTCCAATGCGTGGCCGCCTGCCAGGCCCAGGCCATCAACCACCTGCTGCCGCGAGAAGAGCACGTGAGCCTGAACGTGGGCGCCGTCGTTCTGGCGCCGGGGGCGGACCTGTTTGACCCAGAGAGCAAGCCGGAGTACGGGTACAAGCGCTTTCCCAACGTGGTTACCAGTTTGCAGTTCGAACGCATCCTGAGCCCCAGTGGGCCTTTTGCGGGCAAGGTGCGCCGGCCTTCGGACGTGCAGGCGCCTAGAAAAGTGGCCTTTATCCAGTGCGTCGGCTCGCGCGAGGTGGGCAAAAACTTCTGCTCTTCGGTCTGTTGTATGTACACGGCCAAGCAGGCGGTGATTGCCAAGGAGCACGAGCCCGGCCTCGACTGCACGGTCTTCTATATCGACTTGCGAGCGGTGGCTAAGGGATTCGAAAACTACATCGCCAGAGCTAAATCCGAGGGCGTGCACTACGTCCGTTGCCGTCCTTCCGCTATTCGGGAGGCCCCGGGCAGCCACGATTTGATTGTGGAGTACGCCAATGCCGACGCCACGCCGCACCACGATGTGTTCGACATGGTGGTGCTGGCGGTGGGGTACTCAGCCGAAAGGACGCGCGAGCTGGCCGAGAGCCTGGGTGTCCAGGTAGATGAGAACGGCTTCTCGAAGACGCGGTCGTTCTCTCCGGAGCTGTCCTCGCGTCCGGGCGTGTTCGTGTGCGGGCCGTTTGTCGAGCCCATGGATATTCCGGAGACGGTGGCCGGAGCCAGCGCGGCAGCCTCCCATGCTATGAGTCTGCTGGCTGACAGCCGGGGCACGCTGGTCAAGCCCAAGGAGTATCCGCCGGAGCGCGATGTGAGCGGCGAAGAGCCACGGGTGGGCGTGTTTGTGTGCCACTGCGGAACCAACATCGCCGGCGTGGTGGACGTCGAACAAGTGGTCCAGTACGCACGCACCATCCCCAATGTGGTCTACGCCGAGCGCAACCTATATACCTGCTCCGACGATACGCAGAAGCGCATCCGGGAGAAGATCGCCGAACTGGGCCTGAACCGCGTGGTAGTCGCCTCATGCACGCCGCGGACCCACGAAGCTCTGTTCCGCGACACGATCCGCGAGGCCGGTTTGAACCCCTACTATTTCGAGCTGGCGAACATCCGCGACCAGTGCTCGTGGGTGCACATGCGCGAGCCGGCGAAGGCCACGGAAAAAGCCCAGGACCTGGTGCGGATGGCCATCGCCAAGGTGCGGCTGGACAGCGCGTTATTCAAGCGCCCACTGGCAGTGACGCAGGCGGCGGTGGTGCTGGGCGGCGGCCCGGCTGGCATGACGGCCGCGCTCGAAATGGCCGATCAGGGCTTCCAGGTGTTCCTGGTGGAGCAACAGAAGGAACTGGGCGGCCATGCGCGGAACCAGCGCTACCTGCTCTGGGCCGAAGAGGATCCGGGAGTTCGCCTGACGCAATTGATGGCCCGCGCGCACTCCCATCCCAACATCAAGGTGTATCTCCGCAGCCGGTTGGCGGGCTTCGCGGGCGCGCTGGGAAACTTCCGCTCCACCATTGTGCAGGATGGCATCGAGCACGAACTGGCGCACGGCGTGCTGATCGTGGCCACCGGCGCGGAGCGCTACCAGCCCAGCGAGTTCCTCTACGGACAGGATTCGCGCGTGGTGCTGAACGACGAGATGGAAACCATTCTGGCGAGCGGCAGTTTCCATAGCGACTCCGTGGTATTCATTCAGTGCGTGGGGTCGCGCTGCGCCGAGCGCCCTTACTGCAGCCGCACCTGCTGCACGGAAACGATCAAACATGCGCTGCGCATCCGGGAGCGGCATCCCGACACCCAGGTCCACGTGCTTTACCGCGACATCCGCACCTATGGTCTGCGCGAGCGCTTCTATCGCCAGGCGCGGGATCTGGGCGTCAAATTTATCCGCTATGGGGATGAGCAACCCCCGCAGGTTCTGCCGCACAATGGGCGGCTGCGTGTAATTACGGACGACGAACTGACGCACGGCTCCCTGGAGTTGGAAGCCGACACAGTCGTGCTGGCGTCGGCCATGGTGCCGAATCCGGGGAACAAGGATCTGGCGCAACTCCTGAAGGTGCCGCTGGGCGAGGAAGGATTCTTCATGGAAGCGCATCGCAAGCTGCGCCCGGTGGATTTCGCGAGCGATGGCATTTTCCTGTGCGGGGCTGCCCAGTCGCCCCTGGCATTGCGTCAGGCGCTCTCGCAGGCGGCGGCCACGGCTGCGCGCGCGGCCACCGTGCTGTCGCGCGACACCATCGAGCTGGAACCGACGATTTCCCATGTAGTGACTGAAAATTGCGACGGCTGCGCTTATTGTGTGGACCCTTGCCCATTCCACGCCATCCGGTTGGTCGAGTACCAATCGGATGGAAGTATCAAGAAGCGGGTGGAGGTGGAAGAGGCGGTGTGCAAGGGGTGCGGGACCTGCCAGGCTACGTGTCCCAAGAACGCCATCTTCGTGTGGCATTTCCGGCCGGAACAGTTGCTGGCGCAAGTCCACGCGGCTTTGAACGTGTAGGGGAGATGGGCCATGGACGACAAAAACGAGAGCGGCTTTGAGCCCCTGATTGTGACTTTCTGCTGCTACTGGTGCGCGTACACGGGCGCCGATCTGGCGGGCACTTCGCGCCTGCAGTACCCCACCAACATCCGCATCATTCGGGTGCAGTGCAGCGGCATGGTTCATCCCAACCTGGTGATTGAGGCGCTGACCAAAGGCGCTGACGGAGTGCTGATGCTCGGATGCCATCCGGGCGATTGCCATTACCTGGAGGGAAATCTGCGGGCTCGCTCGCGCGCCGACGCGATCAGCCTGATGCTGGAGGATTTCGGTCTCGAGCCGGAGCGGTTCCGGCTGGAGTGGGTCTCGGCTTCCGAAGGACCCCGTTTCGCGCAGGTGGTTACCGAAATGGTGGAACAGGTCAAGAAGCTGGGGCCGAGTCCGTATCGCGTGGGAGTGGGCGTGTAAGACACCGCTCTCTTTGGTCGCCGTTACTGAGCCGCGACCAAAGGGAGCGGTCAAGGTTGGAAAAGGAGGTGCAGCGTGGCTGCTCGACTAGCCGAAGAGTGGTTTACCATCTGCGGCGGATGCGAGGTGACAATCCTCGATGTAGGTGAACCCCTGCTGGACCTGCTGAAGCAAGTCCAGATTGTGCACATGCCGGTGTTGATGGACCACAAGCTCTTCGGGCAGACCGGGGAGAAAGCGGAAATGGAGATCCCCGGGGCGGACGTAGGCCTCATCTCCGGCGGCATCCGCACCGAAGAGCACAAGAAGCTGGCGCAGGAGATGCGCCGGAAATGTAAGACGCTGATCGCGCTGGGATCATGCGCCTGCTACGGCGGCGTGCCCGCGCTGGCCAACCTTTGTTCGACCGAAGAGCTATTGACCAAGGTCTATCGCGAAAGCGTCACCACCGACAAGAATGGCTTTCCCAACGAGGATCTCTCACCACTCACCGATCGCGTGTACTCCATCAGTGAAGTGGTGAAGATCGACCTGATGCTGCCCGGCTGCCCCACTACGCCGGAGATGGTGGCGGGGGCACTGCTGGCGCTGCTGGAAGGCCGCCCGTTCAACTTGTCCACTAAGAGCGTGTGCGACGAGTGCCCGCTCATCCGCGAGAAGAAGGCCGTCTCGGCCTTGAAGCGCCGGTTGGAGGCGCCCGCGTTTACGCCGGGAGCGCCGCTCAACCAGATGCGCTGCTTTATGGAGCAGGGATTCCTGTGCAACGGTCCGGCCACGCGTTCCGGCTGCGGCGGCAGCGAGGGCACGCCACGCTGCATAAGGGCCTACATGCCGTGCGAGGGATGCTTCGGGCCTCTGTCGGAGAAAGCCAACCCCATGGTCGACATGATGGGCGCGCTCTCCACCATCGGTCTCGATCCGAAACAGATTCCGGACCGAGCCGCCACCTTCAACCGTTTTTCCGGTGCGGGCCGCCTGCGGCCGGTGCCCAAGAGGTGAAATATGGCAAAGACCATTGTGATCCAGCCCGTCACGCGAATCGAAGGCCACGCTAAGATCACCATCCAACTGGACGACGCCGGAAATGTGGGTCTCGCCCGGGTGAATGTCATCGAGCTCCGCGGGTTTGAGAAATTTTGCATGGGCCGGCCTGTGGAAGACATGCCGCGCATCACCCCGCGCATCTGCGGCGTGTGCCCTTGGTCGCACCACCTGGCCGCGGCCAAGGCCTGCGACGCCGTTTTCGGGGTTACGCCGCCGCCGGCGGCCGCCAAGCTGCGCGAGCTGTGCAACAGCATCGCCTATATGGAAGAGCACATCCTGCACTTCTATTTCCTGGCGGGCGCGGACTTCCTGCTCGGTCCCGGCGCCGATTATTCGGTGCGCAACGTCATCGGCGTCCTGGAGGCGGCGCCGGAGGTGGCCCGCCGCGTGGTCCGCATAAGGCACATGTGCGCCAAGATGCTGGAGATCCTCGCGGGCAAGCCTATCCACCCGCAGGCCGCCATTCCCGGTGGTTTCAGCAAGCCGCTGGCGAAAGACGAACGCGACCAGTTGCGCAAGATGGCGGACGAGGCGTTGGAACTGGCCAAGTTCTCCATCGCCTTCGCCAAGGAAAACGTATTCCCCAAATACCTGGACGTGGTGAAGTCGCTGGGCGTGATCACCAGCGGGTTCATCGGAACGGTCAAGGACAACGGGGCGCTCAACCTCTACGACGGGAAACTGCGACTGATGGCGGCCGACGGCACCTTCGACGAGTTTCGGTATGACCAATATACCGAGTACATCGGGGAGCACATCGAACCTTGGAGCTACCTGAAGTTCCCGTACGCCAAAAAGCGGGGCGGGTTCTCCCTCGAGGATAATGCTCCCGGCCTGTACCGCTCCAACACGCTCGCCCGCCTCAACGTCTGCGACTTCATCGACACTCCGCTGGCGCAGGCGGAACTGGAAGAATTCCGGCAGAAGTTCGGCCGGCCGGCCCAGCTCACGCTGCTGTACCACTGGGCCCGCCTGATCGAGTTGCTCTACAATGCGGAAAACGCTATCCGCCTGCTGGATGATCCGGACATCACCAGCCTGGAGACGCGCGTAAAAGTGACCCCGCGGGCGGCCCGCGGAGTAGGTTGCACGGAAGCACCCCGCGGCACTCTGATCCACGATTACGAAACCGACGCCGATGGCATGCTTACCAACATGAACCTGATCGTCGGAACCACGCACAATAACGCTCCCATCAACTTGTCCGTGACTCAGGCAGCCAAGAGCCTGATTCACGATGGCCAGTATGACCAGGGCGTGTTGAATACCGTGGAGATGGCCATACGCGCTTATGACCCGTGCCTGTCGTGCGCCACGCACCGGCTGGACGGGAAAATCGGGGTGAAGCTGGACATCTTCAATGCCGGCGGAAAGCTTCTCGACACTCTGTCGAACTAGGAGCTGCTGCCATGTATGAGGATGCGACGCCCGATTATTGCTCGAAGCCCGTACTGATCTTGGGCTGCGGCAACATGCTGTTCGGCGACGACGGCTTCGGATGCGCTCTGGTCGAGCATATCGAGACGCACGCGGACCTGCCGGAAAGCGTATGCCTGCTGGATGCCGGAACCGGCGTCCGCAAGCTGCTGTTCACGCTATGCCTGAGCCCGGTGCGGCCGCGCCGCATCCTCATTATTGACGCCGTAGACATGGGACGACAACCGGGCGAATGGTTCGAAATAGACCCGGCCGAGATCCCGGTCGTTAAGCTGGACGACTTTTCCCTGCACCAGATCCCGACCTCCAACCTGCTGCGCGAACTCCAACAGCAGACGGGCGTCGAGGTGCGGGTGCTGGCTTGCCAGACGGGCCCCTTGCCCGGCCAGGTCTGCCCGGGACTCTCCGAACCCGTGCGCCGAGCGCTGCCGCAAGCAGCCGAGTGGGTGGAGCGGGAGTATTTAGAGGTGACACATGCCTGATAAGCGTGTAGTCCAAGCCGGCCACTTGCTGGCAATGTTATTCGTAGCCCTGCTGCTGGTGGGCGCGCGCCAATATCTTGGGGCGCACCCGTTTCTTGCGGGTGTTTTGCTGGCCGCCTTCGCCGTGCCGTATTATGCGGCCACCCGCATCACCGGCTACCGCCAGTTCCTGTATCCCTCGGTGCTGTTACTGGTGCTGGCGTATCACCTGCTGTTATACGGAGCGGGCCTGCCGCCGGCGCTGCAACCGCTGGCAGCGCTGGCGCCTGTGGCCATCATCAGCTTCATCGCCGCGCGCAACAGGTCCGTCGCAGAATCGCTTTATGGAGCCAATGCCGTGCTGATCGCTTCCATGGCGTTGTGGATCCTGTTTCGCCTCGCGTGGTTCTATCAACAAGCTCCCGTGGCCGCCGCTCTAGCCCTCGCCGGATTCGCTGCCTATAGCTGGCTCCGATTTCGCGCGACAGAAAGGTGGTTGCCGTCCTTGGCAATAGTGCTGCTGGGCAGCGCCGGATTCCTGTTCCTTCTCTACCGTTACCCGCAAATCGCGCTGTTGCTGGTGACCGCCGCGGCGCTGCGCTCTGCCGGCGCCCTCTTCTATCGACACGATACCCCCCGGCTGCAAGGAGCGGCGTTCTTCCTGGTGGGCGTTTATCTGCTGCTCATGGGTGCGACCGCGTCCCCATCGGCGCTCTTGCCGCTCGGCTTCCTGGTGCTGGGCGGGGTCTGGCTGAGTGTCGCGCTGCTGCTCAATCGGCCGCAGGAGCCCGCGATTATGGGCCCTTCTCCCGCGTCCCTGCCGCCGCTCCTGCCGCTGTTCAGCGCCGGCGTAGTGCTGATGCTTGCGCCGCTGGCACTTTCTTACCCGTGGAAACCGTTATCCCTCGCGGTTGCGTACCTCGCTATCTTTTCGTTGCTGTTCCTGGCGGCCGCGCGTGAGCTCGGCGAGCACGCCGTGAGTTTGATCGGTACGGCGCTATCACGCCTGTTTGCGGGGTTGGGAAGAATCGCTCCGCTGGCGGCCCTGGCTTACGTCGCCGCCATGCAATTCCCGGCTGGCTATCGGCTCGCGGTGGGGGCTCTGAGTATCGGCTTGCTCAGCCTGCTCTGGGCTTGGCGGGAGGAGCCCAAACTACTGCGGCGGCGGAATTACTTCGCGTATCAGGCCGGGTTGTTCCTCACGCTTGCCTACTACCTGGCGGAACGGAGGTTGGGGCTGACAGGCATCTTCGGAATGCAGCTTGCTTCTGGTGCCTTGGCGGTCTTGGTCATCTTTCTGGTTGCCTGGCTGTTGCGAAAGCGCATATCCTCCGCCTGCCAGACTTCGCTTTACGAAGTCGCCAGCATGGCCGCTGTTGTGGCCGCCCTGGTGTATCCACTTAGCAATCCCATCGCATGGTCTTCGGCGGTCCTGTTAGGTCTGCCTTTAGCTTTGGTGAGCGCCCTGGCGTTCCTGGCCATTGGTGAGATTGCGACCCTGTTCTCGATTCCCGTGGTTCTCGGATTCTGGTTGTATGTAGTTGAGTGGCTCCTCGGCGTGCGCGGTGAATGGCTGGGGGTACCGTACCTGGTACTCGGTTTTGCGTGGGCTGCGGCCGGATATTGGCTGCGGCGGCGGGCCAGCCGGTGGTACACGCTTCTCTATTTCATGTGGTTCCTGTCGGTGGCCGTATCGCTTCTGCTGTTTGCGCCTTTCCATGCGATCGGCGCTTGGGGAGCGTCACTGTGGCCACTAGCTTTCGTTCTGGTCGCGCGGGCGGAATCGAGGCGCCTCGATGTCGCGTTGGCGTGGGGACTGGAGGCGATGGGCGCGATGCTCGCCGCCTTCGCAGCCGCCGTGCTGCTCTGGAATGGATTGTACGCTCCCGCGGCTTTCGCGCTGTTGGTGGATGCCGCACTGTATGCCTGGGTAGCGGCGCGTTATCGGCTCTGGCCCTACCTCTATCCCAGCGCAGCCTGTGCTGTGGCCGCTTTCCTCATTGGGTTGCTGGCGGGTGGCCAAACCCTGATGTCACTGCCGTACTTTCTGCCGCTGGCGGCGGCGTTGTACTTCGGTGCCGTGCTTCTCCGCCGGCGCGGGCAAAGCCGCGAAGCATTCCCGCTGGAACTGGCGGCCAGCGCGGGCGCCGTAGTGGGGACCGTGATCCTGCTCGCGCTACCGTTTGGCCGGCTGGCCACGGCGGGCTGGATCAGCGGCCTCGGCTACCTTCTCCTGTATTGGCTGCTCGCTCGCTACGGCGGCGAACGAATCTTCTTCACCGGAGTCGGGCTGGCCGGAGCCTTCGCGATTTACGAATTTCTGCCGACACTTGCTTGGGCGACACCCGGCAACCGCCTGGCATTCCTGATTCCGATTGCATGGCTGGTCGTGCTGCTCGGCTGGCGCCAGCACACCACGCGAGACGCGCGGGGCGGCTGGGCGCTTTACGCCGCCGCCATGGTGATCACTGCTGCGGCCAGTCTCTTTGTGCTGTGGCCCATGGCGCCCGCCGCCACGGCGCGCATCGTGCTGGTTGGCGCCTTGGCAGTTTGGGTGGCTTTGCTGGTGTGGACGGAGCGCGAGATCTTCATCTACTGCGCCACCCTCATCCTGGCGATGCTGGCGTATCATTTCGTGCAGAATTCCAGCGACCTTTTTGGCCGCCACCTGGTGGGTTTCTTTCTCTGGGGTACCGCACTGCTGGGTCTTGTTTTCGTGGCAGCCGTGTTGCGCAACGTTTTGCGTTTCCGCCGTCCCACCTTGTTTATCTCCCCGCCGAATTGGAGGCAGCGGTATCTTTATGTGTTGCCAATCGGCCTGCTGGGTGTGGCGACGTTCGGCGCCTGGGGTGTAGACACCAGTTCCAATCCCGTCTTCTGCGGCTCGTGCCACGAGATGCGCGCGTATTACGGGAATTGGAAAGCCTCCCCGCACGCCAAATCGGAAATCGGTTGTCCGACCTGCCATTACGAGCCGGGTTTGCGCGGGTACGCGAAAGCCAAGATGCAGGGCCTCTCGGAGCTGGTGATCACTATGACTGGCACGCAGTCCGGTAAGCCCACAGCCCACGTCAATGACCAGAACTGCCTGCGCAGCGGCTGTCACACCGTAGGGCAACTGACGGCCATCCGGTACGTCCGCAGCGTCTACTACTTCAACCACTCGACGCATATGCGAAGCGCGTTCCTCGCGGCGGGTCTGCGCGTGGAGGCCAAGACCTGGCGCGGCCCGGATTTGCGCTGCACCAGTTGTCATACCGACGTGGGGCCGGAGAGCCACTTCGCGGTGGACACGAATGCCTGCTTCACCTGCCATTTCCAGGGCGTCAACGAGCCGGAGCCCGCCATTGCGGGGGTCGGCTGTGTCCGGTGTCACGCCGTTCCGGCCGGAGAACGCGGCACCGGCCGGTTTGAGCACGCGGCCGCCGGGGTGACTGCCAACGACGAGGCATGCGCCGGCTGCCATACCGGCCTGACGCACGGCTCGCAGACCGTGGAAGAACGGCGCTGCCGCCACTGCCACCTGGAACACTCCGAGAGCTTGCTACGTGCCCGCACAGCGGACATTCATCGACGTCACGTGCAAGGGCAGGGCGTAGCGTGCGACTGGTGCCACGACGAGATCCGCCACCGGCAGGAGCCCAGTGCCGTTGCTTCCATGCGGCCATCCACGCAAGGAAATTGAGCGGGGCTCACAATGGTAAACGCGATTCACTTCCTGCTCACATACTCCTGCACGTCCCAATGCAACCATTGTCTCCTCTATTGCTCACCAGAAGCACCTGGCACATTTACCTGCCAGCAGCTCCGCGAGGTGTTCGATGAGATTCAGCGGATGGGCACCGTCGATACGGTGTACTTCGAGGGCGGAGAACCGTTCTTGTTCTATCCGCTATTGCTGGAGGGAGTCCGGTTAGCTGCCAGGTTGGGTTTACGTGCCGGTATCGTTACCAACGCCTACTGGGCCACGTCTGTTGAGGATGCCGAAGTCTGGCTCAAACCGATTCGGGAAATGGGGATCGCAGACTTCAGCGTCAGTGATGACGAGTTTCATCAAAGCGCAGGCAAATCCAGTCCCGCCAAGCGGGCTTTCGCTGCCGCCGTGAACTTAAAGATCCCCTGCGACACAATCTGCATCGAACCCGCCCCTGCGCCTCCACGGGAAGATGTGCAAGGCAAGGGCCAGCCGGTGACAGGAGGTGGCGTTCTGTTTAGGGGACGGGCAGCAGAAAAGTTAACGGCAGGATTGCCGCGGCGGCGATGCGAAGAAATGACCACCTGTCCCCACGAAGAGTTGGAGTCGCCCCGGCGGCTTCATGTCGACTGCTACGGAAATGTCCACATCTGTCAGGGACTCAGCATGGGCAACCTGTGGGAGACCCCGCTATCCAGGCTAGTTCGCGAATATCATGCACCTCGGCATCCCGTCTGCGGCCCCCTCTTGAGAGGCGGCCCGGTTGCGCTGGCAAAAGAATACGGCGTTGAACTGCCGAATGATTTCGTGGATGAGTGCCACTTCTGTTACACCGTGCGCAAGGCGCTCGTCAATCAATTTGCTGCATATCTTGCGCCCGCGCAAGTGTACGGAGTCACTTAGCCTGGTGCCCCAATCACACCGAATCCGCTGGAAACAGTTCCTTTGTTCCCCTGGGCTTGGCTCGTTCGTATTTCGGCGCGCAATCGCGACGCTACGTTCTAGCAAGCAATAGACTTAACCATTGGGAAACGAACCCTCGGGCCACCATTGGGCCCTCTATTTTTTCCACACACTTTTTTCCACCCCTTGACGAGTATTTCATCAGGATATAAGATTAAGAGGTCCTTAATTATCTTGTTGCGCAGCCGCAGTCAGGCGTTGACGGTTCGCGGGAGGGGGGAACGATGTGCTTGGCCGTACCCGGGAAGATCCTCGAAACCGAAGAGCGCGACGGCAGCCGAATTGCCAAGGTGCAGTTCGGCGGCATCACGCGCCAAGCGTTCTTGAACTTTGTGCCGGAAGCCGCCATCGGTGACTACGTGATGGTGCACGTGGGCTTCGCCCTCAGCCGCGTAGACGCCGAGGAAGCCGCCCGCACCTACCGACTGCTGGAGGAACTGGGCCTGCTGGAAGGCGAACTCGGCCCGGCGGAGCCGGCATCATGAAATACATCGACGAGTACCGCGACGAGCGCATCGTGAACTCGCTGGCGGCGCAGATTGCGCGTCGCGTCACACGGCCGTGGAATCTGATGGAAATCTGCGGCGGGCAGACGCATACCATCATGCGCTACGGCTTGGACGAGTTACTCCCGCCCGGCATCCGCCTGGTGCACGGCCCCGGTTGCCCGGTGTGCGTGACGCCGCTCGAAACCGTGGACAAGGCGATCGAAATCGCCTCGCGGCCGGACGTGATTTTTGTTTCGTACGGCGACATGCTGCGCGTTCCCGGATCCCGTCTGGACTTGTTTCGCGTCAAGGCTTCCGGCGGCGACGTGCGCATCGTCTACTCGCCCATGGAGGCAGTGAAGCTGGCGCGGACTCATCGCGACCGCCAGGTGGTCTTCTTCGGTATCGGGTTTGAAACCACCGCCCCGGCCAATGCCATGGCGGTGTCGGAGGCGCGGCGGGAAGGGTTGCACAACTTCTCCATGCTGGTTTCGCACGTGCTGGTCCCACCGGCCATCCGGCTGCTGCTCGGTTCGCCGCGCAACCTGGTCCAGGGATTCATCGCGCCAGGGCACGTCTGCACGGTAATGGGTTACCAGCAATACGAAACGCTCAGCCGCGATTTTCAAGTCCCCATCGTGGTGGGCGGATTCGAGCCGGCCGACTTGCTGGAAGCCGTCAGCATGCTGGTGGCGCAACTGGAGGATGGCCGCGTCGAAGTTGAAAACCAGTACGTCCGCTCGGTAAGTTACGAAGGCAACCTGCCGGCCCAGCGCATCGTGGAGAGTGTATTCGAGGTGAGCGATCGTAAGTGGCGGGGCATCGGCACCATTCCCCAGAGCGGACTGCGCCTGCGGGCAGAATTCGCGGCGCACGATGCCGAGCTGGTCTTCGGTGTGAGCGAGATGTCCGCGGAGGAGCCGCCCGAGTGCATCAGCGCCGAAGTCTTGCAGGGGCTGAAACGGCCAACCGACTGTCCGGTATTCGCGCGTGGCTGCACGCCGGAGAACCCCATGGGCGCCCCCATGGTATCGGCGGAAGGCGCTTGCGCGGCCTATTACCACTACCGCAGGCACTCGATCCAATGAGGTGACCAATGTTGACCACCGAACAACCGAATCCAGTCGGAGCGCTGGCCTGTCCCCTGCCACTGCCAGCCGGCGACCAGGTGCTGCTAGGCCACGGCAGCGGCGGTAAGCTCAGCGCGGACCTGGTCCATGACGTGTTCCTGGCCGCCTTCCACAATCCTGTGTTGGCCCGCTTGGATGACCAGGCGATCGTCAGCATCAACGGGCTGCGCCTGGCCTTCACCACCGACTCGTTCGTGGTCAAGCCGCTGTTCTTCCCCGGAGGCGACATCGGGTCATTGGCGGTCCACGGCACGGTGAACGACTTGGCTATGGGTGGCGCGCAGCCGTTGTTTCTAAGCGCGGCCTTCATCATCGAAGAAGGGTTCCGCATGGAGATGCTGCGCCGCGTGGTGGCTTCCTTGCAGCAAGCCGCGGCGGGCGCCGGAGTGCAGGTGGTAACCGGTGACACGAAGGTGGTCGAAAAGGGAAAAGGAGACGGGTTGTTCATCAACACCTCGGGGTTGGGAGTGGTGGCAGATGGCTTACGCCTCTCCGCCGATCAAGCTCGCCCCGGCGACCGCGTGCTGCTTAGCGGACCCATCGGCGACCACGGCATCGCCATCCTCGCGCAGCGCGAAGGTCTCGAGTTCGAGAGCACCATCGAAAGCGACTCGGCGGCGCTCCATATGTTGGTGGCCGCCATGCTCGTGGCCACTGGTCCGAGCCGGAGCCAGGAAATTCGCTGCTTGCGCGACCCCACTCGCGGCGGCCTGTCCAGCACACTGAATGAATTTGCGATGCAGGCGCAGGTGGGGATCGAGATTGACGAGCGCGCCATCCCGGTGCGGGAAGAAGTGAAGGGCGCGTGCGAGCTGCTCGGCCTGGACCCGCTGTATGTGGCCAACGAGGGGAAACTGGTAGCCATCGTGGCGCCGGGCGCGGAAGATCGCGTGCTCGCGGCCATGCGGCAACATCCGCTCGGTAAAGAGGCGCAGATTATCGGGACGGTGACCGCGGCCCATCCACGCCTGGTCACCATGCGGACCACGGTCGGGCCCACCCGCATCGTGGATATGCTGGCCGGCGACCAGTTGCCGCGAATCTGTTAGAGGCGTTATGCACGAACTGGGGATTGCCAATTCCGTGTTGGAAGCCGTTCGCGCCGAAGCTCAGCGTCATCCCGGCGCCCTCCCGGTAAAAGTGTCGGTGCGCGTCGGCGAACTGGCCGGCGTCGATCCGGACGCTTTGACTTTCAGCTTCGAAGCGTTAACTAGCGGGACCGAGTGGGCACGGCTCGCCCTGGAAGTGGAAACCTGCCCGCGCCTTCACCACTGCCCGGCCTGCGGTAACACCTTCCGGGTGGTCGACTATCAATTCGCATGCCCGGCCTGCGGCGCTCCGCGAACCGAATGCGTCAGCGGAGATGAACTGGAGCTGGCATACCTGGAAATGGAGGAACCATGAATCGCGTTCCAATGGAAAAGAAGGTACTGAGCGAGAACGACCGGATCGCCGGCCAACTGCGCGAACGCTTCGGCGAAAACGAAGTCCTTTGCGTGAACCTGATCAGTTCGCCAGGGGCCGGCAAGACTTCGCTGCTGGAGCGAACGTTGGAAGGCTTTCCGCGTGGTGAGCGCGTCGCCGTCCTCACCGGCGACATTCAAACCGACAATGACGCGGCGCGTCTGGCGCGCTTCGGTTTTCCGGTGCGGCAGATCACTACCGGCGGCACCTGCCACCTGGATGCCCGCATGGTGGAACGTGCGCTGGAAGGTTGGCCGCTCGAAGATCTCGACCTGCTGCTCATCGAAAACGTGGGCAATCTGGTTTGCCCTGCCAGCTACGATCTTGGGGAAGCCGCCAAGATCGTGGTGCTCAGCACGGCCGAGGGTGAAGACAAGCCGCTGAAGTACCCCTCTATTTTTTTCAAGTCTGCGCTCCTGGTATTGAACAAGATCGACCTGCTGCCGTACGTCCCCTTTGACATGGCAAAGGCGCGCGAGAACGCCCGCCGCGTTCATCCCGACATGGAGATCGTGGAGGTCTCTTGTGCGACTGGCGCGGGCCTGGCTGTCTGGCAACAATGGCTCCAAAAGCGTCGGAATGCCATGGCCGCCGAAATGATTGTGGGCATCCCGTAGAGGGGTTCCGCGTGCCTCCCGTGACCGCGCGAAAACAGATCCGCCTCCGCGGCATCGTGCAAGGCATCGGCTTTCGGCCATTCGTGTATCGACTGGCCCGCCGGTATCAGCTTCACGGGCATGTGCGGAACACTGCGGAAGGCCTGCTTATGGAGGTCGAAGGAGCCCCGCACACGATTGAGCAGTTTCTCCAAGGCGTAGCTAACGAGCACCCGCCGTTTGCGCAAATCGAAGAAACCGTGGTCACGGAATTGGAGCCAACCGGTGAGACCGGCTTCGCCGTGCGACAAAGTCTGGATGAGAAGGCGCAATTCGCCCTGGTGTCTCCCGATCTGGCGACCTGCGAAGACTGCCGCCGCGACTTCGCCAACCCTCAGAACCGCCGCTACGCCTATCCATTCACCAACTGCACCAACTGCGGGCCGCGGTACACCATCATTTATGATGTCCCCTACGACCGGGCGGTGACCACGATGGCCGCCTTCCGGATGTGCCCCGCATGCCAAGCCGAGTACGACGACCCGGACAACCGGCGTTTTCATGCGCAGCCCAATGCCTGTCCCGTCTGCGGTCCCACGGTCACGCTCCCGCCGGTGGCAGCCCGGAGTCTACTGGCCGCCGGTCGCATCCTGGCCATCAAGGGGCTGGGTGGGTTTCAACTGGCTTGCGACGCCGAAAATGATGCGGCCGTACGACAACTTCGCGAGCGAAAGCGGCGCAGTGACAAGCCATTTGCCTTGATGGCCTCTGGCGTGGCCGCCATCGAACAGTTCTGCGTTGTCTCCGCAGCGGATCGCCAGGCGCTGGAGAGCCCTCAACGGCCTATCGTGATCCTGCCCCGACGGCCGAATGCGCGCATTGCCGCCGCCGTGGCGCCCGACAACCCGACACTGGGAGTCATGCTGCCCTATACGCCGCTACACCACCTGTTATTGTCCGGAGCCGACGGCTTGCCTCTCCACGCGTTGGTGATGACCAGCGGCAACCTGAGCGAAGAGCCAATCGTCATTCGGAACGACGAAGCTCGCGAGCGTCTGGCCGCCGTGGCCGACGGGTTTCTCTGCCACAACCGGGACATCTACATGCGCGTGGATGACTCGGTGGTCCGCACCTTTGAGGGGCGGCCCCGCGTTCTGCGGCGCGCTCGGGGATTCGCACCCTACCCCATCGATCTGGGCAACTCGATGACGGAGGTCCTGGCGTGCGGCGGCGAGTTGAAGAACACCTTCTGCCTCACCAAGGGACGTTACGCGCTGCTCAGCCAGCACATCGGGGACCTGGAGAACTACGAGACCCTGGAGTTTTTCCGCGAAACGCTGGAACAAATGAAAAAGCTGTTCCGCGTGGAGCCGCGCGTGGTTGTCCACGACCTGCATCCCAATTACCTCAGCACTCGATATGCGCTGGATCTGGACGGGCTGCCGAAGATCGGGGTGCAGCATCATCACGCTCACATCGGCGCGTGTATGGCCGAGAACCATCTGCGCGAGAAAGTGATCGGAGTGGGGTTCGACGGCACTGGCTATGGAACCGATGGTCAAATCTGGGGCGGAGAGTTTCTCATCGCGGACCTGGCCGGCTTCGAACGCCGAGCGCATTTCCGCTACGTGCCGCTGGCCGGTGGAGACCAGGCCATCCGTGAGCCGTGGCGAGTGGCTCTGAGCTACCTGATGGACACCTTCGGCCCCCAACATTCCTCACCCGACGTGCCGTTATGGAACACCATCCCAGTAAAGAGACTGCAGATGGTACAGACCATGATCCGGCGCGGTGTGAACACGGTTCAGACTTCCTCGTGTGGCCGGTTGTTCGACGCCGTCGCCGCACTGCTTGGCCTCCGTCTGGAAGTCAACTTCGAGGGCCAGGCGGCCATCCAACTGGAAACGGTGGCGCATCCGGGCAGAGATGATCATTATGCCTTTGAAATGGAAATGAGCGATCCCTGGCAAGTAGACATGCGCCCGGCGATCCGTGAAATCGTTGCCGATGTCGAGCGGCGCACTCCCGCTGGCGCCGTCTCCGCCAGGTTCCACAACACCATCGCTGCTGTGATTGTGGAAGTTTGCCAGCGGCTCAGAATCTCGGAGAGGCTGAATCGTGTGTGTCTGAGCGGCGGCACGTTTCAGAATGTCTACCTGCTCACTCGCGCTGTCGCTGGTTTGCGCCGCCATGGATTCGAGGTCTTCGTGCATTCGGAGGTCCCCCCCAACGACGGCGGCCTTTCCTTGGGACAGGCAGTGATTGGCAACTGTTTGTTCCACGTGGCTTAGGGCTCCAAGATTGCGTGCCGGATACAACGACGCAAATCGCGGCTCACCAGCGCCAGTACTTCAATCGGCTGGTGGACGTCTTCGACGTTCCCCAACCGGAAGTCGTCATGGACCGTCTGCGACAGATCGTCGCTTCGGCCGATCTGCATCCCGGTGAGACCGCGTTCGATGTGGGAACAGGTTCCGGCGTACTGATTCCGCTGATCCAGCCGTATCGACCGTCCCTCGTGCTGGCCTGCGACCTCGCCGAGAACATGCTCGTGCGGGTCTGCCAGAAGTATCCGCACGTCCGCGCCGTTCAGTGCGATATCGTCCTGAGTCCCGTGAGAGCCGCGAGTTTCGACGTGATTTTTATGAACGCGATGTTCGGCAACATCGCAGACAAACCGGCGGCGTGCTCCAATGCGGCACACGCGCTCAGACCTGGCGGACGGCTTATCGTCAGCCACCCGGAGGGAAGGGCCTTCGTCGATCACTTGAGCGTTGCGGGCGACCTCTTCATCGAATCATTTCCCACGCGGGAAGAATTCCAGACGTTGCTTGCGCCGACAGGCCTGGAAGTCGTTTCTTATCGGGATGAACCCAAGCTGTTCGTGATGGTCGCCCGGAAGCAGTAGTCCCCCGCCAGACTTCAATGGTTTTGCCACAGGCCGGCAACTGGCAAGCGCCTGCATTGGCAGGCGATTAGCATCGATCGAATCGCTGAAGGGAAGCTCGCCGAGAGATGGGGATTGACGACTTTCGCACCCTCCAGTGGCAACGGGACAACTAAGCGCTACCCTTCCTTGGGGCTGCTGACACCCGAAGTCCATGCGCAAGAACAACATGTGTTGTCTTCCGCGGATTGGGAACGAGAATACGCCCTAGGCACAGGCGATCCGGAAGCCGGCGGGCTGCCAATCATCAAGGTTGCGATGCCGACTTCCCGGTCGTAATCAGCACTCGCGATAATAGACCAATACGCCTACGGAATTATGCGCCCCGGCCCGCCCTCCTCAGGCTCCTCGACTCTGACGCGGCCATCCGTTGGCAGGCGATGAGGGACCTCACCGGTGAAGCCCCGCATGCAATTCCAGCTGAGCGGTCGCGCGTGGCAGCCGAAGGGTGGGGAACCCGAGCCTCAAGAAGGGAAGCAGCAATCAGAGCCAGAGGTACGGCTGCGGGGAGCAAAGCAAGAGATCACCGAAACGGGTACTACCATTCCACAGCGACCGTGACGCGCGACAGGTCGCGCATGGTGCCGGTCTTTTTGAACCGGTCATAAAAGGCAAAGGCCGATTCCAGCGCGAGCGGTTCGTGGCCACCTCTCATGGACTCCAGCTGCCGTCTTAAGTCGTCGCGATAGTCCGGATGCGCGCAATTGTCGATGATCAGCCGGGCGCGTTCGGCGGGTGAGCGGCCGCGCAGGTCCGCCACCCCCTGCTCGGTGATGAGGACCTGCACCGAATGTTCACTATGGTCCTGGTGGCTGACCAGCGGAACAATGGCGCTAATGGTGCCGTTTTTGGCGGTGGAGGGGCAGACGAAAATGCTTAGATAGGCGTTGCGGGTAAAGTCGCCCGACCCCCCGATGCCGTTCATCATGTTGCGGCCCATGACGTGGGTCGAGTTCACGTCGCCGAACAGATCGCCTTCCAGCATCGTATTGATCGCAATGACCCCGAGCCGCCGAATCACTTCGTTGCTGTTGCTTATCTCCTGCGGTCGCAGGATGATGCGCGGCCGGAAGAAGTCCGGATTTCCGTACAGCAGGTCACGCATCGGACGGCTTATGGTAAGCGCGCATGTGGAGGCGAACCTTATGCGGTTTTGCATCATCAGGCGCAACTGCGAATCCTGCAGAACCTCGGTATACATCTGGAAAGGCGGAATATCGTCGTGCCGGCCGATGGCGGCCATAACGGCGTTGGAGATGTTGCCCACGCCTGCCTGCAAAGGCAGAAAACCCTTGGGGATACGGCCTGAGCGTAACTCCCGGGCCAGGAATTCCGCCACGTTGGTGCCGATGCGCTGGGTCACGGCGTTCGAGGGACTGAAGCTCACCGGGTCGTCTTCCAGATCCACTTCCACCACGCCGGCGATCTTCGAAGGTTCGACGCTAATGACCGGCGAGCCGATTCTGTCCGACACCGAATAGATCGGGATCTCGCGGCGATAGGGCGGGTCGGCGGGCTCGTAAATATCGTGAAGCCCGAACAGAGTGGGCGGATGGCGGCGGTTCAGTTCGACAATGACCTTGTCGGCCACGCGGCAAAAAGTGGGGCTGGCGCCAACAGAGGTGGTCAGCACGATTCCGCCGCCTGCGGTCACGTCGCAGGCTTCGACGACCGCCCAATGGACGTGGCCCAGATGGCCGTAGCGGATGGCTTGCGGCATCATGGACAGGTGCATATCGAAGAATTGCACCTTGCCTTCGTTGATGAGCACGCGGAGTTCGGGATCGGATTGGTAGGGGGTGCGAAAGCTGACAGCATCGGCGCGGGCAAGTGCACCGTCCAGCGATGGTCCGGTGGAGGCACCGGCCATCACCCCGATCCTAAATTCGCGCCCCGCGTGGTGTTCCGCCGTGGCGCGTTCTGCCAGGGCGAGCGGCACGGCTTTGGCCGCACCCGCGGATGTGAATCCGCTAAAGCCGACGGTCTCACGGTTCTGGATAAGCGCGGCCGCCTCGGCCGCGGACAGCTTTGGAAGCGAGATCATTTCGATCACCTTGGTCCGGAGAGCCTGTACGCTGAGCGCGATCAACACCGCGGTGCTCGTACTTCTGTACCACGCTTCATACGGTGCTGCGGTGCAGAATCGCCGCGCGACCAGCGGCGACACAGGCGACGACCGGCGTCCAGCTTCAGTATGACTCAACTGGCGGTCGCGGAGGACGGAGTGATTTAGGGCGGTAGTGGCTGGTGCTCTCGTGGTAGCAGGATGAGTCTCAGCAGGTCACGTGAAGGATGGCATTGGTTTCCGGAGTGTCCTTCTTCAGCGCCTCAATAGCCTTTGCCGTAGGCAGGACAAGTATTTTGATCCCGCGGCGCCGGGCTTCCTGCTTTACCTCCTCCATGACCGGCAGGTCACCGGTTCCGGTGCCAATCACAAGCGTGCGGCACTTCCAGGGAATTTCTTCCTCTATTGAGAGGGGTGTGTGCCCGAATTGCTCCCGATACTTTTTGGATGGCTTCTTACTGCGTTTACGGACTTGACCCTGCTCGATCACAACGTCATGCTCGTAAGTGACGCCGTCAATGCGGATCATGCCAAAGGAGAAAGCCTCGAAGCGCATAGGGTCCTTCGCGGCGTGGGTTAAGCGATCCCGAGTGCTTTAGCGGCTTTGGGCAGGTCGGGAGGTTTGACCCACAGCATCCCGCCGTAGCGGCCGGAGCCGGCACAGAAAACCTGCACTGACGTGACATTAATCTTCGCCTCAGCAAGTCTCTTGGCGAAATCGGCCACCGCGCCCGGCCGGTCTTCGCCCTGGATGAGAAACCCGCTCTTCTTGGTGCTCACCTTGAGCCCTGCGGCTCTCGCCGCCTTCGTAAACGTGGCGCTGTCTTCCGGAATGAGGTCCAATTGGGATCGGCGTGCGCCATGCGGGAATGCCGAGACGCCGAGCAGGTTGACGCCTGCATCGCGCAGAGCGCCCAAGATCCGCGCGCCCTCGCCGGGTTTATCAGGCACGCTCGCGTAATAGTAGTCGATACGCTTGATTTCGTCGGGCATCGTCGTGTCCTCTTAGCGAAGATCCTACTCCCTGCGAGATCCGAATTCAAGAGAACAATATCGGAAATGCGTGACGGGTGGGTGTAGACTCGAATGGGAAAGAAGGTGTATTCCAGTGCGCGAGGATCGTGCTCCCGATCTGTGCAATCCTTTACAGAAGAGCCCGCAGCGAGGTCATAATCGTGACCTTTCAACGTTAACGGTCGTTCTAGAGCTGCACAAATCACAAGTCGGCGATGCAACATCTGTCCACCAGTGCGCGTCCCTAGCAATGTTGCGACGTGCCATCGTGCGTCGAAAGTGACCGAGGCCTGTCCCTGTATGTTTACACCGTTTACCTCGCTTTCGGGAGGGCCGCTGAGAGGCGCATTTTTCGGCAGGCGGTCAAAAGGTACCCCTGTTGAGAGGGATTTCGAAGCCCTGCTCGCTCGATTGCGCCAGCGCTTGTATCCGGAAACCATCCCGGTTCTCGCCACCTATTGGCTGAAGACGGTTTATGCCAGCGGCCACGAGCTTCGGCAGTGGCGGGAGCTGGATGGTCTATTGAGCCGGGCTCTTGGTGGACGGCTGCCGAACGAACCCTCGCGTCAGGCCCTCCTTGACGTTCAGACTTGGATTCAGCAGACGGTTATACTCACCGGAGACACGCCTCGACCCCTGCCTCCACGATCGGACCCGGTTCGGCGCAGTCTGACTACCGAGCGCTTGGCAGCCTATATCGGCCGGCTTTTGAACCAGTGGCTACCCGTGGAGGTGGCTCGTCTATTGGTCAATGGAGGCGAATCCAGCATCCCAGAAAACGATGGCATTCCGGTTCTGGCCATTGGGAAAGCGCTCGAACGCCTGCTGGTGCGGGAGCAGATCTCGCCAGCCAGCCTGGAGATGCTGCTTCAGCCGGAACTGCTTTCTCCGCGCTGCGTTTATCCCGCTCACGTGGAGATCTTGCGGGATGTAGCACTGTCGCTGCTGGGACGGACCTGCGCCCCAAGATCGTCCGTGATGCCCGCCACATTGTTATGCGTGGCACCGGACTCGCCTCTGCCGGCGGATTATGCGGACGCGATTAGTCACGCCTTCCTGGTACTGCGGTCGCGGTGTGAGGAGATCCATGTTCCGATTGCGCCGGCGCAGGTTTCGGAAATTCTGAAGGGGGAACAGGTCCGGATCGGCTCGATCATCGTGACTATGGATGGACGCTGGTGGGAGTCCGAGAACCTGCAGAGCGGGGAACAGAACTCGGTGGTCTACCGGCCCATGGGGCGTCTTCGAATCGACTTTTCGGCGGACCATGCCAAGCTTCGAGTACCCTGGCCGGAAAGCCGGTTGCGCTGGACTGGAGGCGTCTATTTTCGGGATGCTTTCGAAATCTTCGGGCGCGAATGGCACGTGTCGCGATGGGAGGAGGATGCCGAACGCACCTGGCTCCATTTGGTGTTTTCCCGTGCTTTGCCAGCGGCCGAAATTACACCGGCCAAGGAGACAGGACTCCGGCGGCCACGGCCTGCGTCCGTTGATATCGCTTGGGGCGCCTTGGAGAATGCTCTGAGCAGTTCGATTGTCCAAAAGAACTGTGAGCCGATTGAACTGCTGCATCAATCCGATTTGATTCCGCTTGGTCGTGCCATTTTCGAGCTGACGGAATCGATCATGAGCGGCCGGCCGCAAAAACTCGACACGATCGAAACTCAGCTTAGAGCCATCCGCTATTTCGGCGGCCAGGTTTCCTGCGTATATGGTCGAGTTCCCTGGAGAATCCTTCCCGCATACGTTCGCGCCACTTTTCAAAGGAACCGGTCTTCCCCAGCTTTGGTGGAGCTCTTGATTCAAGTGTTCGATGGACTTCCAGAAGCACTCAACGAGGCGATGAGCCCGAGTCAGGCGTCCGGCAAAGCTGCGCGCTCGACATCGCCAAATCCGCATGCCGCCTGAACGTTCTATTTGTGCGCAATCGGCGTGCATTCCAGATAAGGATAGTCGGTTTTGGGCGTCTCACTTGTGCGCTTGTCTCTCGGGCTCCTATCATCACCGCACCGCCCCAACAGCGGGGCTGGGCGGGGTGCTGCCTATAATCAGACACGGCGTATCAAGAGTCCGCGCATTCCGATTGCGGGTGATGCTGAATTTCACCCGATGGCAGGCGATTTGACCCAGAGTCGCCGGAGGTTAGTTCGCCTGGTCAGCGTGAGCGGCCATTGCCCGTGTCGGGGAAAAGATTGTGAGCAACCTCCAAGAGGTGCGCGATTTGTTCATCGAAATCCTGCAATTCCAAATCTAGCAATTCGCGCCATACGATCCGCTTCTCGATTACCTTACCCAAAATCGGATCGCCACTAGAGGAGCGCTCCCAATCGAGGCGTTCCAAACAGGCTGCTGCCTTGACTAGCCGCTCGTGGAGCGAGGAAATGCGCGCGTTATTCACCACCCACCTCCGCAAGACCGCACTACCACGTGCACGTGGATCGCCGAGCCAAATTGTGCGCTGTCAAGTGACAGCGAGCAAGTCTTCAGCGTTTCGGGTATCCGACAGACTGCGCGAGTGTAATCTTCTGGTTCGGACTCAACTTCACAGCCGTAGCAAATGCCTCTCGGTTGACGGAGGCGCGAACCACCGTGGCTAAACCTGCCGACGCGCAGTAAAGGTACACGTTTTGGGCGATGAAACCGGTATCCGCCGCTGAGTAGAACAGTTTGTCTGGCTCCGACGCGGTGGCCATCTTTGAATAGTCGGCTACATAGACGAGGTTTAAGGGTGCTTCACGTACAAATGCCTGCGTACCCGTCACCGCTCGCAGATCCCCCGATGCAACGGTTTGCAGTCTATGCAATCGGGCGTCGTAGACGTATACACCATCGCGAACCACCACGTAGATGTCGATTTCTTGGCGATCCATGGCAGAAGGCGCGGTGCGTTTGCCGTCGGGCCGGTTCACGCCAAAAGCAGCCCAAAGCAAATTCGAGAGCACTTCGGCAGATAATGTTTCCGCACTGAATTCCCGCGTGCTCTTGCGTTCTTTGAGCGCTTGCATCAAAGGCTTACCGCCGGTCGTGTTGGGGTTAGGGAGAATGATCGCCTCTCGTGCGCCGGCAGCAGCCGAGACTACGGCCAGCAAGAAAAGCAACAGGATTTTCTTTAGCATAACGGGATACTTCCATCCGAATTGTACTCCAGCCAGGCTAGGCGGGATTAGGCATACAAGAGGCACAGTCTGAAATTGGCCGCAGCCGGTGCTATGCTGAAACTAGACAGGGTACCAGGAAGTGAGGTTCAGCCATGATACTCGTGGCAGAACGGACTTCCGCAATGTGGCGGGGAATTCCGAGAGTCAGAAGAGTCCTTTCGCTGATTCTGGTCGCTGCTTGTCTATGTCCCGCATTTTCATCAAATCCCCCTCAGACTGCTGCGCCGAGCGTTCAGGTCCCCATTCTCGTTTATCACCGGTTCGGTGCTGTTGCTGCCAATGACATGACCGTCACGATGTCGGCGTTTCGTTCCCAAATGGAACAGCTTGTGGAGGGCGGTTACACCGTTATCTCGCTGGAACGCCTGATCGGGTATTTCATGGGCAATGCTGCTGCGCCACCATCCTGTTGCGTGGTTATCACCGCCGACGATGGTCACCGTTCCATCTATACGGATATGGCGCCTTTGGTTAAGAAATACGGAATTCCGGTTACGCTCTTTGTGTACCCGTCTGCCATTTCGAACGCTGCATGGGCAATGACATGGGACCAACTCAAGGAATTGACGACCACTGGGCTGTTCGATATTCAATCTCACACGTTCTGGCATCCCAACTTCCAGCGAGAGCAGCAGCGTCTCGAACCCGCAGCGTACGAGCGATTCGTCGCTTGGCAGTTAAGGCAGTCGAGGACGATTCTAGAGCGGAAGTTGCTGACCAGAGTCGACATGATCGCCTGGCCGTTTGGCATCTACGATGACTGGCTCTTGAACCAGGCGCAGCAGGCAGGCTACGTGGCTGGATTCAGTCTGAAGCGGCTTCCCGCGAGCGGTCACGCACAACTGATGGCCTTGCCGCGATATCTGGTAACTGATTCAGAACGCGGGTTGGCCTTTGAGCGCCTGTTGGCGTGCCGCTCGAGGACATAGCAATGTGGCGAAGAATTGTGTTCCTTGTCTTTGGAATACTGGCGTTGCTGCCTTTTAACCGGCTCGAAGCGGTCACCGGAGAAGTGGTCGACGCCACTACGATGCGCCCGATCCGCGGCGCCTTCGTCACGTCCGACAGTACGGTGGTGACAACTAATGACTCCGGCGTTTTCCATCTTGACGGGGCGTGCAACCGGATTGGGGTCAGAGCGTATGGGTATCTGCGAGCGGAGGCAAATGTTCCTTCGTCCAAGGCCGCAAGAATCGAAGTCAAGCTGACACCGTTCGGGCCCAAGGCGCTCTACCTCTCGGCTTTCGGCATCGGCAGTTCTGCGTTACGCGAGCCGGCGCTCCGGCTGCTGCAGCAAACCGAGTTGAATAGCCTGGTCATTGATGTGAAGGGTGATCGAGGTCTAATACCCTATCGGAGCGCCATCCCTCTCGCCGTGATTGCTGGTGCGAATCGCGCCATTACCATTCCGGACATCAACGGACTGGTCACGGCCCTGCACGCCCGAGGAATATATTTGATCGCTCGAATTGTCGTTTTCAAGGATGACCCTGTCGCTTCCGCCAGGCCGGATTTGGCGGTCCTGACGGCAGGCGATGCCATCTGGCGCGACGGCGAAGGACTTGCCTGGACCGATCCTTCCAAGAAAGAGGTCTGGGAATATAACCTCGATATCGCGGTGGAGGCAGCCAGAAACGGCTTTGACGAAATTCAATTCGACTACGTGCGATTTCCTGATGCCGTAGGGCTCAGGTACTCAGTGCCAAACACTCAGAAAAACCGGGTGCGGGTCATCACTCAATTCTTTGACGAGGCCCGGAAGAGGCTGGTCCCGTTCAACGTGTTCTTGTCGGCCGACATTTTCGGTTATGCCTGCTGGAACCTTAGCGATACATATATTGGGCAAAAACTGGAGTCGATTGCGGCGTCCGTTGACTACATCTGTCCGATGCTCTATCCCTCCGGGTTTCAATATGGAATCCCCGGTTATCGGATGCCCGTTGCGCACCCGTATGAGATCCCGAGATTATCGCTTGAGCGGGCCATGGAAAGAACCAGCCTTCCTTCGATCCGTTTCCGGCCCTGGCTCCAGGCTTTTCGAGACTATGCCTTTGATCGGCGTTTATTCGGGCCAGCCGAGATCCGCAGCCAGATTCGAGCAGCGGAGGATTTTGGTTCCGATGGCTGGATGCTCTGGAATCCTCACAACATTTATTTGCGTGATGGCCTCAACCCATGAGTTAGTCGCTTGAATAGTGGTTTCCCAACCTGCCCATCATCCCGATGGGAGCTTCAGCGAATCAACCGCACCAACCCGTAACACACCAGGCAGATCCAGAAGTCTACGGCCAATCCCCAATCGAGCTGGTAAAGTTGGTGGTGCCCCCGCGCCGGGAGGAACCGCTCAAGGCTGAAGTAAATGGCATTCCCTGCCACCACGGCGACCAGAGACTGCCAGAACAAGGGCTTCCACAGCCGTTTCGCGACCGGCCGGCTGGCCTCTCCGTGCGTTCGAGTCTTAGAACGGCCAATCATAAGGCTTTACGAGGATACTGGCGCGCCAAATACCTTCTGCAGGTATTGAAAACTGGAGCTTAGATCGGCGAGCAGAGATCGCTGCACCCGGACCGGCACCAGTTCCACGACCAAGTAACCCTGGAACATCATGTCTCGAAGAAGACCTGCGACCTCTTTCATGTTGATATCCCCATCCTGGAGGGATTCCAACTCCACGCCGTTCTGCGAATTGCGAAGATGCAGGCCTCGCAATCGCGCGCCACCTTCGCTCATCAGCTCCCAGGGGTTCATCCCAGCGCGCGCTGCCGCCTCCAGGTCGAGACACAACGAAACGAGCATCGGGTCTGTATGGGCAACCGAGTATCTCCACTCCCGAGCCTCATCACGCATTTCCGAGACTTCGTGACTCAGAAGCAGGCGGCTGCCGGTCGCCAGCAGGTCGGCGCCAATGCGGTTGAGTTCATCGGCTTGAATGCGAAGTTCTTCGGTCGATTTTGGCTCGTCATTCCGCTTCGGCTCCGGGCTGAAGTTGATAAACTGTGTTCTGCGATTTTTCAGCAGCGCCGCCATTTGGTGCACTTCGCCGCGCGTTCGCACGGCTGCAACCACGTCGTGGACAGGACCGCAACTGCATGCGATAGCGGCTTCGAGCTTGTGCTTTTCGAGCCGCGCAAGCGTCCTATCACACACCCCAGGGCTAAGAAATTGCGGGGCCAGTTCCACGAACCGATAGCCTGCGCGCTCGGTGGTATCGAATGCTTCGTCGAGAATGTCCTCCAGCCGCCGGTGACGAAGCTCGGCTTCCTTGACCCAGATGGAAGTGTGGGCCGTAAATTCCGGGTGATAGTCGCGGGCCTGTGCATTCCGGAATGGCAGAACACCACCGGCCAGTCCGAAGAGCACTTCGCGACGGGAGTGCGGGGTGGTTTTGAATTTCATTGGCCGTCACCACTGATAGGAATATAGGGCATCCGAGTCCTAAATTCAATCCCCGGGGCTTCGAGGGTGCTGAAGATTGGTCTCCTGTCGCTGTTCCTCCCGGACCATGTCGCTGTACCGCGCTCGAGGCGGCTTTCGGTGACCCGCAACGGTGGGGAGCGGCTGCCAACTCAATAATGGTCCAAGGAAAGTTTAGACAGAAAACGCATTTTAGGATAGGCTAATCTCAGAACAGCAACAATGCAGACCCGGCGGTGGTCGTGACCCAACGCTCGACAACTCGGGGCCGAAGCCGCGGTGGTCGAACATTGCAATGGCGAAGGAGCCACGCAAGTGGTCACCGGGGTTCGGTTTATTTTGCTCGGCATCTTTGGATGGGCCTCATACGCGTTCGCAACGGACGGGGACGGTCCGGAAGTGCTTCTTGCCTTGTATTCGGATTACCAGCACGAAATTCCAGTTACTGTTGAACACGCAATCCACGGTGAGGTCGATTCGATCATCTCGCCGACCGGGTTGACGTTGGAATGGCGGTCGTTAGTCAACATGAAGGAAGGCGAAGTATCTGCAGTGCTCGTATTTGTTCGCTTCAAAGGCTCCTGCGATGTCACAGATCTCTCCCCGTACCCCGCGTATCCCTTTACCCTGGGCAGCACGGTGATTAATGACGGGGAGATCTTACCCTATGCAAACGTTTACTGCAACGCGGTCCGCGCTTTCCTCGCACCCCAACTGCTTCCCATGGGTCCAAAAGATCGCGCCGCAGCGTTCGGCCGCGCTGTGGGCCGTGTCGTGGCCCACGAGCTTTACCACGTTCTAGCGCACACAAGACGTCACGGCTCCGGCGGTCTGGCCGAGCGGGCATGGAAACAACAGGAGCTGATGGCTGTAGAGTTCCGTTTCAATCAGGAGGAAATGCAGAAGCTCCGTTTCCGTCTGCTGCCCGCGCTGCTGCGAGTCAACGGGCTTTTCGGAGAGCCGGTGGCCGATTGGCGGAAGGTGACTTTTGTCAAAAGCGGTTGTAATGGATGTCATGGGATTGATGGAGAAGGCACGCAGTGGGGGCCCTCGCTCCAGTCGGCGCAAAAGTCCTATGATTACACGAGGCTGCACTTTCGGCTCACAGACACGCGCACAGAAATGTATCGCCGCGCCCGAAAACTCGGCGTCATGTGGCCGTCGCTTACAGAAACGGAAGTATTCGATTTGGCCGGCTTCCTCAAGACTGGTGTGTCCTAGCCGCGACGGGGAGCATCTCAATTCCATGAGGCAAAGTCGGTCTGGCGCTCTCGAAAAGGAGCGACGAGTCGCCCACTCTGGAACTGCCAGCGGGGCACGGAATGTTTTAGGCGCTCGATGGCGGAGGTACGCGTCAGGCCTGACGGAGGTGAATGGCTGTCAGCCAGCAACTTGCCATAACTGCGCGGCAAATTTTCCCACGCCCGGCTGAACCAATTGTGCGAAATCCTTGTAGGCCAGGCGGATCAGTTCCCGGTGGGAGCCGGCGTTGAATGCGATCTCATCATCCTGGGTGAGACTTTCCTCCACAAACACCGCCATGCTGTACAGGTTTCCAAAAGGCGGCATGGCGCCGGTTTCGCAATCCGGGAACAAGTCTTTGAACTCCGCTTCACTGGCTAATCCAACGATCTCGGCGCCAGCGGCCAGTCTCAGCCGATTCAGGTCGACCTTGTACGCCGCGGGAAGAACGGCCATCGCCGGCTTCCCATCCATGTTCACTATCACCGTCTTAGCTAGCTCTTTGCCCCGGACGTGGGCAAGCGAGGCGATTTCCTGAGCAGTGTAAGCCGCCGAATGGTTGATGGTCACGTACTTCACTTGCCGGCTATCGAGGAATTCCTTGAGCTTTTTCGCGGGCATATCACTGAATCCTCACCTCCCTTATACACCCGTTCACGGACCGCGGGGTTCTTCAGGATATGGGGGGCAGGACGCAACCCGACGGAAACGACGCGTGCACTCGTCATCGCGAATCGGGCATTATTGCTTGGTCTGTGGGATCTTTTTGTTTCCGTCCACCGTTGAAGCTGAATCAGATCTCCTTATCTCATAGCGGACGTATAATGGGGATAGCTAGAGTGCTCCTTCTCCAGTTGTGGAGAATGTCGTCACCGCCTCACTGGTCGTGCAATGTCGCCCTTGCCCAATCTTGACGAATCCATTGGGTTGCCGAGTAACCAGGAGGACCAACGCTGGGCGGAGGAGTTGGAAGCTGAACTGAACGCTTCAGATCAAGTTCTCGGTGGCAGAATAGTTTTCGCACCGTGTTGGAAAGGCTGAGCAAAGACCGGCAGAGGACCCTTGAAGACGAGTTGGCCATGGCGCGGTCGGAAAACCCGGATCACTTCTTGATCCTTCTGAAGATACTCACCGACCAGCACTATCTGACCCGCACAGAGGTTCGCTCGTTCATCGATTCAAAATACCCCTTCGTTACTCCCACGGCCTTTCGGAACGCCTTACATACGTATCGCCGGGTGTTCCTTGACTGCAAAACGCGGTCAAGACAGAAATGAATTCCCAGCTGTCCGTATGTGCCTATTCCCTTTCTGTTAAGACGCTTTGTAGCGGAATTAATTCGCAGCCCTCCCGCGGCAAGCGGAGTTCGTTTTCGTAAAACTCGAGGGTGACTTCACGGCACAGCGCATCATAGTGCGCAAAAAGAACTACCGCGGGTAAGGCAGTGTCGACGATGCCGCGGGCCTGTTCCCTCCGGGCGAGAGCCATCCGGTCCCGGTCTGAGGGGTGCGCATTGAAGATGCCTGTCCTACGCTGTTCCAACCCGTCCAGAAGTTGCCGCACGAAGCCGTCCGAATAGTGGCCTCGCAGAGACTCGATCAGGCCCGGATAGTTATCGACGAGCCGTCCTCCGCGCCAGAGATGACTTAGCTTCACGACGGCCCCCTGGGCGGCAACCGTAAGGAGATTGACTTCCTGGACTGTGGACACGAATGCGTCGGTGCCGCTTGCGCGGATCTGGCAGCGGTCCGCTTCGAGTTCCATGTGGCGCAGAAACACCGAACTGGCAACGGTCTCCACCCACATCAGCACTCGTAGGACTGCGCGGCCCGGTTGAACGAGGGTTTGGAGGAGACGCAAGACTGGCTTCGCTCCCGTGCCGGCTGTTTCGAGCCGCGTGAGAAGCCACTCGTCGAATTCATCGGGCTCGCACGCGACGCGCGAAAACCATGCGCTGACGTTCCAAATGAGCCGGCTGGACCACATGGCCGTGGCTTGAGCGGCGTGGCCCAACTCATGTGCCAGAACCCCAGCGAGCTGATCAAGACGCAGACCCGCCACGAGAGGCAATCCGATCACCAGAGTCAAACCGGACCGAAATCTTCCCGCAACACTGCTGGTGAAGATGCTACAGGAGTTCACGCTGCACTCCACGGCGATTGCAGAGGGTCCCGGCATTCCGCCGGCCGAACCCAGTTCTCTCACAAAGGCAAACAACAGCGGTTCCCTGTCGGGATCCAGGAGGTGCGGTTCGACAGTCCGGCCGGGGCGCGTCACCAGAGGCTTCAGCAGCGAGAGAATCAGGCAACATCCAAACAAGAGGACGGGAATGTTAAGCCTTGAGTAGAAACCGGAGGTCGGACCGCGGACAAGTCCGGATGCCGAAACCAACGAATATAGACCCCAAGCGACCAACGGTATCAGTGCGGCATATGCCAACAGCAAAAGACCAGCCAGCAACGCTCCCAGTGCTAACTCCAGGCGATACCGAATGGAGATAGTGACCGGCGGAAAACGCTTGCCGACGATGCCCATCGCCTGTAATTGGGCGAGAGTGCCGGGGCGAGGACCATCCATCATGCCGAGAACCAGTATAGGCGTCAAAGTAGTGGCTTACAAAGAGTCGTAGGTCTTAAAATTGAAGTAGAGACGACTCACCTGGCTCCGGAAGAAGTGGATATCCCAGCAGGTGGACAAGGCAGCGCCATGAACATTCAGGAGATAGTGTCTGAGGAGCGGAAACTGCTTAAGAAATCGATCGCGAAACTCGAACACCCGCTTGAGAGTGTTAAGCTCGCGGTTGCCGCTCACAGTGAGCACCGTATACGGAGACGAACCCGCCAAGCACCCCATACCAGAATCGATAGCACGAGTAACGGATCGGAATGAGACTAGATCAGAGACGGGATCCTCGCCGGATGTGAGGCCTCCGACCGCTGTGGGTGCGCGGGAATCGCGATGGCTAACGCGAGGCAAGCGTGGATGGCGGCGTTTTATCTACGATGCGATCACGCGACGACTCCACGATTATCGTCGGCGGCGGGGTGATTGGCGTTTGCTGCGCTTACTTTCTGGCCAAGCGCGGGGCACGGGTTACCCTGTTGGAGCGCGATCAAATCGGAAAAGGAGCATCCTACGGTAACGCGGGGTGTATCGCTCCGGGGCATCTGCCGATTAACAAGCCGGGCCGCCTGCGCCAGGCCCTCAAATCCCTATTCGATCCACTCAGCCCGTTGTATTTAGCTCCGCGGCTAGACCCTGCGCTCGCGAAGTGGCTCTGGGCGTTTAGCCGAGCCTGCACCGAACGCCATGTGGAACTCTGCATGCGCACCCTGGCGCCACTCGGCCACACCAGCCGCGAATTGTTTGACGAATTGGTCGAAGCAGAGAAACTCGACTGCCATTTTTGTCGTGAGGGCTATTACGAGATCTACCTGACGGAGCGCGGCCTAGAGTCCGCAACGAAGGAAGCCAGTTTCATCTCCCGCTATGGCTTCCATCCTGAAGTGATGCCGGGAGACGCCCTCCGCGAACGCGAGCCGGCAATCAACGGCCGGGTAGTGGGCGGAGTATCCTATCCAGAAGCAGCCACGATCAATCCATATCATTTCGTTCTGGAAATGGCGCAGCGAGCGGAACGTTACGGTGCGGAAATCCACACCAACACCGAGGTTGTAGCTATTCGGACCATCGATCGCAAGGTTCGCGATGTCCAGACACAGAATGGTGAAGTTCTGGAAAGCGACTGCGTTGTTCTGGCAAGTGGCGCCCACAGTATACCGCTCATCCGGAAGCTGGGCGTGCGCTTCCCTTTACAAGCAGCCAAGGGCTACCACTGCGATTGCGAATCCGGGCAAGGCACGCCGCCAATTCTGCGCCGTGCTTGTGTGCTCGGGGAGAGCTTGGTATTTTGCACACCGATGGATGGGTTTGTGCGCTTCGCCGGCACGCTCGAGTTCTCGGGGGTAAATCACGAGATCAGGCGCCCGCGCCTGAATCAGCTCACAACCGCGTCGAGTAGGTATCTGCAAACCATGGCCGATGCCGCAGTCCGGTCAGAATGGTGCGGTTTGAGACCGTGTTTGCCCGATGGCTTGCCGGCGGTGGGCCCGCTTGCGCCGTATACCGGCCTGTTCATTGCCACCGGTCACGCCATGATGGGCCTTACCTTGGGGCCCGTGACAGGCAAGCTGATTGCTGAATGTGTCCTGGACGGTTCACCGAGCGTTGATATCACGGCACTCTGCCCCGGGCGATTCTGAGAGCCACGATGTTCGCAAGACAATAAACATTGACAATGGCGGACAATGAGAACACACTGGAACTGATCCACTGCAGATATAACGGTCTTCTTATACGACATTGGCCGAAGAGTGGAGCGTGGTCGCTGTTGTAAGGGTTTTAACTCCGCGGATTAACCAGTCCTACCGCAGGCCCCGAAAACAAGATAGTTTAAGGTCTGAACGCTAATAGATGAGGTCGCGTTAGACCAAAATTGGGGAGCCCCAGTGTCACCAGAAGCGTCAGTCCTTACTCAACCCGGCTTCGACGATTTCGAAGGTGCCAGGAAAATCCGGCGACCCCCAACCGTCGACCTCGGGTCAGATGTCATTACGGTATTGTCAGTCAGCCCCATTCGGGATGACCACGACATTCTGGAACGCCTTTTGAACCGCAAGAATTGGAGGATTCAAAGGGCTGATTCTCTCGCGTCGGGAGTGGCAAAACTGCGGCAGAATCGGGCTCCCGTGGTCATCTCGGAAGAGGATTTGTTGCCAGGCACTTGGCGGGAGATGTGGGCGGAAGCAGCACGATCGCCGGGTCCGCCCACTCTTATCGTGACTTCCCAGGTGCCTGCTGAATCTCTTTGGGCGGAGGCCCTAAACATTGGGGCGTACGATGTTCTGGCGAAACCCTTTGACGCTATCGAAGTGACCCGCGTCGTTACCCTGGCATGGCTGAATTGGAAGCATCAACACGAGATCGGTAGCTGCCTGCGCAAGAGAGCCATGGCTGCACAGCAGGTTGCTAGTCCCCAAACGTTTACTCGACCGGAAGGAAAGAAATGTTATGGCAAAGGCTAGGAAGATGACCGTTGAGGCTGCCCAGGCGCCGCTGGAAGCGGCAGATCAAAAACTCGTCTCACAACCCGATGACCAGGACCGAGTTTCTGCGCTGGCCCATGAATTCTGGGTTCAGCGGGGATGTCCATTGGGAAGTCCCGAAGCGGACTGGTTGCGCGCCGAAGAAGAATTGAGAGCGAACACCGCAAGCAGCCCCGCAGGGGCCGCACCCGCATCTGGCAACGACGCTTAGTGCGGCGCTGCCTTGGTAACAAGTAACTCTTGCACCTTGCTGCACTGTGCTTCAAAAGGCTTCTGCAAGAAAGGTGCACCTGCGAGAAGCTGCCGGTGCGCGCTGAGCTCATGGGCGCGCGCTCCTCAGAAATATACAAAACATGCAATTCCGGGTACCGGGACCAGCGCTGTCAGCAGCAGGCGAATGGCAGACCGACCGAGACCGCAACGGCGGGGTGGATGCGCATCTCGGGGACTGGGCTATCAATGAGGAGCATGACCCCCAATACCATGGCAGCAGCTCCTCCGATACCCAGGATGCCGTGCGAGGTAATCTTGGCCTCGAGCACGAACAGGACGAGGGCAAGCACCATCAATACGGCGCCGACCCAATTGATGGGAAGCAGAGCGATGGCGGTCAGCCCCAGCAATAGCGGATGGCGCCGGCCACGCCGGGAAAAATCAACCCGGGTGAAGCGAACTCGGCGTAGATTCCCAGCCCGCCCAGGATCAGCAACAGCAACGCCAGGTTCGGGTCTGATGCGGGAAAGAAGGTTCTCGCGGACCGTCTTTTCATAGTTGATGATCTTCGCTCCCGCCACATGGAGCACTTGCCTGCGCCCATCGAAGCGCACCGGCTCGCGCCGGTCCAAATGTGCGATTAGGTCGCGATCGCCTGCCGCGATCAGGTCGATCAACTGGTTGTCGAATGCTTCTTTATCGGTGAAGGACTGGCTCTCGAAGACCGCCTTTTCTGCCAGAGCGACATTTCTTCCCCGTTTGGCCACAACAGCGCGCAACGAGGCCGCCGCGTCGTTCTCAAGCTTTGCCGCATGACTGGATCCATCTGGGGGAATGATGAACGGATGAGCGGCACCCGCGTGTGTGCGGCCGCCACATCGCCTCCCTCCAGTACGATGAACCCGGCGGAGGCAGCGCCCGCCGTGCTGGGCGCCACGTACGTCACGATGGGTACCGGCGAGGCCAAGATCTCCTCGACGATTTGCCGCGCCGAGTCCGGCATGCCGCCAGGCGTATTCAGCCGGACCAGGACGGCTGCTGCATTCTGCCTATGGGCTTGGTCGAGAACGCGGGCCAGAATCTAAACGGTAATTGGGTGGACCACACACCGACTACATCAACGGCAATGACCGGGTGTTCCTCGCGCGGTGCAACACCACCGAGGGCCAGCAGGACGATGATCGCTATTGGGCGGCACATAGAAACCGCCTTCCAGGCGAGTTTCGGATTGATCCAGTTCGAATACTATACTGCTCCTCTTTAGAGCTGCTGTTTAGCGGCGGATGATCCAATTCGACAATCAGGCGAATTTGGCGCACAATCTCTAGCGGGAGGAGTCCATGACGGACAATGAGGCGTTGGACATCCTTCGCGCCCAGGGTCACGCCGCCACACCCGACACCAACGGGTGGGTTCGGGTGTGGATTCATGGCAGCAATGACGCCGTTGACGTGAAGACCGGAAGAGAACTTCGCGAATTTGCCGAAGGTAAGCTGAGCTTCGACGAGATTCGTGAACGTCGCGAAGATGAAGCGCTGATCGAGCGCTGAATACGGCCCATTCGCACCAAGTCAAATCGATCGAGCCGGGGATGTGTGCCGCAGCTATGCCATCGTCGGATTGATCCTCTTCTGGCTGCTGGAGCCCGCCTTAACCAGGTTGTTCGCGCAACGCCGCCTAACGCCCAGGACCAGATTCGTTCTGATGCCATCCATCGAGATTTGGGCAATTTTGGGTAATGCGCGACGGCGGTGATGGCAATCGTGGCATGCCCGGCAGTGAAGAATCTGTAACTTACAGGTTCTATTACCTACCTAATAGTTCGAATCCTTCTCTCTAACCGTCAGGGACGATTGTGCCGTAAGTTGTCCATCGCCCAACAGTATTCGATGACGAGGAACGGTATCCATTCCGCAGAGTGCTTTGCAAGAAGTATCCATATCCCGAAAAGTAGGGCGAGTGTTTCTATGATCCAAAAGATCCCGTCAAAGACCTCTTCGTGGCGGGAACGGACTTCGTTGTTGGTGATGTATTGAAGGAATTTCCACATGGCCTTGTTTCGCTCAACGATTCCTGAACAGAAAGTGAAGATCCGCTGGAGCACGCCTCTGGGGGAACACCGCCTGCGTAATCAAAGCAATGAGAAATCCGGAAACCGCTCCGCTGACGAATACCGCTAAACCGTGGGGCACCCACTTCATCCCCGACCCGATTGCACTCAAAGCTGTCGGCAGGCTAAAGACCAGCCCGAGAAGAACTCCTTGCAGCCAACACCATTGTCCCCGTGCGACGACGCCTATGACGCAGCCCAGCAGCAGATAGGTGAGGATGATCTCCGCCGTACCGTACCATGAGAGCGAGAGCGAAAAGCCGTATCTTGCCAGGCGCCAGATCTGAAAGCCGAACACGACACCGACACCCGTCGCGAACAGAGTTCGCAGCACCGGGTGCTGAATTCCTCTCGGCCCCAGGTACAGGATGTCGAAGTGGCTTCGGTTCATGCGTCACCACCAAACTGCCACTCCTGTGCACTCAAGAGGAGAGGCTGTATTGCGCTATTCCTTGGGTCCGGCTGAGGTGTCCGAATTAACGTCTTTAAGCGATTCCTTGAAGCTGCGAATACCTTGGGCGAGTCCTTTGCCGAGCTCGGGTAGCTTTTGCGGCCCGAAGAACAGAAGGGCAATCGCCAGGATCACAAGCAGATGCCTAGGCTGAAGAAGATCCTCAATCATAGGGGGCCCTCCACTCAAAGGGTAACATGCATCAGGTATTAGGGGTGTGTTATCCTAAATGGTTTTAAACAGACCCAATATAGGACTGTTAACTCTGCAAATAAAGTGTCCATCGGGCGCCCATTTCCCCTGTGTGGGCCCTTACGTCAGATGGTGACGTTTTCCCTTCAATCGAAGGCTCGCCCTTTTGGTGGGGTGTCCACGAAAGGATGCGGTCCGGTAGTCGTCAGACTCGGTGCGAGCCCCGGGCGGCGGACCCGGCCGCATATAGGACTACTCCCTTGGCGGCGGAATGAATAGGGCAATCGCCTCCATTTCCACCAACAGGTCCGGCCGACAAAGAATGGCCTGAATGCCCGTGGAAGCCGGAAGCGGATCCAGTCGCTGCTCCGTGAAGAACGCTGTGCGTTCTTCGTTGAAGGCCGCGTAATCGCGCTCGATGTCGCGGAGGTAACACCTGGTCCGCACAACGTCCTTCCAAGTGGCGCCACCGGCCTTGAGCAATTCCGTGATGTTCTGGTACGCGCGCCGGACCTGCGCCCGGAAATCGCCGACGTGAACGGTGGCTCCGTTCTCATCCACGCTGGCGGTTCCAGAAATCAGCAGGATCGCGATGTTGTTCAAATCGATGCGCAGCGCGCGGGAAAACGAACTCGGCCGTGCGTAGTGGTAGGCTTCATTTAACACGCCAGGCGCACTGATGGCGTGCTTCTCGATCCGAGGTGCGCCGCTGATCTGATTGAGCGCCTCACTGATGGTCATTTTTTGGAATCTCCTGTCTGACCTGAATCCGTGGCGAAGGTTTTTGGCCGTCGCAACTCCAAAAATCGTCGCCCTGCGCCGCGCGCGCTCAGCTCTCCAAAATCCCATGAACTTCGTCGATGGTCACGATTTGGTTGCTCCGCACGCCCGCAAACTGCTGCCGCACCCCGCTGGGCCAGCGCACTTCCACATCTACCTTCTCCACCTTCCCCAGCCCAAAATGCAAGCGCTTGTCGCTTGCCGACAGGAACCCCGATTGCGCCAGCACCTCCTGCGCTTGCCGCCGCCCACCGTACGTCACCACCACCCGCGCCCCGATCGCGCTTCTGTTGGATTTCACCGCCTGCAGCTTGAACTTGATCCAGCGGTTGTCCCCGCTGACGTCATTGCGCAGTAACGAGGGTGGCTCGTTTAGATTGACGATTACGATATCCACGTCTCCATCGTTGTCAAAGTCGCCAAATGCGCAGCCGCGACTGCAGTGCGGCGCGGTGATACCTGGTCCTGCTTCATCGATCAGTTCCTCGAAGCGGCCGTTACCCAGGTTACGGAATAGCACCCGCGGCGTACGGTGCGGAAAGCCTGGCAGTTTCTTCTCCACTTCCGGGTAAACGCTTCCGGTGACCCAGAACAGATCCGGATAGCCATCGTTGTCCAAGTCAACGATCCCAGCTCCCCAGCTCACATACCGCGTTTCCACTCCCAGGCCCGACTGAATGGTCACGTCCGAAAAGCCGCGCTCTCCCCGGTTGGCGTACA
>Ga0335081_10000995_pt1 | contig 45497 bp, 39 predicted proteins | sample Lox_Sample_35_FD_206713 | JGI IMG/M metagenome (GOLD analysis project Ga0335081, IMG submission 206713) | Soil microbial communities from Loxahatchee National Wildlife Refuge, Florida, United States - Lox_Sample_3.5 | ecosystem: Environmental > Terrestrial > Soil > Wetlands | place: USA... | reverse complement strand
GCCTGAGTACTGGATCGGTCGCTGCGCCCACCGATGTGGCATCTGGCGAGCGTACCCTCACCCCGCCGCCGGCCCAGGGGTCCATGGGGGCCTCCTTCACGTCGACGGGGACCCTCTTCGACAGGACCCCAAGTTCAGCCACCCCCAACAGGGGGAGCGCAACCACCTTGGGCGTCAGTACACCAGACACCGCTGGGGTACCGCCCGCGCTGGCGGCGGTGTCGACAACCGAAGGGACTACGCCCCGAGGGGCCACCGCAGGGCGTATGGCAGCCTCCGGCGGAACATCCGAGGAGGAAGCGGTGCGCCAGGCATCTAAGGGTGCGATCCGGAGCCTCGGCGATTCAGCTGATCCGAAGGCTCCCCCGACCATCACCCTAGGTGCGGCCGCAAGCAGCTTCATTCTGGGGGTCGCCGGCAACGCCAACGCGTGGCTGGATCAGTGGGTAAAGCCTGAAGACCTGAAGGCCAAGAGGGCCAACGCCTGGAGCCTTACGGTCAAGAAGCGGACGCTGCACTGACAGGGGAGCGCGGCTGAAAATGTCACATTGGCGCGATGGAGCCAGAAAAAGCTGGCATTATTGAACCCGCACCTAGGGGATACATTATGAGAACAAATGCGGTGCTAATGAGTCGGCCGTGGACGGCCACAGCTGTAACGCTTCTGCTGACGTTAGGCCTCACAGAGGCCCGTGCTGACACGGTCGACATCGGGATCAGTACGTCTGCTCCGTCCAGTGAGACCCCAGGCGCCAGCGAGTTCGGCGTCACGTTCACTTTTGATTTTCACGCCTCTGGCACCACAACTGTGGCGGGCTTCGACTACAAGCTCACCTACGATCCCAAGCAGCTGTCGATGGATCCGACCCAGCTGGCATCGATCGCGACGCAAACCGGGCAATTCACGCCGTTCGGCACGGATACCTTTCTCAACACGCAGAGCCTCTCCGGGGGCGTTGGAACCTACACGATCAATCCCCTCGGCCCTCTGGCTGTCGATACTGGTGGCACATCAGCGGACGGCCTCGAGCACTTGAATGCGTCGTGGTACAACTACGATTCGAACTTCACGTTCTACAATCCGCTGACTCCGGCAGGGACTGCGAGCGTCACTTATCTGTTTACTCTCGCGGCGAGCGCGACACCGGGAGCGATAACCAACGTAACTCTCGTGATGGACTACACTGACGCCGACCTCAACAATCACCCCCAGACGGGTTCGGGCCAGTACAACATCACGGTTCCGATCACGGTCGCGGCTTCCACCGTCCCCCTGCCCGCAAGCGGCCTCTTGATGTCGGTCGGCTTTGCGGTGATCGGCGCGTTCTTGCGTCGAAGGCGCTCCGAGCCGTCATGACCGTTCCGCCCGGCGGTGCCCGCGCTGCCGTGGTCGGCGCGGTAACCTCGGAGCCCCGTTTCGGTACTGCCTACACCGCCTCCTCGCAGGCCGGTGCGGCGGCGGATTTCTGGTCGCAGCTGGTCAATGCTCAAACCTCCGAGCAACTCTGCGAGGCCTGGCTCGGCATTCTCTGCCAGTGGATTCCCGGAACGCAGGCGGGCCTGCTGCTGCTGCACGAGGGCGCGGATCGGTATGCGCCCGCTGCCGTGTGGCCGGATCGCGAGATGGACCTGTCGCACCTCTCGGGCGTCGCTCAGGAAGCGCTCGTCGAGCGGCGCGGTGTCGTGCGCGATGAGTCGAACGGCATGGCGCAGTGCGCCTATCCGCTGCTCGGCGCGGATGAGACCTTCGGCGTCGTCGTGCTGTTCGTGGTGTCGCGCGGTGAGGCGGGTGTGCGCGATGCGCTGCGCCTGCTGCACTGGGGCGCAGGCTGGCTCGTGGGGCTCTTCGACAAGCGCACGCTGGTCGAGCGCGACAAGCGCCTCAACCGCTCGGCGCTGCTGCAGGATTTGCTGCTCGGCGCGCTCGCCGAGCGGCACGAGGATGAGGCCGGGCGCTGGATCGTGAACCGGCTGTCGGAGGCGTTGCCCTGCCGGCAGGCGGTGCTGGCGCGCGCGAGCGGCCGGGAGTCCTCCTCGGTCAATCTGCTCAGCGTCTCGGGGAGTGCCGGCTTCGAGTCGCGCGCTAACCTGCTCGCGGCCGCCCGTGAGGCGTTGCAGGAAGCGCTCGACTCCGGGGAAGTTCAGGCCTTTCCGACAGCCGAAGCCGCCAGCGGCGAGATCGCGGCGACCGGGGCGCTTACCGATTACTGTCGCGAGGCCGAGGCCGGCGGCGCGCTCGCGCTGCCGCTGATGCACCAGGGCCGCAAGATCGGCGCCCTGCTGGTCGATGCGGAGACACCGTTCGATGCGGAGACACGTGGGTTCCTCGAGAACGTCGTGCTCGCCCTTGCACCGTGCCTGGACGTGCAGAGCCATGCGAGCCGCGGACTCTTGAGCCACGCGAGCTCGAGCGCACAGCACGCTCTGCGCCTGATCGCCGGGCCACGCGCGCCGGGCATCAAGGTGCTCGCCGTGGCGGCGCTCCTGGTCCTCATCGCCTGCGGCTTCATCGATACCGACTTCCGCGTGCGATCGCCGGCCACCGTCGAGGGACTGGTGCAGCGTGCCGCGGTTGCACCCTTCGACGGATTCATCGCGAGCGCCGCGGTGCGCGCCGGCGACACGGTGCACGCCGGAGACGTGCTCGCGCGCATGGATGACCGCGATTTGAAGCTCGAGGAGGCCAAGACCGCCGCCGAGGCCGAGCTCGCCGATCGCAAGCTCCGCGAGGCGATGGGTCGTGGGGATGCCGTCGCGGTGCGCGTGGCGCAAGCCGATGCGGAGCAGGCCGACGCGGATCTCTCCCTGGTGCGCGAGAAGCTCATGCGTGCGGTCATCACCGCGCCCTTTGACGGTCATGTGGTCAAGGGGGATCTGTCGCAGCAGCTCGGGGCCCCGGTGGAGCAGGGACGCCTGCTGTTCGACATCGCGCCCATGGATTCGTGGCGCGTCGTGCTCAAGGTCGACGAGCGCGACATCGTCCATCTGCACGAGGGTCAGCAGGGCGATCTGCTGCTCGCTGGCCTGCCGGGGGAGCGCTTCGGCATCAAGGTGACCAAAGTGTCGCCGGTGGCGCAGCCCGAGGAGGGCCGCAACAGCTTCCGTGTCGAGGCGCGCATCCTTGACGGCGGCTCACACATCCAGCCCGGTATGGAGGGCGTGGGCAAGGTGCTTGCCGGCGAGCACAGCCTGCTGTGGATCGGATTTCATCGCCTGTTCAACTGGGTCCGCTACACCGCATGGACCATGGGTCTCTGAAGGCGGGCGATGTGGGCGGGCTGCACACGCAGCTCGTCAGCAGCCACTGGTACCGCGTGGCAAGCGTGGCGCCGCGCTTGCGGCAGCAGCTGCGCATCCACGCGCACCGCTTCCGCGGCCAGCTGTGGTACGTGGTCGAGGATCGCCTGAACGGCCGCTACCATCGCTTCGATCGCCGCGCCTGGCGCATCATCCGCCTGCTCGACGGAACGCTGACCCTTGAGCAGCTCTGGCATCGCCTCGCCGCCGAGGTCGGCACCGATACACCGAGTCAGGAGGAGGTGCTGGCGCTGCTCGGGCAGTTGCACGCCCTGGACCTGCTTGCCTCCGGGTCGCTGCCGGATCTTGCCGAGGCGGCGCGGCGACAGCGACGGTTGACACGCCTGCGCTGGTGGCAGCGCTACCTCAATCCGCTCGCGCTGCGCATCTCACTCGTTGATCCGGATCGCTTCCTCGCGCGCGCCGTTGAGTTCCTGAAGCCCGTGCTGAACCGCTATGGCGCCGCGCTGTGGCTCGCCTGGGTGCTGCCGGCGGTCGTTCTGGCGGTGTCCCATTGGCCGGAGGTCACCAGCAACTTCGGGGAGCGGGTGCTCGCACTCAACAATCTCGTGCTGCTATGGCTGATCTTCCCGCTGGTCAAGGCACTGCATGAGGTCGGCCACGGCATCGCGTGCCGGATGCGCGGCGGCGAGGTGCACGACATGGGGGTGATGCTCCTCATCTTCCTGCCCGTGCCCTATGTCGATGCCTCGAGCGCCTGGGCGTTTGCGAACAAGCGCGACCGGGTGCTGGTCGGTGCAGCCGGCATGCTGGTGGAGCTCGTGATCGCGGCGCTCTCCTTCTACATCTGGCTGTGGTTGCAGCCGGGTACGGTGCGCGCCATCCTCTACGATGTGGCGGTCCTTGCGAGCGTGACGACGGTGCTGTTCAACGCCAACCCGCTGTTGCGCTACGACGGGTACTACATCGCGAGCGACGCGCTCGAGATTCCCAATCTCGGGCAGCGGGCAACCCGCTACTGGGGCTATCTCATCGAGCGCTACGTGCTCAGGCATCGCGAGCCTTCCTCGCCCGTGATGGCGCCGGGCGAGCGGCTGTGGCTTGCGCTGTATGCGCCGCTGTCGTTCGCCTACCGCCTGTTCGTCATGTTCTGGATCGCGGTCTTTATCTCGACCAAGTACCTGACGGTGGGCGTCATCGTTGCGGTGTGGAGCATCGGCGCGGGGCTGGGCCTGCCGCTGTACCGCGCCGTGGTGTGGTCGCGCCGACTGATGAGCGATGCGCGCGTCGGCGCGCGGGGTCGACGCGTTGGGCTGGCAGCGCTTGTGGCTGCGGCGGTGCTGCTGTTCGTCGTACCGCTGCCGCATCACACGCAGGTCGATGGCATCGTGTGGCTCCCCGAGAGCGGGGTCGTGCGGGCCGGCTACTCGGGCTTCGTGCGCAGCGTGAGCGTCCCCACGGGAACCCAGGTGCCGGCCGGCGCCGAGCTCCTGAGCCTGCGCGATCCGGTGCTGGCGGCCCGTGTCCTGCGGCAGGCGGCGCGGGTTGAGGCCGCACAGGCGCGCTACGATGCCGGGAGTCTGCAGGATCCGGCGCTCGGTCAGCAGCTCGCCACCCAGCTCTCGCGCGAGCAGGCCGAGCTGCAGGCGCTTAAGGAGCGTGCCGGACGGCTGGAGATCCGCAGTGCTGGCGCCGGCCGCCTCTGGCTCTACGACAGCGAGGATCTGCCGGGCCGCTACGTCAAGCAAGGTGAAGTGCTCGGCTATGTGATCCCGAGCACGGCTCCGCGCGTGCGCGTGATCATCGCCCAGGCCGATGCGGATTTCATTCGCAGCCACACGCGCAGCGTCGCCATCAAGCTGCCCTTCGATCCGGGTCTCACCTGGGCCGCGCGCGTGGTGCGCGCCGTGCCTGCGGCCTCGAACGATCTGCCGAGCGCGGCTCTGGGCCGCGAAGCCGGCGGCGCGGTGGCGACCGACCCGCGCGATACGAGCGGACGCAAGTCGCTGCTGAGCCACTTCGAGTACGAGCTCGCACTGCCCGACGAGTTCCCTTATCACCTGATCGGCAGCCGCGCGAGCGTGCGCTTCGAGCACCCGCCGGAGCCCTTGGGTTACGCGATGTGGCGCGGTCTGCGCCGGCTGTTCCTCGCGTACTTCCACTCATGACGGCACCCGCATTCAGTCCTCGCCTCGGTGATTGGCCGCCCGCGCGCATTGCGCTCGCGCAGCGCATCTTCGCCGAGCGCATCGAGGAACCCGATACCGCCTTCGACCGCTGGACGGTGGGCATGCTGTCGATGCTGCGCACCCCGGCGTTCGGGGCGCGGGCCGGCGAGCGCCTGGTGCGCGCGGTGCTCGAGCAGGAACAGGAGCTGCGCTCCTGGGATGAGGCGCGGCTGCGGGAGCGGGCGCGTGCGAGCGCACCGGCAGCCTTCGTGCTGGGCGATCCGACGGCCGGTGCTGCGGCGCTTGCCATCGTGCGCGAGGTGGGCCGGCGCACGCTCGGGCTGCTCGCGCACCCGCCGCAGGTGCTGACCGCCTGGAAGCTCGTGTGCGGACGGCTGGTGGAGTTCGATACCGGTGAGGGCAAGACGCTCTCCGCGGGACTTGCGGCCTGTCTTGCGGGCCTTGCGGGTGTGCCGACGCACGTGGTCACGGTCAATGACTATCTGGCGCAGCGCGATGCCGAGCTGATGGGCCCGCTGTTTGCATTCTTCGGGCTCACCGTCGGCGTGGTGCACGGCGCGGTCGAGCAGCCCAAGCGCCCCGCGCAGTATGCATGCAACCTCACGTACTGCACCAACAAAGACCTGGCGTTCGATTACCTGCGAGACCGGGTCAATGCGCGTGGCGTGCACAGCCTGGCGCAGCTGGCGGTGCGGCAGATGCACGGGCTGGTGCGCACGCGCGAGCCGCTGCGCCTGCGCGGGCTGCACTTCGCGATCGTCGACGAGGCCGACAGCATTCTGATCGATGAGGGGCGCACGCCGCTCATCCTGTCCTCCGCACGCGAGAAGGGTCGGGACGAGGCCGCGTATCGCTCGCTGCTCGATGTGGCCGCAACGCTCGAGGAGGACAAGGACTTCCGGCTGCTCGGGACGCTGCGCGTACCCGAGCTCACCGCCGACGGCCGCGAGCGCCTCGAGGACCTGGTGGCAGAGATGACGGCTGCCGCTGCAGCGGAGGGCGGATCTGAGGCGCCGGGCCTGGCCTCCGTGTTCTGGCAGGTCTCGTGGGTGCGCGAGCACTATGTGAGCCAGTCACTGCGGGCCGTGCACGTGCTGAAGCGCGATCAGCACTACGTCGTGCAGGAAGGCAAGGTCGTCATCGTCGATGAGTTCACCGGACGACTGCTTCCGGATCGCAGCTGGGAGCAGGGGCTGCATCAGCTGGTCGAGGTGAAGGAGGGCTGCGCGGTGACGGGCGTCAACCGGACGCTGGCGCGGCTGACGTATCAGACTTTTTTTGCCCGCTACTTGCGCCTCGCCGGGATGAGCGGCACGCTGCGCGAAGTGACGCGCGAGACGGCCGCCGTCTACCGAGTGCATACCGAGCGTGTGGAGCCCTACCGTCCCATGCGAAGATCCACTTGGCCGACACTGCTTCTCGAGAGCGAGGAGGCCAAGCATCGCGCCGTGGTCGCGGAAGTGCAGCGGTGCCTCGCCCGTGGGCAGCCCGTGCTGGTCGGAACGCGCTCCGTGAAGGCATCGCACGCGGTGAGCAAGGCGCTGACGGCTGTCGGCATCACGCACCGGGTGCTGAATGCGCTGCAGAACGCCGACGAGGCGGACCTCGTCGCGCGCGCCGGTGCGCCGGGGGCGGTCACTGTCGCGACCAACATGGCAGGCAGGGGCACGGACATTCCGCTCGGTCCGGGAGTCGTCGAGCGTGGGGGGTTACACGTGGTTTTGACGGAGTGGCACGAGTCCGCCCGCATCGATCGACAGCTGTTCGGTCGCTGCGCCCGTCAGGGCGATCCGGGCTCGTGCCGCGCGATCGTCTCGCTCGAGGACGAGATCATCCAGCGCCACAGCCCAAGCGTTGCGCGCTGGGTGCAGCGCCGCTGGCCCGGCGGGACACCGCCACAGTGGGCGATCCGCCTGCTGCGCAACCGCGTGCAGGCGATGGCCGAGCGCGTCAATGCGGCGCAGCGCCGCGCCACCACCGAGCGCGATCGGCAGATGCAGGCGCAGCTCGCCTTCTCGGGCACGGGCGAATAATGCGGCTCCTCCACAGCCCGGGCCGGCGCTGCGCCGGACGATTGCGGCGCGCAGCCGTGCAGGTCCTGGCGTGCTTCGCGGCATCCTTCAGCCTGGCCGGCCACACGGCCGACAAGCCAGCGGCCGCACTACCCGCACACGATGGGCAGTTCGATTGTCTCATCGAGCCGTATCGCACGGTCACCGTGCGCAGCCCGGTCACCGGCGTGATCGACAAGCTCTACGTCTCGCGCGGCAGCATGGTGAAGGAAGGTGCCCCGCTCGTGCGCCTCGACTCCCGCGTGGAGAGCGCGGCGGTGGATCTCGCGCAGTTCAAGGAGCAGATGAACGGCCAGCTGGAGTCGGCCGAGGGCCGCCTGCAGCACGCGCAGAGCAAGCTGCGCCGCAAGAGCGACCTTGCGGCCAGCAGCTTCGCCTCGGCGCAGGACCGCGAGGACGCCGAGGCCGAAGTGGCCGTGGGGCGCGCCGATGCGCTCGCGGCACGCGAGGCGAAGCAACTGGCGAGGCTCGAGCACGCCTACGCCGCGGCGCAGCTGAACCTGCGGCTGATCTCGAGCCCCTTCAACGGTGTCGTGATCGATCAGGCGATGAATGTCGGCGACCTCGCCCAGCCCGGGGACAGCAACTCGTTCATTCTGAAGCTCGCGCAGATCGATCTGCTGCGCGTGAAGGTCATCGTGCCGCTTGCCTACTATCGGCGGGTGAAGCTCGGCGCGCGGGCAGAGGTAGTTCCCGAGAAGCCCCTCGAGGGCCACTATCCGGCGACGATCACGGTCGTTGACAAGGTCATCGATGCAGCGAGCGGCACCTTCCAGGTCCGCATGGACCTGCCCAACCCCAAGGGCGCACTGCCCGGGGGCGTGCGCTGCACGGCAAGCCTCTGGTGAGAGGTCCCATGGGCCGCAGGCGATCAGTCGATTCAATCAGCAACAATAAAGGAGCTCCCATGAACAAAGAGACCAAGGCAGCCGCACCGGCAGCCGCCGCCGCACAGTCCGCCCAGGCAACCCCGCAGCCGCAGCAGACCCGCGTGAACACGGCGAATCTCAAGAGCAGCTACTGCAACATGTGCAGCGCGAATGCCACGCGCGAGGAGGTGGTGCTCAACTTCGGATTCAACCAGGACTGGGATCGCGGCCCGCAGACCCCGGAGTTGAGTCTCGAGCACCGCATCGTCCTGAACCCGCTCGTCGCCAAGCGCGTGGCTCAGCTGCTCACCAAGGTGGTCGAAGAGTACGAGGCGCGCAACGGCGCGTTGGGCTGAAGACGCCATCGGCCCCGAAGGGGTGGCGTGTCCGTCGATGCTAGCCGGCGCCCCCAGGGCGCCGGCTGTCGTTTTACCGTGCGTCACGAAAGGGGAGCGTGTGGTGAATGGAAAATGCGTGGCACTACTTGCAGGCGCGGCGCTGAGCGGGCTTGCGCGCGCCGACGATCTGGCGACCATCTATCGCGAGGCGCTCGCGAACAACGCCCAATACCAGTCGGCCCAGGCGCAGTTCGCCGCCGTGCGCGAGCGGGTGCCGGAGAGTCTGGCGAGCCTGCTGCCGTTCGTGTCCGTGTCGGCCAACTCGCTCTGGAACGACAACAACAGCAACACCCTGCAGCGCCAGCAGTACAACAGCAACTACTACACGGTCTCGCTGACCCAGCCGGTGTGGCGCGCGCAGAACCTCGTCGCCCTGCACGAGGCGCGCTCGCAGGTGGAGCAGGCCAAGGCGCAGCTCGATCAGGCGCAGCAGGAGCTGCTGCTGCGCACCGCTCAGGCCTATTTCGACGTGCTGTACGCGCAGGATGCGCTCAATACGTTTCGCGAGCAGCGGGCCGCGTACCTGCAGCAGATGCAGCAGGCGACGCGCAGCGTCGAGGTCGGTGCCGCCGCCATCACCGACCAGCGCGACGCCGAGGCCCGCTACGCGCTGGTCACCGCGCAGGAGATCAGCGCGCGCAACGAGGTTGCGACCAAGACTCAGGCGCTGCGCCAGATCATCGACCGCGACCCCGGGCGGCTGGCCGGATTGCGCTCGGGCGTGACACTCGCAAGTCCGGTTCCCGATACGCTGCCGCCGTGGGAGAACGCGGCCGAGACGGGCAATACGGCCGTGATGGCCGCAGAGGCGGCGCTCGAGGCGGCCGAGCTCGAGGCGAAGAAGGCGCGCGTCGGGCGCCTGCCCACGGTCGACCTCGTCGCCACGCACGGGCTGTCGAAGTCCCTCACCAATATCACCGTCGGCACCGATCTGCATGCCGATACGGTAGGCGTGCAGATCTCGATGCCGATCTATGCCGGCGGGGGCACCTCCGCCAAGGTGCGCGAGAACGTGCATCTGGTGCACAAGGCCAGTGCCGATCTCGAGGACGCGCGACGCACGAGCGTGCTCGCGGCCGAGCAGGCTTACTTGAGCGCGACCTCCGGGCTCGCTCAGGTGAAGGCGCTCGAGCACGCCGTGGAGGCCGCGCAGACGGCGCTCGAGGCCAACAAGCTCGGCGTTCAGGTCGGCTCCCGCATCAATGTCGATGTGCTGAACGCGCAGCAGGAGCTCGCCGTCACGCGCCGTGATCTCGCCAAGGCCCGCTACGATACGCTGCTCGGGCTGCTGCGCCTGAAGGCCGCCGCGGGCTCGCTCGGAGCGGCCGATGTCGATGAAGTCAATGCCCTGCTGGAGAAGTGATCGCACTCGCGAGGCGCGCATCCGGTGACACCGACGGCCGATGCTGAGGACCCCAATCGTCGCGGTGCGATGCTGCGGGACCTCAAGCGCTTCAATGAGGCCCTGGAGAGCTTCGAGGAGGCGCTGCGCATCGATCCGCAGTTCGTGGAGGCGCATTTCAACCGCGGCGTGGCGCTGTACTTCCTCAAGCGCCATGACGAGGCGCTCGAGAGCTACGCCCGGGCGCTTGCCCTGAAGCCCGGACTCGCCGAGGCGCACTACAACCGGGGGCTTGCCCTCTTTGACTTGCAGCGCTTCGATGAGGCGCTCGCAGCCTACGAGCAGGCGCTCGCGGTGCGGCCGGCTTACGCCGAGGCGCACTTGAACCGCGGCCTGGTGCTGACCCGGCTCGGGCGCTACGAGGAGGCGCTCGCAAGCTGCGAGCGCTCGCTCGAGCTCAAACCCGATCTCGTCGAGGCATATATCGATCGCGGCAACGTGCTGCGTCACCTCGGCCGCACGGCGGAGGCGCTCGTGAGCTGCGACCGTGCTCTGCAGATGAGACCGGATTCGGCCGAGGCGTACTTGAACCGCGGTGCGGCGCTGTACGACCGTGCCCAGCCGTGGGCCGCCGTGGACAGCTATGACCGGGCGCTCGCGGTGCGACCCAACTTCGTCGTGGCGCATCAGAACCGGGCGTACGCGCGCCTCCTGGCGGGGGACTTCTCCGGCGGCTGGACGGATCACGAGTGGCGCTGGAGCAATGACGCCGATCCGCTCGCCGCCGAGCGGCGGCCTTTCGCCGAGCCCCTCTGGCTCGGTGAGCACTCGCTCGTGGGCAAGCGCATTCTGCTGTATGCGGAGCAGGGCTTCGGCGACACATTGCAGTTCTGCCGCTACGTGCGTTGGGTGGCGGACCTGGGCGCGAGGGTGATCCTCGAAGCGCCCGAGCCGCTCGCGCGGCTGCTCGAGAGTCTTGCGGGCGTGACGCAGATCATCACGCGCGATGGGGCTCGGCCGGCCTGCGACTATCGCTGTCCGCTCATGAGCCTGCCGCTCGCGTTCCGTACCACTCTGGGTACCATCCCGGTGCAGGTGCCGTACCTCAGGGCGGAACCCGCGAAGGTGCGGCAATGGGGTGAGCGGCTGGGCGAGAGGCGCGCAATCCGCGTCGGCCTGGTCTGGTCCGGTGGGTTCCGGCCGCACCAGCCCTCATTGTGGTCCGTCAACGCCCGGCGCAACGTGCCCCTCGCGAAGCTTGCGGTACTGCGGCATCCGGGAGTGGAGTTTCACAGTCTGCAGAAAGGACAGCCCGCCGAATCCGAGCTCGCCGGGGTCATCGCAAGCGGTTGGGCCGGACCCGAGATCATCGACTGGGCGCACGCGCTCGAGGATTTTTCCGACACCGCCGCCCTGGCAGAGAACCTGGATCTGATCATCGCGGTCGACACGGCGACCGTGCACCTTGCGGGCGCCCTCGGCAGGCCCGTATGGCTCCTCAACCGCTTCGACAGCTGCTGGCGCTGGCTGCTCGAGCGTACCGACAGTCCCTGGTATCCGACGCTCAGGATCTACCGTCAGTCCCGGCCGGGCGAGTGGGAAGATGTGCTCGAGCGGGTGCGCGCGGACCTAGTAGCTCTCCTCGCGTGACGGGAACGACTGTTCCTTCACATCCTTGGTGTAGCGGCGGCAGGCATCCGCGATGAGGGTTGCGAGCTCGGCATAGCGGCGCAGGAAGCGCGGCGAGAAGTCGGTGGTGATGCCGAGCATGTCGTGCGTGACCAGCACCTGCCCGTCGACGCCTGCTCCGGCGCCGATGCCGATCATCGGAATCGTGAGCTCGCGCGAGAGGCGTGCGCCGAGCGCCGCGGGTATCTTCTCCAGCACGATGCCGAAGCAGCCGGCCTGCTGCAGCAGCGCGGCATCGCGGGCGAGGTGCTCGGCCTCGTCGGCATCCTTGGCGCGCACGACGTAGGTGCCGAAGCGGTAGATCGACTGCGGCGTGAGCCCCAGATGTCCCATGACGGGGATGCCGGCCGAGAGCACGCGGCGGATGCTCTCGATGACGACCTCGCCGCCCTCCATCTTGACGGCGTGCGCACCGGATTCCTTCATGATGCGCACGGCGCTCTCGAGGGCGAGACGGCTGTCGCCCTGATAGCTGCCGAAGGGCATGTCGACGATCACCAGCGCCGCGCGTGCGGCGCGCACCACCGCCGAGGCATGATCGATCATCTGATCGAGTGTGATGGGCAACGTCGTCTCGTGCCCGTGCACGACGTTCGAGGCGCTGTCGCCCACGAGCAGCACGTCGATGCCCGCGTCATCGAGGATCCGCGCGGTCGAGTAGTCGTAGGCGGTGAGCATGGCGATCTTCTCGCCGCGTGCCTTCATCTCCGCAAGGCGTGCCGTCGTCACCCGCCGCTGGCGTGTCTCGGTGCTCATCCGCGCGCAAGCCTTTTGGATGCATGCATATGGTTGGGATAATATACTTTTTGATATGCCTGGACTGTGGTTTGACGAGCTGCGGGTGGGGCAGGTGTTCCGGCACGCGATCCGTCGCACGGTGACCGAAGCGGACAACGTTCTGTTCAGCGCGATGACCCACAATCCCGCCCAGCTGCATCTGGACGAGGAGTACATGCGCGGCACGGAGTTCGGGCACCGCATCGTCAACTCGGCATTCACGCTCGGCCTGATGGTCGGAATCTCGGTCGGCGACACGACGCTCGGCACCGCCGTCGCCAATCTCGGCTGGGACGAGGTTCGCTTCCCGAAGCCCGTGTTCCACGGCGACACCCTTCACGTGGAGACCGAGGTGCTGGAGCTGCGCGACTCGAAGTCGCGCCCCGACCAGGGCATCGTCACTTTCCTGCACCGAGCCTACAACCAGCACAACGAGCTGGTCGCCTCGTGCAAGCGCACCGGCCTGCAGCGCAGGAAGCCCACCCAGTGACGGTGCTGCGCTCGCTGCTGTTCGTTCCGGGCGATAGTGACAGGAAATTGCAGAAGGGTCGGGAGGCCGGGGCGGACGCCCTGATCCTCGATCTCGAGGATTCCGTCGCGAGTGAGCTGAAGAGCGCGGCGCGCGCGCGCGTCGCGCAATTCCTCGGCGCCCACGCACCGGCCGGGCGGCGCTCGCAGCTGTGGGTGCGGATCAACGCCCTCGACTCCGGTTTGGCGAGCGCCGATCTCGCGGCGACCGCCGCTCAGGCTCCCGATGGGATCGTGCTGCCGAAGGCGGCGGGCGCGGAGGATGTGCTCAAGGTATCCCGCGAGCTCGAGGCGCTCGAAGCGCGCCACGGCATTCCCGTGGGCGCGATCAAGGTGCTGCCTATCGCAACCGAGACGCCGCTCGCGGTGTTCCGGCTGCGCAGCTACGCGGAAACGCGCCTCGAGCGGCTCCTCGGCATCACCTGGGGCGCCGAGGATCTGGCGACGGCCATTGGGGCCAGCTCGAGCCGCGATGCGGCTGGAGCCTGGCAACCGACGTTCCAGCTGGTGCGCTCGCTCGCGCTGCTCGCGGCGCGCGCCGCGGCGGTACAGCCGATCGACACGCTGTACGTCGATTTTCGCGATGAGGCCGGCTTGCGGGCGGCATCGCGCGCCTCCCGCGCCGACGGCTTCACCGGGCGCCTCGCCATTCATCCGGCCCAGGTCGCGGCGATCAACGAGAGCTACCTGCCGAGTGCGGAGGAGATCGCGCAGGCGCGGCGCATCATCGCCGCGTTCGCAGCCTCGCCAGGCTCAGGCAGTGTGGGTCTCGATGGCCGCATGATCGACATCCCCCACCTGAAGCAGGCGCAGGCCCTGCTCGCGCTGGTTGCGGCGAAGACGGCCTGACGGCGAGCCTCACTCGAAGGCGACGACGGGCTCGCGGCGCGGCGCTGCGCGCGGCTTGAGCAGCAGGGGGAGCGGAAGGGCGGCGAGCGTCAGGATCAGCATCAGCTTGAAGTCATTGTTGTAGGCGATCATCTCCGCCTGGCGTGCGACGGCCGCATCGAGCGCGGCGATGCCGTGCGGATCGGTGAAGCTGTAGGGTGCCGATGGGGGCCCCTGCATACCGTACGGCATGATGTGCTCGACCAGGCGCGAGTGCATGATCTGCGCATTGCGCGCAAGCAGCGCCGTCACGATCGAGATGCCGATGCTGCTGCCGATGTTGCGCAGCAGGTTGAAGATCGACGTGCCCATCGAGCGCAGTCTCGTGGCAAGGGTTGCGAAGGCGACGGCGCTCAAGGGCACCCAAGCCATGCCCGCCCCGACGCCCTGCGTGAATCCGCTCCAGATGATCAGGCGCTCATCCATCAGCGGCGAGAAGCTCGACATCACCCAGAGCGAGGCCGCAGTGAGTGCGAGCCCTGCAACGATGATCAGGCGCGGATCGAGCGCCGTCATCAGCCGTCCGACGATCAGCATGCTGAGGAGCGTCCCGACCCCGCGCGGGGCCATGACGACCCCGGCGGTGGAGACCGGGTAGCGCATGATGTTCTGCAGGAACGGCGGCAGCAGCACCAGCGTGGCGAACAGCACGACGCCGATCACGAACACCGTGAGAGAGCCCGTGGCGAAGTTTCGGTCGGTGAACAGCTTCAGGCTCACGAACGGACTCGCGGTGGTGAGCGAGTGAACCAGGAATACGTAGAGGGCGAGGACGCCGGCCGCGGCCTCCAGGCGGATCTCGCCGGAGTCGAACCAGTCGTGCAGCTGGCCGCGGTCGAGCAGCAGCTGCAGCGCGCCGAGCGCGATGCTCAAGGCGGCGAAGCCGAGGAAATCGAACGTCGAGCGATGGGTCTGCGTGCGGGGCATGAAGCTCGAGATCCCGAGTGCGCACACGATGCCGACGGGCACGTTGATGTAGAAGACCCAGCGCCAGCTGTAGTTGTCGGTGAGCCAGGCACCGAGCAGCGGGCCGATGATCGGGCCGACGAGCACGGCGATGCCGGAAGTCGCCATGGCGCGGCCATGGCGCTCGGGAGGATTGATGTCGAGCAAGACGGCCTGCGATTGCGGCATCAGCGCGGCCCCGCACACGCCCTGCAGCATGCGAAACAGCACGATCTGGAACAGGCTTTGCGCCATGCCGCACAGCGCGGAGGTGAGCGTGAAGCCGACGACCGAGAACAGCAGCACTTGCTTGCGTCCGTAGCGGTCGGCGAGCCAGCCCGTCAGCGGGATCGTGATGGCGGCGGCCACGATGTACGAGGTCAGGACCCAGCTGATCTGCTCGGGAGTCGCGGCGATGGTGCCGCCGATGTGCGGCAGGGCGATATTGGCGATGGTGGTATCGAGCGCCTGCAGGAACGATGCGAGCGTCACGCAGACGGTGATCAGAAAGCGATCGGTGCGATTGAGCGAGGTGTCCACCGGTAGCGAGCATGCTACCGGGATGCATCCGCCGACGACAGACACGCGCAGTCAGCGGCCGTCCTCCAGCACCATGGCGGCGCCCTGCTCGGCGATCATCGCGGTGGGCATGTTGGTGTTGCCGGAGGTGATGGTCGGCATGACCGACGCATCGATCACGCGCAACCCGGCCACTCCATGAACTCTCAGTCGGGCATCCACGACGGACCCGGTATCGCTCGAAGGTCCCATCTTCGCGGTGCCGACCGGATGGAAGATCGTGGTGCCGATGTCACCGGCCGCCTTTACAAGCGCGGCCGTCTCATCGCCCACCGCCGCACCGGGCCGCAGCTCCTCGGGGGTGAACGCGCTCAAGGCAGGTTGTGCCATGAGGCGCCGCGTCACGCGGATGGCATCGGCGGCCACAACGCGGTCCTCGGGGGTCGCCAGATAGTTGAGCGCGATGAGCGGGGCGGCCCGCGGATCGGGAGACTGCGGTCGCACACTGCCGCGCGAGGTCGGCCGCAGATTGCACGCGCTCACGGTGATCGCGGGGAAGGTGTGCAGCGGATCGCCAAACTTGTCGAGCGAGAGCGGCTGCACGTGGAACTCGAGGTTTGCACGCGTCTGCGCTGCGCTCGAGCGCGCAAAGATGCCGAGCTGCGAGGGCGCCATCGTCAGCGGTCCCCGGCGGCGCAGGGCATAATCGACACCGATCCAGAGCCGCCCGAGTACAGAGTGGTAGGTCTCATTCAGCGTCCGCACGCCATGCACCCGGTACACGGCGCGCTGCTGCAGGTGGTCCTGGAGATTCGAGCCCACGCCCGGGCGATCGAGCAGGGTGGGAATGCCAAGCCCGGCGAGCCATTCGTGGCGCCCGATCCCGGACAGGTTGAGCAGCTGCGGCGAGCCGATGGCGCCGGCGCACAGGAGAACCTCGCATCGGGCGCGAGCCTCGATCATCCGCCCGTCCTGCCGGAACCGCACCCCGCTGGCGCGCCCGTCCCTGAGGGTCAGCTGCTCGGCCAACGAGTGCCGCTCGACCCTGAGATTGGCGCGCCCGCGTACCGGATCAAGGAAGCCACGAGCTGCCGACCACCGCCGCCCACGCCGCTGATTGACGTGGAAATAGGAGACGCCCTCGTTGTCGCCCCGATTGAAATCATCGACCGCGGGCACCCCGAGCTGCACCGCCGCTTGGCGCACCGCATCGAGCACCGGCCAGCTCACCCGCGGCGGCTCGACGCGCCAGCCGCCACCGATGCCGTGATACTCCCCGGCACCGAGGAAGTGGTCCTCGAGCCGCTTGAAGGCGGGTAGCACATCGCTCCAGCCCCAGCCCGGCAGTCCGAGGGCACGCCAGCCATCGTAGTCGGCCGCCTGACCTCGCATGCAGATCATGGCATTGATCGCGGAGGAGCCGCCGATGACCTTGCCGCGCGGGTACGCGAGCGAGCGTCCGTTCAGCCCGGGCTCGGGCTGCGTGCGGAACATCCAGTCGCAGCGCGGATCGCCGATCGCAAACAAATAGCCGGCGGGGATGTGCAGCCATATCCAGTCGTCCGCACCGCCAGCCTCGAGCAGCAGCACACGGCGCCGCGGATCGGCGGAGAGGCGATTCGCGAGCACGCATCCGGCGGTCCCGGCACCGACGATCACGTAGTCGTATTCGCCCTCCAGTTGCGAGCTCGACATGCGCGTGGTGACCCCGCCTTACGCCGTGCGCCGGAACCCGAGCCGATCCGAGAGTCGCGCGGCGGCACGCGCCAGCGTCGGCAGGATCGAATCGAGCTGCGCCTCGAAGGGTTTCGCGTAGCCGAGCGCCGTCAGCGCGAGGACGATCTCGCCGCTGTGATCGAACACCGGCGCGCTCGCCCCGGCAATGCCCGGAATGAAATCGCGGATATGGGCGATGCCGCGCCGTCGTGTGCGGTGGATGGCGGCATCGAGGTCGGTGGCCGCCGTCGGCGTGAGCCCCTGGCGGGCGTTGTCCGCGAGCTCGCGGCGCAGGTATGCGGCGGTCGTAGCGCGAGGCAGGAACGCGAGGAAGATGCCACCGGTCGCCGAGCGGGTGAGGGGCATCACCGATCCGACGCGCAGGCTTGCGGCCACCGGGGTGTCCGCGCTCAGCCAGCGAACGATGGTCGGGCCCTGGTTCGCCCACACGGCGAGCGCCACGGTCTGGCCGGTCTTGCGGCTCAATGGCATGAGCTGCGGCGTCGCGAGGGTCACGGGCTCGATCCGCGCCAGCGCGCCAAGCCCGAGCTCGAGCGCGAATGCGCCAAGATCGTACCGCCCCGACTCGGCAAGCTGCTCCACGAGCCCCATGCGCGCGAAGCTCACCAGATAGCGGTGCGCCTGCGGCGCGGGCATGCCGGCCGCCACGGCCAGATCGCGCAGCATCATCGGCTCGCGCGACCTGGCGAGCGCCCGCAGCAGCCGCCCGCCGACCTCGATCGACTGCACCCCTTGCTGGCGTCTTGCTCTTGGCGCCATGACGCGCGCAGCTCCCTCGCGGCTTGACGCCGCGCTCCCCGCTACTTACGCTAAATGAAAAGCATTGTTCTAATCGTAACTCAAGCTTGCGCGGCGGATAAGTACCGCGCCGGAGGCCCCCATGAGCCAATTCGCGCAGGCAGGCGCAGGCGGCGCGCGGCGAGGCGCGCAGGTGCTCGCGCGACTGAAGGAGCGACCGCCGGCAATCTGGTACCAGGGCGAGGCGGTGCCGGATGTCACAACCCACGCGGCGTTGCGCGGCGGCGTGGCGAGTCTCGCCGCGCTCTACGACCTGCAGTGGGAGCAGGCGCAGACCTGTCTGTTCGATTCCCCGAGCAGCGGCCGCAAGGTCGCCCGCTCGTTCATGATGCCGCGTACGCAGGCGGAGCTGCGCGCCATCAGCGCCGCCATGAAGGTGTGGGAGGACTACACGCACGGCATGATGGGCCGCGTTCCCGATTACCTGAACCGGGCCGTAACGGGCTACGCCGCGGGGGCGGCGTTCCTCGGAGAGGCGGATGCGCGCTTTGGGCACAACGCGGTCCGCTATCACGAGTACCTGCGCGAGAACGACCTGTGTCTCACCCACACGCTGATTCCCCCGCAGGCCAATCGCGCCGTCGGTGCGGCGAGACAGGCCGACCCGTTTCTCGCCGCGCGTGTCAAAGAGGAGACCGACGCCGGTATCGTGATCCGCGGCTGCCGCATGCTCGCAACGCTTCCGATCTCCGATGAGCTCATGGTGTTCCCCTCGACGCTGCTGAAGAGCGCGGAGGAGGATGCGCCGTACGCCTTCGGCTTGTGCATCCCGAACGACACCGCGGGCCTGCGGTTCATCTGCCGCGAGAGCGTCGACTACGGACGCTCGCACTTCGACCATCCCCTGGGCTCGCGCTTCGAGGAGATGGATGCCGTCGTCGTATTCGACGACGTGTTCGTTCCCTGGGAGAACGTATTCCTGTACCGCGATGTCGCGCGCTGCAACCAGGCCTATGCGCGCACCGGTGCCGTGGTGCACATGACCCATCAGGTGGTCGTCAAGAACATCGCCAAGACCGAGTTCCTGCTCGGGCTCGCCTCGCTCCTGGTGAGCAGCATTGGCGCCGAGATCTTCCAGCACATTCAGGAGAAGCTCGCGGAGATCTGGATCAACCTCGAGACGATGCGTGCGTTCCTGCGCGCCTCCGAGGCCGATGCGGCGCTCGATGAGTGGGGTGTGATGCGGCCGGCCTGGGATCCGCTGGATGCCGCACGGAATCTGTACCCGCGCCTGTATCCGCGCATGGTGGAGATCATTCAGCAGATCGGGGCCAGCGGTCTCGTCGCCATGCCCACCGAGCGGGACCTGAGGGGTGCGCTGGTTGAGGACATCCGCAAGTACTATCAGGCCGCGCGCGCCGAGGCTTTCGATCGCATCCCGCTGTTCCGGCTCGCCTGGGACGCCTCGCTGTCGGCGTTCGCATCGCGGCAGGTGCTGTATGAGCGGTTCTTCTTCGGTGATCCGGTGCGCATGGCGGGCGCGCTCGTGCAGAGTCACAACGCCCAGATCCAGGAATACGCGGAGAAGGTGCGCTCGTTCGTACGGGTCGGTCGCGACGAGGCCCTCGCCGGCGGCTGACGCGCATGGCCCGTGATCTCGCCGGCCTTGCCGCGGCCGCAGGCGCCGTGCTCGGGGTGGAGCTGCGCGCGGAGGGGCTCTTCCCGGTCGCCGGCGGCTCGATCAGCCGCTGCTATCGGTGCGTAACGGTGAGCGGGGACAGGCTGTTCCTCAAGGTGGGAGCGGCGGCTGACCGGGCCATGCTCGAGGCGGAGGCTGCGGGACTTGCGGAGTTGCGGGCTGCCAGCGCAGTACGTGTGCCCGGTGTCCTCGGTTTCGGGGTTGACGGCTCGCGAGCCTGGCTGGGGCTCGAGTGGCTCGCGTTCGCCCCGACCACGGAGAGCTCGCAAGCCATGCTCGGAGAGCAGCTCGCCCTGCAGCACCGCGTGAGCGCCGCGGCCTTCGGCTGGAGTCGCGATAACACGATCGGCAGCACTCCTCAACCCAATGCCTGGCGCGAGGAGTGGGTGAGTTTCCTGCGCGATGCGCGCCTGCGCCACCAGCTGGAGCTTGCCGCGCGCAATGGTTTCGGCGGCCGGCTGCAGGACTCGGGCGCGGCGCTGCTCGAGCGCCTGCACGAGTTCTTCGCGACTTACCGCCCGGCACCGTCCCTGCTGCACGGTGACCTCTGGGGCGGCAACTGGGCGACCGACGAGCGCGGCCACCCGGTCATCTTCGATCCCGCGGTGTACTACGGGGACCGCGAGGCGGACCTCGCGATGACCCGACTCTTCGGCGGATTCGGGCCGGCGTTCTATGCCGCCTACCAGGGGAGCTGGGGGCTCGATGCGGGTGCCGGTGCCCGGGTCGACTTATACAACCTCTATCACGTTCTCAATCACCTCAATCTCTTCGGCACGGCATACCATGCCCACTCGCTCGCCCTGATCGAGCGGCTGCTGGCCGCACTGCGGTGAGAGAATGCGGCGGGCAGCGCATCCTGAGTGTCACGCGCGCCGTTCCCGGAGTACGATAGCGTTCCGGGGCATCAAACAAGAGCCACATCGAGTGACTGCCATGAAACACCTTGAAATCGCCCGCGCGGCCCTCGCAATGCTGTTGCTCGGCGGCTCGAGCGCGGCGCTCGCTGTAAGCTGTGACCGTGCGTGCCTGGAAGGCTTCGTCGACCGCTATCTCGATGCGGTCGCGGCGCACGACCCCACCAAGGTCCCGCTGGCGAAGGACGCACGCTTCACCGAGGACGGGCAGCTGCTCAGAATCGGCGACGGCTTGTGGCGCACGCTGCGCTCGAAGGGGCATTACCGGTTGTTCGTGAGCGATGTGCCGGCCGGGCAGGTGGCCTTCTTCGGCTCGATCGAGGAGGCCAATCGCGATCCCGAGAAGGGCACGCCGGCGCTGATCGCACTGCGCCTGAAGGTTCGCGGCCAGCAGATCACCGAGATCGAGCAGATCGTGATCCGCGATGAGAAGGCCGGCGCTCGCGTCGATGGCCTGACGGTCAATCCCGTGTACCTGCAGGAGACTCCCGCCGCGCAGCGCGCATCGCGGGCGGCGCTGATCACGACGGCCAACAAGTATTTCACCGGCATGCAGCAGAACGATGGCAAGGGTGACTACCCCTTTGCGGACGACTGCGACCGGCTTGAGAACGGCTCGCGCTCCACCAACCTGCCGACGCCCACCGGTCAGACCCGGCCGGATCCCAAGACCTCGCTCAACTACTCGGGACAGTGGAGCTGCCTGGAGCAGTTCCGCTCCGGACTGCTGCACTTCGTGACCCGCATTCGCGACCGCCGCTATGTGGCCGTCGATGAGGAGCGCGGCATCGTGTTCGCCTTCGGCTTCTTCGATCATTCGGGCGGTGCGACGCGCACATTCCAGACTCCCGATGGACGCACGGTCACCGCCGGTCCGGTGCAGCCGTGGACCTGGGAGATCGCCGAGTTGTTCAAGGTCGAGGGCGGCAAGATCCACAAGATCGAGGCACTGCTGCAGCGCTGTCCCTACGGCATGAATTCCGGCTGGAGCACCTGGGCGCAGGGCATGTCGGATCAAGCGCGCGATGTGACCATGTCCAGCCGGTAACGTTGCTCCTTGCGCGGATTGCCGCGCAAGGAGCTCACGCGCGTGTCTCCGTGAGGATCTCCGCGACCTTCGCCATCAGCAGCACGGCCGTGTAGGGCTTCGGCAGAAACGCAACGTTGCCGTGGGAGACGCCGCGGCGGGCGATCTCATCGTCCGGATAGCCGGAGGTGAACAATACGCGCGACTCGGGGTGCAGCTCGAGAATTCGCTCCGTCGCCTCCCGGCCATTGAGATCGCGAAGAACCACGTCGGCGAGGATGAGATCGATCGGCTCGGCACGGCCGCGCGCAATCGCAAGCGCCGCCGTACCGCTTTCGGCCTGGAGCACCTCGTAGCCGTGCGCCTCGAGAACATCGTGGGCGAACGCGCGCACGTCATCCTGGTCCTCGATGACGAGGACGCAATGCCCGCCTCGGGTGCCCGTTCCACGTGTCGAGGCGCCGGGATCGGGCGTGGCGGCTTGCGTTCTGGGCAGAAGGACGCGGAACCTGCTGCCGGCGGCGGGCGTGCTGAAGACCAGGATCCCGCCTTGTGCCTGCTTGACGATGCCATAGACCGTTGCGAGGCCGAGGCCGGTTCCATACTGACCCTTGGTGGAAAAGAACGGCTCGAAGATCCGCTGCAACGTCTCGCGATCCATCCCCACGCCCGTGTCAGCGACTTCCAGCCACGCATACGGCCCTGACTTGATGCCGGCCGCCCGCAGCGTCGCCTCGTCGGACACCTCGGCGTTGCCCGTCTCGAGCCTGAGCGTACCGCGTCCACGCATCGCATCCCTGGCGTTCACCAGCAGGTTGAGCAGCACCTGGTGGATCTGGGTGCGGTCGGCGAGGACGAGCCACAGATCCTCCGACAGCGACAGAATCACGTCGATCTCCTCACCCAGCAGGTGGCGGAACATCGTCTCGGCCTCGCGCACTATGGTGTTGAGGTTGGTCGGTGACAGCTGCACCGCCTGCTTGCGACTGAACGTCAGCAGCTGCTGGGTGAGTTCGGCAGCGCGTCGGCCGGTATTCAGAATCTGTTGCGCGCTCCTCTTCAGCGCCCAGGTCGATCCCTCCTCGCACTCGAGCAGCAGCAGCTCACTGTAGCCGTTGATGACCGTCAGCATGTTGTTGAAGTCATGTGCCACCGCGCCGGCGAGTCGGCCGATCGAGTCCATGCGCTGCGCGTGTTGCGTGTGCTCCTCCAGGCGGCGGCGCATGTCCTCAGCACGGTTACGCTCGATCATCGATGCTTTGAGGCGCGTGTTGAGACGCAGTGCCTGCAGCAGCGCCGCGCTCAGCACCGTCACGAACCCGAGCAGCGCCGCTAGCACGGTCCCCGCATGCTGCGAGAGCGCCTGCAGGAGCGTGACCCGGCCGAAGGACTCGTAAGGGCCGACGTGAAGTTCCTGCAGCAGCTCGTGCACCGGCGTGTAGCTCAGCGGCGCGGTGAACCCGGCGACGGTGGCGGCGCGTGCCGCGGGGCTGTCCGTCTCGATTGCCAGCAGCTCGCGGGTCACATCCGAGACGAGCCGCTCATCGACGGCGCCGAGCACGGCGAACGCGGCCTCGGGATACAAGCGAGTGCTGACCGCCGCCGGATAGCGGGTATCGGGCCCTGCGGGTGCGGGCAGCACCCTGAGCGGTCTGGCACAGCGGCTGGACAGGCTGGCGAGGACTCCTGCGGCCACCACACCCACGTCGGCGTCCCCCGCACACACCTCCGCCACGATCCGCTCATACGAGAACTCGAAGCGCAGGCTCTTGAAGGCGGTTCGCTCGTCCAGTCCGAGCCGACGCCACTCCCCGAGCGCCGCGAGCCACCCGCCCACGGCGAGCGGCGAGAGCGCGACGACTCGTTGTCCACGGGCATCGGCCAGGGTGCGCAACATCGTACGATCGCCGCGTACGAACACGGCGCCGGCCAGCCACGGAAACGCTCCTCGTCCTGCGACGGATTGCGTCACGGTTGCGATCGGCCGCACCCCGTGACGCACGTCGATCGCGACCAACGCCGCCGGCGTACACAGGGCGAACTCGACACTGCCCTGCCGGGCAGCCTCGATCAGGGCCTCGATGGTGGCGAACGGTACCACCTCGAAGCGTGCGCCGGCGATGTGCTCGGACAAATACCGGGTGAAGGGCAGGAACGATTCAGTGTCGCCGCGCGGGAGCTGGCCGGTCACGATGCCGACACGGAACAAGCGGTCCGCACCCAAGGCGGGCAGCGCCATCAGACAGGCGAGGGCGGCCGCGATCCATAGCTGGCGCAGCAGCGCTCGGCGAGGTTGCTTCCTCAGGCGCGCCATTCGTCCAGCTCATCGGTGAACAGGCTCGCGACGAGCTCGCGGATCCAGCGGTTTTTCGGGTCGCGCTGGAAGTTGCGGTGCCAATGCAGCTTGAGGTCGATCCGCGGGGTCCGCAGCGGGGGCTGCGCAATGCGAATGTTCATGTGCACGCCCTGCACGAACATCCCGACGGCATGTGGCACCGTCACGATGAGATCGGATTGGGAGATCACGAACGGGATGCTCATGAAATGCGGGGTCTCCAGTGCCACGCGCCGGCGGATCTTCTTCGCTCGCAGGAAGCGCTCGAAGATCTCGTAGGTGCGCCCGGCACCGTACACGACCGCGTGCTCGAGGCTCAGGAACTGTGCGACGGAGAGCGTGGCTGCCGTGATCGGGTGATTCGCCCGCAGCAGACACACGAAGTGATGATAGAAGAGGTGCCTCTCCAGGAAGGCCTTCTCCCGCAGGTCCGGGAAGTAGCCCACTGCGAGGTCGATCTCACCGCTCTCGAGCCCGCGCCCGATCTGTGAGGCGCTGGCGGCGACCGAGCGCACCGAGGCGCGCGGCGCAAGCTCGCGGATCCGCGCCAGGATCTTGGGCAGGAACACCATCTCGCCCAAATCGCTCATCGCCACGGTGAACGTCTGCGCCGTGGTCGCCGGGATGAACCCGTGCTCGGAGACAAACGTGCGGTCGACGCGCGCCAAGGCCTCCCGCAGCGGCTCGATCAGCGAGCGCATGCGCGCCGTGGGCTGCATGCCGTGTCCGACGCGCTGGAACAGCGGGTCGCCGTACTTCACGCGCAGCTTGGCGAGCGTCGTGCTGATCGCGGACTGGCTCATGCCGAGGTGCGCGGCTGCGGCGCTGACGCTGCCGTGCTCGTAGATCCTCAAGAGCACCGGCAGCAGATTGAGATCGAAGGACTTCGCCATGAGCGAGTATCTATTGCATTGATAACCGATATCAATGTGCCGCAATTGAAGATACTCCTCCGCTTGCCTACCGTCACGCCTCGTGAGCACGCGCACCCAGGTCGGCATCATCGGCGGCGGCCCCTCGGGCCTGCTGCTGTCCCAGCTGCTGCACCTGCAGGGCATCGAGACGGTCGTACTGGAGAAGCACACACGCGACTACGTCCTCTCCCGCATCCGGGCGGGGGTTCTCGAGCACGGCTTTGCAGCCCTGATGCGCGAGGCGCAGGTCGGGGAGCGCATGCAGCGCGAGGGCCAGATCCACGAGGGGTTCTTCATCGCCCACGATGGCGTGCGGGAGCGCGTCGATCTGCAGGCGTTGACGGGCAGAAGCGTCATCGTCTACGGACAGACCGAGCTGACACGGGATCTGTACGAGGCCCGCGACCGCCTCGGCGGGCTGGTCATCCACGGTGCCGAGGACGTGACGCCTCACGATTTCGAGACCGCCAAGCCCCATCTGACCTATCGCGCGGGCGGCCGGCAGCAGCGGCTCGACTGCGACTTCATCGTGGGCTGCGATGGTTCCCACGGCGTGAGCCGTCAGTCGATCCCCCGGGACCGGATCCAGACGTTCGAGCGCTTCTATCCGTTCGGGTGGCTCGGTGTGCTGTCGCGAACCCCTCCGGTATCACCCGAGCTGATCTACGCAAGCCACGAGCGGGGCTTTGCGCTGTGCTCGCTGCGCTCGTCCGCGTTGAGCCGCTACTACATCCAGATTCCGCTCACGGACTCCCTCGAGGAGTGGCCGGACGAGCGGTTCTTCGCGGAGCTGCGACGGCGGCTGCCGCAGGACGTCGCGGCGGCGCTGGTCACGGGGCCGTCGATCGAGAAGAGCGTCGCGCCGCTGCGCTCCTTCGTCGCCGAGCCCATGCGCTTCGGGCGGCTGTTCCTCGCAGGCGATGCCGCGCATATCGTGCCGCCCACCGGAGCGCGCGGGTTGAACACCGCGGCCTCCGACATCTACTACCTGTATCACGGTCTGCTCGACCACTACAGGGACGGGGACGACCGCGGGCTCGAGGGCTACTCGACGCGCGCGCTCGCTCGGGTGTGGAAGGGACAGCGGTTCTCCTGGTGGATGACGATGCTGCTGCACCGCTTTCCGGAGGACACCCCCTACGAGCAGCGCCTGCGGCAGACCGAGCTCGCCTATCTGTTCTCGTCACCGCAGGCGCTGGCGTCGCTTGCAGAGAACTATGTCGGCTTGCCGTTCTGAGCGAAGACGGCCCGTTCAGGGGCGCAGCTCGAAGCCCTCGTAACCCGCGGCGGCGATCTCCTCGCACTTCCTGCGGTAGGGCCCGACGCCGCCCACGTAGGGCAAGAACACCCGCGGCTTACCCGGAATGTTCGAGCCCATGTACCAGGAGTTGGCGAGCGGGAAGAGCGTGGTCGCTCCGACTGCCGCGACATGTGACACCCACGCCTCCTGGGCGCCGGCCTGGGCCTCGACCGTGCTCGCCCCGCGAGCAGCCATCGCCGCGATGAGCTCGGCGATGAAATCCACGTGCTGCTCGATCGAGATCACCATGTTGCTGAGCACCGAGGGGCTGCCGGGCCCGGTGATCATGAAGAGATTCGGAAAGCGGGCTGCTGATACGCCGAGATAGGTGCGCGGTCCGTCGCGCCACTCCTCCGCGAGCCGTGCGCCCGCACGTCCTCGGATGTCGATCGCGAGCAGTGCGCCGGTCATCGCATCGAACCCGGTCGCGAAGATCAGGCTGTCGAGCGCAATCTCGGTGGCGCTCGTCAGCAGGCCGCGGGCCGTCGCACCGAGGATGGGCGTCGCACGCAGATCCACGAGCGTGACGTTCGGGCGGTTGAAGGTGGCGTAGTAGTCCGTGTCGACGCACAGCCGCTTGGTGCCTAGCGGGTAGTCCCGTGGCAGCAGACGCTCCGCGACGGCCGGATCCTTGACGATCTGCCGGATACGCTCGTGCACGAAGCTGACGAGCGTGTCGTTCGCCGGTTTGCTGACGATGGCATCGGAGATGCAGAACAGCAGCTTGATGCCCCCTTCGGCCCAGGCGGCCTCGTAGCGCCGCTCGCGCTCCGCGGGTGTGAGCTCCAACGCCGACGGAGTGGCCGTCTCCTCCGGCAGGAGCGAGGTGAAGCTCTCGCGCAGCCCTTTGCGAAACGGCGCGTAGTTGTCCATCAGCGCCTGCCGCGCGAGGGGATCGAGGGGCGCGTTGTGTGCCGGCACCGAGAAGTTCGGCGTCCGCTGGAACACTGTCAAGTGCGCCGCCTGGGAGGCGAGCAGCGGGATGCACTGGATGCCCGAGGAGCCCGTGCCGATCACTCCGACGCGTTGAGCGGTAAAGTCGATCGGCTCGTCAGGCCACTGGCTCGTTTGATAGATGCGGCCCGCGAAGCTCTCCAGAGCGGGAACCGCGGGCACGCGCGGGTGTGACAGGCAGCCCGTGCCGAGGATGAGGAATCGAGCCCCGAGCTGCTCGCCGGCCGCGGTGATGAGTCGCCAGCGGCCGCTTGCCTCATCCCAGTGCGCACGCCTCAGGCGCGCGTGGAAGCGGATCAGCGGACGCAGCGCAAACCGCTCGACCACGTGATGCAGGTAGCGCAGGATCTCCGGCTGGGTTGCGTAGCGCTCCGTCCAGACCCATTCGCGCTCGAGCTCGGGCGAGAACGAGTACGAGTAGGACATGCTCTCCACGTCGCAGCGGGCGCCGGGATAGCGATTCCAGTACCAGGTTCCGCCGATGTCCGCGGCGGCCTCGAGACCCTGCACCGCAAGGCCCATGGCCCGCAGCCGATACAGCGCGTAGATACCGGCGAATCCGGCGCCAACGACCACCGCATCGAACTCGCTCGCTCGCGCTGTCGCACCCGTCATGATCTGCACCCGCTGGGCTGGGAAGGGGCCGGTTTCTCGACCCTCCCTGTACCCGGTTAGACTAGCACGCTGTGCGGCCCTGCCATCTCAGCGCGACTCTGCTGCTTCTTGCTGCGCTCGCTCAGGCGCAGGCGCCCCCATCCCGCGGGCCTACGATGCGCGGGGATGGTCCCGCTCCGCAGCCGAAGCCCTTCAGCCTCACGCGCGCGGACCCCGGATTCGATGCGCTCGTGGCTCCGGATGCGAAAGTGGAGCTGGTTGCGCGCGGCTTCGGTATCAATGAGGGCACGACCTGGGTGCGCGAGGGCAAGGGCAGCGGATTCCTGCTCGTCGCCGGCTTGATCGACAACGTCCTCTACAAGATCACGGCGGATAACGTCGTGTCGGTCTTCATGGAGCATGCCGGCTACACCGGCAGCGACGTGGATGACACCGGCACCCAGACCCGCGCGGGCCGTTCGCACGTGCTGCTGATCGGCCCGACCTGCTCCGGGGTCGATCCGCAGGGACGCATTCTATGGTGTGCGAACAACGATCGGCAGGTCATGCGGCTGGAAGCGGACGGCACGCACACGATTCTGTCCGCGGGCGCGGACGGCAAGCGCTTCAACGGGCCCAATGACATCTCCATCAAGTCGGACGGCGCCGTGTATCTGACCGACAACGACTTCGGGCTGCGGGGTGCCGGCAGAAGTCCATTGAAGGAGATGGCCGATGGCATCTGGCTGATCAAGGACGGCATGACCCGACGGCTGCTCTCCGACCAGCAACTGGGCGGTATTCCCAACGGCATCACGCTCTCGCCCGATGAGAGATTCCTCTATCTCAGCGCGGGGACCAGGATGATGCGCTATGCGGTCGAGGCGGATGACACGCTCGGCGCAGGCTCGCTCTTCAGCGAGGGCATTGGCATCGGTGACGGGATGCGCGCGGATTCCCACGGCAATATCTACTCGACCGGCGGCGCCGGCCCGGGCATCGTGCGCGTCACCTCGCCCGCCGGCACGTTTCTGGGCTCGATCAATCTGCCGATCGTCGGCGGCGAGCCCAAGAGGCAGATCTGCGCGACCAACGTCGCCTTCGGCGACAGCGATGGCCGCACGCTCTATATCGCAGCGTGCGATGCCGTGTACAAGGTGCGCCTGAAAGTTCCGGGCATTCTGCAAGGTCCGGCACACTGAACGCGAGCGTGGCTCAATGCCACACCTCACGAGCCACGTCGACGACCAGGGCGAGCTTGGCGCGCTGATCCTCGGCGGTCACGGCATTTCCCTCGCAGGTGCTCGCAAAGCCGCACTGTGGGCTCAAGGCGAGCTGCTCGAGCGGCGCGAAGCGTGCGGCCTCATCGAGGCGGCGCTTGAGTGCGTCCTTGCTCTCGAGCGCACCCTGCTTGCTGGTCACGAGACCGAGCGCGACGACCTTGTCCTGCGGCAGGAAGCGCAACGGCTCGAAGCCGCCCGAGCGCTCATCGTCATACTCCAGGAAGTAGCCGTCGACGGCGATCTCGTTGAAGAGCACCTCGGCGACGGGCTCGTAGCCGCCTTCGGCAGCCCACGCACTGCGGAAGTTGCCGCGGCACAGATGCAGCATGATGCGCATCCCCGCCGGGCGGCCTGCGATCGAGGCGTTGATCAGTCGCGCGTAGGTGCGCGCGAGCTCATCGGGATCCGTACCGAGTCGGGTGCGAACCTGCTCGCGCAGGCCGGGGTCGCACAGGTAGGCGAGATTGGTATCGTCGATCTGCAGGTAGGTGCAGCCGGCACGAGCGAGATCGGCGATTTCCTCGGCATAGGCCCGCGCCAGGTCGACGAAGAACTCCTCGATGTCGGGATAGGCGACCGCGTCGATCGCGTCGCGGCCGCCACGGAAGTGCATGACGGACGGGGAGGGAATCGTGAGCTTGGGCACGCTCCTCGCCACCGACTTCAAGAACTCGAAGTGCTCGACGAAGATCGGCTTGGTGCGCGAGAGCTTGCCGGACACCTGGATACCGTGCGCCGCCGTCTCGAGGGGACCGGCATGAGTGTGGAATTGCGCGCGGACGCGCGGGGCGACTCGGCGCACGTTCGCGAACGCGGTGAGGAAGTCGAGGTGCCAGAAGCTGCGCCGAAACTCCCCATCTGTGACCACCTGCAGGCCGAGCTCCTCCTGCAGGTTGACGGCAGCGCGGATCGCCTCGTTCTCCGCCCGATAGAGGCCTGCGCCGCTCAGCTCGCCATTGGCGAATGCATCGCGCGCGCGCTGCAGGCCCGGCGGACGCAGCAGACTGCCGACATGATCGGCCCTGAATGGGAATCCGGCACCACTCACCATGTGTAGCTCCCGTTGCTTGCAGGCGCATTCAATGTAGACGTGCGCGGCCGGAATGTGCTTGCGATTTGCAGCGAGATCTCAGACAGTAGAGCAAGGAAACAGCCATGAGTGCCAAATATGCGCAGGAAAGTAGCGCGAGCATCGCGTAGCCCTCCGGGGATATCCCACCGCATCGACGAGCTCGATGGCCGGATCGTGCGAGCCCTCTCCCTGAACGCCCGTGCGACCAACGTGGAGATCGCGCGCCAGGTCGGTTTGTCGGAGGCCCCGTGTTCGCGGCGCATCCAACGCCTGGAACACAGTGGGGTCATCAAGGGCTACGGTGTGCGCCTGGATGCCGAGGCGGTGGGGATCGGCATCACGGCGTTCATCACGCTGACACTCGAGGCCGTGTCGGCGCAGAGTGCCGACCGGTTCGCCGAGCTGGTGCGGGAATCTCCGTACGTGCTCGCCTGCTACATCGTCTCCGGCGGGGCTTACGCGCTCCTGCACGTCGCGGCTGAGGATATCCGCTCGTATTCCGAATTCGTGCTCGATCGCCTGCGGACGATTCCGGGCGTCAAGGACTTGAACTCGAATTTCGTCATGCGGGTCGTGAAGGAGTCCGGCGCGCTGCCGGTGGGTCGGGCCGTCGCTCCTAAGTAGAGGGCAGGGTCCGCACACCCGCGGCAGGCTCCGGCTCGAAGCCGGTGCGCTGCAGCCGATTGATCGGCCTGGCGAGCAGATACCGGTCACCGAGCCACTTGATCGCCTGCTCTCGGGCAACCGCGTAATCGACGACCCACGCACCGGCCTGCTGCTTCCACGCACCCACTGGCTCACCTGCTCGCTTCACTGTAGTACCCTCCTGGGTGGTATCTGTGGTTGCCGGTCCGCGTAAGCAGCGCAACCACTCGCTACCATCTGTCGCCGGACGGGGTTTCATCTCAGGAGGATGGACACCGATGACGCAGTTCGACTTGACGCCACCGACTCAGGCACAGCGCGCGCAGATCATCGCGACCCTCAGCGGCGAGGAGCGCGAGGTACTGCTGGAGCATGGCACGGAGGCCGCCTTTTGCGGCGCGTTTCTCGACAATCACAAGGACGGTATCTACACCTGTCGCTTCTGCGGCCTGCCGCTGTTCAGGTCGAGCGCGAAGTTCGACTCGGGTACCGGTTGGCCGAGCTTCTTCAGGCCTTACGATGAGACGCACATCCGCCGCGTGCGCGATACTAGCTACGGAATGAACCGTGTCGAGGAAGTCTGCGCGCGCTGCGGCAGTCATCTCGGACATGTCTTTCCGGACGGACCACCCCCGACCCGTGAGCGGCACTGCCTGAACTCCGTTTCCCTGTCCTTTACCGAGAAAGGGCAAGATCTTCCGGATGTGCTCGGACGGGGTCGCCCCGAGGGGGCCGCGGATGCGAACTGAACAGGAAGAGAAGAATGTCCGGCTGGTCCGGCGCATGTACCAGGAGGTACTCGATCGAACCGACTCCTCGGCCGTCGATGGGATGTTCGATCCCGGATACATCCAGCACAATCCCAATATCGCAAGTGGTGCTCGCTCGCTGAAGGAGATGCTGGATCGGGCGCGAGCGAAGTATCCCCACGTCAAGCACGCCGTGAAGCGGATCATCGCCGACGGAGACCTCGTCGCCGCCCACGTCCATGTCGTGTTCGAGCCGGGCACGGCGGGATTTGCGACGGTCGACATCTACCGGATCGCCGGCGATCGGATCGTCGAGCACTGGGATGTGATGCAGCCCGTCGCGCTCGAGCCCAAGAACCCGAACGGAATGTTCTAGGGCTGTCTCGCCGAGGCGGCGTGTTGGCGCTCGGCGGCGTCGGCGGGAGGTTGTGAACTCCGTGCAGGCGCCACGCAGCGGCTGCCGCTGCTTTTGGGAGTTTTTCCCGGGATTTCCTGGCCGTAGCTCTCTAACCTTCGACAGATCCGAAGTGGATGCCACGCCGTGGCGTCACGAATGGTGAGTCGCGGGGCAGGATGGCATACGCGTCGACGCCGGCTTGGCACAAAAGCGCAACCGGACCAGGGCCAGGGGCAGCGCGGCAGCTCGGGATTGCCGCCGTTGTGCTCCTCTGGGCGAGCGGCGTTCATGGGGCCGGTCCCTCCCAAGCGCTCCAGGAGGTGGTGGTGGTCGGCAGCACGCCCGTACCGGGCGCGTCGATCGATGTCGACAAGATCCCGGGCAACGTACAGCTGCTCTCAGCGGAGCAATTGTCGCGGCAGGGCTCGGCCAGCCTCACGACGGCGCTCAACTCCAACCTCAGCAGTATCAGCGTCAACGAGAATCTCGACGATCCCTTTCAACCGGACATTCTCTACCGTGGATTCGAGGCCTCGCCGGTGCTTGGCACCCCCCAGGGGCTCGCGGTGTACCAGAATGGCGTTCGGATCAACGAAGCCTTCGGCGACACGGTCAACTGGGACCTGTTTCCGGACATCGCCATCAGCCGCGTGGAGCTCGTGAGCTCGAGTCCCCTCTACGGCCTCAACGCGCTCGGCGGTGCCATTGCGGTAACGATGAAGAATGGATTCTCGGATCAAGGGGCGAGCGTCGAGCTGTCCGGCGGGTCCTACGGGAACCATTCGGCCAACGGCCAATTCGGCTGGAACTCCGGCGCGCTTGGCTTCTACGTCGCGGGCCGAGCGCTCGATTGGGATGGCTGGCGTGAGTTCTCCAGTGACAAGATCCGCACGGGATACGCGGTGGTCAGTCTCCACGGCGATCGTGCCATGCTCGACCTGAGCTACTCGCGCGCGGACAACGTGCTGAGCGGGCAGGGGGCCGCTCCGGCTCAGGAGCTCGCCGTCAACCGCTCTTTGGTCTTCACGGGCCCGCAGAGCAATGTCAACACTCTGGGCTTCCTCACCCTGAACGCAGCACTCAAGCTCACCGACACCTGGTCGGTGCAGGGCGTCGCCTACTACCGAAGCTACGCACAGAGCGTGGCGAATGGCAATGCCACGAGCTACGGGCCCTGTGGACTCCTGCCGGGGACACTCTGCCAACCCGACGCAGTGCACCCGCTGACCAATGCGACGGGGGACACGCTGCCGGACATCTCTCAAGGTGGGACGCTGCCAATCGGCGAGAACGATTTCGAATTCATCCACGCCTGGGGTCGGGGACTGACTCTGCAGGTATCCGATGGCGCAGCCCTTCTCGGTCACGACAATCAATTGAGCCTCGGCACCGCAATCGACTACGCGGCCACGCGCTTCTATGCCGGTGCACAGATCGGCTTGATCGACGCGCAGCTTGTCGTGCTGCCCTCGGGCCTGATCGTCAATACCGCCCAGAACTCCGATGCGGCCGTTGCAAATGGTGATCCTGTGCCCGTGAGCGTCGCTTCGGTCAATAAGAGTCTCGGGGCCTTTCTCACCGACACGTTCAGTGTCACATCGGCGCTCGCCGTGACGGCGAGCGCCCGGTACAACATAGCCCACGTCGACCTTGCCGATCAGTTGGGCACCAACCTCAACGGCGCGAACCGCTTCGTCCACTTCAATCCCGCCATCGGCGCGACCTACAAGATTCGTCCCGGCGTGACGCTCTACGGCGGTCTCTCGACGAATACGCGTACGCCGACGGCCAGTGAGATCGAATGCTCCGATCCGGCAATGCCGTGCCTGCTGCCGACGAATCTCGCGGGCGACCCTCCTAACCTTCGACAGGTCGTGGCGCACACCTCGGAGCTCGGCGTTCGCGGGACCACAGCGGCACGCGCAGCCGGCGAGCTCAGCTGGAATCTGGGTGTCTTCCGTACCCTGCTGCACGATGACATCTATGGGATTGCGACCTCGCTCAGCCGGGGGTTCTTTCAGAACATCGGCGATACGCGCCGGCAGGGGATTGAAGCGGGCCTCAGCTATCGCTCCGGGGACTGGTCGGCCTTTCTCAACTACAGCTATGTGGCGGCGACGTTCCGATCCTCGCTGGTCGTGCCATCGCGATCCAACCCCAATCAGGACGACAGCGGCGACATCCGCGTGACACCCGGGGACCGCTTGCCGGGCATTCCCCTGCATCGATTGAAGCTGGGGATCGATTACAAGATCCTGCCCTCGTGGAACGTGGGGGCCACGCTCAACGTTGTCGGCAGCGTGTATTCCGTCGGTAACGAGTCCAACCAGCTCGCTCCGATTCCCGGGTATGCGGTCGCGAACCTCTACTCGGCGTACCGGCCGCTGTCACGCCTGGAGATCTTTGCGACGATCAACAACCTGTTCGACCGCAAGTACGCCACCTGGGGCATCCTGAGCGATCCGACGGGAGTCGGTGCGCCCGGGATACCGCCGGAGGCCGCGACAAACGACCCCCGAGTGAACAATCAATTCCTGAGTCCGGCGGCACCTCGCGAGGCTTTTGCCGGAGTGCGGCTGATGTTATGAGGTGATGTCTGTCTGCAGAGCGCGTGTTCCCTGAAGGGAGTTCGCTATCAGGCAGCTGTTCTCTGCTCTCTCCAGCAGTTCGCGCGCTCTATTAGTGTCGGCGCCTGCTGAAAGCTTGAGCCTGGCGAAGGTCGTATAGCGCGTGAACTTCGAGGCCTGGCCCGATCGCTCCAGAACCCCTTCCACTCGGCACTCGAGGTCCAGCCACTCGAATCGAGCCGCGCGACTGACCGCGCGGAACGTCAGGATGAAGCAGTCGGCGATCGAGGCGCACAGCAGTGTCTCCGGTGACCACATGCCGCCCGGGCCGTCGAACTCGGGTGGCGCCGCGCTGGGAATGCTTGTCACCTGTGGAGATTCAACGATCACCGGCCCCTTGCTCTGGCCCGACGCCGTGGCGATATAGGTATGAGGGAATGGCTCCATCGCTAGGCTACGCGAGCGCATTGATCAGCGCGATTGCAGGCTAGGCCCGGGGGATGCGGTCCGCCAGTGCGGCTAGTACCTAGCCCTCAAATGCGAAATCCACCAGTCTTGGCCTGCGCTGCGAGCGCATCGCGCAGCAGGCCCCAGGTGCGCAGGCTCGCGACCCGCCCGATTCGCGACTCGAGCGCGTTCGCAGCCACATCGCCCGTGGTGGCGATCCTGTAGGTCCTGTGAGCCTGGGGTGGATTCCCGCGCGAGGTCATGACGCGACCCAGGCCCGGGGCGATGTCGGCGCCGGCCACCTCCAGGACAACCAGATCGTCGGCCCAATTCTCTGCGGCCCAGATATCACCGGTCCTCAGCGTGCCGGCACGCAATCGTCCCGCAAGACTCGATGACGGATAGTCGGCGCAGTCCGCGTGGGTCTGCCGGACCATGGCGGACTCGAACCAGGCGCGTAGCGATTCGCCCTCGAGCGCAGCGGGGTTTGTACCCACGACGTCCCCGAGGCTGAGCGGCTGATCCACGTTCTGCTCCACGGATACGAAGGCATGTACGTGCGGTTCGCCGCGGAAGTGCAGGACTGCGCTCGGTCCCTCCAGCCGGAAGATCTGCGACGGATGCTCTCCGGCACGTCGTCCGCCCTGAAAGTCCACATCGTAGTCAGCGAAATAAAGGCCATCGATACCGCCATTCCGCTGCAGGCACTCCCAGGCATACGCGGCATTGCCCTCGCCGTAATTCTCGAGCATTGCGGTCACGACGGCCTGTGCTTGCCTGCGTGAGCGAACGGGGAGATCCGCGACCGGTACCCCGTCGAATCGCCCCCCTCGGCCCTGCACGGCGATACACGTCTGCGGTGGCGCCTGTGCGACGCGTAGCTCGCCACGGCAAGCGGGCGTCAATCCGGCAATGAGATCGTGTGCGGCCTGCATCTGGTAGCGAAACACATTACCCGGCAGACCCGGGCGCTCATTGCCGCGCTGGTCGCCGTAGACCTGCGGACCGCCGAAGGCGGTGCCCTCGTGGATGGGACTGCCCACGCGCAAGTTCAGATGTATGCCCGACAGGAGCAGTTGCCAGGGCCCACGGCCCGGTGTGCCAAACAGCAGCAGCTGCAGAAAATTGACCCCGGAGAAAATACTGGGTACCTGGCTCAGCAGCCGCTCGTATCCGGCTGTCGAGAGCTGCTCACGCAGAATCGTCGTGAGCGCACGGCGTGCGTTCCAGCTCAGTGTTGCCGCGTTGATCGTCACGCCACCGAGCCACACCCCCCGGTTGTGCACCTGCCTCAAGGGATGATCGTAGTCAAAGCGGGCCTGCGCCCCTGCGCGAGTGGCAAGAGCGGCATGAACCTCCGCCGCCAGCGCATCAATTGATGCGTGGTCGCGGCGTTGCGGTGGCGAGAGCACGGTATACCGTGCTGCAGCGGCCGTTGCCGCGAGGGCACCGATCCCCGCTCCCGTCTTGAGCAGCTGTCGTCGGTTCATGCGAGGTCAATGTAAAGATATTCATACATTAAGTCAATTTTTCTATACACATATTTCGCCCGATCCAAGCGGCGATGGCAACATGATCCGCGGGATCTAGAGGGCTGGAGCAAGCTTGCCGTTCGAGGTCAAGTCCCTGCCAGAGCTGGCGGCCATTGAGGTTCGACTCTCCGGCCGCCTGAGCATCGAAGAGCTGCGATCCGTCGCGGCCGAGGTGCTGACGTTGGCGGATGAAACGGGCTTTCGTCGCGCCCTCGCGGACTGTCGGGACTATCTCGGTGGCGCAGGCCTCGGGCAGGTCTACTTCCTCACGGCACAAGTCACCGATCGCCCGGTGCGTGCGCGAGGAGCAGAGGCGTTTGTCATGCCCGCTGATCCGAACGCCGCGACCGACGTGCGTTTCTACGTGAACATGGCCGGCGCTTTGGGAACGAGGGTGGGTATGTTTCCGACCCGGGAAGCCGCGATGCGATGGCTCTCGGCGTCCTAGGAAGTCACGGCACCATTTCGCGCACCATACGCCGCGCGAGCGCCGACCGCGGCTGCACGAAGGGCTGGGATTCGAATCCGTACAGCGATTTCAGGAACGCCCGATCCCAGTCGCTCAGGCCGGCAGGCGCAGCCTCAGGCGCACCGGCAAAGAGTCTCAGAATCGTCGGCGCATCGCCCAGGTGCGCTGTGGCCTTGATCTTGGCGAGACCCACCATCGCCACGTAGTCGGTGAGCTGCCCCCACGTCACACCGTTCAGTCGATTCACGTCGACGATGACCTGGACGCGGGAGAACGTCGAGCCATCCTCAGTGGCGCCCCCGCCGGGGGCCACCATGAAACCGGAGTCGGCGCTGAGGGTGTTGGCGGTGGGCGACTGGATTACCGTGGTTGGGGAGGCCAGATCGTGGCCGGCGGCGCTCCCGCCACCAGACCCGCCGCTGAAACTCACGACCGTGGGGAAGGTGTACCAGACGCGCACCGCCCGCGGCGTTGCGATGAACTCATCGACGCGAAACGGGGGCGCATCGCCAAACGTCACGGCGTAATCCCGCCTCTCCATGGCCTGCAGAAGCTCGCTCGGCTGGTTGCTCACGAGTATGAAGAGATTGGGGCGGCAGCTTTCGTCGGCCAAGGGCACGCCGGCCGCGCGCGCGATCTCCGAGACACGCTCCAGGATGAATTCACCTTCCTGCTGATTGAGCCCTGCGACCAGGGGGCAAACGCGCGTACGCCATCGCGGGATTCCACCCCCAAAGTTTTCGCTGCCGCCGTCGCTGCCGAACGCGGCGACCCCAGTGACGAACGCGGAGACTTTCGGCGCGAGCTCTGCGCGCTGAGCTTTACGCTGACCCTTCACGATGACCTCAGGCAGAAACCGGGACGTGCTGGCGGAGAGCTCCCCTGGAAGAGTGGCGCTGGCCAGCATCGAAGCTGGTTGAGCGACAGCACGTGTCGTGCCCGCGGTGCCGCCGACAGCTGCGTCTGTGGCGGTTATCGTCAGCACCCCCGCGGGCGTAGTGCCGATGTGAAACGGCGCCCCGCCCATTAGCATCCTCAAGCCATCCGGGACCGCATAGGTTCCCGCTAGCGGAGTGCTCTGATACCCCTCCACCAGCGCCTGATCGAAAGCAATCTGCTGATGGGTCGCGGTTGCGAACTTGAGCAGTGCGGTCCGGAGGTCCTGGGCTGGAATATCAATCGAGTAGGTCGCGACGTCCGCGGCCAGCGCGAGCTGCGCGGCGCCAGCGATACCGACCATCAGCAGCGTGTGAAGACCTCTCGACAGTGAATTCATGCTGAACTCTCCGGCACGGTGAGATCGCTCTCCTGCAAGAGAAGACGCACGTGATAGTCAAGTACGTAAATCATTGCCGCGCCTGCCGGGAGCTCAGCAGGACCTGCTGGCCGTTGCGCTCCTCGACTCTCAGCGGCGTCACTGTAGTGACGCCCTCGATGAACGCCCGCGCATCGCCGGCGGTGAAGACGCCGGAGATCCGTACGTTGGCGGCAGCCGCATCGCCGGCGGAAAGGGGCCTGCGAGCATAGCGATTCACACGCTCCAGTGCGGCTGCGAGCGGCTCGTCCACGAACTCGAGCTGGCCATTCTGCCAGCTCAACGAGCGGGCCGTGTCGATGGGCTGAGTACGGACCTGCCCCTGCGAGATGGGAGCAATCAGCTCCTGGCCGGCCGAGAGCGGCGTGGGCGCGGCGCCGGGTCCTGCAACGGAGACGTGTCCCGTGTACAGGATGACCCGAACCTGCCGCTGCACGATCTCCACCGAGAACGCGGTTCCCGTCGCCACAATCTCCCGGTCCGCGGCACGAACCGAGAAAGGCCGCCGCGGGTCCTTCGCGACATCGAACTTCGCCCGCCCCTGCAGAAGCTCCAAGGCCCGTTGCGCGCCGGAGTATCGAACCCGCACCGCCGATGAGGCATCCAAGGAGAGCACCGATCCATCGGTCAGAGCGAGGGTGCGGCGCTCGCCGATGCCACTCGAGAATTCTTGTGGGCTCGAGAACCACCAGATCGCAGATCCGTAGAGCACCGCGACGACAACCGAGGCAGCCAGCAGCCGCCGTGCTGCCGCGCCGACAAACGGCCATCTCCTGCGGGCTCGCTGGGCTCGTCGCAGACTCTCGAGCGCCCCGACCCGCAGCGCCAGAATCTCGGGCGTCGCCTCGGCCGCATCCGTCTCTTCCCAGGCCGCCACCGCCTGATCGAAGGCGCTGCGATGACCGGGGTCGCTTGCCAGCCAGCGCGCGAACTCAGCCCGCGCCGCGCTGGTCATCTCGCCCTCAGCAAGCCGCACGCACCACAACGCCGCCGCCTCGGCGCGGAGAAATTCCGGCGATTGCAGATCGGCCGCAGGCATCACGGATTCTCCCGATGAAGGATCAGATAGGCCGTGGCCCGCGCGATTTCCTTCTCCACGGTGCTGATGGAGAGCCCGTACGCGCGCGCGATGTCGGCTCTGGCAACATTCTCAATGCGATAGAGGATGAAGATCTCCCGGGTGCGCTCAGGAATCTCCCGCAGCCGGGTCACGAGCCCCGTCAGCGAGCGACGTGCGGCCTCGATCCGTTCCGGGTCGAGACTGCGCGTGCTCGACTCGAGTGCTTCCTCCCCGGCCAGTCCGCTGGCCAGGTAGTCGGCCCGGACTTTCGAGCGCCGGGCGCGATCCTTCAGGAGGTTGGCCGCGACTTGAAAGACGTATGCATCGGCCGATCGCAGCTGCTCCAGCGGCACACCCGCCAAGCGCACGAACACATCGTGGGCAAGGTCCTCGGCCTCGGCAGGGTCGTGCACCCGACGCAGGAAATAGACGACCAGCGCCGGGCGGAACCGACGGCACAGGTCGTCAAGCTGCTGCTGAGGTGCCTTCTCCACGGCTCCCCGGACTCCGAGGCCTACCAATATAGACGCACGAGCCCTCCAAGTCCGTAAGGGAGGCTGCGGCGAACCGCATCTCAGGCTGCGTTGTCAGAGCCTTGCGGATGACCGTCGATGACCTCGGCGAGCGCTCGGCAGGCGTCGGTGACCGTAAAGATGCCGACGAGTTTGTCGTTCTTGGTGATGATCGCCGAGCCGATATGATGCTCGGCCATCCTCCGGGCGACGGTTGCAACCGGCTGCGCGGCGGTTGCGATGAACACCCGGTCGACATACGCGTCGCGGACGGTGAGCTCCTGTTCGCCAGGGCTACCGAAATCAGGTCCGACGACGAGCTTGATGTCGCGATCGCTCAAGATCCCGACGATATTGCCGCCGGAGGTCACCGGGAGGTGCCGGAAATGCCCCTCTCGCATCATCTGCCGCGCAGCGGCGAGCGGTGCATCGACGTCGATCGAGTGCGGAAACGGCGTCATGAACGCGATGACTTGTGGATTGCGCTTCATGGATCGTAGTTTTCGAGTACCAGCACGCCGGCGCCGGTATTGGAGATCGGTGCGTGGTAGTGCTTGTGCACCACTTTGACATTGGATTGCAGCGCGCCCCGCATCACCAGCCACATGATCGTTTCGATGCCCTCGGTCCCGGTGCGTCGCATGATTTCCGAATTGGAGAATTGAGTCATCCACTCGGGATCGTTGGCGATCTTGTCCATGCACTGCAGGTCGAATTCGACGTCGATCAGGCCGGCTCGCTCGCCCTGAAGCTGGTGCGACAGGCCGCCGGTGCCAAACACGACCACTTTCAGGTCGTCCGAGTAGGACTCGACGGCGTGGCGCAAGGCGTGTCCAAGCCGGTAACAGCGCCTTGCGCTCGGGACGGGGTGCTGAACGGTGTTGACGGCCAGTGGAATGGTCGTGACAGGCCACGGGTCGCAAGTCCCATAAAGCGCGCGCAGCGGGTTCACAAACCCGTGATCCACCTTCATCTCCTGGCAGGTGCAGATGTCGAACTCCTGTTCGACCAGGGATTCGGCAATGTGCCAGGACAATTCCGCGTTGCCTTTGAACGCGGCCACGGGCTTCAGTGCCCACCCTTCGTCATCGTTCCGATACACGTCCGCACAGCCGAGCGCAAAGGTGGGTACTTTGTCCAGGAAGAAGTTCAAGCCGTGATCGTTGTAGACCACGATGGCCACGTCGGGACTCTTTTCCCGTAACCAGGCCTTCGCAGGCTCGTAGCCGTCGAAGAAGCGCTTCCAGTAAGGCTCCTGGGTCTGATGGTTCTCGATGGCATTGCCGACGGCCGGAATGTGCGAGCTGGTGACTCCGCCTACGATCCTAGCCATTCCAGTAGCCCCCGCGTTTCGCCAAGCGCTCTTTCAACCCGGCGCCCTTGGCCAGAAGCTTGGCCTGGAATTCCTGGCTGCTGATTCCCTGAAACGCGGCACCGGCGTCCTGAACCGAAGTTCCACGGGGGATCGCCATCTTCGCCAGGTAGTAGATGTTGGCTCCGGCACGCAGCATGCCCAGGAAGTCCTTGGCGAGGATGAGTTCCTTGTACTTGCCCGTGACACCGTATTTGTCGCAGTAAGCCCCCGGATCACGCTCGAACGCCGCACGACTCTCCTCGCCATTGAAGGAGAACAGGAGCTTGTTCAGCGGATATGCGCCGTGGGCGTGCTTGCCGTCGAATACATAAGTACCCGGGATGTCTTCGTAGTCGTGTTTCGTCCAAGTCATCGCCTGATGTCCAAGTCACATGGCCGAAGGTGCATTTGAAGCATCCCATGCTCCGGAACGGGTTTTGATACGTAGATTCCCCATGCGGCCGGGCGAAGGCGCCCAATTTGCCGGAGCTGCCGAGCGCTAGTGCAAGTGATTGATTTCGTGAGCGATGCGGGGTTTGACCCTGCGCAAGCCTCCATTGGCCCATTGGTCCGAGCGGCATATGTGGCGCCTTAAGAGGCAACACGGTCGTGCCACACAGTGTGGCCGTGGACAGCACCGCTAAATCTGTTCGGCGCATCTCATTTGTCCTGCTCGCCTGTCTTCTGTCGTTCGGCTCTACCCGACCAGCTCGGGCGCAAGCGTCGATTACGATCGGCGACACCAAGCTCGAGAGTGCAGACGACAGCGAAAATGGCAACCTGGCAATGGCGCAAGCAGCGGTGCTGGGGCAGAGCGCAACGATTGTGAGCCTGTCCTTTTACGTGACCCACGCGAGCGGCAACCTCATCCTCGGTCTCTACGACGCCACGGGACCCAACGGTCATCCGGGCCAACTAATGGCCGTGACCAACAGCTTCGCGACGGCCAGCGGTTGGAATACTGCGAACGTCGTGACGCCGGTGTCATTGGCGGCCGGCAACTATTGGCTCGCCTATCTTCCCAGCAGTAATGGCCTGAGCTTTCGAAAGCAGAACAACACTGGAAGCTGCGTCTACAAGGGACAGACCTTCAGCAACGGCATGCCCGCCACCTTCGCGACATCGACATCCAATTGCGCGCCGACGACCTGGTCCTTCTATGCCACCGTGGTGACTTCCGGAGGTGGGGGGAGCCTCGTCAACGGTGCTTGCGGCTCGTCAAACGGCGCGACCCTTGCCAGCGCTCCGACGACGAATCTCTGCAGCGCCGGCACCGCCTCAGCGGTAACGGGTACGGGACCATGGAATTGGACTTGTGCCGGTTCCGGCGGCACAACGGCGAGTTGCTCGGCCCAGCCTCAAGGCGGCTCGGCCGTGGCTCCGACCATTACGACCCAACCCCACAGTCAGGCGGTCGCCGTAGGTGCGATGGCCACCTTTACCGTGGCGGCGTCCGGCACCGCGCCGCTGAGCTATCAGTGGTTGAAGAACGGCACAGCCATTGCGGGCGCAACCAGCTCGAGCTACACGACACCCGCAACGGTGAGCGGTGACAACGGCGCGACGTTCACCGTGAAGGTCTCCAATAGCGCCGGCAGTCAGATGAGCAACGCCGCCACACTGACGGTAACGGGTACGCCCGTTGCCCCGACGATCACCGCGCAGCCTCAGAATGAGACCGTGACCGTCGGTTCCACGGCAACGTTCAGTGTGGTCGCGAGCGGCACGGCACCGTTGAGCTACCAATGGTCGAGGAACGGGGCAGCCATTGGAAGCGCGAGGGGCCCGAGCTATACAACCCCCGCGACGGTGAGCGGTGACAATGGCGCCACCTTCACCGTGAAGGTCTCCAATAGTGCCGGCAGCCAGACGAGCAATGCGGCGACGCTCACGGTGAGTGCAGCCTCCGGTGCCGCGACGCCGATCCTGTTCCAGCACATCGCATCCTCGACGGATCCGGTAGGGAGCGGCATTCCCGGTCACGCCTTCGTATTTCACACCGAGACGTTGCCAGCAAACACGGTGGCGGTGATGGGCGTATCGGTGCCCGCAGGCGTGACACCCACGATCACCGATTCCTTGGCCGGTTCCTGGTCTGCGGCGGTCTGCGGCGCCAGCGGCTCGGGAAATGTGAACTCATGGGTCTTCGTTCAAGCGCTCGGGGCGAGCGGCGGTGCGGACACCATCACGATCAATGTCGGTTCGAGCGATACGCAGCCGGTGCAGTTCGACGTCACGTTCTGGGAGAATATCGATACGACGACGCCCGTAGCCGGGCATCTCTGCAGCGGCGATATCATCCCGACCGCGAGCGGCCTCATAGGTCCTGGTTCTTTCACGCCGACGAGGAATGACGCGAACGGCGGCAACGTCATCTGGAACTACACTCCGCTCGCCCTCGGGTACTCGAGAACCAGCGTCACCGGGTACGTCCCTGGGCCTGCATTCGAACTGCTGAATGGCGGGGGTGTGCTATGGCCGGTGACCGGTTACCCGCAGGCGAGCCAATACTATCTGCAGACGACGGCAGCATCCGTCACACCCTCGATCACCGCAACGGGTGAGAACGCATCCAGTGGCGATGTCTTCAACTCGACGACCGTGGCTCTGGCGGTCGCCAACAACGGCGCGACCGCACCCTCGAAGATCCACGTCGCAAGCATCATTCACGAGACCATTGCCGAGGGCTCGAGCCCCGGCGCTGCAACCGCGCCGTTCCCCACGAGGGGGAATTTCCGTATCCTGTCCACGACCTGGGAGGGCGGCTGTCCGGGAGGCGGTCCGCCGTGCCTGAGCAGTATCTCCAGCAGCGATGGCTGCGCCTGGACGGTCGTTGGTAACGCTGGTAACGGCGATGCGGTGCTCGGCTACGCGCAGAATTGCGCACCTTGCCCGGCGTGCACGGTCACCCTGCACTTTACCGGCGGTGGCGGCTTCCAGGGTAGCTTCCGACTTTTCGACGTTGAGAACGCCGCATCGTCCTCGTATCAAGATGAGGCATCCGGTAACGGCTCCTGTGGCAGCGGCACGTTGAACGATGCCCCCACGATCACGCCATCGGGTGCCAGCTCAGGACTCGCCATAGCTGCGAGTGGCATTGGCACCGGCCCTGGGCTCTCGGTCACCTCGCCCGTCGGCGCGGTTTTCGATCTCTGGACGTTCGCGGGGCAGACTGATGCGGACACGGCGGACAATGCCGACCTGTTGGGGCACTACTACTTCTCCAGCACCGCGACGCAGAACTGGGACTGGACGCTGCATCCATCATCCTGCTATTGGGTTGGTGCAATCTTCGATTGAGAATGCTTCGCCCGAGTGTTGACGCTCCCACTCGCAATTGAGCAGATTGCTCCGGCCATCTCGTATGCGTTGCCCCGTCCGTGGTGCATCTCACGCGTGTTTGGGCTGATCAGGTCCCACTGCTCGTGTCTGCCTTCCACATCATCAAGGTCAAGCAGCAGGCGCCACACCCCACTTGTCGGTAGCTGAACGGAGTCACCTTCGAAATTGACCCTGCGGATTCCGGCACAGGCCGGGTGCGAGGTGAACTGGGACAACAACGTTCGCTCGAAACTCTCGAGTGCGTGGACCTGCCGTTGCAGACACGCACCGAGCCCAGGATCAGTGTCTCCCTGAGGCAGAAACAGCAGACAGGTGTTCCTTGCGTAGGTGGTGCTCCACTCCCGATCCAGGTAGATGACCGGTTTGTGCCTGACGCAACTCATAAGCACGGCCAACAGCGCGACGGCCAGCATGCACCGCCACGGGATCGGGGTTGCTATCGCGTGAGGCATCGACGCCTCCGCGCTGCTAGCGTCCAGTAATCTGCTCGAGCATGCGGGCCTTGATCGTGCTCACCTGCAGGACACTCGACTGATCAGTGGAGTAGAGGCCCTCGAGGAAGGACCGATCCCATAGGCTCAGTCCCTGAGGAGGCGAGTCGGATTGCTGGAATAGTCCGAGGATCGTCGGCGCGGTGCCTGTATTCGCATCCAGACGAATCTGGGCGAGTCCGATCATCGAGACGTAGTCGGCAAGCTGTCCCATGGTGAGGTGCGCCATGCGGCTGCCGTCAACGACAATGACAGCCGCCGACAGAGCCTGGACGGCTCCATAGGTCAGGCGCGAGCCAGCGACGCCGGCCGAGATACACGCATTGTGCGAGAAGTCGAGCCTCATACCGGCCACATCGATCGTGGTGGCCTCGCGATGGGCGCCGTCGCTCGAGATGAGCGTGGCGTTGTAGAAGACGCGAATGGGTTGCCGAGCGTGTAGGAATGCCCTGACATACCCGTATCCGTTACAGGTATTGAACATGCCGTGGTCGCGCCTTGTCCATTTCTCGACCAGCAGGTCCGGGTTGTTTGTGACCACCACGTAGAGGTTCGGTCGGCAGTGCTCGGGTC
>Ga0335081_10000994_pt1 | contig 45549 bp, 34 predicted proteins | sample Lox_Sample_35_FD_206713 | JGI IMG/M metagenome (GOLD analysis project Ga0335081, IMG submission 206713) | Soil microbial communities from Loxahatchee National Wildlife Refuge, Florida, United States - Lox_Sample_3.5 | ecosystem: Environmental > Terrestrial > Soil > Wetlands | place: USA... | reverse complement strand
TGCAATTTCATGTCGGCGGCCAAATCGCCCTTGCCGTCGCCGTCCGCGCCGTGACACATGGAGCAGTCATAGCCCCAGGTCTTCTTGCCATGCGCGATCGATTCGGGCGTCGGCTTGACAGGGTTTGGTTCCTTCACCGCTTCCGGCGGGATCTTGAATTCCTGAGGCGCGGCTTGATTGTTCTGCTGCGCGGCCCGAGAAAAGGCAAGCGAGCCAGCCAGCAACACCGCGGTGAGAGCTATCGAACGTTTCCACACGGCGACCTCCCAAGACGTCCGCACGACTGTGAGCGCATTCTACGCCCGGACGGAAGGTATCGGCGCAACTCTTTTTTCGGGCGAACGCCCACCCGGCCTCAGGGAATGCGTGCGCGGTCAGGCGTCCGAAAGCGATTCGTTGAATCCGGGGCCTTTTTCGAGTTCGCCCGCTTCGAGGATTTCGCCGCAGTCGAGGCACTCGACGAATTGGGAGTCGTCGTCCCTCGCGATCAGGCGCGTGCGCTTGTGCTTGCAGTCAGTATCGGCCATGGCAGGAACCACGTTTTGAAGCCTGTGGAGATTATAGCACCGCGAAATCCAGCGGGCAGCTCGCCCCAGTTGACAAAACGCAGGATTGCAACTATCAGTCTCTGGCTGCTACCGAAAGCGAGGGATGTTGGCCCCGGAATCCAGCTCGCAACAAAAACTGGGCACGGCCTTGTTCTACGGCATTGTCGCTCTGCTCGCCTACCTCGTCTATCTCGTTTTCGCGCCGTTCCTGGTGGCGCTCGCGTGGGCCGCGGTACTCGTGGTGGTGTCGTATCCGGCGTATGCCTGGCTCTCGCGACGCTGGGGACGAACGGCCGCGTCGGTGGCCGCCACTATCGGCGTAACGCTGATCTTGATTGTGCCAACGCTTCTGGTGATGGCGGCGTTCGTACGGCAGGCAGTGGATGCGGTGCAGTCGATTCATCTGAACGTGGAAGCGGGACATTATTCCTGGGTCGGCGCCCTGTGGATTCGGCTCCAGCAGCAATTTCCCAATGCCATTCCCGCCGACTTTGGCGGAGTGGCGCACCAGTACGCGGAACGAGCGGCCACGTACGTGGGAGAGCGATTGGGAACGGTGCTGCGGCATACGGCGGAGTTCCTTTTCCACCTGAGCGTGACGATCCTTGCGATGTTCTATCTCTATCGCGACGGGGACTCGATCGTGGCGCGGCTTCGCGAGCTGCTTCCGTTTGAGCCGGAGCACCGTGAACACATGGTGCGGCAAACGCGCGACCTGATTTTCGCGAGCGTGACGTCAAGCCTCGCGGCCGCCGCGGCTCACGGTGCTCTGGGCGGCATCGCATTTGCGCTTGTGGGAATCCAGGCGCCCATCTTCTGGGGCGTGATGATGGGATTCTGTTCGCTGGTGCCGGTGGTGGGGTCGGCGCTGGTGTGGGTGCCGATCTCGATCAGCTTGATGGCCGGCGGGCACGTCGGCCGCGGAATTTTTCTGATCATCGTTTGTGTCGTGATCGTCAGCGCAGTCGACAACGTGATTCGGCCGTGGCTGATCAGCGGGCGCGCGGAAATGGGAGGGCTCGTGATTTTCATCAGCGTCCTCGGCGGGATCGGCGTGTTCGGCATGCTGGGAGTGGTGCTTGGGCCGATCGTCGTCGCCATGGCGGCGAGCCTGCTGGACGTCTATGTTCCGGGTTCTCCTGGTAGAAACAACGCATCCAAACCGGGTGGGAAGAAGAAGAACGCCGTGCTAGAGTAGCGCGCTTCGAAGAGTTGGCAAGCCTCCGATGCCGAAAAATTCCAATCCGAAACATGGAACGCTGCCGCCGGAAAAGCTTCGGTGGCGCTGCGATCCGGCACAGATTCCGTTCGAGACCACCGCCGACATCGAGCCACTCAGCGGAGACTTCGGACAGGACCGGGCGCTGCGCGCGCTGCGGATGGGTGTCGAGCTAACAGCATCGGGCTATAACCTGTTCGTTTGCGGGCTTTCTGGGACGAGCCGCGGCGGGATGATCGTTCGCATGGTCGAGGAGATTCGGCCGCAGTGCGAGCCGGCGCCGGACCGGTGCTACGTCAACAACTTCAAGAACGCGGACCGCCCGCGCCTGCTTACCTTGCCGCGCGGCCAGGCAAACGCTTTCAAGAAGGAAGTGGAATCGGGGATCGATTTTCTGCGGCGACGGATTCCGCAGGTATTCGAGGGCGAGCCGTTTCAGCGCCAGAAGACGCGAATCGTCGAACGCTTCACGCTGCGCGAGAAGGAATTGATGGACGACTTCACGCGGCGCATTGCGCGCGAGCAGTTCGCGCTGGGCCGAATGCAGGTGGGCGCCGTTGCGCTGCCGGAAATTTTCCCCGTTCTCGACGGCCAGATGGTGCCGATCGAAGAAATCCCCAAGATGGTGCAGGAGGGGAAACTCGAAAACGCGGCGGCCGAGGATCTGGAACGCAAGTACGACCAGTTCCGGCAGGAGTTCACCGTCGTTTACCGCAAGACGCTTTCGCTCTCGCGCGAACTGGCCAGCGAGATGAGTTATCTCGAACAGGAAGCCGCTTCCGTGCTCGTCGACGGCGTCATCGAGGAGCTCAAGGAGAAATATTCAAGCGCTCAGATCGCGGAGTATCTCGAGGAAGTGCGCCATCATATTCTCGACAACCTCGATCCGTTCAAGGAGCGCGAGGGAGAAGAGGACCAGCAGCCTCCGTCCGAAGGCGGCCCCGGTACGCGCCAGGAACGGCCCGATCGCGATCCCTTCCGCGTCTACGGCGTGAACGTAATCCTGGCACACGGCGAACAGGAAAAATGTCCCGTGATCTTCGAGACGATTCCGACCTACGCCAACCTTTTCGGCACGGTTCATCGCAGCTACGACACGCGCGGGGGCTGGAATTCGGACTTCATGGACCTGCGCGGCGGCTCGATGCTCCGCGCTGACGGCGGCTTTCTGGTGATGTACGCGCTCGACGCGCTCACGGAAACCGGCGTTTGGCGGACGCTGAAGCGCACGCTGAATCACGGGAAGCTCGAGATCCAGCCGGTCGACGTGTTCTTCCCGTTCGCCTCTCCGGCGCTCAAGCCCGAGCCGATCGACGTGCACGCCAAGATCATCCTGATCGGCGACCGCGAAATGTATGAGCTTCTCTACAACTATGAGGACGACTTCAAGAAGATCTTCAAAGTGCGTGTCGAATTCGACGAGGAAATGAAATGGAGCGACGAGGTCGTGCGGCAGTATTCGGGACGCCTCCGGAAACTGATCGACGACGAAAAACTGAATCATTTTGACCGTACCGCTGTAGCGGAAATTCTCGAGCATGGCGTTCGCAACGCGGGACGGCGCGGGAAGATCACCACGCGGTTTTTTGATCTGGCCGATCTGGCGCGCGAATCCTCGTATGCCGCGAAACACAACGGCCACAGCGTCGTCACGGCAGAGCACGTGCGCGCAGCCTACGCTGCGAAGATCGAGCGGCACAACCTGCTCGAAACGAAAATCCGCGAGATGGTCGAGCAGAATATCGTCTTCATCGATACGGACGGCGAGCGCGTCGGCCAAGTGAACGGCCTCAGCGTCCTGGAAATCGGCGGATACGCCTTCGGCAAGCCGGTTCGCATCACGGCGTCCGTCGCGCTTGGAAAAGTGGGCATTATCAATATCGAACGCGAATCGAACTTGAGCGGACGGTTCCACGACAAGGGCGTGCAAATCATCTCGGGATACCTCCGCCGGACCTTTTCGCAGGACAAGCCGCTTTCGCTGGCCGCCAGCCTGTGCTTCGAACAGTCGTACTCGGGCGTTGACGGAGACAGCGCGAGCTCGACGGAGATTTACGCGTTGCTGTCCGCACTTTCGGAGTGCCCCATCCGGCAGGAGCTTGCCGTGACCGGCTCCGTGAGCCAGCAAGGCGACGTGCAGCCCATCGGCGGAGTCAACGAAAAGATCGAGGGCTTTTACGACGTTTGTCGCATGAAAGGCCTTACGGGAAAGCAGGGTGTGCTTATTCCCGCCGAAAACGTGGAAGACTTGATGCTTCGCGCCGACGTGATTGAAGCCGTCACGAAAGGCCAATTCCACATCTACCCGGTTGCGACGATCGAGCAAGGGATCGAAATTCTCACGGGAGTTCCCGCGGGCAAACAGGATTCAACCGGTAAGTTCACCGCCGGCGGCGTCTTCGCCAAAGTCGACGATCGGCTTCGGCAAATGGCCACAACCCTGCACCAGTTCGACTGATCCCCGTCTCCAGTCGGCTAGCTTTTCACTCCCCCGAGAATCAAATGGATGTAGACCGTGTTGTCGATTGCCAGTTTTCCGCCGCTCCAACGGCTGCCGAGAACTCCGTAGTCCCTGCGGTCGATCGTGAAATTCGTTTCGAAACCGACGGAGCTGCCGGCATTCGGCACTTCCTGCATTCCGAGGAGCTTCACGGGAATCGTGACGCGATGCGTGGTGCCGTGAATTGTGAGATCGCCGGTCACTTCGAGCGCATCCGCGCCTTTCGGCGTCACGTTCGTGCTGCGAAAAGAAAGTGTCGGATACTTCTCGACGTCGAAAAAGTCATCGGACCGCAATACCTTGTCTCGCCCCGCTTCTCGTGTGTCGATGCTGGAGGCTTCCACGGTGACGTCGACCTGCGAATTTTCGGGATGGCTGGGGTCGTAGGTGATGTGGCCCTGAAATTCCTGGAACAGCCCCTGCTCTTTGAACACCATCCATTTCGTGACCGAGAATTCCAGTGTGCTGTAGGTCTTGCTAACTCGATACAGGATCGGAGAGGACCACGAGCCCTTCGGTACCAGCGCTGCGCAAAGCAGCGCGACAAGGAGAGCCCAAGTCCTGCGGCGAAGCTGAGTGGAATTCATTGAACGCCTCCAGGAAGATCTTGTGCGCTCAGCAAAAAGTGAAGCTGCTTCTGCTGAAGCCGCACGGATTCGACCAAGAGACGAGTGGGCCGCGAGAGTGTTAACGGTGGCGTGAGTCTATTTGAAGAGGTTTGGTTCGACTCTCTACTCGTGGACGATAGGCGGCATCTTAAGCCCTTTCTTTGCGTGGCCGATACCGAGCAGGTCCCACCAGGGGCCGATCTTCTTCATGTCGTAGTTGACCGCATCATCGCGCGTCAGGCCGGGCGGCGGAGGCACCAAGGACGCGAGGCGATCGTAGACGCGGCCGCGACCCTCGGCGTCCACGCGTGAGAAAAGGTTGAGTAGCGTGAGGGCGTCGCGTTTCCGGGATTCTTCGAGGACAGTGGTCAAAGCAGCCGAACGGATTTTCGGGTCCGATTCGTCGAAGTTCACTATCTCAAGTGCCTGACGGAACCGTTCCGACGCATCTTCGTAGTAGGGAGCGCCGGGACCGATGCCGGGACGCGATTCGGCGGCGGCGCCCTCCGGCACAAGCGCCTGCCGCCATTCGTGCTGCAGGTCCACCCAGCCGACCGTGACCCGCAGGAGGCTATTTCCATCGTCATCGACGTGCAACGTGTAGGCGCAACCCATGTCCATGGCGTAGGCGCTCGGTGTGTGCACCAGAAAGACGTACGGAGGCGCGATCACAACCGCGCGAATCTCGCCGCGTGTGAGCTGGAATTGTTGCTGGTCCGCGCTTGCCTTCTGCAGCGTGACCTGCGAGTTCGGCTCTATCTCCAGCTGCCCCATTCCGGTCAGTTGCAATTCCGCGCGCGAGGTTGAGTCGGTTTCCAGAACGGCGCCCGGTTTCCAAGCGGTGTTTTGACGGAGCGGGCTTCCGTTTACTACAGGCGATCCGACGACTTCCGAAACTGTCCAGGCATCATCACGAGCCGGAATGCGCTGATAACGAAGCGCCAAGATTGCGAGAACTGTTGCGGCCGCAGCCAGTATCCATGCGAGGAGTTGCGTGCGCACGGGGCGCCTGTTCGGAATTTCCGGGAGTTCCAGCGGCCGCCGCGCGCCCTGAAAGCGCGCCAGCAGTTTCTCGAGCTTTGCGACTTCCGCGTCCGGAGCGCCCGAACCGTCCCAGAGATAATCGTCATTCATGGAAGTTCCCTTCCCAATTTCTCGCGCAGTTGTTTCATGCCTCGATGGAGGTTCACGCGCACCGAGCCCTGCGTGAGGCCCGTGCGCATGGCGATTTCGGGTCCGTTCATTCCTTCGACCAGCCGAAGAATCAAAGTCTCGCGATACGCTTCCGGCAACGAGAGGATCGCCTCCAGCGCTCTACGCGCCTCATAGTCTTCGGGATCGCTGCCACCGATCTCCGGCGGGAGCTCCTCTGTCGCGCGAGGCTTGCGATGAAAATCGTTGGCGCGATTCCGGGCGATGGCGATCAACCAACCGGCAAACGCCTCGGGTTCGCGAAGCGAGTCGAGCTTCCGCAGCGCGACGAGGAAGACATCCTGAACCAGATCGTCGACCTCTGAGAATGGAACATGAGAGAGCACGATCCCGTGCACCATGCGGGCGTGGCGCTCGTAGAGTTTGCCGAACGCGCTACGGTCGCCATCGAGGGCCGACGCGACCAGCCGAGCGTCCTCTGAGGTTGTGTCCACAGTTCGACTTTCCGGCACGAGAGCTTGGTGGATCACGAGCCCGCGGTCAAGGCGAGCTTCGACTCCTCGCACCGACTGACTATAGGACGTCGGCCGGACGGCTGGCGTTAACAAACCCGCATCCGGCTCTTGGTCAATGACTTAGCAGGACGCAAATCTGCTTGACATGTGGAATCTAAATGATATCATTGAGATATAGCGTGGAGGATTCCATGAAAGAGAAACCAGCCTTCTCCCTTCCCGGTGGAGCGATGTTGCTTCTGATTCTGGTGACCATAGGCGCAACGATCTTTCTGTTCATTACATCGGTGCAGACACAGGCTTTCGCTACTGTGATCTTCGCCGCCGTGTGCTTCGTCATCGAGGTTGTCCTGCTTGGCGGCTTGCTGATCGTCAATCCGAACGAGGGACAGGTCCTGCAGCTCTTCGGGACGTACATCGGCACGCTGCGCGAACAGGGGTTCCGGTGGGTGAATCCGTTCACCACCAAGCGGCGAATTTCGCTGCGCGTTCGCAACTTCGAGACGTCGAAGCTGAAGGTGAACGATCTTGACGGCAATCCCATTGAGATCGCGGCCGTGGTGGTGTGGCAGGTTGTGGATACGGCCGAGGCCGTCTTTCAGGTCGACAGTTACGAGAACTTCGTTCAGGTTCAGAGTGAATCGGCGCTGCGAAACATGGCCACCGCCTACTCGTACGACGCGCACGGAGCGGGGCAGATGAGCTTGCGCAGCCACACGACCGAAACCGCGGCACAGCTAAAGAAGGAAATCGAGGACCGGCTTGCGCGCGCGGGCGTCGAAGTAATCGAGGCGCGCATCAGCCATCTGGCTTACGCCCCGGAGATTGCAACGGCGATGCTGCAACGCCAGCAAGCGTCCGCGATCGTTGCGGCGAGGCAAACAATCGTGGAAGGCGCCGTCAGCATCGTGCAGATGGCTCTCGATCAGCTGTCGCAGAACAAAGTTGTGGACCTCGACCCGGAGCGCCGCGCCGCAATGGTCAGCAACCTCCTCGTTGTGTTGTGCGGGGAACGAGCCGCGCAGCCGGTGGTGAACACGGGAACGCTTTATTCGAGCTAGGAGCAGGCCAGGAGACCGATGGCGGAGCGTAAACCATTTCTGCTGCGACTCGATCCGGCGACCTACGTCGCGCTAAATCGATGGGCGGCGGATGAATTGCGCAGCCTGAACTCACAGATCGAATACCTGTTGAGGCAGGCGCTCCGGGAGGCCGGCCGGCTGCCGCCGGCTTCCACGGACACGCCGGAGGCTTCGCCACCCTCTGAGGCGTAGGACGCGGCGCAGGCCGACCATCTACAGTAAGCGACGCATTTGAATGGAGACTTGCTTGGTCTGGTCGCCGCGCTGAATCAGCAGGTTGTAGCTGTGGCCCACCTGTCGGAACAGGTTGCGAACCGAAGCCAGAGCGATATCGGCGGCGGCCTCATCGTTGATTCCCGCGATGATGTCACCGGCCTTGATTCCTGCGTCGGCTGCCGGGGAATGGGGCGCGACGTTCACGATTTCGAACGTCTTCAGGTTGGAGCCTTTGGCGACCACTGAAATGCCACTCTTATCCTCTTCGTCGTAATCGTGGAGATGGGAATTCCCTTCGAAGATGATTTGCCGGTGTGGGTAGTCGAGAACGAGGTTGAAACGCGAAAGCAGCGAGGCGCCGATGATTCCCGCAAGCTTCGGATTATCCGCGCCCGCCAGTTTTGAATGCGAAACCTCGGCGACGACGTCCGGCGCTGTCCAAGACGCAATCTGAAACAGCCTCAAGCGAAATAGCGAGATTGATTCACCTCCGGTCATCTGCGGGTCGTATCCTTGTGTGCCCTTGTTGTGTGAGGAGACAAGGTGGTGAGCCTTTGCGAACGACTCTGAAAGAACGATGCCCGCAAGAATCGAAGTGTTCACGCCGAAGTCCGCTTCCGATACCTTGCCTCGCGGCGAATCGAATCGGACGTGGATGACGGGCATTCCGCCCTCGAGCACGAGGGGGAATGCCTTGCCGTGTCCTGCATACTTGTAGATTCCGGGATCGAAGATGCGGACTGTTTGGCGCGCGTTATCGATGTCTACTACAGCCGAATTGAGGAGGTCGGCGCCGATAGTTCCGTCATAGGTGCGGCCGGCTTGCGCGGCGAAATCCGGCCGGGCCGCCTGGGGAAGCGAGGCAAACGGAAAGAGCACACCGGGCACGATCAGAGCGACCCTTTGGTTCGCGGCGAGGCCGATTTCCGCGGCAAGGCCCGGATCGACGGACGTTGCTCTCGCGCTCGTATCGAGCGCGAAGAGCGACGGTTTGCTCTCGTTCAAAGTGACGGGAAGGAAGACGAGGTTCTGAATGAAGGTGGCGGGTATCTCTGCGGCGTTTCCGCCGAATGCAAAGCGCGGATGATTGGGCGGTTGCGACTGCGCCGCCGCGGGGATCTTTGCTCGGTCTTGTGGGCTGAGCCGGGCTGCCAAGCTCAGGCAAAGCACCAACGCTGCTAAAGCGAACGTGATCCTCCGCATGCTCATTGAGCCTCCGCAGAACTTGCTTACGCGCCCAGGGATTATACGGTGCAAGAGAAGCGAGGAAAGCGGTATTGGTTGTGTGCCGAGGGCGAATCCAGGGCGGGCACTCGAGAGGGCCTTCAGGGGCCCGGGGCGATATATCCATCGCGGGCGAAGATGCGATACACGGTGTGGCGGGTATTGGCTGGCGCGCCGTTGGCGTCCAGGACATCTACCGTCAGTTTGTGAGATTGTCCGTCGTGCTGCGGCGCGACGCCGAGAACGTACTCGTGCCGTAGAGCAGAAGCAATCTCGCGGTACATCGGCGCGAAGTCCTCGCGCGAACTCGGAAAGTAGGCGCGTCCGCCCGTGAGCGACGCGAGCGCGACAAGAGCGCCTCGTGCTTTGTCGAGCGCAGGCGCGTTCGGCGAGGCGGGATCGGCAATCCCCGGCTCCGAGTCAGGTTTGCGACCTTTCTTCGCATCCTTGCCTTTCTTCGAGGCGTCTCCGCCCAGCGGCCCGCCAAGACCCACAGCGAACATCACGACGTCTTCCTTCCGCAGCTTTTCGACGAGAGGTGTCCAGCGATCGGCGGTTGATGAATCAAGGCCCGTGGTCAGGAGCACGAGAGCCTTCTTTTCAGGCATCGGGGCGAGCCAGTCGAGCACAGACGACAGCGAATCGTAGAAATTGAGGTTGCCCATGCCGATCATGTATTGAATGCTCGAAAGCGCGTTCGTGAACGCGGACTTGTCGGTGGTGAATGGAATGATCGCCTTCGCAGAGTCCGAGTAGGTCACCAGGGAAACTTGATCGTCGGCGGCCAGGCCGTTGACCAGCAGATAGGCCGCGGCCAGATGCTCATCCTGGATCAGGTACACGGCCGGGCTCGTTTCCAGCAACACGACGACCCGCGCGGGCGCGCTGACGGGCGTGAAGAAGACGACGGGGCGCTGGGTGCCGTTGTCCAGGATTCGGAAGTTCTTCTGCTCGAGGCCGCCGACGAAATTGCCCTGCTGGTCGAGGACGCTAACATCGAGCTTGACCAGTTCTGTCGTTGCCTCCAGCGGATGCTGTACCGTCGTTGGATCCTGTGCCTTGTGCGCACTCGCGAGCGGCGTCCCGAACGAGGTTACTGCGGCGGCGGCCGCGATCAACGCGAGGCGCCGTAGCGTAGACAGAGGGGCGTTCATCGCCCGCCAGGGTCCTAATTACTTCCGGGCGAGGCGGCCGCCGGAGGAGGAGCAGTCGCGGACTTGGGAGTGCTCAGGTAACCCTTCGCCTGGTCCTTGGTGACTTCGAAGACGACGATTTCATATGGAGCGCGCGCGCCTCGAACGTAAAACTGAATCGGCTCGCCGACGGTCCGGTCCTTCTTCTCGATGCTCTTGTCGTCCGCGACGACGTTCAGCGTGTACTTGTAGTGTTTGGCATCGACCTTGCGAAGCTGAATCTGAATCGGGCCGACGTGTTGCGGGCTCTTCGTCTTTCCAAGCGAGAACTCAAAGATGTCGCGTTCCCCAATGCGCTTGAGTTCCTCGACTTCGTCATGGTTGCGCGCGATCAACCCGCTCTGAACGCCGAGGTCGCCAATTGTGCTTTGCAGCTTGCCTTTGGTGGCTTCAAGATCCGCTTTTGTCGAGGAGAGATCGCTCTTGGTCGCGTTCAAGTCCGTCGCAACTTGTCCGAACTTCGTGGAGGTGTCCTGCTGGACTTGGCCGATTTCCTGGCGAAGCTGCGCGTCGCTCTGCTGCTGCTGCTTGCGAATGTTCTGCGCGAGGCTGCGGGCACGCGCCAGCTCGTCCTCCGAAAGATTGAGCTTCTGGGACGTCACATCCAGTTCGCCCTTCAGGTCGGCAATTCGCGAATTCGCCTTGTCCACTTCTTGGGCGAGCGCCTGCGTCTTTCTTTCGGCGCTTTCCAAACCCTGGCGCGCGGCTTGCTGGCCTGCGTAATTTGCGTACAGCAGGTAGGCCACCAGCACGAATGCAATCACAAAGAGGACAGCTACCCAGCGCGGAAGCGGCGAATGCTCCACCACGTGCGATTCGCTCGGTGACTCGGGGCTGGGTACGTTCGGCGTCAGACTCATCGAAATTCCTCCAGCGCGGCCGTAGCCGCACTCTGCGCTTGAATTATGGCTGAGGTCGCATGCGAAGTCTATCCCTAGCGGCGAGCCGTGACGCGGCGTTGCGGAGGCCAGTGGGCTTCCACCGTAGTCGTCAACCCGCCGCGGGGAGTGAACTCGCCGCTCACGCGGCACCAAACCGGCCGCACGGCCGCCTTGATATCGCGGAGCATCCGGTTCACGGCGTTCTCGTAGAAAATTCCCAGATTGCGGTAAGCGAGCAGATACATCTTCAGCGCCTTCAATTCCAGGCAGAGCTTGCCCGGTTGGTACTGGATGGTGATCGTCCCGTAATCCGGCAAACCCGTCTTCGGGCATACGGACGTGTATTCGGGGAACCGAATCGTGATCTCATAGCCGGGAAAATGGTTCGGCCACGTTTCGAGCTTTGGCAATCTCGCGTCGATTCCTGCGGCGGCATGTGCTGAGGTGTAATCGGGCATTCGATTCCTTTCAGCACCATTCTACAACCCAGCCGGCTGAACCCTCAAACCGAGCCATCCCATTTGTAATCTTGCCTACGGCCACGCGATTGGTTATTCTGCCGCGCCGAAATCGGATTCCACGGATGATCTGTCCGCAGTGCCGCAGCGCCGACTGTTTTCGCTCTCGCCGAAGTAGGATCGCGGACTATCTGTACACCGTGGTGGGATTGAGGCCTTGGCGATGCCATACATGTGATCGCCGGTTCTACGGCACGAGTGTAGCGCTCTCGTTTTGGCATTACGCGCACTGCCCGAAGTGCGGGAATTTCAATCTTGACCGCATCTCCAGTACCCGGGTCGACAAGGGAACGGCGCTAACTATCAAACGATGGCTGGGTTTCCCCGCCTACCGCTGCGATCCCTGTCGCCAGCGATTCTTCAGCGCGCTCCCGTTTCGTAGGATTCTCCCTTCAACCGTCCCCGCCGCATTCCGCAGAGCCACCGGCAATTGAGCGTAGTGCCGGTCGAGAACCGGCGAGGGGGCGGTTTTGCGGTGCCCGTGTCGAGTTAACCTTCACCGGGCTCCTCCGGCAAACCGTAACGCACAATTAACATTAGCGTCACAAACCGTTCAAGAGGGATGCATACCTTTCGCTCTCCGCGCTAAACGACACAGGTGTGGGTGCGGTGGGCGGGGGCTTGCGAGCAGACAGAGGCCAGCACGCCCAAGCTGGGACTCGGTTCGAGCATTTCCTATAGGGAATAGCAGAGTTTTTGAAACGTGTCTATTCGGAGTCCACTTCAAGAGGAGGAAGGAATGCGAGTACTCGTGGCATGTATTATAGCCCTTGGTCTGGCCGCATCGCCGGCGGTGGCGAGGACGGGCAGAGCAGGGGACAACACCTCAACAGCAGCGAAATCGGACGCGAACAAGGATGCTGCGGCAACGAGCAAGCCTGCTGACGCGACCGCCGCTACCTCGAAGGCAGATACGCCGGCGAAAGCGGAGCCGACGCCAGCGAAGGCCGAGCCCGCGAGCATGGAAATCGAGCTCCAGCAGCTTCGAGATTTGATTGAATCTCAGGCCAAGCAGCTTGAGACGCAGACGGAGCAACTCAAAGTGCAGCAGCAGAAAATGGAGACGCTGGAGAAGCAACTGAACGCCGCGGCGCCTGCTCCTGCGGCAGCAGTTGGCGTTCCTGCTTCCGCGAGCAACAGTTCGCCGGTTTCCGCGCCTTCTTCCGATGTTGTTACGAGGAGCGTGGCAAACAACGGCGGGAATATGACGAATTCCGCGGCTCAAGGGGCGAAACCCGACGAACCCGCGGCCCTACACTTCAAGGGAATCACCCTCACGCCGGGCGGTTTCACCGCAGCAGAAACGGCGTGGCGAAGCAAGGCGCTGAGTGCGGATGTCAACACACCCTTCAACTCGGCTCCGATGCCCGGCGCTTCGAACAGCAACATTTCGGAATTCAACGCCAGCGGTCGCCAGTCGCGAATCAGCATGCTGATGGAAGGCAAGCTTAGTAACGTGAAGATCGGCGGCTATTACGAGGGTGACTTCCTCGGCGGAGGAAGCACCTCGAATAACAACCAGAGCAACAGCTACGTGTTTCGGCAGCGGCAGTTCTGGGGCCAAGCAGCGTTTGACAACGGCTGGACAATCACGGGGGGGCAGCAGTGGGGTTTGCTCACCGAAACCGCGAAGGGCATGGATAACAGAACTGAAAACTTGCCGATGACAATTGACGCGCAGTACCACATCGGGTTCAGCTGGGCGCGGCAATACGGCTTCCGATTCACGAAGAACTTTGACAACAAGTTCTGGCTCGGGTTCTCCGTGGAAGGTCCGCAAACCACGTTCACCGTCCACGGCAATCCCACGAGCGCCGTCGGCGGAACAACGGTTTCGTGCCCCACCCCCGGCACAAACGGCTGCAGCGCGGCGGGCACGGTCGTCATCGGGGCGACCACGGTAACCAACTTTCTCCTCGGTGCCGCTGGAGCTGGCGGTGGTCTCTTTAACCCGCTCGCCAACTATTCTTACAATCCTGCTCCCGACTTGGTCTTCAAGGCTGTGTGGGAGCCCGGCTTCGGCCACTACGAGGTTTTTGGCGTAGTCAGCCGGTTCCGTGACCGCGTATTCCCGTGCGAGGTCGGGGTATCTGCAACGACGCCCTGCTCGATTGACGGATCGACCAGTCCCTCTGCTGTTGGAGCCTTCAACGACGCAAGAACCGGCGGCGGCGCAGGCGCCAACGTTCGTTGGGCACTATTCGCGAAGCATGTCGATCTCGGCGTCCACTTCTTCGGCGGTAGCGGTATCGGCCGGTACGGCTCGGGCGGTCTGCCGGATGGCACGATTCGCCCCGACGGCACGATCGCGCTGCTCCGCAACTTCCAGTCGCTAGGCACGCTCCAGTTGCACCCGAATCCCAAACTCGACATATACCTGAACGCGGGCGGCGAATTCTCCGCTCGGGCCGCATACCTCAAGTCCGGAGCGACCACTCCCAACGAAGGGTATGGAGCCCAGGCCTTCAGCAACGCCGGTTGTTACACCGAGATCGGCCCGAACACGACAACGCCCGCGGGGACGGCTGCCGGCCAGGGATACATTGCAGGGTCGCTGGCGAATTGCACGGCGGATACTCGCAACCTCATCGAAGGTACCGCTGGCTTCTGGTACCGCTTCTACGCAGGTTCAAAGGGCAAGCTCCAGTACGGAATGCAGTATTCGTACTACGTTCGCAACACGTGGTCGGGCACGGCTCCTGCTTCAGGACCGGGCACAGGAGATACCACGCCGCATAGCGTCGTGAACATGGCGTTCACGTCGCTCCGTTACTACCTGCCGTAAGCCTTTAACGAACCTGCCCCTTTGCCCCGGGTCGTCCCCCAGACGGATGATCCGGGGCTTTTCATTTGTTCTCGACGGAAACCGAAGCGGCACTGCGAATGGAGTCTGTCGCGTTGCGAATGACGAGATCACCTGGTTGCAATTGTCCGAAGACTTCCACCTGGTCGTTCGCCGCGACGCCTGTCTTCACATCAACCCATTCTGCTTTTCCGGCGCGAACACGAATCACGAAAGTTCGTTGCAGGTCCGTGGTTACTGCCGATGCGGGCACGAATAGGGTCGGATAGGGTCGCCGGATTGGCCACTCTACATTCGCGAATGATCCGGGAGTAATTTGCGGATCGACGTTGCGAAAATCGAGCTCAACTTGCATCGTCCGTGTAGTTTGGTTGATGTCGTGTCCGATTCTTGCGACCGGTGCGTGAAAAATGTGTCCCGGGTATGCGGGCACCGCGAAATCAACCTGCTGGCCCATTTGGACTCCGGCCGCATAGGCTTCCGGAACCGGAACGACGATACGCAGCCTGTTTGTTGTTTCGATTCGAACGATCGGCTGGGCTCCGGCCTGTCCCGAGGCAGGTCCAACCAGAGCACCTGGGTGCAAGTTTCGTGCTGTGACGACGCCGTCGAAGGGCGCGCGAATTTCGAGGTACGACTCAAGTTGAGCAACGCCGCGAAGCGCGTCGCGCGCTGCTTGCACGTTTTTCGAGGCTGCATCCACCTGCGCGTGATCGGCCGCAGCCGTTTGCTCCGCAACGAGCAGGTCGTTCTTGGCCACTACGCCGGGCGTTTCCGCAGCAGACTGAAGATGCAAGTAGGTTCCGTGGTCGGAAGCGAACTTTGCTTCCGCCGCGCTGAGGTGCGCTGCGGCACTCTCCAGAGCAGCTTCGGCCTGCGATCGTTGCGCCACGAGCTCAGGCGCGGAAAGTCGGATGATCACCTCGCCCTCGTGCACCCGCGACCCTCGATCCACGCGAATCGCCTCAATGAACCCCGTGACCTTAGGATAGACGTCCACCGCTTCGTAGGGATTCACTTGTGCGGGCAGCGAGAGCCTCGTGTCGAGTTGTCTGGATTCGACTGCGACAACTCCAACTGTCTGTGCGGCAGTCGAAGACGGCTGCGTGGTTGCGTTTGGGTTGTCGCAGCCCGCAAGAAGGAACGTTCCCAAAACCATAGACGCGAACAATCTCATCATGGGGCCTCCGACGTTCGTGCGAGTGGGCTGTTCGGGTCGTCGGGATCGAGCGACGGCGAAACCAGCGAAGCGCGCCGCTGGACGAGGGCAAAAACACTGGGCAGAACGAACAGCGTCGCCGCTGTGGCCGCGATTAGTCCCCCAATGACGGCCCGGCCAAGCGGGGCCACTTCTTCGCTGCCGCGGCCTATTGCCAGGGCCATGGGAAGCATGCCAGCAATCATGGCGAGGCTCGTCATCAACACAGGACGCAGGCGTTCGCCAGCGGCATTTCGTGCGGCCGTTTTTGCGTCGGCGCCAGCCTTGCGGTTTTGCTCCGCAAACGTCACAAGGAGAATTGCATTCGCGACGGCTACGCCGACGGCCATGATGCCTCCCATGAAGCTTTCAAGATTCAGGCTCGTTCTGGTAATCAGCAGCGTCACGATCACGCCTGCGAGCACGGCTGGGGCCGAACTCAGGACGATAAGCGAGAGACGAAGCGATTCGAAATTCGCGGCGAGGACGAGAAGAATGGCGAAGATCGCCACGCCGAGCCCGATGCTCAGGTTGCCGAAGATTTGTCCCATGACGTTCACTTGCCCTCGAACCTGCACGGTCACGCCGCGCGGGGACGCGCCAGCTCGCGCGATCGCGTCACGAATGTCGCGTTCGGCTCGGCCTAGGTCGTTTTTCGCAAGGTTGGCCGAGACTCCAATCATCCACTGCCCGTTCTGGCGATCGAGCTCGCCGGGTGTATTTCCCGAGCTTACCGATGCCACTTCACCGAGCAGCGGATGCGCGCCCGTTGAGCTTGTCACGGGTATGGTCTCGACATCCTTCATCGAAGTCATTTCGGATTGTGGGAATTCGACTTGCACTTGATAGCTCACCCCGGACTTTGGGTCGCGCCAGAAGTCCGGCGACACGAAGCGGCTCGAAGCCGTAGCCGCGACGACCGCTTGTCCCACTTGATCCGCGGTGACGCCCATTTGCCCGGCGAGCACGCGATTCACGTGAATGTCTACGGACGGGTAATGAAGTGGTTCCTCGAATCCGACGTCGCGGAAATCACTCACCTTGGCAAGTTCCTGTTCGACGCGTCCTGCATGTGCGAGCACATCGCTGTACTGAGGGCCGCTGATCGCCACTTCAAGCACGGAAGACGTCCCGAAATTCAGAATCTGGCTGACCAAATCGCCCGGATCGAACGAAAAATGCGATCCAGGAAACTGCCGGGGCAACTCCGCTCGCAGCTTTTCCTCGAGGTCGCGCAGGGAAATTGATGCGTTCGGCCGCAGAGCCACGTTTATCACCGCTTCCTGCGGTCCGCTAGTCCAGAGGAACACGGTGTTGATCGGATACGACGAGCCTTGTGTGCCGACGTAGCTCAACGTGATATCCAGGTTGCCGGGACCTGCCTCCCGGTTGATCGTGTCCAGAACGCGCCGCGCCTTTTCTTCGGTCACCGGTACGCGCGTGCCATCCGGTGCATCGAAGCGCAAACGAAACTGGTTTGAAGCCGACGAAGGAAATATCTCTCGCGAAAGACTCGGTCCCAGTAACAAAAGCACTGCGAGGGCGACGGCTCCGTAACCAGCCAGGAGCAGCCCGGGCTTTCTCATGAAGCGGTCGAGTGAGCGGAAAAAACTCTCGCGAAAACGGTCAAAACTCCGCTCTGCCGATTCACCCTTCTGCACTTCCTCGGGTTTGAGCAGCCAATTCGAAAGCACGGGCACGAGTGAGCTCGATAGAAGATACGAAGCCCCCATCGCAAATCCCACTGCCAGCGAGAGCGGCACGAACAGGGCCTGTGCTGGTCCAACCATGAAGAAGGAGGGCAGAAAGACCGAAAGCACGCTCAGCATCGCCAGCAGACGCGGAATTGCGACCTCTCGGCTCGCTTCCAGAATCGCGCGCGCCTTCGGTTCGCCCTTGGCCAGGTGAACGTGAATATTCTCAAGCAGCACCGTGCCTTCGTCCACCAGCACGCCCACCGCCAGCGCCAGCCCGCCCAGGGTCATAATGTTGATCGTTTGCCCCACCGCCCACAGCGCAACGACCGCCATCAGCAGCGCAAACGGTATGGTGATCACGACGATCAGAGAACTGCGCCAGTCGCGCAGAAAGAGCAGGAGCGTCAGACCGGTGAGAAGCGCGCCGAACAGTCCTTCGCGCAAAACGGAAGCCAGAGCGTCTCGCACATATTCGGACTGGTCTAATTCGTAGGTGATCTGGATGTCCTCGGGGATCAGTGACTGAAAGCGCGGGAGGTTCGCGCGGACTTCATTGACCACTGTGATCGTTGACGCGTCCGGTCTCTTGGTCACCGGAATGTAGATCGTCCGTTGCCCGTTCAGCAAGGCGTATCCGGCCAGAATGTCGGATGAATCCGACACGCTTCCGATATCCCGCAAATAAACCGACGGCCCTGAGCCCCTATGCAGGGGAATATCGAGCAAGTCCGCGATCGGGCCTACTGTCGAATCGGTCGTTACCAGTTCCTGGTAGTCTCCGATGTTGGCGTTGCCTGCCGGCTGAATGCTATTGCCTGTCAGGATCGCTTGCACCACGTCCTGCGGCGCTAGTCCGTAAGCATGCAGTTTGGTCGGATCGACATTGACAACGATGGTGCGCTGGTTGCCGCCGAATGGCGGTGGTGACGATACTCCCGGCAGCGTTGCAAACACCGGGCGGACCCGATTCAATGCGAGGTCCTGGATCTCGCCCAACGTGCGCGACGCGCTCGAGAACACCAGATAGCCAACCGGCAGCGTGCCAGCGTCATAGCGGATCACGAACGGCGAAACCGTGCCCGGCGGCATGAAGGCGCGTGCGCGGTTCACGTACGAAATCGTCTGGGCCAGCGCCTGCGACATGTCCGTGCCGGGATGAAATGTCAGCCGGATGAGTGCTGCTCCTTGAATCGATTTCGCTTCGACGCCCTCGATCCCATTGATGTACAGGAAGTGATATTCGTAGTAGTAGGCGAGGAAGCCCTCCATTTGTTGCGGACTCATGCCGCCGTAGGGCTGCGCGACATAAATGACCGGCAAGTGCAGATCGGGAAGAATGTCGGTACGCGTCCGCAGCAGCGCAAGCACAGACGTAAGGGCGAGGGCGCAGACAATCACAACGACGCTGATTGGCCGCCGCAACGCTGCACGAATCAACCACACGGCTAATGCTCCACTGGGGCTACGTGTCCCAGGACCTGCAGGAAATCTTGCAAGTTCCCCTGCGCGTACGCGACGCCGAATAGCCCGCGCCACACCCCGACCCGGGCGATCGAATCGTCCATTTCGGCTTGAGCCAGGAGGCTCTCCGCGTCTGCCACCTCCACGAGCGTTGCAAGCCCGGATTGATAGCGGGCTCGCGATTGCGTTTCCGACTGACGAGCCGCAGTCAGTTCGATCGGCGTTTCCTTTGCAACCAGTTGAGCAGTCTTTAATTGCTCCTGGGCCGCCTGAATCTGCCCCGTCACGTCTTGGAGAGTCTGGTCGTAGTGCGCTTGTTCCGAGCGCTCGTTCGCTCTCGCCATCCGTTTCTCTACACTCAGAGCTTTTAGGCCAAAGACGTCCGGGAGAAGGATAGTGATTCCCGCCACCCAGTTGCTGCGGGCCGGAGCTAAGCCGTTCCAATTGCCGATGATCGATCCATTGTTGGGAATCTCACTGCCGCGGCCAAACTCTTCCGCCTGAAGGAACAAGCGAGGATAATCCGTCCGTTGCAGGACCTTCTCCTGCGTCTGAACCTCCCGCACGACGGCCATTTGATCGCGCGCCACGGGATGCTCGGATGGCGAAGCGACGGATAGCGAACCGCTGGGCGATGTATCGAGGAGTCGCGCGGCGTCGAGGCGAATCTCCGTACCCGCCGTCCCCATCAGGGCGGCGAGAGTGTCGAGAGACGTCCGCTCTGCTTGTTCAGCTTGATAGAGCTGCGTCTTGGCTCGCGCAAGTTCCGCGTCGGACCGGGACGCATCCGCCCCGGGCCGCAGGTCGTTGTCCACAAGCGCATGAACGGATGTGTTGAACACCTGCCAGCGGTCCACGTTGGCCCGCGTCGCCATCACCGTTTGATGGTTGGCTACGGCAAGCAGAAAGTAATTTCCCACCGCCGTCGCCACTTGCAACCGGGTCAGAGCCAAGTCCGCTTCTGACTTGTCCTCCGCCGATCGTGCCGCGCCCACCTTTGCTGCCCGCAATCCGAAATCCGCGGGCTCCCAGGAGAAAAGCGCCGCCGCCTGACTGCCCCAATAGCTCTGCCCCGAAGATGCGCCAATCGGTCCTTCCACTGTCGGAGTCACCGGCGTAGCTAGCCAGATGCCCGGGACTTGGTTCTGTGTCGCACGACTATCCTGGTAGGCGCCGCTGAGCTGCGGAAGATACTGAGTTCGCGCAAGGGCCACCCCGGCATGGGCTGCATTCAATCTCTCGATAGATGCACGGACCGCCGGGTAATGTTCCAGTGCATAGTTGAGTGCGTCCTCTAGCGTGAAGACTTTCGAGCTTGCATCCTTGGCTTGGGCGGCTAAACGGGTAGCGGGCAACGTCACAATGACCAGGATGATAGCGCCTGTCGCAAACCACCTTTGTCGATTCTCCATCATTGTCCTGCTCCCTTTACGCGGAGGAGTGCTGCGCGCTTCCCGGATTGTTTCGAGCGATGGAACCCGGTTTCATTCGAGTAATTCCCCCAGCAGCAGCTTCACTTTTTCCCTCGCCTTTGCCAGCGCCCTTCTTCCGGACTTCGTCGCGCGGTAGACCCTGCGTCTCCTCCTGCCCAGCCGGATTTTTCTCGAGCGCAGCAGTCCTCTCCGTTCGAGCCCGTGGAGCATCGGGTAGAGCGTTCCCGGGCTCAGTTTGTAGCCATGCCGTTGCAGTTCCTCGATCATGCCGAGGCCAAAGATTGATTCCTTGCAGGCGTGATAAAGAATGTGAATGCGGACCAAGCCCGTTAGCAGTTCCTGATCTCGGATTCGCGTGATTTCAGTGAGTTTCACTATCGGTTCTGGATATCGATACTCGATTATTTAAAACACGCGAAGACTAGCCCATCTGCCCGTCCGAAAGCAATCCCCTTGCCCTTCCTTTCCGCGCGTTTGCCGTGGCCCCACTGAGCCCCGCTTGCAGGGCCCACGCGACCGTGCGAAAATCGGTGTCGCTGATCCGTTTGGCCAAGCGCAAAATGATGGGCTGCGATTTGCCTGCGCGGGCCGGCTCTCGCTTGTGGCGATATCGTCTAAGGGTTAGGACGTGGCCCTCTCAAGGCCAAAATCCGGGTTCGAATCCCGGTATCGCTACCAACCAGGATTCTCTATTTCGCGCCGCTCCGAACGCCTCGCTTTTCCGGTAAACTGATTCCCCATGAACACCGTCTACGCGGGGACCTCGGGATGGGCGTATCCGGCGTGGAAGCCCGCGTTCTACCCCGCGAAGCTCGCCTCCGCGAAGTTTCTCGGTTACTACGCCGGCCGAGTGAACTCGACGGAAGTGAACTTCACCTTCCGCCGTTTTCCCACCGACAAGCTTCTTTCAGGCTGGATCGAGGCCACGCCCGCCGGATTCAAGTTCGCTATCAAGGCCCACCAGTCCATCACGCACATCAAGCGGCTGCACGACACGGACGAAGTCACCGACAAATTCATGTCCGCGCTGCAGCCACTGCACGAAACCGGCAAGCTCGGGCCCGTTCTGTTCCAGCTCCCGCCGTTTCTGAAATGTGATTCAGTGCTGTTGGCGAATTTTCTGGCAAGCCTGCCCAAGAAGCGACGGGTCGCGTTCGAGTTTCGCGACGCGTCGTGGTTCTGCGACGAAGTGTACTCGCTTTTGCGCGGCGTCAATGCGGCACTGTGCCTTGCCGAAAGCGAAAAGCTCGAGACGCCTCACGTGCAAACCGCTGACTTCTCCTACCTGCGGCTCCGCAATCCCGAAAAAATGAGCGGAGCGAAAGCGCGCAAGGAATTCACCGCCCGCGTGAAAGACCTGACGCTGCGCGGCGACGTCTTCGCCTACTTCAAGCACGAGGATAGTCCCGAGGGGGTGCTCCACGCCGAGGAATTGCTCAGTCAAACGAAGCGATCGCAGTAAGCACCCGGCGCGATATCCGCCTGCCTAGACGTGGGCGCCCAGCTGGTTCGGAGCCGGCGACGGCAAATACCTCTGCGACAGAGGCCCTTCATAATTCTGAAACCCCGCGAGCTTCATCCCGCGTTGCGCTTCCGGATTCTTCATGAACGTCTCCCACACGAAGCCGCTGCGCGCGTTTTCCGCCATCAGCACAGTGATTCCCACATCGATCCCGATCACGTCGCTGTTGTACCAGTGTGTCAGTGGATTGAACGCGTCGATGAACCCGTAGCGGCACCAGCCCTCCGCCGCGTATTTCGATCGGATCGTCCGCAGTACGCGCAGCGCCGGTCCCGGCAGGAAAGCAACCGAACCTCCCGCCGCGCACGGCACCACACTCCCGTCGATGGGCCCGGTTGCTGGAGGGCCGCCCCAGGCCACATAGCCCTTCACCGAGTCCGACGAGGTGATGCCCCACAGGTCTTCGCTGTAATCGGGGAACTCTTTAGCCAAGCTCAGGCAGAATCGCCGGTGAATGTCCGTCGCGACGATCGAATTCTGGAAATAGTCCGCGTGCCGGTCGTGCTTGTCACGAAAATCGAACCAAGCCTGCGAATACTGATGGATGAAAACCGGCGCCGTCGAGCCGACGTACTTGATTCCGTAGTCGTCGAACTGCGTCCGCTTCCACGCGTCCCACGACTCCGGCCCCAGCGCGTGCTGCGACGCGCCGATGCCCAGCAGGTAAATCATCATCAGTTCGCAGTAGCTGTCCCACCGGAATTGCAGGAATCCCGTGTCCGGCTGCCAGCCGCCCGAGACGATCAGAGTATCTTCCGCCATCCATTCCCAATCGACGCGGTCGTAGATCATCTGCGCCAGCTCGCTAATTTCCGAATGAGCGAAGTGCTGCCGGCAGGTCAGCACTCCGCACAGCAGAAGCGACGTATCGATCGACGAAAGTTCGCAATTCCACACGCGGTTCCCGTTGTTCATGTCCACAAAGTGGAAAAAGAAGCCGCGGTGGTTCGGCAGCGTCTTCCAGAGGTACCGCAGCGTGTTCAACACGCGTTCGCGCGCTTCCGCCGTCGAGATGTATCCGCGTTTTTCGGCGATGCAGATCGCCGTCAGTCCGAAACCGACTGAAGCGATGCTCGCAACGTTCGGGCTCTTGCCTCCGCGGACGTTGCAGCGGTCGCGCACCAGTCCCGTTTGCGGATTGGCCTGTTCCCAGAAGAATAGAAAACTCGCTCGCTCGATTTCGTCGAGGAACCGTTCGTCATCCTCGGAAAGAGGCGGCTTGTTCTGCGGAAGGTAGTGCGGCCGGCTCGGCGCGTTCCCCGCTTCGAACGCCCCCGAGCCAATCAGCGGAAGGCACGCGCCCAGACCGCCGAGTTGCTTTAGCAGCCCTCGCCGCGACAGGCGCGGCCGCACGCAGTCTGTTGGGTCAAACGAATTCTCTCGCACCACGGAATCAAAGATTAGCACGCGCTCCCGGTCCGCGCGAACTCGCGAGTGGGGGAAGGGTGGGCTCTACCGCCTGCCGAGGCTCTGGGCCATTGCCTTTGCCAGAGTTCCGTTTCCGTCGTCGTCCTTCAGCGCCCAGCAGAACGCGCCGCCGAGTCCCTCAGGCACGCGCTTGATCACGTACATCATCTTGAACGCCACGGAGATCGGGTCCTCGTAGCTCCAGAACGTCCCGGATTCCGGGTTGTAGATCGACGGCGCCAGCGTCTCGGGATCGAAGTAGCGCGTGAATCCCGTCAGGCCCGCGATCGTCCCGTACGTCGCGGCTCCGGGCGTCGCCAGGGCATCGCCGTTCGGCGACGGCGCCGGCGTGCTTGAGCTCTGATAGATTCCGCGGCGCTCGTCCGCCACACGCGTCCAACCGTAGCCATAAAACGGAACGCCCAGAATAATTTTCCGCGGCGGCACGCCCGCGTCGAGATAGGCCTCGACCGTAGACTCGACATAAGAATTCGACGCATGAGCGGGATTCTCCCGGGAATCGAGCAGTGGAGCCTCAAAGTTGGTCGCTGGCTCCTGCGGGCCGTGATAGTCGTACGTCTCGACGTTCAGAAAATCGGCGACTTCGCCGACCTTGTGGAGCTCGATGTTCGAATAGTTCTGCGCGGCGGCGGGAGCCGCAATGGTGAGCAGGTAGTGTCGCCCGTTTTGCTCGCCGAGCTCATCCAGCTGCTTCCGGAATTGTCTCAGCAGGAGCGTGAAATTCGCTTTGTCGCCCGGACCCGGAAATTCCCAATCAATGTCGATCCCGTCAAACAGGTCGCTCGCGGAGATTCCGGGCGCGATGTTGCCGTTGATGAACGTGTCGACGCAGGACGCCGCCAGCTCGGAGCGCAGGTGCGTGTCGCCCGCCGCAATCGAAAGAGCCGACGTGTTGGCCGCCGACGCCCCACCCAGCGAAATCAGGATTTTGAGATTGGGGTGGAGGTGCTTCAATTGCGCGAGTGCCGCAAAGTTGCCGTAGAGCGGGCCCACGTAAGGAGTCCCGTTCACGCTGGGAATATCCGGGCTCTGGTAGTCGGCCCACGGGTCGGCGATCTGGCATGTTGCCGACGGCGATCCAGCCGCCGTCTCCGTCACCGAAACGTTCGCGAACGCGTACATCAGGTGCGAGAGCTTGCCGGCGACGCCGTTTTCCTGCAGGTTCGCGATGTTGTACCTGGCTGCGTAGATGCTCCACTCTTCGAAGTAGCCGGCGAGAATCTTGGGCGGTTCGGTTCGCTCGCGCGTTGCTTCCGTCTCCGCGCCGGCTTTGGGTGTGAAATGCGCTGCCAGCAGGATCGTCACGGCGCAACGAAACAGAAACGAAGCGGCGCCGCGGATGCACGGAAACAAGCCGTCTTTCATGGCCGTCCCTTCCCTCTTGTTCTCCTGCCGGAGTAAGGCGGCAGGGGCCTCAAATGCGAATCGATGGCGGAAGCACTGCTGGAAATTTTACCGCACTGCAGTCGGCGCCGGGCGCGGGTGTTGCCTAAGAGGCAAAGCGAAAGGCCCTCGAAAGAGGTTGGGAAGCAGTCCGCGAGCGCTAGAGCTTGCGAACGCGGCGACGCCTTCGTCTCTTTTGCAGAGCGAGCTGTTTCTCGAGGAAGTCCCGTCTTGACTTGAGCGCACTCTTCACGTGCCGATAGACGTTTTGGCGTCTTCGGCGCCGCACTACGCGGCCGGGCGGTCGGATACGCTTCACGCTGCAAGCTCCAGACGCATCGAATTCAGGTGGCCCGTTCCAACTAGAGCGACTGGGCGGTCGTTCGGTTCCAGCGATTTACGGAACCGGCGCAAAGAGCCTAACCAAGTGCAGCCATCATGCCACTATCGCCGCTTGTCACCAAGACCTAACCCTGATTATGAAGGCCACTGGCGTGACAGGCAGCAACGCGGACCTGGAGCCTCGCGCGGCTCGCAGGGTTGACTCGCGCGGCTCGCTTTGCCTAAAGTATCCAGGTTCGCTTCTCACTTCTGGGCCGTCCCCCCTCATTGTGAAAGCCGACACCAAAACAGCGATGTCTGGATGGCGCGTATTGGTAGTGGACGACCATGCTTCCGTGAGGAAGGGTGTCTGCGAACTGTTGCGCTCGCGCAAGACGATCGACGTTTGTGCAGAGGCCGCCGACGGCCGGGACGCTGTCGCGAAGACGACCGCTCTGCGGCCAGCACTCGTTATCATGGACATCTCCATGCCCGTCTTGGACGGCCTTTCTGCCACGCGTGAAATCCGCAAGATTTCGCCTCAGACTGCAGTCATCATTCTTTCTATGCATGACAGCCAGGAGATGGTGGAGACCGCCAGGCAAGCTGGAGCGCGCGGGTACGTCACAAAGGGAAAAATCGAATCCGATTTGCTGATCGCTGTCGAATCCGTTCTTCGCGGTGAGCTGTTTTTCCCTTCCTAGCGGCCGATACCTTCTTTCTCGCGCTATCCGCCTCACCTGCAACTGTGCTAGATTGACTCTTCTCTTAGAGCGACCATCTTGCAGGCGAATTCATAGCCATTCGAATGAACCGACTCCTCGTCCGGCCCATTCCTGTCCTTCTGCTCCTCGCGTGCGCCTTTCCCATCGGCGCGCTTTCGTCGGCACCGGTTCGTGACATCTTGCTGAACACTATGCAGCAGGAGTTGAAGCGCGCAACCGCTTCGCTCGCGAAATCCGATCCCGCGCCGTATTACCTCAGCTACGCCGTCAACGACGCCACCGGCTACACAGTTGGCGCCGCGAGCGGAAGTCTGATTTTCTCGACGAAGGTCGCCCGGCGCACGGCCGACGTGATGATGCGGGTCGCCTCCCGCGCGCTCGATAACACGCATAGCCAGAGCCGCCCATCGGGAATCACTTCCGGCATGCTTCCCCTGAGTGACGACCCAGACGCCACCGCCCGCGTTCTGTGGCAGCTGACGGACCACGAATATGAAAAAGCGTCAGCGGCCTTCCTGCGCGTAAAGACAGATCAGGCTGTCCGCTCGGAGGAAGAGGACAAGTCGCCCGACTTTTCGAACGATCCGCCGGAGACGCATCTCGACGAAGCGCGCCTCTCGCTGACGTTCGATCAAAAGGCCTGGGAGGACCGGGCGCGTAAGATCTCCGCGGAATTCCTGAAGTACCCCCAAGTGTACAGCTCGATGATCTTCCTGCAGGCGGGTGCCGACCGTTCCTATCTTGCTACGAGCGACGGCACTGCCCTCGTGCGGCCGGCCGCGATCAGCCGCCTGGTCATTCAGGCGGAAACGCGCGCCGATGACGGGATGGATCTGATGCGGGTCGAGTCGTTCGAAGCTCCTTCGGCCGACCTGTTGCCTTCCGAGGCTGCGCTCGCCGCCAAGGTCGACACGATGGCTGCGGACCTCAAGGCTTTGCGCGCCGCTCCGGTTGCGGAGCCGTACGCCGGCCCGGCGCTCCTTTCCGGCCGCGCCGCCGCTGTCTTCTTCCACGAAGTCCTGGGCCATCGGCTCGAAGGCCATCGCCAACGCGAGGAAACCGAGGGCCAAACCTTCACGAAGAAGGTGAACCAGCAGGTGTTGCCGAAATTCTTGAGCGTCGTCGACGATCCCACGCTGAAAGAGCTGGACGGCGTGAAGCTCGCCGGCTTCTACGATTACGACGACGAAGGGGTTCCCGCCCAGCGCGTGGTTGCGGTCGAAAACGGCATCCTGAGGAATTTCTTGATGTCGCGAATGCCCATCACGAACTTCAGCCACTCGAACGGCCACGGGCGCCGGCAGCCGGGCCTGATGCCTACCGGCCGCCAGGGCAACTTGATCGTCACATCCACCAACACCGTGAAAGACTCGGAGCTGAAACAGAAGTTCGTCGAGGAAATCAAGAAGCAGAACAAACCGTATGGCTTGTACTTTGAGGATATCCAGGGTGGATTCACCCTTACGCAGCGCGCCCTGCCGCAGGCCTTCCAGGTGATCCCCGTGATGGTTTGGCGTGTCTACGCTGACGGCCGCCCCGATGAGCTTGTGCGCGGCGTCGATATCGTCGGCACGCCGCTGCTGTCACTGAACAACATTATTCTCACCGGCGATACGCTTCAGGTCTTCAATGGGGTTTGCGGCGCCGAGTCCGGGCAAGTTCCCGTCGCGGCCGCAGCTCCCGCCATGCTTTTCTCCGAAATCGAAGTCCAAAAACGCCGCAAAGGCACCGAGCGGCCTCCGATTCTCCCCCCGCCTGGACTCTAGCGACGCGCGATCGCTGCTTCTCGGTTCACGTCGGCGAGGCCGGTGACGACGGTAATTGACATCTGGGACGGCGCGGCGGTATCGTGGTCGTCTAAAGGTGGTGTGTTTCGCCGTTATTCTTTAGGTATATCGGCGACCTCGGAAGGGGGCAGTATGAAGTCAAGAATGAAGCTATTCATATTCTTGGTAGGCGTGTTGGTCGCGCTGGCCTTTTCGACCTCTGCCCTCGCCCAAAGAGTCGGCACCCCTCTGCCGGGCGATACGCCGCTTTCAGATAGTCCGGTTCCAGGTAGCTCGGCTGCCTCCTTCGATCCGACCGTATACGGGACCGTCATGGTTTACTTGCGGACCGAGGATGGCCAACTGCTACCGCAGAAGGTGACCCCGGTCATTGCGATTGTGCCGGCCAGCGGAGGTGTTCCGCTGAGAATCGTGCCTCAGCTCATGGGCGATGGATGGTTGTTCAACGGTGTCGGCATCGGCAACGATTACAACGTGCAAGTCGTCGCCTCGGGCTTTCAACCCTCGCAGGAAAAGGTTCACATGCCAAACACTCCGGGAGCCGCCGCGAGTGTCATAGTTTTCATGCACCCCGTCGATCAGGAGCTGGTGTTCCATCGGCCCGAGGGGCAGTTCGTGCTTCCGCCCAAGGCCGCTAAGGAAATTCAGCACGCCCTCGACGACCTGCAAACGGGCCACATTCCCTCCGGACGGAAGCACGCCCAAAAAGCGATGCAAACCGCTCCCGACAATCCCTACGTGCAGTACGTGATGGGTCTGACGTACGTACTGACCAATCAGTGGAACGACGCGAAGCCGTACCTGGAAAAATCGGTTTCGACGGATCCCAGGCAGCCCTTCTCTCTTGCTGCTCTCGGAACCGTCCGATATCGTTTGGGTGAAAATGCTGGTGCCGTGGAGGTCTTGAGCAAGGCGGTTCAGTTGGGCAACGCTTCGTGGAAATCCGAACTTATTCTGGCGGCTGCCTACCTGGGCGAAAAGAAATACAAGGAAGCCCACGATCACTCGGAGCAAGCGATCAAGCTCGGCAAGGACCAGGCCAAGCAGGCACAACTGATTCTTGCGCAGGCTCTGGCGGGGATGGGAGAGAGAGAACAAGCCGCGCAGGTTTTCGAGACGTTCGCAAATGAGAACCCGAAGGATCCCAACATCAAGGCGATCCAGGATTGGGTGAAACTGCTCCGGGAGCCCATGAAGACTGTATCCCTGGATGATATGTCCCAGGCATTTCCAGTGGGCGCGAACATGGCTCTCTCTGCCGCTGCCTCCGTGGAAATCCCGCCCAAGCCGGACTGGGCGCCGCCGGACGTCGATGCAGCGAAGCCGTTCGTGGTTTCGACGGCGACTTGCCCGCTGGAGCAAATTCTGACCACTGCGGGAGCAAATGCGGAGCAGATGATTACGAGTCTGCAGCAGTTCACCGCGACGGAAGACTTTCAGCGCGTCGAGGCCAACCGAAAGGGACAACTGGACCGGCCCGGTCAGGATTCGTTCAACTATCTGGTCTTGATCGACCGGGTTTCGCCGGAAGTGTTTGATGTGAAGGAGGTCCGAAGCAAGGGGATGGCTGAAATTCAACTGCCCGGACTCGTGCAAGACATCGGCGCTCCGGCGATGGCGCTGGCGTTTCATCCCGCCGTGCAAAAGGACCTCGAATGGAAGTGCGAGGGGTTGGGCACCTGGAATGATCAGCCCGCCTGGGTCGTTCATTTCGAGCAGAAGGCGGATCAGCCGAACGTGCTGGCGAGTTTCGCGACCCCTTCGAACAATTACTCCTTGCCGTTGAAGGGCCGAGCCTGGGTATCCCAGAGCGGAGGCGACGTGCTTCACGTCGACACCGATCTGGTGAGGGTCATTACGCCGATTGATCTAAGGCGAGAGCATTTTTCGATCGATTACAAACAGGTTTCATTCCACGCGCACAATGTCGACCTCTGGCTCCCCGAGAATGTCGACACGTATTACCAATACGAGGGCCACTTCCTGCACTACTACCATCACTTCAGCAACTTCAAACTCTTCTGGGTCGGCGCATCGCAGAAAATCAGCGATCCGAAGGAAGCCAGCAAGAACGATCAGAAGCCGGATCAGCAGAACCAGCAGTGACGTCTTCAACCGGCAGCGCTGCGAAGCTCTGGCCGTGTGCGGAATTCTTTAGCGCTTTGGCCCAACTAACCCCGCTACCGTATCCATCAAGTCGAATTTCGTGAGGACTTCGAGTTTGCCTCCGTTCATTTCGACGAAGACGGCGGGGCTGTCATGGCTGAGGATGTACGTGATGCGTTCGACCGGGGCGGTGGCCGGAACCTGCGGCAGCGGCGGTCCCATCACTTCGCGAATCACGAGCTTGCGCAAATCCTTCCCCTGAAGCGCGAGAGTGAGAATCTGGTCCTCGAAGACGGTGCCGATCAGATTTTCCTCTTCAAAGACGGGTAACTGCGAAATGTCCTGCTGCTGCATCGTGTGCAGCGCATGAAAGACGGTTTGATACGGGCGCGCGACGATCAGTTCGCGGGCTTTGCCGTTCTGGCGCTTCACGCGCACAACGTCCGCGGCCGTGAGTGTGACTTCCGCTTCCGTGTAGCCGTGCTCGCGCATCCAGCCGTCGTTGAAAATCTTGCTGAGATACCGGTTGCCTGAATCCGGCAGGAATGCAACGACGAAATCCCCCTTTTTGCATTCCTTCGCCACCTTCAGTGCCGCTGAGACGCAGCCGCCCCCGGATCCGCCCGTGAAAATGCCTTCGAGCTTCGCGAGCCTGCGCGCCCAAACGAAACATTCCTCGTCGTGAACCTGGAGCACGTCGTCGAGCACGTTGAAGTGCATCGTGCTGGGGAAGATGTCTTCGCCGATTCCTTCGACCACGTAGGTGAGCGCCTTGCCGATCTTGCCCGTCTTCACGTACTCGTAATAAAGCGAGCCATAGGGATCGACGCCGATAATCTTGACGCTCGGGTTTTGTTCCTTGAGGTAACGGCCAACGCCGCTGATCGTGCCTCCGGTTCCCATGCCGCAAACGAAGTGCGTGACCTTTCCTTCGCTGTCCTTCCAGATCTCCGGGCCGGTGGTGTGGTAGTGGGCTTCGGGATTCATCGCGTTTTCGTACTGGTTGGGATAGAACGCGTTCGGAATCTCGCGCGCGAGTTTCTTCGCGACGGAATAGTAGCTGCGCGGGTCCTCGGGCTCGACCGCGGTAGGGCAGACGATCACTTCGGCGCCGAAGGCCTTGAGGAGGTCGATTTTTTCGCGCGATTGCTTGTCGGTGATGGTAAAGACAACCTTGTAACCGCGGACGCAGGCAACGAGGGCGAGGCCCATGCCGGTATTGCCGGAGGTTCCTTCGATGATGGTGCCGCCGGGTTTGAGAAGGCCGCGGCGTTCGGCGTCGTCAATCATCCAGATGCCGATGCGGTCCTTGACGGAGCCGCCGGGGTTCAAGTAATCGGCCTTGACGTAAACCTCGGCGGGAAGATCTTTGGTCACGCGGTTCAGGCGGATCAGGGGCGTGTCGAACATTGCCTCGAGAATGTTTTTGCACTTCATGGACAGGACAGGTCTCCGGAAACTTTGCGGTACGAAGTAGATTAGAGATTTCCCGGAAATCTGTCCAGCGGCAGTTTCCTTGGGGAAGCGGGAAGGCACCGCATCGGTCTTCTGGATGACTGTTTCGGCACCCGGCAAGCGGCGGAAAGCGACGGAAGAGGCCGAAGGGCGCCGACAGCCGGCAGGAGGCGGTTGTAACGCAATATTCATATTACTCTGGGAGAGGATTTCGCTAGAATGCCGGGCGCTATGGCTGACCAAAACAACATGCAAATCGTGAGTTCGGCCGCGATTCGATCCGGCGCGAGGATTCTTCAGTTGAAGGGGCCGCTCAACATACACACGGTGTTCCAGTTTCAGGATGCCGTGCGAAGTGACACTTCGCCGCTCGTCATTGTAGACTTCACGGGAGTGCCGTACGCGGATTCGGCGGGGCTGGGAGCGATGGTGGGTGCGTTCGTCTCGGCACAACGGGCGCAGCGACGTTTGGCGTTCGCCGGGATGAATGAGCAAGTGAAGGCCCTGGTGGAAATGACCCACGTATCCCAACTGTTTCGTCCGTTCGCGACCGTGGAGGAGGCGGATCGCGCGATCGCCCCGTCGGCCTGATCCCCCCACGCTATGGTCCGGTCGAAAGTCGGTTACGCGGTCGTCGGTCTCGGGCACATCGCAGAGCATGCGGTTCTGCCGGCTTTTCGCCACGCGAAAAAGTCGCGGCTGATCGCCCTGGTCAGCAGCGACCCCAAAAAGGCGCAACGCCTCGCACGGAAATTCCGCGCTTCGCAATGCTTCAGCTACGATCGTTTCGAAGAGTGCCTTCGCAACCCCGACGTCGAAGCCGTCTACATCGCCACGAACAACAGCACTCATCTGGATTTCACGCGGCGCGCGGCGGCCGCGGGCAAGCACGTGCTTTGCGAGAAGCCGCTGGCGAACAGCGCCGAAGAGTGCGGGCAAATGGTGGAGGCGTGCCGCGCGGGCAAGGTCAAGCTGATGACGGCGTACCGAAAATATTTCGAGCCCGCCAGCGTGGCCCTGAAAAAACTGATTGCCAGCGGGAAGTTGGGGCAACTGAAGCTGATTCATTCGGCATTCACGTTCAATCTCCCGCGCCAGCAGGTGTGGCATTTGAACCGCGAGCTTTCGGGCGGAGGGTCGCTGCTCGATGTGGGAGTCTATTGCGTGAACACGATCCGCTGGCTGGCGGGCGTCGAGCCGGTGGAGGCCACGGCGTACGCCTGGAGCTCCGACCCCGAGCGCTTCAGGGACGTGGAGGAAAGCATTTCGTTTCAACTCAAATTCCCAGGCGGCCTCTACGTGCAAGCCTCGAGCAGCTTCGGCGCGGCGAAGGCATCGTTTCTGCAGATCCACGCGGAGAAAGGCTGGGTGGCGCTCGATCCGGCCTACGCCTACAACGAGGAACGACGCCTGTTCGGCCAGATCGGCGCGAAGTGGTTCGGCAAGGTTTACCAGCCGGTTGAGGAATTCCATCTGGAACTCGACCATCTGGCCGAATGCATCCGCAGAAACCGGGAGCCTGAGCCGGACGGCATCACCGGGCTTCGCGATGCGGCCGTGATGGACGCGATCTACGAAGCGGCGAGGACGGGCAAGCCCGCCGCGATTCGATCGCCGATGTAAAGCCGGCGCCTCGCAATCGCCGTCCGGAAGTCCGTTGTAAACACTCCGCGACGGGAATCCGTCGCACCCTCCCGAATGCGGTAAAATACGAGCGCGATGGAGAACAACCGCGCCGTCATGAAAATCGCCGGCGGAACGCTGTTTGGGCGGCTGGCGTTCTCCTTTCTGTTGCTCTGCTCGGTCGCGGTAGGGGCTGCAGCGGGCCTGCTGTTTGTCTACACGAGCGACCTGCCCGAGATTCACGCTCTGGAAGACTACCGGCCGAACGTGGTGACGGAGCTTTACTCCGACGACGGGCAATCGATCGGCACATTCGCGCTCCAGCGGCGAATCCTCGTCACCTACAACCAGATTCCGAAAATCCTGCGGGACGCGATCCTGACGACGGAAGACCAGCACTTCGAAGAGCACTGGGGCGTGGATTTTCCGCGCGTGCTGCAGGCGGCATGGCACGACCTGCGCCACCACCAGATCAAGGAAGGCGCCAGCACGCTCACGATGCAGCTGGCCGGTGGACTGTTCCTGAATCGCTCCGACCGGAGCTTCCACCGCAAGATCGAGGAGACGATTCTGGCGATCCAGATCGAGCGGCACTACACGAAGGAACAGATTTTCACGATGTACTGCAATCAGATTTATCTCGGCGCGGGAAATTATGGATTCGAAGCGGCGTCCGAATACTATTTCGGCAAACCCGTCTCGCAAGTGAGCCTGGCGGAGGCCGCGACCCTTGCAGCGATCATCCGCGGGCCGATTTATTCGCCGATCACGCATCCGGATAAAGCGCTCGCGCGTCGCGATTTGGTGCTTTCGCTGATGGCGCACGACCGCAAAATTACGGCGGCGCAAGAGGAAATGGCCAGGCGACAGCCACTTGGGCTGCACATTTCGAGCGGGCGCAACGACCTGGCGCCGTATTTCGTCGAGGAAATCCGCCAATATCTCGAACATACATATGGAACGGCGGCGGTTCACGAGCAGGGTCTGCGGGTGTACACGACGCTGAACGTGGAGATGCAGAAGGCCGCGGACCAGGCGGTGCGCGACGGTTTGCACATTTACGACCGCCGCCATGGCTGGCGAGGGGATCTGCCGAACATTCTTCGCGATCATCTCGGCACGCTCGACAAGTATCAGAGCGACGATTGGCGCAACTCGCTCGAGAAGGGCGATTACGCCACCGGGCTCGTGACCGCGGTCCAGCCGACGTTCGCGACGATCAAGATCGGGCCTTACCGGGCGATGCTGACGCTCGCGGACTTCGCGTGGACGGGACGCAAGTCCCCTCCGCAACTTCTGACGGTGGGAGATCTCGTAGTCGTCTCGATCAAGGAGATTTCGGGAATCACGGCGCGGGTGGAACTGGAGCAGCAGCCTGCCGCGCAAGCCGCGCTGCTTGCGATCGACAACCCGACGGGCGAGATCAAAGCGATGGTCGGAGGGTACGACTTCGACGAGTCGAAGTTCAATCGCGCCACGCAGGCCGTGCGGCAGACGGGAAGCTCGTTCAAGGTGTACGTGTACGCCACTGCGCTCGCGCAAGGTGCGTCGCCGTTCGACACGATCGTCGATGAGCCGATATCGTTTCGCAGCGGCGGCCAGGAATACACGCCGCACAACTACGACGAAAAGTTCGAGGGGCGAATCACGCTGCGCCGGGCTCTGGCGGATTCGCGAAATGTTCCGGCGGTCCGATTGCTGGACCGAGTGGGAATCGAAAACGTGATCGACATGGCGCGAAGGTTCGGCCTCACCAGCCCGCTGCCGCCGTATCTTCCGCTGGCTCTGGGCGCGGCGGACCTCTCGTTGATCGAGCATACGTCGGCGTTCACTGTTTTTCCCGACGACGGAATTCACATCGAGCCGCACTACATCCGGCGTGTGACGTCGTACGACGGCGCGGTGCTCGAGGAATACCGGCCGCAGGTGACGGACGTGATTCCCCCGGACGTGGCGCGGACGATGACGGCCATGCTCGAGGAGGTGGTGCAATTCGGCACCGGCGTGCGCGCGAAGGAGCTTGGCCGACCGTCGGCCGGCAAGACCGGGACGACGAACGATTTCACCGACGCGTGGTACATCGGCTTCACGCCGCAGATTACGGCGGGCGTTTGGGTGGGCAACGACGACAAGCGAGTTTCGCTCGGCAAAAAGGAAACAGGAGCGAGAGCGGCGCTTCCGATCTGGCTCGAGTTCATGCAGGGCGCCACGCACGAAATGCCCGTTGAGGACTTTCAGAATGTGGTGCCACTGGAGAAGCTGGCGCTGGCGAAGCAGGTGCAGGTGGACACGCCCGATACAGCACCCCCGGCCGACGCCGCCGAGCAGGGACTGGCACCGGGCGCTCCCCCCACCCCCGCAGTGAAGATACCGCCCAAGATCGTTCCACCCGCGAAGAAGCCGGCTCCAGACTCGCCTACGAAAACCACAGCTGTTTCGCTGCCGCATCCTCAATAAGCGTCGCGGGTTGACCGTTCCAACGTTTGAAGAAGAGGGTCCGGATTTGTATCGATTAGAATTGGTCGCCATCCTTTGTTTTCTATGACTTAGAGGCGTTTCTGTTTCCACTTGTGTATCGATTAGAACGAATAGAGGGCGAGGAGTCTGGGGCGAGGGGCGAGATGCTTCGCCGCATCGTCGATTTCGGGAAATTTGGCGATTAGAGCGGGGTGCCGTCGTTTGTTTTGAACAACTTAGAGGGGCTTCTAATATTCGAATTTGGCGATTAGAAATGGATGCGGAGGCGCGGACGCAGGAAGGCAAGGAGACCAGGAAGCGACTCTTCGCAGCCTTGATCGGTCGTCGCACCAATCCGTCTCTCCTTTCGTGCGCCGCCTACGCGAGTGGGTCTGAGACCCACCCCCTACGGGCACACCCCTAGCGCCGCTCGCGAGCGTCCATGGCGCAAGTCCGCCGCAGCGCACGCGGACCCCGGTTTCACCGAGGGTGCCGACATCGCACACAACTAATTATTCTTATTTTTAAGGATAGCTGTGTATAGCATAGTTAACGGCAATTGTCAAGGACTAGTACCTATAGGACTTTGTCTCAGCTTCAGCCGCGGTGCGGGCAAGCGTAACCGGTCCTCGGCGCGTGGCGAGCCGGCCAATATCTCTCCCCTTGACATTCTACCGGAGAGCGAGTAAGTTCACCTAGAATGTCTACCGAAGAACAGAAGGAACGCATCGAGCTGCTGCAGGGCACGCTGGACCTGCTGATCCTGCGCACGCTGCAGCTGGGACCAGCGCACGGCCACGCCATCGCCAAAGCCATCGAATTCAAGTCCGATGAAGTGCTGCAGGTAGAGCAAGGGTCGTTGTACCCGGCGCTGCACCGGCTGATCAAGCGGGGATGGATTTCGGCGGAGGCGGGCACGTCGGAGAACAACCGGCGGGCGAAGTTTTACAAGTTGACGAGCAAGGGGCGGCGGCAACTGACGGTGGAGACGAGCAAATGGGACAAGTTGGCGGGAGCGATCGCGCGGATTCTCCGGCCGGCGGAGCAAGAGGGGGAATAAATGTGGCGACGCAAGCGCATGCTTGATGATTTGGAGCAGGACATTCGCGAGCACATCGAGCGAGAGACGCAAGACAACATCGAGCGCGGGATGCCGCCGGAGGAAGCACGGTATGCGGCGCTGCGCAAATTCGGCAATGTGGGACGAGTGAGAGAGGAGACGCGCAACGTGTGGAGCATGGTGCGACTGGAGCAGGTGCTGCAGGATGCGCGTTTTGCAGCGCGAACACTGCGGAAGTCGCCGGGGTTCACGGCGATCGCGGTGCTGACGCTCGCGCTCGGCATCGGCGCGAACACGGCGGTATTTTCGGTGGTGTACGAAGTGCTGTTGCGGCCGCTGCCTTACCGGGAGCCATCGCGCCTGGTGGTGCTGAACGAAACCACTCCGAAAGTGGGAGTGGTGAGCGTGTCGTATCCGAACTTTCTCGATTGGCGGGCGCAGAGCCGAACGTTTTCGCAGATGGCAGCCGTCCACGAGGTGGATTTCAATCTTGCGGGCGTGACCCAGCCAGAGAACATCAGCGGCGACGCGGTGTCGCCATACTTTCTTTCGATGATGGGCGTTCGCCCGGTGATCGGGCGGGATTTCGACTCCGCGGAAGAGAAGGCGGGCACGGCGCCGGTGGTGCTGCTGAGCTATTCGCTATGGCAGTCGCACTTTGGAGGCGATCCGGGGGCAGTAGGGCGGACGATCACCCTCGACGGACATGGCTTCACGATCGTCGGAGTGCTGCCGGCCAATTACCGGTCGCTCGATATGACGGACGTGATGCTGCCGATCGGGGTGTGGCTGACGAGCGATCCTGAGGGAACCGCGGGGCGCGGGGAGCGCGGCGACATGAACGTAATCGCGCGACTCGCGCCGGGAGCGACGCTCGCACAGGCGCAAGCGGAAATGGACGCGATTGCCGGGAGACTGGCAAGGGAGTACCCGGCATCGAACGACGGTTTCGGCGTTGCGCTCCAGCCGATCCGGGACGCGTTCGTGAGCGATGCGCGGCCGGCGCTGCTGGTGCTGTTTGGAGCAGTACTGTTCGTGCTGCTGATTGCGTGCACGAACGTGGCGAACCTGTTCCTCGTTCGTGGGGCCGGGCGATCGAAGGAAGTGGCGCTGCGGGTGGCATTCGGCGCGAGCCGCGGCCGGATTGTGTCGCAAATGCTGACGGAGAGCCTGGTGATGTCATTCCTGGGCGGAGTTCTGGGCGTGGCGGTCGCCATCGGCGGGATTCGCGGGCTCGCGGGACTGATCGCTGAGGAGATGGTGTCAACCGCGGACGTTGGCCTGAATGGACCGGTTCTTCTGTTCGCGGGCGCTGTGGTGATACTCGCGGCGTTACTCTTCGGCCTGGCTCCGGCGTTGCATTGGACGAGGCCCGACCTGCAATCGGAACTGAAAGAGGGAGGGCGAGGGGCGAGCGCGGGGGCGGCTCAGAGCCGGTTGCGGCGCATCTTGGCGATTGCGGAGGTATCACTCGCACTCGTTCTACTGGTGGGTGCGGGTCTGATGATGAAGAGTCTCTACCGCTTGCTGCAAGTCGATCCGGGATTCCGGCCGGACCGCGTGCTGCGGATGGTGATGGATCTGAGGACGCAGCAATATGCCAAGGATCCGGCGGCATTGAATTTCTGGCAGCAGGTGCTCGATCGCGTCAGGGTGCTGCCGGGAGTGGAGAGCGCGGCGGTGGGCACGGTGATTCCACTGACAGGAAGCCACAGCCGGACGGACGTAACCATCGAGGGCATGGCACAGCCGAAGCCGGGAAACTATCCGCACCCGGACTACCACATCGTGAGCGCAGAGTATTTCAAGACGCTCGGAGTCCCGCTGCTGCGCGGGCGGGAGTTCACCGATGCCGACGACGAAAATGCTGCGCACGTGGGAATCATTAGCGCGATGACGGCGCGGCAGCTTTTCCCGAGCGAGGATCCGGTCGGAAAGCGATTCATGTTCGGCCATCCGTCGGCGACGCAGCCGCCGGACTGGCGTACGATTGTCGGCGTGGTCGGGGACACGAAGCTGTACGGACTGGACAATCCGGCGCGGCTGGAAGTGTACGTTCCATACCGACAGAGGGCGGCCAGCGAAATGGCGCTGGTGGTGAAATCCGGAGTCGATCCGGCAGCACTCAGTTCGGCGATTCGCGGGGCGGTCGCGGAGATCGACAAGGACCAGCCTGTCTTCGGCGTTGTGACAATGAAGAGACTCGTCAGCGATTCGGTGGCGACACGGCGGGTGACGTTAGTGCTGCTGGGGTCGTTCAGCGGACTGGCACTGGTTCTGGGGGCGATCGGAATCTACGGCGTCATTTCGTATTCGGTGGCGCAACGCACGCGGGAGATTGGCGTTCGTATGGCATTGGGCGCGCCGCGAGGCGACGTTTTTCGATTGGTGATCGGGCAAGGCCTGAAACTTGCGGGCATCGGAATTGCGGGCGGCGTGGTGGCAGCGCTGGCGTTGGCGCGATTGATGTCGAGCTTACTCTACGGGGTGAGCAGCGCCGATGTGGAAACGTTCGTGGGCGTGGCGTTGCTGCTGGCGCTAGCCACCTTTGCCGCGTGTTACATTCCCGCGCGGCGAGCGATGCGAGTCGATCCGGTGGTGGCGCTGAGATACGAGTAGTCGCGACGATTGCCACGCTACAGGGCCGGCGGGGACGGCCTACCTGCGAAAGGGATCCCAGCCGAGGGGCTGGAGGGGCCGGGACTTGCCGCGGGTGTCGACGAGCAGGAGGTGGCGGGTGCGAGTGATTTCGCCGATGCAGGTGAGTTCGCGGAAGCCGGGGGCGGCGCGGAGGAGCTTTTCGCGCTGTGCCGGGACGGTGAAGAGGAGTTCGTAGTCATCGCCGGCGTGGAGAGCCATTCGCACGGGATCGAGGTGGCGGGCTGGAAGCAGCATTGACACGGATTGCGGCACGGTGACAGCGGGAATCTGACCAATCATCACACGTGCTCCTACTCGGCTGGTCTGCGCGAGGCGGGTTAGGTCGGTCGAAAGGCTGTCCGACAGGTCGATCATCGCAGAGGCGACGCGGTTTCGGGCGAGCCACACGCCAAGTTCCGTGCGAACACGTGGATATAGGTGAGGCTTGACGAGCGCGGCTAAGCGCTGGCGGCGGGCGTGCCCGGCCAGAACCAATTCCAAGCCAAGTTGCGCCCGGCCCAGGGTGCCGCTGACGTAGATGCGGTCGCCCGGATGAGCGCCCGAGCGCCTGGCGGCTAGCCTTGGATCAACCCTGCCGAGAACGGTAAGGCTGGCCGCGACGGTCGCGCTCTTCGTGGTGTCGCCGCCAGCCAAGCGCATTTTCAGGAGGCGGGCGGCCCGAGCCATTCCGCTGAGGAAGGCGTCGAGCCACGGCCCTGTTCGGCTGGCGGGCAGGGCCAGGGTCAAGAAGAACAGGCGGGGGGTGGCGCCCATGGCCGCGAGGTCGCTGGCGGCGCGAGCCAAAGCCTTGTAGCCGACTGCTTCCGGGGGGTGGGTTTTCACACGGAAGTGAATGCCTTCTATGAAGGCATCGCAGCTGAGGACCCACGCCTGGTTCCCGGTAGGACCGAGGATCGCGGCATCGTCGCCGATCCCGAGAAGCAGGTCGCCCTTGCGGGCGCCGCGCTCCGAGGGGACGGAGCGTGCAATCCGCTCTATCAGTTGATCCTCGCTACTCCTGGGGCCGTTCATGGAGCCACTCATGGGTTCATTCGCCGGGCGGATTATAGATTGGCTGGCGCCGGGAGGCGAGAACCACATTGGGGCCGGGATTGAAAGCCTGCCCCTCCGGGTCCGAGTGACACTTTTGGGCGTTACTGTCCTTCCGACCAGTTGTTACGTCCCAGATTGGTAGGGTAGACTTGGGCTAGGTTCGGCGAAGGACTCCGAAGGCGTACCAGGGCGGTATCGGAGTGCGCCATGTCGAGTCAGAGATAGGAGTTGACGCCACCGAGCCCCGTCGCTACAATGCGCAGCGTCGCGAACCAGGGCTCTCGGTTCAGACTCGCGGACGTTCTTTCTTGTGGGAATCGGCCAGCCGCCGTGAGGGGCGCGCGGTGCTAAACCGGCCGAAAAAGACAAATTTGGCAGAAGTTTAGACTTATGAAGCGACAGAGCTATACGTTTTTTATTGCTTCGAGCGACACGGGCGGGCTACGGCGCGTGCGAGTGCCGGGGTATGTCCTTCCGTTTGTGGCGCTTCTGGCGATCGTAGGCGGAGTGACCGTGGCGGCGGGCGTGGGGTCATACTCGCGCATGCTCTGGAAGGCCGCCAGCTACAATTCTCTCCGTCGCGAGCAGGACAGCCTCAAGCAGCAGTACCGGCAGCTTCAGACGGAAGTGAAGGACACGAACCGGCGCCTCGACTCGCTGCAATCCCTGGCGGGCGAGGTGGCGATGGCCTATGGAATCACGCGCTTCCGCCAGACGCCGTTCGGCTTGACCGACGCCGCGGCAGAGTCCGAGGCGGACTTCCAGCAGTCCGTGGATGAATTCAGCTACCTCGAGAACAACGCGACGGCCGTGGCGGTGTCCGGCGGCGGAATGAGGCTCCTGCCGGCCAGCCAGTTGACGAGCCTCGGCGTCGTGCCCACATTGTGGCCCGTCGCAGGAGAAATCACCGGGCACTTTGGCGAGCGCCTCGACCCGTTCAGCGGCGAGGGTGCGTTCCACGCGGGCCTGGATATCGCGTCGCATTACGGCGACGAGATTCGTGCCACGGCAGATGGTCTCATCGAGGAAGCGGACCGTCGGGCCGGGTATGGCAGGCTGGTCGTGATCGACCACGGATTTGGCGTGACGACCTGGTACGGGCACCTTTCGGGATTCAATACGCAAGTTGGGATGACAGTGAAGCGCGGCGACGTGATTGGCTACGAAGGCCAGAGCGGTCGGTCGACCGGGCCGCACCTGCACTATGAAGTTCGGATCTACAACACGCCTGTGAATCCGTGGCGCTACCTGCGCGGCGCATCCGCAACCGCTACCGGCGACTGACCTCGGCGTTTCGCTCGAACCCCCAGATGGATCGACATCTCGCGGGTGAAGTTTGCCTATTCGTAACGCAGGGCGATCATCGGATCGACGCGCGTTGCGCGGCGCGCGGGAAGGTAGCTGGCGACCAAGGCCACGCCGACCAATAATCCGACGCCGAGTCCAATCGCTCCGGCACTGCGGGCCTGGAGACCGAAGAGCAGGCCCTGCACGAAGCGAGTTGCCGCCCACGTGATCCCAACTCCAACCGCCGCTCCGGCAAGGACGAGCACGCCGACATCGCGGAGAACCAGCCAGACAATCGCGCCCCGTTGTGCGCCGAGGGCCATGCGAATGCCGATCTCGTTCTGCCGCTGAAGGACGAGGTAGGCCAGAACGCCGTAGAGGCCGATCATCGCCAGCAGCAGGGCGAGGGTGCCGAAGAATCCGGAAAGGGTGGCCAGCAGGCGCTCTTGAACGATGGAATCGTCGACTTGCTGGGCAAGTGTGCGGAAGTCGAGCGCGATTGACTTGTTCACTCCGGAGATGGTTTGTTCCACGTCTGTCGCCAAAATTGAGGGTCGAGCGACCGTGCGAATCAGAAGGCTCGTTCGTTCGTCTCCGAAGGGCAGTTCGGCGAGTGGAAAGTAGGCGATCGGAGGGAAGTCCTCACGCAGCGACTCATACTTCGCGTTTCGCACAATCCCGACAATTTCGATCGGATCAGAGAGAGTGGTCGACGTGGCATAGCGCCGAACCGTCTTTCCGAGCGGGTCGACGCCCGGGAAGAATTTGCGCGCGAGCGCCTCATTGATGATTACAACGCGAGGAATTTCTCCCGTATCGCGCTCGTCGAAATCGCGGCCCTTCAACATGGGAGTGCGCAAGGTGGCGAAATACCTCGGCGAAACATAGTTCATCTCAACGTCGGAATCGTTGCCCGTCGGTGCGTTCTTGCCTTCCACGACGATCATGTCATCCCAGGTGCGGTTGCTTACGGGCGTTACCACCGACTGGCTGGCATTGAGCACTCCGGGAAGGGCGCGAATGCGGCGGAGGATGTCCTCCGCCAAAGCGGAGCGCGCCGGGCCAGGAACGGTGTCGTGCAGGTTCATGTCGACGATCAGGACGTTGTTGCGATCGAAGCCCGCGTCGAGTGTCGCCAGGTTCGCGAAGCTCCGAACGAACAGCCCTGCCGTAATCACCAACACGAGCGAAATGGCCACTTGCATCGCCACTGTCCAGCGGCCGGCTCGGAATTGCGTGTCCCTGGGCGCCGTTTCGGTGGCGACACCTTTCATGGCGCCCACCAGTGAAACTTGCGTCGAACGGAACGCCGGGAGGACGCCGAAGAGCAACCCCGTCAGAATCGCGACTCCTGCAGCGAACGCGAGGACGCGAGTGTCGAGCGCGAGGTCCAAGTAGATTTTGTTGTGCTCGGTGGAAATGTAACGGACGAGGAGGCGGCTGCTCCAACGGGCAACCAGGATTCCGAGCGCCGCGCCCGAAAGCGACAAGACTACGCATTCAGTGAGCAATTGTCGAACGAGACGCATGCGCGAGGCGCCGAGCGCCAACCGCACGGCGATTTCTCGGCTGCGTGTAACCGCCCGAGCGAGCATCAGGCTTGCGATATTCGCGCAGGCGATCAGGAGCACCAGGGCAGCGATGGCCATGAGGATCTTGAGAGGCAGGTCATACTCGTGGCGCAACTGAGAAAGGCCACTTGAGGCGGGCAGCATAATCAACTGCCAACTGCGAAAGCTGCGCTGCTGGACGGGGTTCCAATTCGTGGGAACCGTGGCCGCAAATATCTGCGGCGAGAGCACGGCCAAGCGAGCAGAAACCTGCTCCGGTCTGAGGCCGGGCCTCGGGCGCCCCATCACGCGGAACCACCAGCTTGATCTTTGGTCTAAAGAGGAGCTCTTGCCCTCGATGATTGCCTCCGCACAGATCGGCAGAGCCACGTCGAAAGTTTGCCCGACTTCGGTGCCGAAGAAGCCCGGCGCCGACACACCGATGATTTGAAACGGAAGTCCTTGGATGGGAAGCGTGCTGCCGACGGCGCTCGGCGCACCGCCAAAATGCTCTTGCCAGAAACCGTAGCTCAGGACGGCGGCTCCGGGGCAACCGCGCTTGTCATCACCGGGGACCAGCAGACGCCCTGCGGCAGGCCGGACGCCCAGCGTTGTAAAGTAATCGCCACTGGCAAAGATGCCGCGCACGTTTTGCTCAACTCCACCCTGCGCAAGATTGAATTGAGTGTCACCCCACGCGAAAACGCCGGAGAAAACGTCCTGGTTGTCGCGTAGCGCTTCCCAAAGTGGATTCGTGTAAGAGATGCGGCGCCCATTGCTGAAATGTGGAGTGAGCATGCCGACTTGCACGAGCTCCTCGGGCCGTTGCACAGGCAACAGACGCAGCATCACAGTGTCGATCAAACTGAAGATGGCGGTGTTGGCGCCAATGCCTAGAGCGAGCGTGAGGACGGCGACAAAGGTGAAGCCGGGAGATTTTCGCAACATGCGCCCGCCGTAGCGGATGTCCTGCCAAAGAGATTCGAGCAGCGGCCAGCCGCGTTGATCCTGCGCAGATTCCTTGATTTGGTCGAAGCCGCCCAGCTCCTGTCCGGCGTGGCGACGGGCTTCGGTAGGCGTCATGCCTCGATGAATGTTCTGTTCGACGAGCATTTCGAGATGAGACTGGAGTTCCTCATCGAGTTCGCAGTCGGGTCTTTGGTGCGAGAAAGTTGCGCCAAGCCGGCGGGCGAGCACGCGAAGCCAATTCATTTCACGACTCCTCGGCGCCGCGCAGGAGGCGCGTGATGAGAGATGCCATCCGTTCCCAGTCCTGAGTCTCGACGGCGAGCTGCTTGTGTCCGGATTTCGTCAGCGAATAGAAACGGGCGCGGCGGTTGTTATCGGAGAGGCCCCACTTTGATTTGATCCAGCCGCGTTGCTCGAGACGAACGAGGGCGGGGTAGAGCGTGCCCTGGTTCAATTGCAGCATGTCCTGGGAGACCTGCTGGATGCGGCGGGCAATTCCGAAGCCGTGCAGGGGTCCGAGGGTATCGAGCGTTTTCAAGACGAGCAAATCGAGCGTACCCTGGAGGACTTCCGTCTTGCTGGCAGTGATCACGGCGCCATTCCTTTAGACGTCCAACAGGAGAGTATGCGAACGCCATGTAGATTGTCAACAGGAAAGAGCGTCCCTAGCGGGAGCTGGCCGAGGACGCAGGTTCGCCGAGCATCTGAGGCGTGACGTCGAGAGTGATCCGCACCCAATGATCCTGGTGGGAGACGTGCGCCTGCTTGATGACTTCCTGGACGAAGCCGGCCTGGTCGGGAGTCATTTGCAACTGGCGGCGCGTTTTCGGATCGGAGAGAGCCATCGAGCCGAGAAGGCGGAAGCCGTCGAGAAGAGTCGAGATTTCCGCGGCATTCGTTATCGAATCGCATTCGCCGTCGAGCACCAGATGGATCTGGTCGCCCTGCGGCTGCCCGGCGAGCGAAAGCCCACGGAGGCTGCGAACCATGCGTTCGAGCTGGGGCGCATTCGCGAAATTGGCATAGAAAGAGGCTGGGAGATTGTCCGTGCGAGCGACGGCGAAGAGCGGGGCGCCGGCGACGCGATTGATGCGCGCCTGCATCGGCGAACTTCCTTGACCCGCACGAGGAGTATCCAGAAGTTCAGGGGAGTTCTTGCCGCTGGCAATGGCGATGCGGGTTGAGGAGAGGAACTCGAATGAAACCGCGGGACTTCCGGGGACAATGTAGACGGTTCGAGCGCCGCGCGGCTCGGCTCTGCCTCCGGCGCGGGTTGCGTAGGCCTCGATTTTCTGCTGATCGAAACGGCCTTCCGCAATCGCGAGCGCGGGATTGTCGCCGGCGGCATTCGCGGAGGGGGCGAGGCTGGTGGGCCAGAAGGCGATGGCAGCCTGGTCGAGGTCGCGCGTGTAGTCAAATCCTGTGTCGCGAACGAATTGCGAGTACTCGCGGTCAGTCTGAGGGTTGCTGTTCGTGAGGCCCAGGACCGCGGCAAGGGGCGAATTCCGCAACTTTCGGAGCGCAGCGACATCTATATAAGCAATGGCGGGAGCGTCCGGCGGCAGTTCATCCAGAAGACTTGGCGTGGGCCCACTACTTGTAGCCGCCAAGGGCCTGTGCAGCCGGTACAGATAGGCTCCTGCGGCAACCCCCAGGACGCACACCATGACCGCAACCGCAATCAGGGCTCGTTTTGTGGACGACACAGGCATACGAGATTTTCGCGGAGCGTCGGGAAGTCAGTGTAATGTCTTTTGGCGTCGACTGCGTAACAGAAAAGAGGCGGGGCCGGACGAGATTCCCGGCACCTAGCTGTCATGTATCAACACGTTGTTCCGATCCAGACCGGAACGGGAGATGGGTGGAGCACCGCCGAGGCTAGCATGAGGACGGTGCCAGTTGTAGTCATGGAGCCAGCGCGGAAGATGCGCGGCG
>Ga0335081_10000993_pt1 | contig 45554 bp, 30 predicted proteins | sample Lox_Sample_35_FD_206713 | JGI IMG/M metagenome (GOLD analysis project Ga0335081, IMG submission 206713) | Soil microbial communities from Loxahatchee National Wildlife Refuge, Florida, United States - Lox_Sample_3.5 | ecosystem: Environmental > Terrestrial > Soil > Wetlands | place: USA... | reverse complement strand
GCGCGATACCAACTCCTAGCCCCATGCCACAGAACTTAAGGCGATTCGGAGAATCAGGTTTAAGTGGCAGGCTGGGAGGATCGATAACCTGGAAACGCTCGCCTTCCTGCCGCTTTTCCATATCAGTAGCCATCTCCGACTCACTTTCCTTCTTCAGAAGGTCGTCGTAAGTGGCTTTAGTCTGGTCGTATCCACGAGTCAAATCCGCCAGCTGCTGCTCGCGCACTGGCTCTTGATTGAGTCGAGCCTGATAGTCGTTAATTTTTCCCTGCAGAGTCGCGATCGTCTTTTGGCGATTTTTGGTTTCAAGTTCATTGGCCTGGAGCTGGCTTTGCAACTGAGCGAGCGGAGTTGCCTCGGCTAAATCGGCGACGGTGTGAGTATTTACCGTGCTCGCATCCGTATGCCCACCGTTTTGTTTGCTCTTCAAGTTTGCCAAGAGCTGATCGCGCATCCGTTCCGTCTGCGCAATCTGGTCCTTCAGGTTGCGCACGTCAGGATGGCGGTCGGTATATCGCGAACGAAGATCGGCTAATTGAGCTTTAAGTTTTTCGAGCTCCTGGTCTATTGCCGGCAAGCCTGGCGCTGTGCCGTCGGAAGTGGGCGCTTGCATGCTGCGGTATTGGCTAAGCAATGTTTCGAGATACACATGTTGTTGCTGAGCAGCACTTAACCCGTCCTCTTCGGTTTGAAGCTGGGATTGCAATCCGGACAGAATTTGCAGATTGCTTTGCTGCTGGGTTGGGAGCTCCTGAAGATGTTGACCCTTAAACTGCCGTATTTGCTCTTCCTGCGCTGCAAGATTTTGACGAGCTTCGTCTAACTGACTTTCCAGGAACTTAGTTGTGTTTTCGGACTCCTGCTGACGCACCTCGAGGTTTTCGTTAATGAAGAGGTTCGTCAATTCGCTGGTGACCTGTTGAGCAACATGGGGGTCACGCGCTGTGTAATAGACATTGAAAGCCGTCACGCGGTTCTGCGCATCTTTCACAAGTTCGATATCAATGTCCTTGCGCATCCGCTCGACTTTCGCATCAGGAGTCTTGAGGCCACGCTCGTCCGCGAAGAGATTCAACTCGTCAATGATGTGCAGCAGCCTTGTCCTGCTCAGGATTTGTTGCGTGATGCTCTGTAGCCGTTCTTGAAGGTCGTCATTGATGTTGGGAGTGACATAATCTTTCGGCATCGTTGGCTGCTGAACCAGGATCAAGGTCCCCGACTTATATTCCGGGGGCAGCAGCCAGCTTACTCCCCAAACCACGATCCACCCAAAAAACAGGAGAACCAGAAAATAAAGGTGGCGACGGCGCGCTATTCCCAAGTAGCGCTGCAGGTCAAAAGCTTGTGGTTCTAATTCGTCGAGCTGTTCTGGCATGGTCTATCTTCCGAGTGCCCGGTTGAAGTGGTAAGAGATAGATATAGATTCAATGTTAGTATCAGGCGCCGTAGCGATCAATGGAATCCCGCTGTAACTTTGATGGAGACGGGTGTATCTGAGCTCCGCATCGAAGTACTGTCCGATCGGGTGCCGTAGGGAGACAGTGCCGAAGATGGAGTGTCCGCCCTCGGAGCTGGTCGACGATATCACAGGCAACACGTCCTTATATATCGCGTAATTGCCGGCAGTGCCGATGTTCCATGTACGAGTCATTTGCCAGCGTGCTGAAACACTTGCAGTGTTGGATTCGAATGCTCCCAATAGCCCGCCTGCGCCGGTCACGGTTCGCGAATAGTTCGCAGCGAATGTCGTATGTAATCCTTGCCACCCCAGGCTTGCTGTAGAGGCAGGCGACCACGAATGGGAATTTATCAGCGCCCCCTGTAGCGCCTGATAATACTGAGGACCGCCAGAGAACGATAAGGAAAGAGTCGGCTTTAGGTAGACGGTGTAAAACACAAATAGGGTGTGAGTTTGCGTCTCGAATTCGGGCCCGGTCGGAAAAGCTAACGTCTGAAAATACTGATATTGCGCACCAATATAGTGCTTCTTCGAGAGGCGATGATTGTAAAAAGCCGAACCACCGCGGGAACTCGAATCGTAAAGCCCCGGAACCTCAGTCGGATCTGGGAAATGAAGGTTCGTAAACGTTCCACTCCCGCCTATCATGCCGGTGCGGCTGAACTGGTAAGTAAGTTCGGCATTGGCAACGTTGGTCAGCTGGTCGGCCACGGGCGGGATAACGGCAGCAGTTGGAACCTGCGTAGAACCCAGGACGGATGCCCCCGAAAAGGAATCGGGTTGACTGAATACATTAGAGCTCTTCTCAAACGAATCGCGTACGCTGGCTGTTACGTGCGGACTCAAACGATATTGAACATCCAAAGTTGCATTCTGGTCTGCCTCGTTGCGGCCGCTGGTGCGTTGATAGAAGGTAAACCCGGGCGAATAAGTCAGCACTGAGTGCAGGCGCGAGGTTGTTTGATCAAGTGCGATCGTGGGCCAGACTGAATAATCAACGTCACTGACTGGTTTGGCTGTTATGCCTCCCAGAACATTGTCGCTGTACGCAGTATTGAACACTACTCCTGCCCGCAGGTAATTCGAGCGCTCTTGGGACTCGGGAATCATCGGATATGCCGCGCCGCTGACCGGAGCCGGAGTCAACATTCGACTGTCATCCGCGCCGGCATCGTTGGCGGCAGCTGTGCCGTTGTCGTTTACCTGGGACCAAAGCGGCAGCGCCACAAATAGTGCAATTGCTAAATAGAACCTAGAACGCATGAAATCCTTCACGGAACAACGACGGTGTCGTGCGGCTCGAGTTTGATATTCTGCTCGGGATGTTTCCCGTGCACGACGTCTTTGTAATTAAAAGTGATTCTCGACTGCGTGCCGTCAGGTTTCTGCCGCAGAACGTAGATTGATTTCTGCTTCGCGAAATCGCGGAAGCCACCAGCAAGCGCAATTGCGTCAAGAACTGTTAGAGAACCCGTCAGCGAATATTCGCCCGGCTTGGTCACTTGTCCCAAAATGTTGAACTTCTCACTGTTAATCTGCTGAACCATTACCGTAACTTCTGGTTCCGAGATGTAATTGCTTAGTTTCGACGCGATCTCCTGTTCCAGTTTCAGAGGAGTCCGCCCACTGGCCTGTACCTCACCAACCAAGGGCAGCGAGATTTTGCCGTCTGAACGAACCGGAACCTGACGCGAGATATCTGGCTCCTTCCAAACGTTGATCGCCAGCACATCGTCGTTCCCGATCACGAAACTGTCATCGTGCGGCTTGCTCGGCGGAGCGCTTACAGCGCTCGCTATCGAGGCCATGGTTACCTGTGCATCAGACTTAGAATTCGTATTCGTCTGCCCCCACAGCCAACCAGGCGCTGCGAAGCACATCATAATCACGATTTGTCTTGGGAGAGTTTTCTTGGTGAATTGCATCGATACTCCGAAAATGGCTTAAAAATCTGCTTCCAGTGCTGTTAGTTCGTTTTCCCGTTTCCTTTAAGACTGTTTCCATTCCCTTTAAACCCATTCCCACCCACAAGCGGAATCGAGTAAGAATCAGAAGCGGTCATCTGATATTGCTCAATCTTGTACAACATCGTGCGATAACTCACCTTCAGCAAGCGCGCTGCGGCCTTGCGGTTCCAGCCGGTTCGTTCAAGGGCTGCGGCAATGGCGTTACGCTCAGCTTCTGACTTTACGTCGTTAATCAGCGACTTCAGCGATTTGCCGTTCCCTAATCCTTCGAACTGGTATTTTGAAGTGCTGGATCCGTTGCTCAGAAGACTTGACGGCTCATAGGTGCCGAACAGATCGTTCTCTGCCCGATCAGAGCCATTCAACTCGTCATCGCCGATCATGAGATAGCGCTTCACGAAGCTTTCAAGTTCCCTTACATTCCCTGGCCAACTGTGGCGTTGGCATGCCTCGAGCACGGCGGGCGAAAACTCGCGGGGCGGCAACCCGTAATGCCGCGACAACTTGTGCATAAAATGCTGCAGAAGAACTGGGATCTCGTCGCGGCGCTGCCGCAAAGCAGGTACATGTACAGTAAAAGCACTCAGGCGGTAATAGAGATCTTCGCGAAGTTTTTGTTCGGACGGCGCACGGTCAATGTTGATATTACCGGCCGCCAGAATACGAACATCAACATCGACGTATTCAGTCGTGCCGGGCCGTAACAGTTGTTTCTCCTGCATGACGCGGAACAATTTTTCTTGAAGGCTAAGCGGCATTTCGACGATCTCATCGAGCAAGATCGTGCCCCGCTCACACAGTTCAAGTTTGCCGGGGATCGGTAAGTCGTTTTTCTTCGAAAAATCTCCAGCGTATCCAAACAACTCCCTCTCCAAAAGATCACCCGACAGAGCGGCGCAATTCACTTTCAGGAACCTGAAACCAGAGCGGACCGACAACTTATGAATCAGGCGGGCAGTTGTATCTCGCCCACTTCCAGGTTCGCCAACGATCAAAACCGGAACATCAGCCTGCGCAAGCAATTCTGCCTGAGCACGGAGCTTCTGCATGATCGGGCTTGCGCCAAGAAAAAATGCATCTTCGCTCAGCTGTTCGATGTTCTCGCTGGTAAAACCGGAGGGTTCGTCGATCGAACAAGAAAGATGACGACGAATTACAGATTCGAGCCGCTGCTCTTCAAAAGGTCGTACCAAGAAGTCCTGCGCGCCGAGCCGCATGGCTTCCTTTTCGCGGGCAATATCTTCAGCGTGAGAGAGCAGGATGATCGGAAGCTCGGGGCGAACTCTGCGCAGCCAGCGCAGTACGTGCAGGCTATCTGCGTCGCCGCGAGGAAGGTCGAGTAACAAGACATCAGGATCCGTGCCGGACTGGATTCGTTCTAGCGCTTCCCAACCACTCCCAGCAGTTTCCAAATGCCACGAGTTCGATTCCCCGACCGACCACAATGGTCGAAGAACGGATGGTTCCCTACTTACAACTAATAATCGCACGGTATCAGTTAAGTTTTCAGGCACGGGAAGTATTCTCGGGAGCTAAAGCTAACTGCTGGGACGAGCAGTTAGACCGGTTCAACGGCATATCCGTCGATCCGAACTGCCAGCGATCGTTGGATGGCATCAATAGAGACGACCAGGGTGGATTCTCCGCTGCGGGCGACCAGGATACCTTCAACTCCATCCAATGCACCGCTGCGGATGCGAACACGTTGTCCGATCTTCAGGAACGGGTGGGACTGCCAGACCAAACGCTCTTCTGCGATGCGGCGAATCGCGTCGATCTGCTCTTCCGGGATTGGACTACCTTCTGCGCGGGTACCGACCAAGCTATATACACCATCAATTCGCAGCGCTTTCAAACGTCCTTCATTTGTGGGACGTAACTTGGCGAATACGTAGCAGCTAAAAAGAGGAAGCTCTACCAGCTTCTTGCGGTCACTCCATTTACGTAGCTCGGTTACTACTGGAAGAAATGAAGTAACTCCGACTTCACGAAGCCGCTGTGCCACAACCTTCTCGTGACGCGCGCGAGTAAGCAGCGCATACCAATTCTGCTCTTCCGGAACAGATATCGCGATCGGAGTTGCGATTTGCCAGGATTGGGTGATTGTGCTCATAGCTTCGCCCTCTGGGTCACAGTGCCTGTTTGACCCTTAAAAATTCACACTATTCTCCGAACGCCGCTTTTAGGGGAACGCGCGAATCAGGAGACGGACAATTACAATCCAGTCCGGCTTAACTTCTACCGAGCATTGGGGGGAACTCCGAAGAGTTTGTTGCTCGCGATGAAACGAGAATAGGCACGAGTGCAGCCGCCTGCAAGAGGCACAATCTCTCGCCGAAACTCTTCTCACGCGCACCGGAGTGAATCTTCGCGAGTACATGGTTATGCGAACCGGAGGAGAATTTCTCTATTGGTAGAGAACTCCAGGCGGCCCAAAGGGCGCTCGAATCGGGCCATTTCGAGCAATGTTCGCCCGCGAACACTAGCAAATTGTAAGTAGCTTTGTATGCTTTGGGATAGGAATTCGACGAAAACGAAATTATGTCACCTTCGTGCCATTGCATGGTTACCAGCGTTCCATTACGTTGTCCACCAGCAAGTTGCAATCATCTGCACTGGGCTGCAAGGGCGTAACAACTGTGAAAAATTTTGTGATCTGCTCCCTTGCTTCGGTACAAGGCTTAAGGTACACTGCTTCACAGTAATCACGCAGTAATCCCGTCGCAGGCGGGTAATCTCGAGTCCTGCGGCATCAAACTGGCCTCCCCCAAGTGCTTAAGTTGTAAGACCGTCACCACGCCCTGGAATTTTGAGGGCTAGGCGTCGGGAGTTTATACCCGACTTTCGCTTGGAGGCGACCATGGAACGCGACACCGCAGGCAAGCAGATTCGCGTCTTAGTCCTCGACAGTTCCGTAATTCACACACAACTTCTGGCTGACGCACTGCGGCGCGACCGCGCTTTGGAAGTCCTGAGCGTCGATTCTGCGAAGCCAGTTGCCAAAACCGTTATTGAGCACGGTGTCGACGTTCTCGTTATCGGTACTCACGTCGAGGAGCAAAGCTGCCGCGGGTTTGAGGTTCTTCGCGAAGTGCGCGCTGCCCGCCCGGATACCCGGGCAGTCGTTCTGCTCGACTCATCAAAACCACAAGTCGTCCTGGATGCGTTTCGCTCCGGTGCACGTGGCATTTTCAGCCGCTCCGAGTCGATCGACAAGCTGTGCAAGTGTATTCGTTGCGTACATAATGGGCAGATCTGGGCAAACAGCCGCGAAATGTCTCTCGCGCTGGAAGCCTTGGCTTCAGCCCCAACCGTGAATCCCGTGGACGCAAACGGGCTCAGCCTGCTCTCGAAGCGTGAAAAGGAAATCGTCCAGAGCCTTGCCGAAGGGCTCACCAATCGCGAGATTGCCGAACGCCTCAAGTTAAGCCAGCACACCGTCAAGAATTATCTGTTTCGTATCTTCGACAAACTCGGCGTCTCCAGCCGTGTTGAGCTCCTGTACATGACGCTCAGCCAGGAAAGCAGCTCGCAATCTGTATTTAGCTGCTTCCTGAAGAATTGCCTGGATGGAAACCTTACTGACGAGTCCATGCTCGCCGAATGCCAGCAGTCGGCCGAGCAAGGTTCGCCGATTGCGCAAATGATTCTCTCGCAGCTTTATTGGACGCGCCGTGCGAACGCTACGGACGTACTCATGGCCTACAAGTGGTGCCTCATCGCCAGCGCTCAAACATCGCGCACTAGCAAGAGCTTCAGCAAAACCATGACAATGGAGCAATTGCTCTACGCTGAGAAAATGGCGGCAGACTGGCTGCGAAAAACCCAGAAGCTTCCTCCCACTCCAATTGCCGGACCTACTGAGCACGACATGCCGGTGGCCTTAAGCGCCGCTTCCGACTAAGGAAAGAAACCGCTTCAAGCCCCTGGTCTTTGCTTCCGAGGTCCTGGGCACGGACTTCCGAATACACTCCGAATCCGGTCGAAGAAGCAACGACCGGGTAAGGTCATAATCTCGACAGTTGGGAATTCAGGGTAGAAGAGAAGGAAGAAGGTTTGTGCCCGATTGTCCGGACTTAGAGCTGGTTTTCACTAAGTCCGGACCCCCGCAAAAGGTTAAGATCAGGCCATTTCGGTTAGGGTATTCGGGCGTCGAGCGCGGATGAACATAGCACCGAAGCAGGCGAACCCGGCGAGGAGCAGGTAAAGCAAAGCCGCTCCGCCCTCCGGTACCGGCACGTTGCCGACAAACTCCTGTGGCATCGGATCGCTAGAGGGGTTGATATCTAGTCCCGTAGGCGTATAGAGCCAAAGGCTCGATCCCGCCAACTCCGAAGCCGCAGCGGATGTAAATACACTTGCGGAGGTGAAGCCATCGGTCCCGTCATAAAGGCCCGCTGAAGTGCTGTTGCCCAGCAATTGATTCACATACGCCTGCGCCCCTGCATCGAGGCTAGAGAACGAAACTGTACCGGTGCCGAGCGAGCCGATATACCAAATCGCTGCTGAGATATCAGCTTGTCCCGATGCCGGTGTCGTTGCCATTAGATTGGACAGATATGCGATCGCCGCGTATCCCGCCAGCCCAATGCTGTTGCCAAAGAAGGTGTTGCCTAGGACAGAAGGTGTTAACAGAGAGGCAAACGAGGTTGCGTTAGCTTGCCAGGATTCGCTCGGAAGAAAAATCTCATTGTTGTAGTCGTCGCAAATAAAGCCGGGGCTCTCTGTGGTGGTAACGCCGTTTGCGGTCACCGTCCCAGTGTAATACCCGGCATATGCGCCAAGCGTCTGCACGCTTGTGTTGGCTACCCCTGTAAAGTTGATCGTGACATCCTCACCCAACGCAGGTAGCGCTAGGCAGAGCATTGAAGCGGCGATTACCGCAAAACGTTTCATTCCCTGGGTCTCCTCACTTTGGGGGGAGGGTTGTTTACACAGAAGCCACACGAGACTCCGTGTTACAACATGGTTAATTTAGCGCGAACCGAAAATGTGTCAAGAATGATAATTTCTGCGACCGGTTGTAAGGGCTTGCAACAATCATTCAACTATAGCTGTTTCAATATTATAGCGGATACTGCTAAAGTTTTTCTCACAGAAAATTGACAGGGCAATAATGGCACGAAAGTGTGGTTTCGCATTTGGCGATTTCTCGCTTAACTGTTATTGAGAGCTATCGCCCGTAACTTTCTCTGCCTAGCCGCTTGCTGTACTTTTAGGAGATCATGCGTATTCTGCACCATTCCCACACCCGCACACCCAATCTCTTTCCATCGACTGGTCTTTTCATTCTTCTCTCGGCAGTTCTTTTTCTTCTGGCTGGGTGTTCTCGTGACCCGAACGTTCGCAAGCAGAAATATCTGCAAAGCGGTGAGCGCTACTTCGAAAAAGCCAAATACCGCGAAGCCGAAATCGAATTCCGTAACGCCCTCAAAATTGATCCCGCTTACGCTGAAGCACATTTTCAGTTGGCGCGAACTTACATCCAATATCAGAATTGGCCGCGGGCGTATGACGAACTTACTCGAGCGGTCGATTTGCAACCGGAGAACTACCCCGCCCAAGTCGAATTGGCACGGGTACTGATCTTCGGCGGAGCCTCGGACAAGGCGAAAGATCAGACAGATTTGCTATTGCAGAAATGGCCGAACAATTCGCAGTCGCATTCTATGGAAGCAAATTTCCTGGCTGCGCAAAACAACTTTCCGGCCGCGATTCAAGAAGTCCAGAAAGCCATCGCACTTGATCGCGGTAATTGGGACCTATATCTGAATTTGGCTTTGATGCAGACAAGGAATAATCAACCCGAAGCAGCCGAAGCCAATTCAAAAAAAGCAATCGAACTGAATCCGAAAGCTACGCATGCTCGCTTACTACTTGCCAGTTACTATCAAACCCACGGGCGTCTGCAGGACGCCGAGGCCCAACTGCGAAACGCAATCACATTTGACCCAACAAGTCCTGACCCAAGAGCGGCGATGGCGCGGTTGTACTTTGCCGAAGGCAGGAAAGCAGATGCCATCAATTTCTTGCGCCAGTCCAAGGCTGATTTCCCGGAAAATTCCGCGGGATACCGCATGCTGGGCGACTTCTACTTTGTAACCGGCGACCTGGACAACGCGGTAGCCGAATACGCTTCTTTAGACAAAGAACATCCAAAAGATTTCCAGGTAAAGAAGAATTACATTGAGCTCCTGATCTTGAAAAACCGTGACGCCGACGCCCGCAAGCTCGACGACGAAATATTAAAGACGAACCCGAATGACAATGAAGGTCTGATCTATCGCGGGCAGTTACAGCTTCGCGCCGGGGATGCCGCAGAAGCCGTCAGTACACTGCGATCCGTGGTCAGAAATGACCCAAATAATGTTGTGGCTCATTATCATCTGGGCGCGGCGTATCAGACCTTGGGAAATCTGGAGGGCGCGGAAAGCGAGTGGCAAGAGGCTTTACGCCTGCGGCCCGACCAGTTCGAGACAGTACGTGCTCTCGCCTTACTTGCGATGCGCAAGGGAGACATGGAAGCTCTTACCCAGAGTACCGCGCAGATGATAGCGCTCCAACCTGCTTCCCCTGAGGGCTACGCGCTGCGCGCCCTCGCCGAGATCAATCGCAAGAAATTCGACGATGCCGAGAATGACGCTCGCAAATCGATCGCCGTGGCTCCGAAAAGCGAATTTGGCTATGTGCAAATGGGTAACTTGAAATTCGCCCGCAAACAATACAAGGAAGCCGCCGGCTACTTTGAGCAGGCGCTCGATCGAAATGTCGATTCAACCGACGCGCTGCGCGGTTTGATGAACACCTATCTGGTTCAGAAGCAACTGGACCAGGCAGATGCGGTCGTGCAGGAGCAAATTGCTAAATCGCCGAAGAACAGCGAGTTTTATGACCTACTCGGGGTTGCGATATCGCGGAATAAAGATATCAAGGGCGCGGAAGCAGCGTTCTCGAAGGCAATCCAACTCGACCCCAACAACTTCGACGCAATTCTCAACCTGGGAGAGGTCGAGGCCTCAAACGGCAACACCGATCAGGCGATTGCCCTCTATGAACAGTCGGTGAAAGATCATCCCAAACAAATCCCGCTTTACCTTTTCCTCGGCCGGCTGTATGAATCGAAACAAGATTGGAAAAAAGCGGAGGCTACTTACCAGAAGGCTCTGGTCGCCAAACCGGACGATCCCGTGACCGCCAACAATCTCGCCAATGTCATCATCAAAGAAGGCGGAAACTCTGACCAGGCCTTATCACTTGCGCAAACCGCACAACATTCCTTGCCCGATTCTCCGCAAGTCGCTGACACTCTCGGGTGGATCTACTACCAGAAAGGTGCGTACACCTCGGCAGTAAGTCTGCTTGAGGAGTCGCTCCAGCTAAGAGAGAAGAACAAGCTGCCGGATAATGCCGACATTCATTACCACCTGGGTCTGGCGTACGAGAAAACCGATCATCCCCGGCTGGCCCGCGAGCAACTCGAACGAGTGCTCAAGATCGACCCGAACTACAGCGCAGCTGGTGAAGTGAGAAGACAGTTGGCACAGCTGAAGTCGTGAGATTGTTTTCGAAATGTAGCGGCACTTTCTCGGTTATTCATCTCGGGCTCGAAACCTAAGAACGCTCGCACCCCGAATTGTCTATTCCCCAATTGGCGGCTCCTGCGCGTTGATGTTCGCAAGCGGATCATCAAAGTCGAAGCCGAATAACCGAGGATTCTCTCCGATGACTGCCGCGGACACGATATAGAAAACGTAATCGTAGGTTTCCTGCGGTATCTGGTCGCGATGCTGCGAGAGCAGCCGCCAGAAGTTTCGCTCCCTTGGATTTGCGGGCATGCTTCGCACCAGTGGCAACACCTGGTTCTCGCCCCAGTTATAGCAAGCCATTACCAGCAGGCCTGAGGCTTGCGCATCGGTGCTGTACAGGTCTTTCAGATATCGCGCTGCGGCCTTGGTTGCCTTTTCATATTGATCGCGTTCGTCGCTCGGGTCAGGACGCCTGAGGTCGATCAGCGGGCCGAGATGCAATCCATATTTCATTGCCGTCTCCGGCACAAATTGCCACATGCCTTTGGCAATTCCCTTCCGGGTCATCGGTCCGCTGATGTACGGATCGAAGTTGCTCTCCTGGAGAGCAAGATAGAAAAACTGCGGAGGCAAGCCCTGGTTCAGAAGATCACGGTAAATTGGTTCGATATAACCGTTAGCCTTGGCTGTCTTGATGGCTTTTTCGAAACGGCCGGAGGACTGCCAATAACCAATGTATCTCGTGATTTCTTTATCGAAGTCCGGCGGCATGTCTAACTCGCATTCGCCAAATATGCGGGCAATGCGCAGCTCGAGTCGTTGCTGTTCGCTCATCTTGCGGTCATACACATGGAGGGTTGATAAATATTGGTCATAGTTTTTTTCCATCTCCGCACGCTGACTTTCATATTTCTGAATGATGTCTCTGCCGCCCGGGCTAATCTCTAAAACCGCTTGCTCGTTTGCCATTTCAAGGTCCAAAGATTTCATCGCAAAGAAAATGTTTTTCGCCAAGGCTCTCTGACGTTGAACTTGTCGATAAAGATAAAACGCGTATCCACCCGCACTCACTGCAAGAATCAGTAAGACAGCAATGACTTTGGTATAACGCCGTCTCTCCTTTACCTGGACTTGAGCAAATGCACGGCGCACATAGGCGGTGTGCTCACCGGCGGGTTGGTCGGATTTGCCAAAGTAGTGGTCGACATAGCGGGCGATAATGGTGTCGCTGCCGAAGCGGCTCTTCTCTTCGACAGGATGACTGGATTCAACTTCAAGTGAAACTTCTGGTCCTTCAATACCGAGACGAACCACTACGGCATCCGCAATGGGAGCACGTTCGACGCGCTTGCCATCGATAAAAATTCCATTGCTGCTGTTGAGGTCACGAATCCACCAACTGCCATTTTCCAGAAATGCTTCGGCATGAACACGGCTTACGTATTCGTTATTAATGCAGACATCGCATTCGTCAGTGCGTCCGATGCGGAAGGGATGGGTAAATTGGGACGGGTGCTGATCGGCGACATTCGCGAGCCTGACTGTTATCGCTGGCGGTGACGTCGGCTGCGCACGGGGTGCCATCGGCCTAGAGTGTACAACTACGTCGCAGACCGGGAGAAGGTACACGAAGAACAGCATTCACGGCCTCAGCGAAACGGGGTCGCGGGTCTAGCCACAAACAAGATGGTTGTAACCGAGGATTGTCGCAGGGTCTATCCGTCCTGCACTGCCCAGCCCAGGGCTCGGCCTTGAGGTGTTACGAATCTCGAAATGTAAGTGCGGGGCAGAAGCACTAGCATTTCCGCTGTGCCCGGTATAGCCGATTAGGTCCCCTGAGCTAACGATCTGTCCCTTTCTTACAATGTAGATTTTGAGATGGGCATAGAAGGCCCAGAGTGCGTCAGTTGGACTAACTCCGACAACCCCGCTACGCGAGAATTCCAGAACGATATTCCAGCCGAACTGCTTATGGTGCCCAACATGTGTGACGACGCCACCACAGATCGCATAACATGGGGTTCCGGAGGCTGCTTCCAAGTCCCATCCCTGATGGAATTTAGTGTAGTGGTGCGTTGTCTGATTCAAGACCCGAACTTTTCCGTACGACGCACCATACGCGGACTCCAGTTCCTTTGTCCTGAGTTTCATCGTCCTGAGCGGCATCATGAACATTTGAAACTCCTTCTTGAATGTTAAAAGTCGTAGACTGGGAAGTACTGCGACCGTTGGGGGAGCAGTATACATGCTTTGCCAATTACCCATATGTTGCCGTTGAGCGCAACCTTTCACCCTAGGCTTTCGCGCTGAGACCGATGGCGATTGCACGGACCGATCACTTTGGCCAGCTGCTTTTGGGACTGAAACGCTTCTTTCTCTTCCCGCACTATTCTTCAAGTGAACCCTCGCCAAACCGCGGGAATGGATGTATAGTGGCACTCTCCTGAACCGGCGCGCTTTTCGCGCAGGGGATTCAGGACTGCCGCGACCCAATCGGGGCCGAACCTTTCTGGGGTTATCCGGGTCACTACAGGTCAAAAACTCAAGAGTCATTCACCAGCTCACGTCCGAATGACTTCGGCAGGACATGGTCTATGGCGCCCGCTCGCATAGCAGGCCGGTACGAACTCAAGGAGCAACTTGGCGAAGGTGGCATGGGTGTGGTGTATCGAGCCCTTGATACCAAGACCGGCAGCTATGTCGCGATCAAGATCATGAAGGACATCTCCGACCCGGTCGCGGTCGAATTGTTCGCCAAAGAATGGAGAGCGCTGGCGGAGATGTGCCACCCGAACATTGTGGACGTCCGGGATGTCGACGTGCTCGAGGAAAACAAACAAAGGAAGCCTTTCTTCGTAATGCCGTTGCTCAACGGCTGCACCATGGCGGAACTGATTGCGAATTCCAGCGCCCGCCTTACTATCGCGCGTACTGTCGAAATCATCAGTCAGGTCTGTAAGGGGCTGCAGGCTGCGCACCAACGCGGGCTCATTCACCGCGACCTCAAGCCCAGCAACATTTTTGTAATGGATGATGACACCGCCAAGATCATCGACTTCGGCGTGGTACACCTTGCGGGCTCCAAATCGATCACCGGACAAAAGGGAACTTATCAATATATGTCTCCCGAGCAGGCCCAACTCAAGGAGATCACGCCTGCCTCTGACATCTTCTCTCTGGGCGTAATCCTCTATGAAGCGCTGACCCTGCGTAAGCCGTTTGCCCGGCCGACGGCGGAAGAAACCGTGATGGCAGTATGCAAGTACTTCCCTCCCCCGGTTTCCGAGATCAACCCTGCGGTGAATCAGCAGGTCAGCAAGGTTGTTCACAAGTGCCTTGCTAAGCAGCCAATGCATCGTTTTTCGAATGCACGCGACCTCGCCGAGACACTACAAAAAGCGTTCCGCAATGAGACGGTATTTGATCCGGCAAAAATCCAACCGCGCATTGAGCGGGCGAAAGCCGCATTCAAGGCCGGGGATGATGGTTTTGCCTCGGAGATCGTGGCTGAGATTGAAGCCGAAGGACATCTGGACCCACAGATTACGGTGCTGCGCACGCAGATCGATCTCGCAGTCCGGCAAAAAAAGGTACGGCAACTGCTCGAAAGCGCGCGATCACGCATGGAACAGGACGAGATTCCTTTGGCGCTCGATAAAGTGCGTGAGGTGCTGGAACTCGATCCCGAAAATACCGATGCGCTGGCTATGCGTCAGACGATGGAGAAACAGCGCAGCGAAAACCAGATCGCGAAATGGCTCGACCTGGCGCATACCCACCTTGAGAACCGGGATTTCGGGGCAGCGCGTCACGCCGTGCAGGAGGTGCTCACCATTCGCGCAGGCGATACGCGAGCGCTCGACATGCTCGAGGCGATCGAGTCAACCGAGGCGGATGCGAAACGAATACGCGAGCAGAAGGAACAACTCTACAGTTCAGCTCTGAAAGCCTACCAGAACGGGGAAATCGACACGGCACTGAGCAAACTGGAACGCTTATTTTCTGTGGCGCGGCTGAATCCGGAGGCCGCGGTCCCCGAGCGGGATGCGGTCTATCAAAGCTTCTATAAAGAAGTCCGTTCCGAGCACAACAGTCTTCACAGCGCGATCGAAGAAGCCCAGCGACAGTTCAGCGAGAAAAATTTTGCGGGAGCGCTCAAGGTCTGCCAGGATATGTTGGCCAAGCACCCAAATGACGGAGCGTTCCACGCTCTCAAGATTCAGATCGAAGATGCCGAACGGCAAGAGCTGTCTGCTTACATTGCAGAAATCTCAAAGCGGGTCGAGGCCGAACCCGACCTCAACCGTCGGGCCAACATTCTGAAGGAAGCGAACGAACGCTACCCCAACGAGCCACAATTTGCCCAGCAGTTGAAAGTGGTCCGCGAACGTCGCGATCTAGTGAACTCGATAGCGGCCAAGGCGCGGCAGTATGAAGAGCGCGGACAGTATTCGGAGGCCATCAGCCAGTGGGATACGCTGCGCAATATTCATCCGCAATATCCGGGAATCTCGTTTGAGGTCGAGCAATGCAAGAAGAAGCGCGACCGTCAGGCGTTTGAAGAGGAGAAGAATCGTCAAGTAGGCGAGATTGAGGCCTTTATGGAAGCCCGCTCCTATTCAAAGGCCATCGATGCGGCCAATGGCGCCCTCGCCATATTCCCCGGAGATGCAGAACTTCTGGGACTGCAGCAACTCGCCGAGCAGGCGCTCGATCGCGCCAGAGAATCTCGCCGGTTGCTTGAAGAAGGTCAACTTGCTCTCGGACAAAAGGATTTTTCTCACGCTGCGGATTTATTGCGCAGCGCGATGAAGACAGATCCGCGGGCTCCGGGCTTACGCGACACGTTGATCAACGTGCTCACGGAATGGGCCCGGCTGGTTGTAGAGGAGGACTGGCACCAAGCCGAGCCGATTTATTTGGAAGCCAATGAACTCGATTCGACCCATCCGGCGGTGAGATCGCTACGCTCGACCATCAGCGAAGCCAAACGCACAACCTTTGTGGGGCAACGACTGGCGGAAGCTCGGCCGCTGGTGGCGTCGGGTCAGCTTAGGGCGGCACTTCAAATTGTGCAGGAGGCGCGCGGCGAATATCCGAACGACAAGCGCCTGGCAGAGTACGAAACTAATCTCCGGAAAGACCTCGGCGATATTCAACTCAAAGAAGAACGCAACAAAGACCGGGCCGGGCTTGCGGAATACCGTCACTCATTGGACCAGAATCCAGACCGCAACCAGATGCGCGTGGTCCTCGAGCAGTCCCAGGTCATTCGCGCGAGACATCCTGATGACTCGGACATCGGGGAAATCGTGGCGGAGATTGAGCAAACCGTCAAGCGCGTTGCGAAAGTCGAAAACCTCGACGAATTACTAGGGCTCTCAGTATTGAGAACAGGCACGGATGGCGCGGCGGTAGCGCCCGCGGTAACACCACGAAAGCGCCCGCAGTTGCTGGAACCGACCATCAAGTTTCCTGCAAAGGATCCGGCAAAACAAAAAGAGAAGATCACGCGCAAGAACCCGTTCGAGGAACCGATCAGGAAAATTTCTGCGTTGGGACTTGCGGGGCAACAGAGAACGCTAGATTTCCTGCGCCCCGGTGGTTCGTGGTCAAAGCAAAGACTGGGAATCATTGGAGGCTCAATCATTACCGTGGCCGCCGTCGCCTTTGTTGCTACGCATTGGCCACTCTGGCACAGTAAGCCAAGTGGACCAGCCGTGGTGATCTCGCAGGTCCACATCATCCCCGACCCTTCTGATTCGACGATCACAGTTGATTCGAAGCTGGTGCCAGATGGCATGGTTTCTGTCTCGTCGAGCGCAGCTACCAAAGTCGAAGTTTCGCATCTCGGATACAAGACAGAAACATTCCCACTTCAGCCCGGGTCCGACGGAAAGGTGACTCTTACTCCTGAACCGATCCATCTCGAGTTGCAAACCTCCGATGGAAGTGGAGCCGTTGAACTCGATGGTCAGAGTATTGGCAATCTTTCTGACGGCTCTTTTGAGGGCTATGACCTCCCGCCAGATAACGCGGCCCACACCATCAGTGTTATCGGTCAGTCCAAGAAGCCGCTGTTCACCATTGAATTCCAGGCTACAGTCGGCCAGCGTCCGCGGGTCAATGCGCTGAATGCCAGCGACATGTTTGTCATCAGCAGCTTGGGCGCAAACGCGACCCTTTACGCCGGGCAATCTCTGAAAAACGTACGCATCGGAAATCAGACGGTCGATGCCGTCTCGACTTCGGGCGTAGACCTGCCCGCGCTGACTGATCAAGCACACGAACTGCAGTATGGGGAAGGAAGTGATCAGGGCAGCATCCCCATCGAGATTTCGAACGCCCCCGAACTTGTGGTGCGCGCCCTCGATACCAGCGGACAAATTCTGATTACCACAAACGTTACGAACGCCACGTTGACTGTAGACGGCGTACTCGTAAGGCGACAGAAAAGAGGATGGCTCATCAGCAAGTCGCCCGGTAATTATCATTTCGTTCTAGCTGCGGATGGGTACCAACCACAGACTTGGACGGCAAGCATTCTGCGCCGTCGCACGTTCAGCAAGAACATCACACTTGTGCCAAAGGTCGTTGCTCCGGTAACGGCATCGCTTGTAATTTCGGGGGGCACTCCTGCGGCCGAGATCGTTTTGGATGGAAAACGGGTAGGGGAGCTGGACGCGAATGGAAATGCGCAGTTTGCTGATGCGCTGCAAGTCGGCCCGCACACTTTGCTGTTCCGCAAAGCTGGTTATGACGAGCGGGAGATTGAAGTCGCGGCAAAGACCCACGAAGACGTCCATATCCCCCCGGGACAGGCAAGCCTTGTTCCCTGGGGAGTGTTGCTCCTGAATACGACCGCCAAGAACTTGGTCGTGAAATACCGTCGAGTGGGCGACGCACAGTTTCAAAGCACAGCGGCACCAGCCCGGATTTCATTGCCGCCCGGCGAGTATGAATTCTCGACCGAGCCTCCCACGGTTCCCAACGGCAAACCGCAGCGATTCACAATGGTTTCCGGCCAGTCGAGAATTCTGAATTTTACGGCGATGCATTCAGGTCCGGAAATAGCGGACCCGTCTCAGGTTGTAACGGAAGGTGATTGGTTCAAAGCCAAGAACCCGGGCAGTTATGTTTATCTCCGGCCCGGAGTTGTGAACATTAATGTGATCTTCACTAAACCGAAAAACAGCATCTGGGGCGCGAAGAAAGTGCACTGGAGCGTTGAATCCGACGATGGGGCGCGCTTGGAGTACGAACTCACCGATCAGAAGATCAGCCGCAAGCTGATGACCGGGGAAGATACCAGCAATCAGAAAAGCGCAAAGGCCGATGCAACCTCTGCAACGCAGAATATTTCCCTTTCCGTGCACATTCAGATTGAAGGCGTGCACGTAAGAGTCACGAGTGACCGCGGCGAGATTCTCGACGATTACTCGGCACTCGATCACGACTTCTCGCGAGGCCGGCTGGGAATCAAGACGGACTCTCTGTTCATGATCAGGAGTAACTAATGGCTACTGTGGCTAGCAGCGTCGTACTCCGCAAACCGAAAACGCCGTCCGAAATTCCGGTGCAGAAACTGGACCGGTTGGCGTTGCTCTATGAAGGCGTGTTCACGGCAATCGTGCGAGTACAAACCGCACGCCAGCAGGTGCAGGATGCGGAAAATTTTCGCTCACGTATGGGACAAGCGCTAAAGGAGATTGCGTCGACGGCAGCGCGGCGAGGTTATTCGGCGGAAGATGTCAGCGAGGCGAACTTTGCCGTCGTTGCCTTCCTTGATGAGACCGTGCTAACGGCGCAGGATCCGAGCGCGTCGCAGTGGGCAAGAAAAAGTCTGGGCGAAGAACTTTTCGATCAGCGCTCGGCGGGCGAACTTTTTTTCAAACGGCTGGAGACGCTTCGGGCGAACCGCGATTCACAGGAACTTGCCGAAGTGCTGGAAGTCTATTACCTGTGCTTACTGCTCGGCTACGAAGGCAAATACGCAGGAGGATCGAAGGCAGAGCTGCAATTACTAATGACGAACCTGCGCGAACGGATCGAGCGCATCCTGGGCGATTCGCCCGAGCTTTCGCCCGATGCAGCCTTGCCGAACGAACCCATCGTAATGGAAACCAAGGCCGATCCATTGGAACGGCAAGTAATGCTGTTCGCGCTCGCTGCTCTGGTATTGGCGATTTTTTCGTTCCTCGTGTTCTCTTTGCAACTGTCGTCGAAGTCTTCTGAAATCGAACGGGCGGTCCAGGAGCGGACGCTTCGGTAGGTACAACATGATTAGCCTGCGCAGAATATTCGGTTTGATGCTTCTGTTCTTCTTTTTTGAAGCCGTGGTAGCAGTTGTCACCACCGTGGTGTGGCCGGATACGAGTGTGTTCCTCGCCTGTCTCGCGATGACGGCACTTGCGGCAGGCGTGTGGGCTGTATTCGTTCTGTTGACCCGAGTCATGATGCGCCCGCGAACGCCGCAACCGGTACCACAGTCACGCCCAGTAGCTCCTACGCCTGCCAGAAAATTCGGCGATGATATCTTCAGCGAGCAGATTTCCACCCTGATCCGCGAGGCCGACCGCAGGCTGGCAGGCACCGCTTCTCCAACTGGACAACGCGAACAACCGACGGTCGCCACGCTCCCGTTGTTCTTCGTGATCGGTGCCGAAGGGGCCGGGAAGACGGCGGCCATCATGAATTCCGGTCTTGAGCCCCGGCTCCTAGCGGGCGAAGCCGCGCGCGAAGGAGCGGCGGTGCCAACGCGCGTGTGTAATTTATGGTTTGCTGGGGAATCCGTTTTCGCCGACATGTCCGGCCGAATCATGGACGAAGGCGATAACTGGGAGCGGGCGCTGCGGGTCTTGGGGACACAGCAGAGCGTCCCGACGTGGAAGCGGTTGCTGCTGGGAAGGCGGGGCCAGCAGAATCTGCGAGGGATCGTTGTGGTCTGCGACACCAATACGGTGGTGCAGGCAAACGATCCGCAACGCACCAGCGCTTTCGCTCGGAAATTGAATGAACGCCTGCTGACGGCTGGGGAGGTTTTTGGGAAAGACTTCCCGGTTTACGTCATCTTCTCGAAAGCCGATGGAATCCAATACTTCCCCGAGTTTTTCTCGCGATTGAGTGACCCGGAGAGCCGGCGGCTCTTGGGCGCGACACTTCCGCTGGTGAAGTTCCGCAATGATTCAGCGGAAGTTTACGCCGATACGGAAGGCAAGCGACTCACCAACTTTTTCAACCGTCTTTATATGTCTTTGGGCTCGAAGCGGCTTATCTATCTGGCGCGCGAGGATGAGTCCAGAAAAAAATCCGTGGCGTATGAATTTCCGCGTGAGCTCAAGAAAATCCGCGGCGACATCGTGCAGTTCCTGCTCGACGTCTTTCGTCCTAATCCGCTGCAACATGGCCCGAGGTTGCGTGGCTTCTATTTTTCGGGGCTGAGGTGGATTGCGCGTTCCGGAGGCATCGGCGAGGTTTTAAACATGGATTTTTCGATCGCACCCAAGCGTTCGGATGCGACCGTATTTTTTGGCGCAAAGCAACCAGCCCAGGCAGGACCGCGCCCGGTGGGTACCGGCGCTGGAACTGTTCCCCGGTGGATGTTCCTCACCGAGGTTTTTAACAACGTCATTTTGAGAGATCGCGCAGGAAATACGGCTGCGCCGGTCAACACTCGTGATCAGGTTTATCGCGCACTTGCATTCGGCGCAGGGGGTGCAGTTTTTCTTTTGGTTACGTTGATTTGGGCGAACTCGTGGCGCAACAACCGTGCGCTCCTGAATTCGACGCTGGCGGCGGTGGAGGCAACTCAAACGGTTGCAAACAATGCAGTGAATCAGCAGTCGCTCTCCGAACTCGACCGACTCCGGACCGTGCTCGTGCCGCTTCAAACATACGCCCGGCAAGGTGCGCCGCTCTCTTACCGCTGGGGCTTGTATGCCGGGGGCGCGGCTTACTCGGCAGTCAACCGCTTGTATTTCGACCGCTTCCGCATGCTATTTCTGGCGCCCATCCTCGATACCATGACCGGCCACTTCCTCTCCTTGCACTCCGATATGGCGGTGCAGGACGACATCTACAGCCTGCTGAAAGCCTACCGGATGATGACCTCTGGTGCCTGCCAGCCGAATGAAGAATTCCTGAATACAACGCTAACGGGCGTTTGGTCTTCCCTATTGCCGGACAACCAGGACCTCTCCGCTATCGCCGAAAAACAACTGCAGTTCTACACATCAGAGTTGAAAACCGAAAACCCGTATCAGACTCAGGTCTCTGAAGATCGCAAGGCCGTGGCTCAGGCACAGGGATATCTGCACGACCTGAATGGTCCTGACAAGATCTTTCATGCGTTGGTCGAGCAGGTAAACCACGACAAGCAGGGCGATGCCCTGACCCAATATGCCGCTAATTACAGCGAGGTCATGAGCGGTCCTAACACCATGGAAGCTGCGTACACGCGGCAGGGCTGGGACACCATGATGGACCAGATCAGCGGGCATAAATTGGCCTCTGCTGGCGAAGCGTGCGTGGTAGGGACGGATTCGGGCGTGGCGAAGTGGAAAACCGATGTCGCAACAGAAGGAGAAGTTGAAGATCTGTATGTAAAGAGCTACATCCAGCACTGGAAAGCTTTTCTCGCCGCGCATCAGGTTTCACAATTTTCGGGAACTGCCGACGCCGCACGCAGGTTGCAGATACTGGCCGATAACAACCGGTCTCCCCTGCTCGCCCTGGTCTACATGACTTCGCACAACACCGCCGTTACTTCGCCCCGCACAGTAAGCTCAACGGTTGATGAGATAAAAACCGGAGCGAAGCAGCAGTTCGGCAACTTGCTACAGCGAATTGAGAACAAGAAACAAGACCCTTCGACCCAGCCTGTTCAGAATCTAGTCGGCGATGGACGGGTTCGAGAGGAATTCGCACCGGTTTACGCCGTCACCGATCCGGCCAATCAGGACCAGTGGCTGAACGCCAAAAACCAGGAATATATCAAGTCGCTGGCCGACTTGGGCACTGCCTTGGCCGCGGTGCCGGCGCGTATAGATCCCGCGGCGCCCAACGATCAGCAGGCGGTTGACCAGGCTAAGAAAGCGGCCGCCAACGCGAGCGCGGCGCTGCACAACCTGGCAGGATCCTTTCCTAATACCGACGCCGGTGTTGATGTCGATCTGAAGAACCTTCTGGAGGAACCGATACTTTATGCCAGCCGCACTATTGCCGGCGTGCCTCTGAAACCGCCGCCTCCTGATCCGAATATCCCCATTCGGGCGCAGGTCAATCATGGAGCGCAAGCCCTGTGCGCAAGTCTTGAGGAAGTAAGATCCAAGTATCCCTTTAATCTTAGCTCGCAAACGGAAGCCTCGATTCAGGATTTGAACGATCTGTTCGCCCCGGCAACCGGCAGGGTTGCTCAGTTTACTCAGCTTCCGGCGGTATCGAAAGTCCTGCTGCGTCAGGGAAAAACCTGGGCTCCCAATCCCGGATTTCCCTCAACAGTTTCCGAACCTTTCCTGCTGGCGCTCAACAACCTGTCTGATGTTTCGGATTCTCTCTACGGCGGGGACGAGCGGAACCCACATACGGAATATATGGTCAGCCTCGACGGCACCGGCCACCTGCCTTTTGAACTCGACGTCGATGGACACGTTATCAAATACAACCCGGGCAAAACGAGCGTCCCCGTCAAGTTAGTCTGGCCACCGGTAACGAACGCGCCTACGCGCCTGGTTCTAAAGACCGGGCTGACGTTACCAGTGCAAGAATCGGGGCCATGGAGCCTCTTTCACCTGTTACAGGCAGCAGACGATCAACGAGATAATCTCTTTACCTTCCGAACCATACAGTTCGCGGGCAGCGGCCATGTTCCTCTACAGGATGGAAAAGGCAACCCGGTCACGCTCCAGGTAAGGATCGAGTCGCAGGCGGGAAATATCTTCAGTAAGTCATATTTCTCCCGGTTGCGCTGTGAAACGTTGTGGGCAGTTAAATGAGGGGTTGAAGTACAGGCTGTAAGTTCAGCGACAAATTGGAGGAGCAAGGTTGTAACGATTCGGCAGTAACGGCCACTATCTGTCTGTTGGAATTGGTTTCCTGGGTTCGCTATGTCGACGGAGTCCGCAGTCAGGAATATCTGGACAGACCTAAAGTACTGTGGTAGCTTTGGTGCGCTTTTGCGTACCACTCAACCGGGTTCTCTAGATCGTCTTCCTGGGCCCCTCGCTCGCGCAAATCCCCGGTAGTGGTCATTCGCGTTTCTCGGCCCCAGTCCGTGTCCCTTGGGAATTGAATCGGCCCCGGTATCCATAGGAGTGAACCATGCCAAAAGAGAGTCTGCAGAAAAAAATCGGAAGAGTCCGGCCCCCGCGGGTGCAGATAACGTACGACGTCGAGACCGGCGGAGCGATCGAAAAGAAAGAGTTGCCCTTTGTCGTCGGTGTCCTCGCCGACTTATCCGGTAATCCGGAGAAACCACTTCCCGCCATCAAGGACCGCAACTTCGTCGAAATTGATCGAGACAATTTCGACAAGGTGCTGGCGAAGATGACTCCGCGACTTACTTACAAAGTGGACAACAAACTTAGCGACGACGATACCAAGATTGGAGTGGAACTCAAGTTTTCGAAGATGGAAGACTTCGAACCTCAGAACGTCGTCGATCAGGTTGAACCGTTGCGGCAACTGATTGAGCTGCGGCGAAAGCTTTCAAATTTACGCAGCAGCCTCTACGGCAATGACAAACTGGACAAGATGCTCCAGCAGATTCTGCATGACGATCAGGAATTGAGCAAGCTTCGCAGTGAGGTAGGCGTGCCCGAGTCCGATGGTGGAAAGGGGAACTAACATGGCGGCGAAACCATTACCAGAACCAGAACCACAGCTAGTAACCGAAGAAGGCAGTTTACTGGAAAAAATATTGAAGGATGGCCGCCTTGCTCCCACGGACGAGGAACGGGATGTCGCCAAACAATGGGTTGAAGCGCTCGTAGAACAAGTGGTCACCCAGGAGATGAAGGTCTCGGCCGACACCGAGGCCATGCTCAATGCCCGCATCGCGGCCATTGACCAAGCCATCAGCAACCAGCTCAACGAGGTCATGCATGCCGAGGCGTTTCAGAAACTCGAATCCGCCTGGCGTGGCCTGAAGTATTTTGTCTTCCAGACGGAAACTTCGACCATGCTGAAGATCAAGGTCATGAACATCTCGAAAGGCGACCTTCTTAAAGATCTTCGCAAGGCCTCAGAGTTTGATCAGAGCGCGACCTTCAAAAAGGTTCATGATGAAGGTTACGGCGTACTGGGCGGACATCCGTTCGGAGCGCTGGTCGGCGATTATGAATTCGGCCGCCATCCGGATGACCTGGAGGTGCTCGAAAAAATATCGAACGTGGCCGCGGCGGCGCACGCACCCTTCATCAGCGGCGCCAGCGCCAAGATGTTCAATTGGGATGGCTTCACGGAGCTGGCCGGCCCACGCGACCTGGCCAAGATATTCGACAATGACGCCTATATCCGGTGGAAGTCGTTCCGCGAAAGCGAAGACTCTCGCTACGTCGGCCTGGTTTTGCCGCATGTGCTGATGCGGTTGCCTTATGGCAAAGAAACCGCGCCCGTCGAGGCTTTCGATTTTGAGGAAAACGTGGACGGCACCGACCACAGCAAATATCTGTGGGGAAATGCCGCCTACGCCTTTGCCGCACGCCTGACGGATGCATTCGCACGCTACGAATGGTGCGCAGCCATTCGCGGCGTGGAAGGCGGAGGCCTGGTAGAAGGTCTACCCACTCACACCTTCACCACTGACGATGGCGACATCGCGGTCAAGTGTCCGACCGAGATCGCGATCACCGACCGCCGCGAAAATGAATTCGCCAAGCTCGGTTTCATTCCCTTGTGCTACTACAAGGGGACCGACCGGGCCGCATTTCTGGCGGCGCAATCTACACAGAAACCCACCGTCTACCTGAGCGACGATGCCAACGCCAATGCGCGGCTTTCGTCGCAATTGCAGTACATCTTCGCAGTCTCGCGCTTCGCTCATTATCTGAAGGCGATGATGCGCGACAAAATCGGTTCGTTCATGTCGCGCGAACAGTGCGAGCAGTTCCTCAATCAGTGGATCGCGAATTACGTTTTGTTGGATGACTTGGCGAGTCAGGAGCAGAAAGCCAAGTTCCCGTTACGGGAGGCTCGGATCGAGGTGACCGAAATTGCTGGTAAGCCGGGAGCATATAACGCGGTTGCGTATCTGCGTCCGCACTTCCAGTTAGATGAATTGACTGTTTCCTTGCGGTTGGTCGCGAAGCTTCCGACCAAAGGCTGAACACAACAACCAAAACCGGGCAAACCGCCTGGGTTCCGCACACGCTTGGCGTGGCGAGAAGGAGAACTTTTATGTCCGACATGTACTTGCAGATAGACGGTATCAAGGGGGAGAGTACCGACTCGGAGCACAAAGATTGGATCGAACTTCTCTCCTACAATCACTCCATCTCGCAGCCGGCGTCCGCGACGGCAGCCTCGGCCGGCGGCGGGACCATTGGCCGCTGCCAGCATTCGGATTTCTCGATTTCGAAATTCGTGGACCTGGCATCGCCGAAACTTTATGAGCTGTGCTCGAGCGGCAAGCACATCAAGAATGTCACCATCGAGCTGATGCGCTCTTCCGGCGACTCGCGCGTGAAATACATGGAGATCAAGATGGATGAGGTGGTGATCTCGCATGTGGCGCCGGCCGGTGGATCCGATTTCCCGAGTGAGGCCGTGAGTTTCAACTACGGCACCATCAAGTGGACCTACACGCAACAGAAGCGTACCGACGGCAGCAAGGGTGGCAACACAACCGGTGGATGGAGTCTGGTGGAGAACAAGGTCGCGGCGTGAGGGCGGATTTTTTTAACCGGCCCGAAGCGATACTTGTACGGCTCCCACCAATGCAGTTCGCGGAATTAAAGGAGCTGACATGGTCGGAACAGAATTGCTCGAGACCGGCCAGCTCTCGACCGCTATCGAGCGCGTAGCCGGAGAGGTGAAGGTCAAGCCAACTGACTTGACCGCACGCACCTTCTACTTCGAACTACTGTGCCTTGCGGGCGATCTCGATCGGGCGGCTAAGCAACTTGACGTACTGGCCGCATCCGATCTTGAGATGTGCGGGAGAGTCGGTCCTTATCTCGGCGCCATTCAGGCCGAGAGAGAACGCCGCCGGTTCTTTCACGGCGGCCCGCGTCCCCCCGTCATGGGCGAGACGCCATACACAGCGGCATATCTCGAAGCTGTAGAGAATTACGCGGCCGGCGATTTCGCCACTGCTAACACCCTGCTCGAAAATGCCGTCGAGCAGCGACGCAGCCTGCGCGGCACACTTAATGGAGCAGCCTTCGAAGAACTCAGCGATACGGCTGATCTGCTGGCGCCATTTCTCGAAATAGTCATTGACGGCCACTACACGTGGGTGCCGTGGCAAGCGATTCAGTCGCTTTCCATTCCCGAACCCAAAAATCTGCGCGATATGGTCTGGAGCCCCTGCTCTCTCTCTCTCCACTCCGGCTCTCATGGCGAGGCATTGGTGTTCTCGCTTTATGTCGATTCGCACCTCGACGGCGAAGACGATGTGAGGCTCGGCCGCCGCACCATCTGGTCTGCCGACCAGACCGGATTCACCGTTGCTTACGGCCAAAAGATGATCTCCGCCGATGACGTCGATCATCCCTTACTCGAAGTGCGCCAGCTTGAGGTGGAACCATGTCCGTGAGCCAGGCAGTGATGGAGCAGGTCAGCCGCGTCGTTGATGAGCGCGTGTTGGCGCCGATCTCCCGAGAGAAACCTGCAGGCGAAGATCTGAGATCGATGAAAGATTGGGTTGACATCAGGAAGGCCAAACCCAATCTCAATGACACTGCCGATAAGCGCGACTGGGAACCTGCGAATCCGGTTAAGACCGACTGGTCGACATACAAGGATTTGGTCGAGACGGCGATCTGCACGAAATCCAAGGACCTGGAACTGGGAATCTTCCTCACTGAGGCTTGCGCGCGGCTGCACGGCTTTGCCGGAATTCGCGATGGAGTTTGGACGTTGCGCGGACTTCTGACCGGATTTTCCGACAAAGGCCTTTATCCGGTGCCGGAGGATGGCAACCTCGAAGACCGCTACGGAAAACTTGATTGGCTTAACGAAAAATTGGCTGACGTCATTCGTGAGATTCCGATCACCATGCGCGCGCAGCCAGGGGTGAACTATTCGCTTAACTTCCGCAACGAAGCCCTGCGGCCGAATGGAATGATCACGGCAGCGGAGTTTGAAGCGGCCGCAGCTGGCGGAACGAAGCAACAATACGAGGGGCTGAATAAGGAAATCGAGGAAGCAATCGCGGAATTCGAGCAGTTAGAGCAGGTGGTGATTGAGCAGTTTGGGCCGGGCGCGTTATCGTTTGCCAGCTCAAAGCAAAGTTTTGAGGACTGTCACGTCGCCATCAGCAGCATGTTGCGGAAGAAACAGGGCACGGGAAAATCGGGCCCAGGCGTGGTTGTCACGATGCAACCTGTCGCTGTTGGGGTCGGTAATGCAGATGGATCGCCGAGCGGCGCATGGGCAGAAGCCGAAGAGATGGCGCGGTCAGGCAATGTCGACCAGGCGTTGAACACGATGGCGGCGCTGGCGGCGGCTGAACCGAATGGACGCATACGGTTTCAGCGCAAGCTGTTGCTCGCCGATATCTGCATGCAGACGAGCCGACAAAAGTTGGCAAAATCCATTCTCGAAGAACTCAATGAGCTCATCGAGAAACACAACCTGACCGCATGGGAAACTTCAGAGCTGATCGGAGCAGTGTGGACCCGGCTGGTGCGCTGCTATCGCGACAAGAACGCCGGCACCGCAAACTGTGACAAAGCCTTGGAATTTTTTCTCAAGCTGAGCCGCTTAGATCCCTGGCAGGCGCTTGCCGTAGGCGAGCCCACGGAGTCGAACTGAGCATGCCGCGTGAACTCGAACTCGAACTGGCACCAACCATCCTCGACCGTTTGGTTCCGCTCGATGATGCGGGCAACGAGATCGGGTCGCGACGGCGTGGAGGCGCAGACGATCTGGCCGATTCAATCGCCCGCGATCTCCACATCTTGCTGAATACCCGTCGTGAAGAGTCGCTGGTGCCGCCTGAATTCGAAGAATCAGCAAAATCGATCTTAAATTTCGGCGTACCGGATTTTGCTAAATGCGGCAGCCTGAAGACAGCGCCGGAACAGCAAAGGCTTTGCCGATGGATCGAAGAAGCAATTCGCATCTTCGAACCAAGGTTGCGCAACATCAACGTGCGCGTGCTCGATCCTGAGCACGTCAATCCGGTGCTTCGCTTCCGCGTGGAGGCCAAGGCGGAGTTTGCCTCCGACCGGCTGGCTTTCGATATGGGTCTGAAGCGCGATACGGGTGAAGTGGCGGTCGCCCGGGAATAGCAAGACGATGCTCAACGAACTTCTTCCTTATTACGAGCGCGAACTGGTCTTCATTCGCAAGACGGCCTCGGAGTTTGCCTCGCGCTATCCCGAGCGCGCCGGGGCGCTGCAGATCACGCGCAACGGCTGCGACGATCCCCATGTCGAGCGAATGATTGAAGCTTTCGCGCTGATCGCGGGACGCATCCAGCGAAAAATGGATGAGGAATTTCCGGAAATTACCCAGGCGCTGATTGATCTGATGTATCCGCACTTTCTTCGGCCGGTTCCTTCCATGGCAATTGCACAGCTGGAAGTGGACCCGGAACAAAGCAAAATCTCGAGCGGACACTTTATTCCGCGCGGAGCCACGCTCTACGCCGAACAGGTTGCGGGCGTGCAATGCCGCTTTCGCACGGCTTACGCCACGCGCTTGTGGCCGATTGCGGTGGCCTCAGCCACATTTTCGCGGGCCGCAAACATTGCGGGCGGAATAAGCAGCCCTGATACGCCTTATGCCATTCGCATCGAATTGCAGGCGCTGGGCACGGCGAAATTTTCCACGCTGGATATTAAGAGTCTGCGGTTTCGAATCGGCGGCGACCCACAGGCCGCGCACTGGATCTACGAACTGCTTTTCAAGAACGTCGGCCGCATCATCGTCCGCTACGCAGATAAATCCGGCAAGAAGCACACCGGTTCCCTTCCCTGCCGGTCCATTACCGACGTCGGCTTTGGTCGTGATGAGGCGATTCTGCCGTACGCCGATACCAGTTTCCAGGGATACCGCCTGCTGCAGGAGTATTTCTGTTTTCCGCAGAAGTTTCTTTTCTTCGACCTGGAAAATCTCGACAGCTTTTCGCGCGAGCAAGTGAACGACAGGCTGGAAATCATTATTCTGCTGACCGAGTTTCAGCGAGGCGATCGCGCCACGCTTCTGGAGTCTGCGGTCGCCGCCGATACATTTCAGCTGGGCTGCGCGCCGGTGGTGAATCTTTTTGAGCATTGCGCGGAGCCGATCCGCGTGTCGCATGCCAAAACCGAATACCAGGTCATTCCTGATGTCCACACTCCCACGGGAATGGAAGTTTACTCGGTGAACCGCGTCACTTCAGTCGTGCCTAATAAAGAAGAGCCGAAAGAGTACCGACCGTTTTATTCCTTCCGTCACGCCGAACAGAATGGCGATGACGCGTTCTGGTACGCCACGCGGAGGCCTTCTGAACGCAGCGGCGATTTGGGCACCGAGGTTTATCTTTCGCTGGTGGACAGGCAGTTTAAACCAAGCCTGCCGGCGACCGAAGCGATTACGGCGTACGCAACTTGCACCAACCGGGACCTTCCCGCCCGGTTATCGCTGAACGGAAGCTGGGGCGAATTGGAATTGGAAGGCGGGGCCATCGTGCGAGCCCGCGCATTGTATGGTCCGACCAAGGTCGCGCGCCCGCCACTTCGGCGCAGTCTGCAATGGCGACTCATTTCCCATCTTGCACTGAATCATCTCTCGCTGGTTGAGGGTGGCGCCGACGCTTTGCGGGAGATGTTGAAACTCTATGACACCGGTTCGAGCGCATCGTCGGCCAGGCAGATCATGGGCATCGCGTCGATCCGGAGCGGGCGAAAGATGGCGCGGGTAGATTCCGAGCACGGTTTCGTGTTTTGCCAGGGCGTAGCGATTGATGCCGAGTTGGATGAGGAACAATTCGCGGGCAGCGGAGCTTTTCTGCTGGCCAGCATTCTGGATCGCTTTTTCGGTTTGTACAGTTCGGTGAATTCATTTACGCAATTGCGCGTCGCTACTTTGCAAAGGAAAGGAGTTGTTTGGGAATGGCCGCTTCGAGCTGGGGAACAGATCGTCGCCTAGACGACTGCCTGTTCGACTCAGGATACGAATTCGATTTCTTCCAGGCCGTGCGTCTGCTCAAGCAGTGGGATCACGAGCAGCAGGCCGGGGTAGCAATTCGCGATCGTGAGACGGTGCGTTTCCAGGTGAAGAACACGTTGGCATTTCCGGCGAGCTCGATCGACCACATCGATCGCGACCATGGCGGCCCAGCGAAGATGACGGTGACATTTCTGGGCTTGACTGGTCCGGAAGGCGTGCTGCCGGCCGCCTACACAGAAATGGCGGTCGACCGCGAATGTTTCGGAGATAAGTTCTTCGCCGATTTCCTCGATCTTTTTAACCATCGCCTCATTTCTCTTTTCTATCGCGCGTGGGAGAAACATCATTTTTCGGTCGGGTATGAGCAGTCGAAATGGGGCTTCGGGCAGGATGCCGTTACCTCATCGCTGTTCGATCTGATCGGAATGGGAACAGAGGGATTGCAGCAGCGCTTGCCCTTCTGCGATGAGGCGCTGCTTCGCTATGCCGGGCTGATCGCCCAACGCCCGCACTCTGCCGAAGCATTGCGTTCGCTGTTGCAAGACTATTTTGGAGTGCCGGTGAGGATCGAGCAATTTCTCGGCAAGTGGTACGAGCTTGAAGAAGACGAAGTCTGCCAGCTGGGTTCGGACGAAGCGAACGGTGAACTCGGATGCGGCGCCGTGGCCGGCGACGCGGTATGGACACGCCACGCTTTAATTCGCATCGTGCTTGGTCCGCTCACGCTTGAGCAGTTTCGTGACTTTCTACCCGATGGTGAGTGCTTCACCAAGGCCGCTGCGCTGGCGCGTTATTTGCTTGGCTCGTCACTGGATTTTGAAATGCAGCCTACGCTGCGCGGCGAAGATGTCCCCGCTTGCCAGATCGGCGTGGAGCCTTCGGATGCGCCGCGGCTCGGCTGGTCCACTTGGCTGCGGACGGAACCATTTCGCGATGCGGCGATCGATGCGGTGTTCAAAGAAGAAGAGCTAGTCAGGTTGGAGGCTTGATATGGCACTGAGTCGTGAAGGATTGGTCGCGAAACTGAACTCTACCAGTCGTCTGGGCCTCGAAGAAGCCGCGAAACTCTGTGCCGGGCGCACTCACTATGAGATTGATATCGAGCACTACCTGTTCGAGCTGACGGAAATGGCTGACGGAGATGTGGCCGCCATCTATCGCCACTTCGAGATCGATCCTTCTCGGGTCACTCGCGATCTGACGCGATCGCTTGACCGCATGAAATCGGGCAACTCGCGTAATCCGGTTATCTCGCCGCGCATCATCCGGCTGCTGACGGAAGCCTGGAGCATGGCATCGGTCGAATACAACGCATCGCAGGTTCGCTCGGGCTTCCTGCTGGCTGCGCTGCTCGCAAGCGAGACCCTGTCATCATTCGCAATCAACAGTTGTCCCGAATTGCGAAACATCTCGGTCGAAGCGCTGCGGCGCGACCTGCTCAACATCTGCTCGAATTCGGTCGAAGATCTCTCGGGCTTTTTGAAGGAAGGCGGAGCCTCCTCGACCGCGCCGAAAGAGCGCGCAACGAAATCGGCCGCGCCCACTAAGACCAACCTCGACCAGTACACGGTCAATCTGACCGAGGCTGCCAAGGCGGGAGAGATCGATCCGGTGCTGGGGCGCGATTCCGAGGTGCGGCAAATCATCGATATCCTGACGCGCAGACGGCAGAACAATCCGATTCTCACCGGCGAAGCCGGTGTTGGTAAGACGGCCGTGGTTGAAGGCTTCGCGCGTCGCATCGCGAGTGGCGACGTTCCGCCCTCATTAAAGGAAGTTGAGTTACGAACCCTAGACCTTGCGCTTCTTCAGGCCGGAGCTGGAATCAAAGGCGAATTCGAGAATCGTTTGAAGAATGTGATTGCGGAAGTGAAGGCCTCGCCGAAACCCGTCATCCTCTTTATAGACGAAGCGCACACCATGATCGGCGCTGGAGGACAAGCCGGGCAGAACGACGCGGCCAATTTGTTGAAACCTGCGCTGGCTCGAGGAGAGCTTCGCACCATCGCCGCGACCACATGGTCGGAGTACAAGAAGTATTTCGAAAAAGACGCTGCCCTCGCCCGCCGCTTCCAGGTTGTAAAAGTGGAGGAGCCGACCGAAGAACAGGCAGACGCGATGCTGCGCGGCGTAAAAGCCACTCTCGAGAAGCATCACAAGGTAGCGATCCTCGATGAAGCCGTGACGACCGGTGTGCGATTGTCGCAACGTTATATTTCCGGACGCCAACTTCCTGATAAAGCCGTAAGCGTGCTCGACACCGCGTGTGCGCGTGTGTCCCTTGCGCAAAACGCAACCCCGGCATCCCTCGAAGACGCGCAACGGCAGATCGATCTTCTCGAAATTGAGCTGGGCATTCTGGAGCGCGAGAGTGCAACCGGGACCGATCACTCCGAGCGTCTCTCCAAATTGCTCGCTGAGCGGGAGGCGGTGCAAGCGCGCGTGGCAGAGCTCGAAGCGCGCCTGACCCAGGAGCGTGCGGTCATCCAGAAGATGCTTGAGCTACGCCGCAAAATTGAGGAAGTCGTGGTCAAGAAGCCGGAATCAGTCGCGGCTGCGACTGCGATGACAGGAACAGGTCCGGTACTCGTGACTTCACGTCCCGTTTCTGCTTCGCCGGCAGATATTGCGGCGATGCAGGTTGACCTCTCGAAGTTAAACACAGAGCTTGCGACCTTGCAGGGTGAGAACCCCCTGGTGCGGCCGTATGTAGATTCCGGGACCATCGCCGAAGTGATCGCCGGCTGGACAGGAATTCCTGTCGGCAAGATGTTGAAGGATGAAATCCAGACGGTACTCAAGCTGAAGAGTCTGCTCGCGGAGCGAGTCGTCGGCCAGAACCACGCGCTCGAGGCCATCAGTCAGCGCATTCGTACGGCTCGTGCAGGACTCGATGATCCGCGCCGCCCGATTGGAGTTTTTCTGTTGGTTGGCCCGAGCGGAGTGGGCAAAACGGAAACTGCGCTGGCGTTGGCCGACATACTTTATGGCGGTGAACGCAACCTGGTGACCATCAACATGTCGGAGTACCAGGAAGCCCATTCGATCTCCGGCTTGAAAGGGTCGCCGCCGGGGTACGTGGGATACGGAGAAGGTGGCGTGCTAACCGAGGCGGTACGCCGCAAACCTTATTGTGTGGTTTTGCTCGACGAGATGGAAAAGGCACACACCGACGTGATGGAACTTTTCTATCAGGTCTTTGATAAAGGCTTTATGGAAGATGCAGAGGGGCGTGAGGTTGATTTCAAGAATACGGTCATCCTCATGACTTCGAACGTTGGCTCTGACCTGATTATGAAATTATGCGCCGATCCGGATACCAGACCGGAAGCGACGGCACTGGCTGAGGCGCTCAACCCGGAGTTGCGCAAGGTGTTCAAACCTGCGCTGCTCGGGCGGTTGATTGTTGTTCCTTACTACCCGATCGATGATGCGTCGTTGAACGTCATCATCAAGTTGAAGCTGGGACACATTGGACGCCGGCTGGAGGAAAGCCACCGCGTGCCGCTCACGTATTCCGATGAGCTTGTCTCCGAGGTTGCGCGGCGTTGCACTGAAGTCGAAAGTGGGGCACGTAACGTGGACCACATTCTGACGGGAACGTTGCTGCCTGAGATTTCGAGCGAAATGCTCGCGCGCATGATTTCGGGAAATCCGCTCAGCCGTGTGCACGTGAGCGCGAGCGCAGGAGAAGGCTTTCAGTACGACATCGCATAGGCAAGATGGCATCTTATCGAAAATTCGTCCGCGATTTAGGCGCCATTGGCGCGATTGACGACGGAACCATGTGCCGTATGCCCAGCCCACGGCCGGGACCGATTCGCGACGAAGACATCGGCATAGCGAGCCTGAAAGAGCCGGGGTTCGTTGGCAAAGTCCGCGAAGCCGATATTGAATTGTCGTTGTGCACTGAAGACGACAGTGAAGAAAGTGATTTCTTTGTCGAGCCGGAACCAAGTGTTCCGGAAACCACGAGACAAGTAATAGAACGACCGTTGACCGCAAAAGCCCGTTGAAGAGATCGAGCTAATGCCGATAACTCAGGCCACTCGACAAATCGCCATTGAAACGCCGCTCGGCGAAGATGTACTGGTGCTGCGTTCATTTCAAGGTAACGAAGCGATTTCGAAGTTGTTCAGCTTCGATCTCGACCTGGTTTCCGAAGACCCCTCCATAAAATATGAAGACATCGTAGGCAAGGCTGTAACCGTTCGCATGACTCTCGCCGATGCTTCCCAGCGTTATTGGAATGGCTTCGTCAGCAGATTTTTTCAGGCGGAGCGTGACAGCAAAGTTGCCTCATATCGTGCGACCGTGGTGCCCTGGCTGTGGTTTCTCGACCAGACCACTGATTGCCGAATTTTCCAGAGCAAAACCGCGCCTGACATTATCCAGCAGATTTTCAAGGAGTATGGCTACTCCGATTTCGCCTTGCGCTTGTATGGCGACTTTGTGAAACGCGATTACTGCGTGCAGTACCGCGAATCGGACTTTAATTTCGTCTCGCGGCTGATGGAGGAAGAGGGCATCTTCTATTTCTTCGAGCACGAAAACGAGAAGCATACTCTGGTTCTGGGAAATGATCCCGCCGCACACAAACCATGCCCGGACCAATCCACTGCCCGATATGAAGGCATGGGCGGCGGCTGGCAGGATGATGACGTCATCCTGCAATGGACACAGGAAAGTGAGCTCCGGCCTGGTGTTTTTTCCGCCACCGACTATAACTTTGAAACTCCCACGGCCAATCTCTTGAGCTCGGTGAATGGAAGCGGCAAGTGGGAAATTTATGATTTTCCCGGTGAATACTCGAAGCGTGGTGACGGCGACAAACTCGTGAAGATTCGCCTGCAGGAGCAGCAACTGCCGCAGACCGTGGCACGGGGAACAAGTGATTGCCGGGCCTTCGGGGTGGGTTACAAATTCGAGTTGAGCGAACATTACCGCGACGATCTGAACCAGGAGTACGTACTCACCGCACTGCACCACTCCGCCAGCCACAATCTTGGCTTCCGCAGCGGTGAGCAGGACACTTCCGATCCGGTTTACGAAAATCGTTTCGAGTGCGTGCCCGCGAGTACACCGATCCGGCCACCACGGCGCACCCCGGTGCCGGTCATCCAGGGATGCCAGACCGCCGTTGTGGTCGGCCCCGCAGGCGAAGAAATTTTTACCGACAAATACGGCCGCGTGAAGGTTCAGTTTCACTGGGACCGCGAGGGCAAGAAGAACGAGAACAGTTCATGCTGGGTGCGGGTCTCCTATCCCTGGGCGGGAAAGTCGTGGGGAGGAATTCACATTCCACGCATCGGCCAGGAAGTGATCGTGGATTTCATCGAAGGCGATCCCGACCGTCCCATCATTACCGGCCGCACTTACAACGCCGCGCAGATGCCGCCTTGGGACCTGCCCGGCAAGATGATGGTGAGCGGCTACAAATCGAACAGCACCAAAGGTGGCGGCGGCTACAACGAGATGTCGTTCGATGACACCAAGGGGAATGAGTTGATCCAGGTCCATGGCCAATACGACATGGATACCAGGATCGAGCACGATGAGCGCCGTCACGTCATCAACAACCGCACCAAGAACGTGGACGTGGATGAGACATCGACCATCGGCAATAACCGCACGGAAAAGGTCGGCAATAACGAGCAGATCACGATTGGGGTAAACCGGACGGAGTCCGTCGGTTCCAATGAAAACATCACCATTGGCAGCAATCGCACTGAGAATGTCGGTGCAAACGAATCGATAACCGTCGCACTCACGCGAACCCGCAACGTCGGGATCAACGAAATGGTGAACGTGGGCGCCGCGCAGGAGATCACCATCGGCGGCCTGCAGGCGCTGACGGTTGGCCTGACGCGAGCAAAAAACATCGGCGCAAGTGAAACGGTGAATATTGGCGCCGCCCAGTCGGTGACGATCGGTGCCGCGCAGTCTACAAATATTGGTGCTGGACAGACCGTTTCAATAGCAGCCGACCTCGGCGAAACCATCGGTGGCAGCCACAGTGAGAGCGTCACCGGCGATCGCAGCGCGTCGATTGGGAAAAACGACACACTTTCGGTGGGCAAGGTGTTGTCGATTGAAGCCGGCGACGAGATCACGATCAAAACCGGCAGCGCCAGCATCCAGATGAAAAAGGACGGCACGATCACCATTGAAGGCAAGGACATCACCGTGAAGGGCTCGGGCAAAATCGTCGAGCAGGCAAGCGGAGACATGGTGCTGAAGGGCAGCAAGATTCTGCAGAACTGAAGCAGTTTTCCTGGGTAAAAGGGGAGGAAGTGCTGTGAGAGAGAAAAATGCGTGTGCTTGCGAAGAGATCGTAAACCCCGCAGAAGACACAATTGCTGATCAGCCGCGGGAACTTGGTCCTTCCGCGCACGATAGCTTTGCAGAGATTCGTCTTCCTGCCGTGTTCGTAGGTCGAGTGTCGGCCTTCCGAAATTCGGAAGTCTTGGTTGATTTCCCCGCGAACACCTCGGGCCAACTCGTCGCGAGTCGCTGCCTGGTTGAAGTGACGCAGAAAGATGTAGGGCGCGAGGCCGCTTTGGCTTTTGAGGATGGCGATCTGATGAAGCCAATCATAATTGGCCTTATCCGGAGCGCCTCGCAATCGCCTTCCCGCGCGGTCCCTAACATCAAGCTCGACGAAGACACACTTGTGCTCAGCGCGAACAAGCAAGTCGTGATTCAATGCGGCAGATCAAGTATTACTTTAACTGATGCTGGCAAGGTGATAATCCGGGGTGCCTATCTTCTCAGCCGCTCGTCGGGCGTGAATCGCATTAAAGGCGGGTCGGTACAGATCAACTGACCGTGGTGGGCCATGGAACTTCTGAACGCGACCGGGATGCAGGCTGGCTACACCATGGGGATGAAGCCCGACGGCCGGGAGCTTCTCGTCGCGGTAGTCAAAGGAACTTTCACCATACATCGCAATCAGCACGAAGAACCGCAGCTTGCCGCGAAGCAGCTGCCGCTCGTTGACGCCGATGCCTTCATGGGTGAGCCCGGCTTTTCAGCACCCATTTACGAATACGATTTCGCCCCCCTGAAGCCGAAATGCGATGTGCTCTTGAATGGCAGCGCTTATGCGCCCCAAGCGCGCTCAGCGACACGGGTTAGGGTCTCTTTAGAAATGGGGCCAATTTCAAAATCGTTTGACGTCGTGGGAAATCGACTGTGGGTCGCCGGAATGCTGGGCACGATGCCGAGCGAGCCCGAACCATTTACCGTGATGCCGATCTCTTACGACAAAGCCTTCGGCGGAATCGACGTAACTCATCCAGACCCTGCAAAACATCGCTACTACGAGCAGAACCATGCCGGGGTCGGTTTCCATCAGCAGAGTGGCCGCGAATTCATTGACGGCACACCTTTGCCAAACACGGAGGAATCAGGCCGCCCGGTTATGGATGCCCGCGGCTCATACCGGCCCATGGCCTTTGGCCCGATTGGCCGGGCATGGAAACCACGCATGGAGTTAGCCGGAACTTACGATCAGAATTGGATCGATAACATCTTTCCTTTTCTGCCTTCCGATTTCAACGAGCTGTATTACCAGGCTGCGCCGCCGGACCAGCAGATGGATTATCCGCATGGCGGAGAACAGGTGGTCCTTCGCAACCTGACACCGGAAGGCTACATCGCGTTCCGGCTCCCCAGGATCAACATGCCGGTCGTCTTCTATCCCAAGCACGGCGAGAACAAGGAGACGAATGCGGTCATTGACACGATCGTATTCGAACCCGACTTGCAGCGTTTCACCATGACCTGGCGCTCGCATATTCCGCTGCAGAAGAACATGTTTGAGATCGAACAGATTCTCGTCGGAGAAATGCCGAAGAGCTGGTATCGCGCGCGTGAGTTGGGGAAAACTTACTATCCTTCGCTCGGCGCACTGGCGGCCGAGAAACGAGGAGCCCTTTAGCCATGCAGCCGCTATCCGTACTTGCGTCGGGCATGGTCACTTCGGTTGGATTGAATGCGCCTTCAACGTGCGCCGCGATTCGCTGCGCCATCGACAATTTCTCCGAAACCCGCTTCATGGATAAAGGCGGCGAGTGGATCATCGGCAGTCAGGTGCCTCTCGAACAGCCATGGCGCGGATTGACGAAGCTCGTCAAGATGGCGTCGCCCGCCATACGCGAATGCCTGGCGCAAACCGGAGGTGTTAGGGCGGAGGCGATTCCATTGCTTCTCTGCGTGGCCGAACCGGCACGTCCCGGCCGTCTGCAAGGCTTGGATGACGCACTGTTTCATGGCATTGAGGCGGAACTAGGAGTGCACTTTCATCGGCGCTCCGGAATTCTTGCGCACGGACGCGTGGCGGGCGCTTTGGCTTTAGCGGAGGCGCGGCGGCTTATCTATGAAGAGCGTCTTCCCTTCTGTCTGATCGCGGGCGCGGATAGCTTTCTGGTAGCAGCCACGCTCGCGTCGTATGAAGAAAAGGACCGCCTGCTGACCAGCAACAACTCGAATGGCTTTATTCCCGGCGAAGCGGGCGCAGCGGTGCTGATCGGTCCACCGCAGCATGCGCAAAATCCGGAACTGCTTTGTCTGGGCTTGGGAGCAGGGGAGGAAAAAGCCACGATTGACTCTGACGAGCCACTGCGTGCTGATGGCCTGGTCCAGGCTTTTCGGGCTGCATTCGCCGAGGCCGGCCGCACGATCGATGATCTCGATTTCCGCCTCACGGACTCAAACGGCGAACAGTACTGGTTCAAAGAAGCCGCGCTGGCCATGACTCGCACTATTCGCGTGATCAAGCATGGGTTCGACATCTGGCATCCAGCCGATTGCATCGGTGAAACCGGCGCCGCGATTGGGCCTTGCGTGCTGGGCGTTGCCCTGGCGGCAACGCGCAAGCAATATGCAGTTGGCCCCGGTGTTCTTTGCCACTTTGGTGCCGATAACGGCCAACGGATGGCGCTGGTTCTGACTGGGAAGGCATAGCGATGGGAATGGCTGTCTATGCGAACGGTATGTCCATCGCCTGCAAGGCGGCCGATGGAAAGACCGTTGCCGCAATGCCTGACGTTTGCCTGAGCCCGCCAACTCCGCCCGCCGGCCCTGTTCCCCTTCCTTACCCCAATACCGCAATGGCCAGCGATACCACTAAGGGCAGTAAGACGGTGCAGATCGGTGGTCAGGAGGTCATGCTCAAGAACAAGTCCACTTTCAAGAAAAGCACCGGGGACGAAGCCGCAACGAAGACCTTGGGGATGGGTGTTGTCTCACATCAGATCCAGGGAGAAGTTAACTTCTGCGCTTGGTCTATGGATGTGAAGTTCGAAGGTGAAAACGTGCCACGGCATCTCGATCTCACGCTTCACAACGAAATGTGCAACCCGGCCAATACGCCCCCGTGGCCCTATTTGGAAAAGATGAGCGCGAGCGATGCTACTAAATGTGCGAAAGATAAGGAGAAGGAGGAGACGAAGTGCAAAGAGTTCAAGCCCTACGGCGAAAAAGATCCATGCCCTCCGGCACCTGCGTCGCCACTCTTCTCCAAAGAAGCGGCTGATAAATTTGCCAGCGCAGTGCTGAAGGATCGAGAGGGTGCTTCGGCCTGCCTTGCAGCCCGTAGATGCTCTCTTCAACCGTATGAAAAGACTGAAAAAGGTAAAGGCGGTTGCTGCCCCGGCCAGACTGGCCATCACCTTGTCGAAGCGAGCGCGTTTCATGTTGAAGGACGTGGTGATGGAACAGCGAACCTACGGACCGGAAACAACGTCAAGCTCGATGGCTGTAGCGGTTATGACTTGAACAAGGCCCCATGTATCTGTGTTGAAGGAGCCGGACACGGAGTCGGTACTCATGGACTCATGCACACCTTCCAGAGCGCAAAAGCTATGAAGTGTAAGGTGGGCAGCATCAGTGACTCTACCGGTAAACTTACACGTTCCACAAACAAGACCACAGTTAAGAAGGCGCAAAAGGATGCTGCCAAAGCAGTGACGGAAACATTTCCTGAATCTGGCTGCAATAAAGATTGTATTGAGGCTCAGCTTAAGGCTTATCATCAGGCTAAACCACCCCACGGCGCCGGACTCAAAGCCAACCAGCAGATCAAAGCCGTTCACACCTGCAAGCCGGACGCCAGTCGATTGGCCTCAGCAGAGGCGGAAGTCGCAGCAAGAAAAGCGAAATTCGACGCGATTGAAGCTGCGAGAGCTGCGGTAGTTGCCGCTGAGTAAGAAGACTGTAGGAGGAAACGAATGGTTCGAGGTTACTGGACAGATGTTTTTTCTTACGTAACAGGTGCATTGAGAAACCGAAGCTTGGCTTGTGTGGCCACTGTCGCGGACGAGAGAGTAGCTGCGAGCGATGAACACTCCTCCTTCCTCCAGTGGAAAGCCGGCACATGGGGCCGGCTCCTGCAAGAGTCCGTATCCTGGTCAACGGTCGACACAACGGTGTGCAACATCCCCGTAGAGCAAACGCTATTCTTGGGACTGCATGGGCAGGTTCTATGCGCGGGTAGCGGAGATGTCCACGAGGAATTAATTCGCGCTGGACAACAGGATTCGCCTCAAAATCGTGGGATGATGCGTGGTATCGGCACAGTCGCGGGAAAGGCTTACGCGGTCGGAATGCAACGTCAAGCTTATCGACGAGACGATCGGGCGTTGTGGGTTTCCATCGATGCTGGGGCACGACCGAGTGAGGAGGACGACAGTGTTTACAGTTTCGAGCACATCGCAGGCTTCAGCGAAAACGAGATCTACGCTGCAGGTCGCGGCGGGGAGATCTGGCTCTATGAGGCGGGAACATGGAAGCAGCAAGATAGTCCCACGAATCTTGTTCTAACGCGACTGTGCTCTGCTGGCGACGACAACGTGTACATATGCGGTCGACTCGGGACGCTTATTCGAGGCCGCAGAAATCGGTGGGAACTGATCGAACACGAAGAGACCACGGACGACTTTTGGGGAATGGCTTGGTTTCAGAGTCATCTATATGTCTCGACAATGCGAGAGTTATACCGGCTAGACAGTGGACGACTCCTCAGGGTCAATTTCGGAAAGGATATACCGTCTTCATGTTTTGCTCTAAGCGCGGGAGATGGAGTCATGTGGTCGATTGGGCCCAAGGACATCATGTCATATAACGGCGATCAGTGGACCCGGATCGACTAGGCTTCTAAAAACATTTGTGAGACAGGATTGTGCTGACACTCGTTCCAGTGTTGTCTCAGCAGGGCGACCAAGCTTTCTTTCTCTGGGGCCTCCGTAGCCGCGCCGTGAATGCCCCCCACTACGACCTCACCGACCTCGCCAAGCTCGACAATCGCGTCGAGGCCCACATCGACGGCTTGCGCATCGCTGGCGAGGAAGGATGGCAGCTCTGTCTGAACGAGCTGAGTTGGGAGGAACCGGGTGAGATTTTCGCTGCGGCGGTGCTGGCGCTCGAGAGCGGCAACGAAACGAAAATTCAAACCGTGCTCAAAGCCGCGACGAAATCGCCTGATCTGGCGCGCGGATTTATTTCTGCTCTCGGCTGGCTCGACTATCAAGTCGCCGAACCGTACATTAAGCAACTGTGCGCATCAGATGAGCCCGCGCTGAGGCGCATCGGTATTGCCGGATCTGCAATTCACAGAAAAGACCCCGGTCGCGTGCTGAGCAATGCCATTGCCGATCCCGATCCTCTGCTTAGAGCTCGCGCGATTCGCGCAGCCGGCGAATTGGGCCGAACCGATCTGGTGCCGACGCTTCAATCTGAATTGAGATCAAAAGATGATCGTTGCCGGTTCTGGGCGGCGTGGTCGATTGCGCTACTCGTCGGATACTCGAACGCCGTCGAGACGCTTCAAACTTTCGCCGAAACGGCGGGCCCGTTCCGAGAAAGAGCCCTTCACGTGGCGCTCAGACGAATGGACATCAACAGCGCCGGCCGTTGGCAGCGCCAGCTTGCCGCCAACCCAAAGAGTGCCCGATCAGCCGTCATCGCCGCGGGTATCATCGGCGACCCAGCCTTTGTTCCGTGGTTGATCGAGCAAATGTCCAATCCTCCTTTGGCCCGCGTTGCAGGCGAGGCTTTCACGATGATTACTGGCGTCGATGTCGCCTACGAAGATCTGGACGCGGACAAACCCGAAGGTTTCGAATCTGGTCCAACCGAAGATCCGAACGATGACAATGTGGAAATGGATCCCGATGACCGGCTGCCGTGGCCCGACGCTGATTTGATCGCAAACTGGTGGGAGCAGCATAATGCTGAATTCCCGCCTGGTATCCGCCATATTGTAGGCAAACCAATCACGGAAGAATGGCTGAAACAGGTGTTGCGCACCGGCCGCCAACGGCAACGCGTCGGGGCTGCATTGGAGTTGGCGATCATGCAACGGGACCAGCCTCTGTTTGAAGTGAGGGCTCCTGGGTTCCGGCAGCTGCAAGCTTTGAGTGGAGCCGGATAGATGGTCCCCCGGAGTTTGGAACTAATGAGGTCTCAATTGATCTCGCCGGCCATGTCTGCCTTTTTCGCGCTGCTGGCGGCAGTTTTTCTCGTCCTGTCCGCTACGCGCGGCACTCCCCCGGCGCGAAAGACTTGGCGGCGGTTAGCCGCGACCTTTATCGTGGTTGCCGCCGTACTTACGGCGATCCAGACAAGGTAAATTGCCCGGTTTTCACAATGATGGGATACAATGTTGCCCCGAAGAATTGGCGGATACTTATGAGTCAACCAGCAGCAGTAGGCCGGTCGGTGAGCCACGAGCAGCTTCCGCGCCTGCATGACCTAACCCGCGAAGTCGCAAAAATCTGCCGTGGGCAGTTGCGTAGTTATTTGGATGCCCTCGCGCCGCTGTTTCGCCCTCGGCGCTTGCTCGGCAATCACATGGATGGCGCGGGCAAAGAGACGGTCTCCGGTGCCGATCAGAACCTGAACGATTTGCGCGACAGCTACTTCAAAGCCTGCGGGCGGCCATTCGATCTGCGAAAAGAACTGCCAACCCCACTCGAATCCGTGCCGACGCAGATTCAGCTTTACGAATGGGAATATCTGTATGACATTCACAACGATCGCGAACGAAAGACGATCACGGTTGTGTCGCCGCTTACCTGGGTGCTCTCGTATCCTTCGACGTATTCGCTATCAATGGTTCGGCAAGTGGTCGCTGGGAAACAATCGCGCGATGCCGAAGGGGTGAAGTCGTTTGTGCTGCGCGCCTGTCTCATGCAATTGCTGTTCGCGAAAGTTCCTGAATTGTCAGCGTTGTTTGAAGGATTGCGCTACAAGCTCGAGGTGCGCAAGTCGCCGCAGTTGGGAGAGTTGCCCCTGGTTACCATCTCGGCCCCGCTTGCAACCTTCCGTCCCGGCGATGAGTTATTGATGACTGCGACCAGCCTTTCCGGGCGCACCGGATTCGAGGAAGTGATCGACGATGACCAGGCGGCGCATATTCCTGATCCTTTGCAGGCGCAGATATTGAAGGTCCTTGATGCGCAGAACGCGTAGCACGCGGGCGTTTAAGGGTGGTCGGGCCGAATGAGTAAACCGCAGAAAGTCGTCTGGACCAAAGGCATGTTTCTCATGCCGCAGCACTTCCAGGTCCAGGATGAGTACTTTGAACAGACGCTGCACTTCCGGGCAACGGCTTCGAACTTCGCCAACTGGGGACTGAGAGGAATCGGAGTTGACGAAGCCAGCCTTGAGAACGGGCTCTTCACGCTTCGGCATTGCGAGGGCGTTCTTCCCGACGGCCTGACCTTTGAAATGCCTGTCGCCGATGAGCTGCCGGCCGGCCGCCAGGTTGAAGAATTCTTCCCTCCTCTGCAAGAGACCCTCGACGTTTATTTGGCGATACCGCAGTTGCAGCCCTCGGCAAAGAATTACAGTATCGGCACAAAATCCGGTGAGACGAATAACGGCCACGTTCCGACCCGATACGTAGCAGACACGCGCATGGCGATTGATTCGACCATGGGCTCGGACGAAAAAGCGATCCAGGTTGGCAGAAAATCCTTTCGTCTGCTGTTTGGCGGCGAAAACCTTGATGGCTTCACGGCTATGCGGATTGCGCAGATTGGCAGGAACTCGACGGGTGCGTACGTTCTCGCGGCGGGCTTCATTCCACCGCTGCTCGATATTTCCGCAAGCGACTATCTGATGACTCTCGCCCGCCGGCAAGTGGAAGTGCTCACCGCCAAAAGTTCATCACTTGGGCTGAATCGAAGACAAAAGGGGCGCGACGTCGCGGATTTCACCACTGCGGAAGTGGCGGGTTTTTGGCTCCTGCATACGATCAATTCGTATTTGCCCGAGTTGAAACATGTTTGGAAGATCCGGCGCGGTCACCCGGATGTACTTTACTGCGCCATGCTGCGCCTGGCCGGCGCATTGAGCACCTTTGCTTTTGACGCAGATGCGCGTGACTTCCCCGACTACGATCATGACAACCTTGGCCCATGTTTCACGGCGCTCGACAAGAAGGTGCGTGATCTGCTTGAAACCGTCATCAAGACGAAGTGCATTGCAATCCCGCTTCAGCTTACTGACAAACTGGTCTGGTCAGGCAGGATCGCCGACGAGCGCCATCTGAAAGACTCGCAATTCATTCTTTCGGTCAGTACGCGCATACCGGTGGATGAACTCATCACTAAATTGCCGCGGCTCGCCAAAGTTTCCGCGCCGGATGACGTGAATCGGCTTGTAAGAAACTCCTTGCCGGGGGTGGTGCTGCGGCATTTGCCCTCGCCACCTTCCGCTGTGCCACCGAAGCTCGACAATCAATATTTCAGCATGGTCCAAAGCGGTCCGCTGTGGGACGGAATTGTGCAGTCCCGAGTGCTCAGCATTTTTGTGCCCGGCGAAATTGCCGATCCGAAAATGGAATTGTTGATTGTGTTGCCATAGCTCCAAACTACAAGGCGAATTACGCGGACTATTGAGAACTGAGGCGGCCCTGGCCCGCCCACGGTCCGTGGTATCGAATCATCGATACCCTCTCACCTTCTGCGCAACAGAAGCGCTCTCGTAAGTAGTTATCAGGAATGCACCTGTGTCGCAGGCCGGATCAACAATTCGGCGCAGTTTCACGCCGGGAAGTTTCTGCAGTGTGCATCACAGTTAAGTGTCTTTTCGGAAAATCCCTGGCGAATAGCCGGAGCGCCGGAACCACAGAAGAACACATCTGTGCTACTGGGAACGAGAACGGCAAGTTCTCTGCAGATTTCGGGTGCACTCAACCTGTGCCGCTCAAGATGGCGGTTGCATTGGACAGGATTCTTACGCTACTTGACCGGCTGAAACGTGCTCGCGGTACTGGCG
>Ga0335081_10000992_pt1 | contig 45560 bp, 39 predicted proteins | sample Lox_Sample_35_FD_206713 | JGI IMG/M metagenome (GOLD analysis project Ga0335081, IMG submission 206713) | Soil microbial communities from Loxahatchee National Wildlife Refuge, Florida, United States - Lox_Sample_3.5 | ecosystem: Environmental > Terrestrial > Soil > Wetlands | place: USA... | reverse complement strand
AGCCGCGCGCAGCCGGCGGCACCCCGTAGAGTCGGTGCGTGACCTTGGTTCTGGTGGTGCGGCACGGCCTGACCGCCGCGACCGGCACGGCGCTGACCGGCCGTACCCCCGGCATTCCGCTCGACGACCGCGGGCGCACGCAGGCGGCGGCCGTCGCCGAGCGGCTCGCCTCCGTCCGGCTTGACGCGGTGATCTCCAGCCCGCTCGAGCGGTGCGCCCAGACCGCGGCGGTGATTGCCGCCCGCCAGCGGCCCGAAGCAAGCGTGCAGGTGGACGAGCGGCTGATCGAGGTGGGCTACGGCGACTGGACCGGCCAGTCGCTGCGCAAGCTGTCCAGAGAGCCGCTGTGGCGGATCGTGCAGGCGCATCCGAGCGCGGTCACCTTCCCCGGGCCGGGTGGTGAGAGGCTGCCGGACATCCAGCGCCGCGCCGTGGCCGCGATCAGGGACTGGAACGCCAGGCTCGGCCAGGATGCTGTATATCTTGTCTGCTCGCATGCCGACGTGATCAAGGCCGTGCTGGCCGATAGCCTTGGCCTGCATCTCGATTTGTACCAGCGGATCCAGGTCGATCCGTGCTCACTCAGTGTCATCCGCTACACGCCGCTCCGCCCGTTCGTCGAGCGGATGAACGACACCGGCGGCAGCGTGACGGCGCTGGCCAGATCGCAGAAGTCCCCGGCCGGATCCCACGCACTGCGGCCGGGCGATGCGCCGGTGGGCGGCGGCGCGGGAGGATAAGCACATGCCGGTGTACGCGTACGATCCGCCGGACAGGTTCGTGGCCGGGACCGTCGGCCAGCCTGGCGAGCGCACCTTCTACCTCCAGGCGAAGGCCGGGGGCAGGGTCACGAGCGTCGCGCTGGAGAAGGGGCAGGTCAGCCAGCTCGCCGAGCGGCTGGATGAGCTGCTTGACGAGGTGCTGCGGCGCACGGGCGGCTCGGCTGCCATCCCGCCGGCCGCACCGGAGGCGCTTGCCGACGACGGTCCGCTCGAGCAGCCGGTCATGGAGGACTTCAGGGTCGGTGCCATCGCGCTGGCCTGGGACAGCGACAGCGAGCGGGTGATCATCGAGGCACAGGAGATGAGCGACACGCCGCTCGAGCCGCTGACCGAGCAGCCGCCCGAGGACAGCCCGGCGATCCTGCGGGTCACGATCACGGCCGCTGCGGCGCGCGCGTTCGCCAAGCGAGCGCTCGCCGTGGTGGTGGCCGGCCGGCCGCCGTGCCCGCTGTGCGGCCTGCCGCTCGACCCGTCGGGTCACATCTGCCCGCGCCAGAACGGACACCGGGTTGGCCGCGAATGAGCGGTCGCCCGAGCAGCAGGATCCGGCAGGCTCGCACGAGGCCATCGAGCTGCTGACGGCGGGCGACCTGGAGATCGCCGGGCGGCTGGCTGAGGCGTCCAACGCCACGCTGTACTGCACGATCACCCTCGGAGACCGCCAGGCGGCCTGCGTGTACAAGCCGGTCGCCGGGGAGCGCCCGCTCTGGGACTTCCCGCACGGCACGCTGGCCGGGCGTGAGATCGCGGCCTATGCCGTCTCGCAGGCCTCGGGCTGGGACATCGTGCCTCCGACGGTCTACCGTGACGGCCCGTTCGGCCCCGGGATGTGCCAGCTGTGGATCGAGTCCGACCCGTCGGTCGACCTGATCGCCCTGGCCAGGAGTGCCAGCCACCCCGGCCTGCGGGCGATGGCCGTATTCGACGCGGTGATCAACAACGCCGACCGCAAGGTCGGCCACCTGCTGCCCGCGCCCGGCGGGCACCTGTACGGCTGCGACCACGGCGTGAGCTTCGCCCGTGAGTACAAGCTGCGCACGGTGCTCTGGCAGTGGCGGGGCGACTCGCTGCCGGCCGGCGCGATGACCGCGCTGCGCAGGATCAGCGCCAGCCTGCGCAACGGCGGCCTGACCGCGACGCTGCGGGAGTGGCTCACCGACGACGAGGTGGAGGCCACCTCGATGCGGGTGGAGATGCTGCTCAAGCACCGGGTCCATCCGTACCCGCCAGACGACTGGCCCGCGGTGCCCTGGCCGCCTATCTAGGCGGCCCAGCTCACACAGCCGCCCATATAGGCGGCCCAGCTAGCGGGCGCCGCCTGCCTCGCCACGGCGGCGCAAGTAGCGCTCGAACTCCCGGGCGATCGCGTCGCCGCTTGCCTCGGGCAGGTCGGTGGCGTCCTTGGCCTCCTCAAGCGCCCGCACGTACTCGGCCACCTCGGAGTCCTGGTCGGCAAGCTCGTCGACGCCGCGCTCCCAGGCCCGCGCCTCGTCGGGCAGATCACCGAGCGGCATCGGCGCGTCGAGTATGTCCTCGATGCCGCGCAGCAGCGCCAGCGTGGCCTTCGGGCTCGGCGGCTGCGCCACGTAGTGCGGTACAGCCGCCCAGAGCGACACGGCCGGGATCCCCGCGGTCGTGCATGCGTCCTGCAGGACGCCGACGATCCCGGTCGGCCCCTGATAATCGACAGGCTCGATCTGCAGCGCGGCGGCCAGCTTGTCGTCCGATGCCGCGACGGTCACCGGCACGGGGCGAGTGTGCGGCGAGTCGGCGAGCAGCGCCCCTACCAGGATCACCAGTTCGGCGCCGAGCGTGCCGAAGCCATCCACCAGGTCGCCGCAGAAGCCCTTCCAGCGCATGTTCGGCTCGATGCCGTGCACGAGCACCAGGTCCCTGCCGATCCCGGCCGGAGATGCGAGCGCCAGCCTGGTGGTCGGCCAGGAGAGCCTGCGGGTCCGGCCGTCGGCGACCTCGAGCACCGGCCTGGTGACCTGAAAGTCGTAGTAGTCCTCTGGGTCGATCTCGCCGATCGCGCTGGCGTCCCACGCGGCGGACAGGTGGGTGACGGCAGCGCTCGCCGCCTCCCCAGCGTCGTTCCATCCCTCGAACGCCGCGATCACCGCGGGCGAGTTCAGTGCAGAGATGCCGTGGAAGTCGATCGGAAGCCACCTCCAGGTCGGGACCTGTACCTGACGGCCCAAGCTTATGTCCACCACGGTGCGCATAAGATAGTGGCCATCATGTCGCGCACCCCGGATCAGCCGCACCGGCAACTGCGGGCCGCGCTCGCCGAGCGGGTGGTCATCGCCGACGGTGCGATGGGCTCCATGCTCCAGGGCAGCGCCGCCACCCTCGACGACTTCGCCGGGTACGAGGGCTGCAACGAGATACTCAACGTGACCAGGCCCGACATCGTGCGCGCCGTGCACGATGGCTACCTGGCCGCCGGCGTCGATGCGATCTCCACCAACACCTTCGGCGCGAACCTCGGCAACCTGGGCGAGTACGGCATCGCCGAGCGGATCACCGAGCTCTCGCTGGCCGGCGCCGCGATCGCGCGGCGCGCCGCCGACGAGGCGAGCGGCGATGGCAGGCCCCGGTGGGTACTCGGCTCCATCGGCCCCGGTACCAAGCTGCCCACGCTCGGGCACGTGTCGTTCACCGAGCTGCGCGACGCCTACCAGGCCAACGCGGCCGGGCTGCTGACCGGCGGTGCAGACGCTCTCATCGTGGAGACATGCCAGGACCTGCTGCAGGCCAAGGCGGCAATCATCGGCTCGCGGCGTGCGATCGCGGCTGCGGGGCTTGGCGACATCCTGCTGATCGCCCAGGTCACCATCGAGACGACCGGCGCCATGCTGCTCGGCAGCGAGATCGGCGCCGCCCTGATCGCGCTCGAGCCGCTCGGCATCGACGTGATCGGGCTGAACTGCGCCACCGGCCCCGCCGAGATGAGCGAGCACCTGCGCTACCTGTCGGCGCACTCGAGGCTCCCGCTGTCATGCATGCCGAACGCCGGGCTGCCCGAGCTGACCTCGACCGGCGCGTACTACCCGGTGACACCCGCGGAGCTGGCCAGCGCGCACGAGACGTTCACCGCCGAGTTCGGCCTGGCCCTGGTGGGTGGCTGCTGCGGCACCACGCCGGAGCACCTCGCCGAGGTCTGCGCCAGGCTGGCAGGCCGCCCCCTGGCCAGGCGCCGGCCAAGGCCAGAGCCAGGGGTGGCCTCGCTGTACCAGCACGTGCCGTTCCGGCAGGACACGGCGTTCCTCGCGATCGGGGAGCGCACCAACGCCAACGGCTCCAAGGCGTTCCGTGACGCGATGATCGACGGGCGGCTCGACGACTGCGTCGAGATCGCGCGGGCCCAGACCAGGGATGGTGCGCACCTGCTCGACGTGTGCGTGGACTACGTCGGCAGGGACGGCGCCGCCGACATGTCCGAGATCGCGAGCAGGCTCGCGACGGCCGCCACGCTGCCGCTGGTGCTCGACTCCACCGAACCCGAGGTGATCAGGGCAGGGCTGGAGCGCCTCGGCGGCCGGGCCGTGGTGAACTCGGTCAACTACGAGGATGGCGACGGCCCTGACTCGCGGATCGCCAGGCTGATGCCGATCGTGCGCGAGCACGGCGCCGCCGTGGTGGCGCTGACCATCGACGAGCAGGGCCAGGCGAGGAGCGCCGAGTGGAAGGCCGCCGTCGCCGGGCGGCTGATCGATGACCTGACCGGCACCTGGGGAATGCGCCAGTGCGACATCATCGTCGACTGCCTGACCTTCCCGATCGCTACCGGCCAGGAGGAGACGAGGCGGGACGCGATCGAGACCATCGAGGCGATCCGCGCGGTCAAGCGCCGGTATCCGGACGTGCAGACCACGCTCGGCGTCTCGAACGTCTCGTTCGGTCTCAATCCAGCCGCCAGGGCCGTGCTCAACTCGGTGTTCCTGCACGAGTGCGTCAAGGCCGGGCTCGACTCGGCCATCGTGCACGCGGCGCGGATCGTGCCGATCGCCCGCATCCCTGCCGAGCAGCTGCAGGTGGCGCTCGACCTCGTCTACGACCGGCGCAGCGAGGGCTACGACCCGCTGGCCAGGCTGCTCGAGCTCTTCGAGGGCGTCGACGCGGCCTCGCTGAAGGCCAGCCGGGCCGCCGAGCTGCACGGCCTGCCGCTGTGGGAGCGGCTGAAGCGGCGGATCATCGATGGCGAGCGTGCCGGGCTCGAGGCGGATCTTGACCACGCGCTGGCCAGGCGGCCAGCCCTGGAGATCGTCAACGACGTGCTGCTCGACGGCATGAAGACGGTGGGCGACCTGTTCGGGTCCGGCCAGATGCAGCTGCCGTTCGTGCTCACCTCCGCCGAGGTGATGAAGGCCGCCGTCGCCTACCTCGAGCCGTACATGGAGCGCACGGGCGAGGCGGGCAAGGGCCGGATCGTGCTGGCGACCGTCAAGGGCGACGTGCACGACATCGGCAAGAACCTGGTGGACATCATCGTGTCCAACAACGGATACGACGTGGTCAACCTCGGGATCAAGCAGCCGATCTCGGCGATCGTGCAGGCCGCGATCGACCACGAGGCCGACGTGATCGGGATGTCCGGCCTGCTGGTCAAGTCGACCGTGGTGATGCGGGACAACCTGGCCGAGCTGAACTCGCGCGGGCTAGCGAACCGCTGGCCGGTCCTGCTCGGCGGAGCCGCGCTGACCAGGTCCTACGTCGAGCAGGATCTCGCCGTTCTGTTCGACGGCGAGGTCAGGTACGCGCGGGACGCGTTTGAGGGCCTGCGGCTGATGGACGCCGCCATGGCGGTCAAGCGCGGCGAGCCTGGGGCGGCACTCCCGGCGCTGCGCCAGCGGCGGGTCAGGGCCGAGCGCGACCAGGTCAAGCCCGACATGCCCGCCGCGCCGCAGGCGCGGTCCGACGTCAGCGCCAGCGAACCGGTGCCGCAGCCGCCCTTCTACGGCACCCGTGTGGTCAGGGGGATACCGCTGGCGGATTACGCGAGCTTCCTCGACGAACGCGCGCTGTTCCTCGGCCAGTGGGGGCTCAAGCCGGCCAGGGGAGGATCCGGGCCGTCGCACGAGGAGCTCGCCGAGACCGAGGGCAGGCCGCGGCTGCGGATGTGGCTTGAGCGTGCGCAGACCGAGGGCCTGCTCCAGGCGGCCGTGGTGCACGGCTACTTTCGCTGCGTCAGCGAGGGCAACGGCCTGATCGTGCTCGGCGAGGACGGAGCCGAGCGGGAGCTGTTCACCTTCCCCCGCCAGCGCAGGGACCGCAGGCTCTGCCTCGCCGACTTCTTCCGGCCGCGCGAGTCAGGCGAGACCGATGTGGTCGCGTTCCAGCTCGTCACGATAGGGCCGCGGATCAGCGAGGCCACCGCCGAGCTGTTCGCCAAGCACGCCTACCGTGACTACCTGGAGCTGCACGGCCTCTCCGTGCAGCTCGCCGAGGCCCTTGCCGAGTACTGGCACGCCAGGGTCAGGCAGGCGCTGCGCATCGACGGCGCCGACCCCGACGACCTCGAGACGATCCTGCGGGTCGGCTACCAGGGCTGCCGATACTCGTTCGGTTACCCCGCGTGTCCGGACCTTGAGGACCGCGCCAAGGTGATGCGGCTGCTCGGCGCCGAGCGGATCGGGGTCACGCTGTCGGAGGAGTACCAGCTCGCGCCCGAGCAGTCCACCGACGCGCTGATCGCGCACCACCGGCAGGCCAAGTACTTCAGCACCTGATGCGCACCGCACCGACCGGCGCCGACGGCGCGTGCGCCGGCCTGGCCGCCGTCCTGTTCGACATGGATGGGCTGCTCGTCGATACCGAGCCGCTCTGGTTCGAGGTCGAGCAAGAGGTAATGGCGCGGCTGGGTGGCGAGTGGACCGAGCGGGACCAGCGCGCGCTGATCGGCGGGTCGCTGCGGCGCAGCGTCGGCTACATGCTCGGCCGGGCCACCCGCCCGGCGACCGCCGAGGCCGTGGCCGAGTGGCTGATCGGCGGAATGGCCGGGCTGCTCGCCGAGCGCGAGGCTGCCGCGATGCCAGGAGCGCTCGAGCTGGTCGCCCAGGTGCGGGCCGCCGGCATTCCCTTCGCCCTGGTCACCTCGTCCGAGCGGGTGATCATGGACGCGGTACTGCGCAGCCTGGCCAGGCGCGGGATCAGCTTCCCCGTCACCGTCTGCGGCGGCGATGTGCGCCGGACCAAGCCCGACCCCGAGCCCTACCAGCTGGCCGCGGCCATGCTCGGCGCCGATCCCCGGTGCTGCGTGGCCCTGGAGGACTCGCCGAGCGGCGTCGCCGCGGCCGAGGCGGCGGGCTGCGTGACCGTCGCCGTGCCCGGCCCCGCCGCGGTGCCTGCCGGGCCGGGCCGGGCCGTGATCGCATCGCTGGCCGAGGTCGACCTCCCGCTGCTGCGGGCGCTGCTCGCGCGATCCCGCTGACCCGCCCGGCTCGCCGTTTCCTGACGTATTCGTCAGTCACCGCGAATCACATCCTGGTTGCGGTTGAATAACCACAGTTCACCTGCTCGACCAGATCAAGTAGATATGAGTCATCGTCACTGGCTGCAACCCGAAGCGGACACGCTGCGCGGTCGGACGCCAGGCCAGAAGGAGTGAGCTAATGAGACCAGTACGAGGGAGCCTGGCCGCCGTGTCGGCGGTCGCCGCGGTGGCGCTGGGCCTGGCCGCCTGCAGTTCGACGCCATCGACGTCGAGCTCGACCGGCGCGTCCAACAAGCCGCACTACGGCGGCACGATCAACGTGATCGCCGCATCGGGCCAGGACCACTTCGACCCCGTGTCGGCCTACGGCACCTGGGACTACATGTTCGAGCGCATCTACGCGCGCCAGCTGGTGGCCTACCCGACGGTGAACTACACCAAGGTGGGCGACGCCGGCTGGAAGACCGACACCACGCCGGTCGCCGACGTCGCCACGCAGGTGCCCACGGTCGCCAACGGCGGGATCACCGACAACGGCCTGACCTACACCTTCCACATCAAGCCTGGTGTCGACTGGCAGAACGGGCGCCAGGTCACATCCCAGGACTTCGAGCGCGAGTATCTGGCCTTCGCCAACCCGGTCGCCCCGGTGGGCAACTCCGGCTACTTCCTCAGCACGATCGCCGGCTTCAAGCAGTACTTCGACGCCGAGACCGCGTACTTCGCCGTCAAGTCGCACGCGGCGACCGCCGCCAACATCGCGAACTACCAGAACACGCACAAGATCTCGGGGATCACGACGCCGAACTCCTCGACGATCGTCTTCCACCTGCTCCAGCCGGCCGGTGACTTCCTGTACATCCTGGCCATGCCGTTCAACTCAGCCCGCCCGGTCGAGTACGACAGCTACGTGCCCGACAGCGCGGCGTTCCGCCAGCACCTGATGTCGGACGGCCCGTACGAGCTCAAGTCCTACGTCCCTGGCAAGTCGGTGGTGTGGGCGCGCAACCCGGCGTGGAAGCAGTCCACCGACCCGGTGCGCCACCAGTACGCGTCCGAGATCAACGTCACCCTGGGCGTGACCGACGCCACCACCCAGGTGGATGAGATCAAGGCAGGCACACAGGACCTGCAGATGGACACGCCGTTCCCGCCGCAGCTCATCGCCAGCTTCCTCAGCAACCCTGACTTCAAGGTCTGGGGCTGGAGCAACACCAACCCGTACGTGGTGTTCAACCTGCGCAGCCCGGACGCGGGCGGTGCGACGACCAAGCTCGCGGTGCGCCAGGCGATGGAGTTCGCCATCAATAAGTCGGCGATCCAGAAGCTGTTCGGCGGTCCGAGCGTGGCCACGATCATCAACACCGCGATCCCGCCGGGCAACCTCGGGTACTCGCCGATCAGCCTCTACGACACGGCAAGCGACCAGGGCAACGCGGCCAAGTGCAAGTCCCTGCTCGCCTCGGCCGGTTACCCGCACGGCCTGACGCTCGTCGACCTGCACCTGAACGACAGCGTCAACACCGCGCTGTTCGAGTCCGTCCAGGCCAGCTTCGCGACCTGCGGCATCAAGCTCACCAGCAAGCCAGAGCCGATCTCCAGCTACTTCGTGGACCTCGGCAACGCGCCAGAGAACAACAAGCCCAACCAGTGGGACGTCGCGCAGCCCGCGTGGATCCCCGACTGGTTCGGCGACAACGGCCGCACCACTGTGCAGCCGTTCTTCGAGACCGACTGCCTGCTGAACACGATCAACTACGGCTGCTTCAGCAACAAGACCGTCGATGCCGACATCGCCAAGGCCCTGTCCGCGTCGAGCCCCGCTCAGGCGGCGGCGCTGTGGCACCAGGTCGACCTGATCGCCCAGCAGAACGCCGTGATCATCCCGCTGATCGACCAGGGCAACCCGGTCTTCAGCAGTGACCGGGTGGCAAGCCCGAACTCACCGACCGTTCTGTTCGCTCCGAACATCGGCGACCCGGACCTGACCAACATCTACGTCAAGTAACCGAGTGATGGGTCCGGTCGGGCTGGCCAGCAACGGTCAGCCCGACCGGGCCTGCTCGCATGTGGGCAGATAGCCCATCTGCCACATCAACGCTTAATCTTTTCCTTGTCCGGATCTGGTGCCGATCGGGCCTGCTCCATGGGAGGATCACTTGCCCCTTCTCGACGTGACAGATCTGCGGGTGAGCTTCCCGACGGCCGACGGGGTCGTCCAGGCGGTCCGCGGAGTGTCCTTCAGCGTGGACACCGGCCGGATACTCGGCATCGTCGGCGAGTCCGGCAGCGGCAAGACCGTGCTCACCCAGACCCTGCTCGGCCTCGCGCCCGGAGGTCAGATCACCGGCAAGGCCATGTTCAGCGGCACCGACCTGCTCGCGCTGCGGCCCGCGCAGCTGCGGCAGATCAGGGGCGCCCAGATTTCGGTCATCTTCCAGGATCCGCTGACCAGCCTGCACCCGCTGTACAAGGTCGGATGGCAGATCGCCGAGATGATCCGCTCGCACGACAAGTCGATCAGCAGGAAGCAGGCCACCGAGCGAGCCGTCGAACTGCTCGGGCGCGTGGGCATACCCCAGCCCCGGCAGCGGGTGAACGACTACCCGCACCAGTTCTCTGGCGGCATGCGGCAGCGCGCGATGATCGCGATGGCGCTCTCGCTGAGTCCGAAGCTGATCATCGCCGACGAGCCGACCACCGCGCTCGACGCGACCGTCCAAGCGCAGATACTCGACCTGCTGCTCAAGCTGCAGCAGGAGATGGGCACAGCGCTGATCATGATCACGCACGACCTCGGCGTCATCGCCGACATCGCCGACGACGTCCTGGTCATGTACGCCGGGCGCGCCGCCGAGAAGGCGAGCAAGCACGACACCTTCTACGCGGCCCATCATCCCTACACGAAGGGCCTGCTCGAGTCCATCCCGCACAGCTCGGCCTCGGCCGAGAGGCTGAAGCCGATCATCGGCCAGCCGCCGAGCCTGATCAACCTGCCGTCTGGCTGCGCGTTCCACCCCAGGTGCACCTACGTGATGGATCGCTGCCTGACCGACGAGCCCCGGCTGATCCCGGTGGGGGACGCCGGCGCGCACCGCTCGGCGTGCTTCCTGCCGAACACCGCCGTCGGCACGTCCGACGCGGCGGAGGCGACCCGCAGGCATGCGGTGCTCGAAGGCCGCCACGAGCAGGCGCGGCGGATCGCCGAGGCCATCGCGGAGAGTCCCGAGTCGGAAAGCAGCGTGATCGCATGAGCGCGTTCGTGGACCCAGAGCCCGGGCAATCCATGATCACGGACAGCCTCCTAGCCGACGACGTCCTCGTGCAGGTCGACAACCTGGTCAAGCACTTCCCCGTCAAAGGCGGCGGTCTGATCGGCCGGACCGTCGCCCAGGTCAAGGCGGTCGATGGCGTGTCGCTGACGGTGCGCCGCGGCCAGACCCTCGGCCTGGTGGGCGAGACCGGCTGCGGCAAGTCCACGCTCGCCAGGTGCATCGCCGGCCTGATCCCGGCGACATCGGGGACGATCACGTTCGAGGGGCACAACATCACGAACCTGCCGCGCCGCAAGATGCAGCCATTCCGCCGTGAGATCCAGATGATCTTCCAGGACCCGTACGGCTCGCTGAACCCGCGCCGCAGGGTTGGCTCCATCATCGGCGATCCGTTCACCATTCATGGGACCGCCACCGGCGCCGCACGCAAGAAGGCCGTGCAGGAACTCATGGAACGGGTCGGCCTCAATCCTGAGCACTTCAACAGGTATCCTGCCGAGTTCTCCGGCGGCCAGCGCCAGCGCATCGGCGTCGCCCGGGCGCTCGCGCTGCGGCCGAAGCTGATCATCTGCGACGAACCGGTCTCCGCGCTCGACGTGTCGATCCAGGCCCAGGTCCTCAACCTGCTCGCTGACCTGCAGGATGATTTCGGCCTGGCCTATCTCTTTATCGCGCACGACCTTGAGGTCGTCCGGCATGTCAGCGATTCTGTCATTGTCATGTATCTCGGGCGAGTGGCCGAATCCGGGCCTAAGCAGCCGGTGTACGAGACGCCGCGGCATCCCTACACCGCTGCCCTGCTGTCCGCTGCGCCGGCGGCCGACCCCGAGGCCGCCGCGGCACGGCACCGGATCATCCTCACCGGTGACGTGCCGTCCCCGATCAACCCGCCGAGCGGCTGCAGATTCCATCCGCGCTGCCCGAAGGCACAGGACCTGTGCGGCACCGAGGAACCAGCGCTTGAGGTCAAGGTCGGCGACGTCGAAACCCATCTGACCGCATGCCACTACCCGGTCCAGACCGGCGAGAATCTCGCTGACGCGGCCCGGGCCGTCCGAGGGGAAGCGTCGTGAGCATTACCGAGCTTGAGTTCCAGGCGACCGCCGCTCAGACGGGTACGGTAACCGGAGCGATCGAGGGCCGAAGCCAGTGGCAGCTCACCTGGCGGCGGCTGCGGCATGACAAGATGGCCGTCGCGTCGATGATCGTCATCATCGTGATCGCGATCCTGGCCATACTCGCGCCGGTGTTCGCCGCCCTCACGCACCACGGCCAGGCCCAGGTGTTCCCGAACACGGGACTTTCGGCGTCCGGCGGCCCCTTGTCCCCCGGTTCGCACGGCTTCCTGTTCGGCACCGACGAACTGGGCCGCGACCTGTTCATTCGGGTGCTGTACGGCGCGCGCATTTCCCTGTTCGTCGGCCTGTCCACAACGGCCATGGCCACTGTCGCCGGCGTCAGCATCGGCCTCGTCACGGGATTCTTCGGCGGATGGGTCGACGCCGTGCTCGCCAGGTTCATCGACACCGTGCTCGCCTTCCCGTTCGTCGTGCTCGCTCTTTCGCTCGCTGTGGTGTTCGGCCCGAGCCTGACGATCGTCATCGCCGTGATCACGTTCTTCTCCTGGGCCGGCATCTCCCGGGTGGTCCGCGGCCAGGCTCTGTCGATCAAGGAGAAGGAGTACATCGAAGCGGCGAGGTCGCTCGGGGCGAGCCCGTGGCGGATCATGTTCGTCGACATGCTGCCGAACCTGATCGCCCCCGTGCTCGTGCTCGCCACGTTGTCGATCCCGGCCGCGATCGTGTTCGAGGCCACTCTGTCCTTCCTCGGCCTCGGCATCCAGCCGCCGGTGGCGAGCTGGGGCAACATCCTGTCCGACGCTCAGTCGTACTACCAGATCGCCTGGTGGTACCTGGTGTTCCCGGCGGCGGCGCTGCTGATCACCACGCTCGCGTTCAACCTGCTCGGCGACGGCGTGCGGGACGCGCTCGACCCGCGGACCGAGCGGATCTTCGCTGCCGGGAGGCGGCGCAAGCGGCGGATGGCGGGCACCGGGACAACGCAGATCGACGACATGGTCGCCTCCATCCTGGCCGACTCCGAGGAGGGCTAGAGCGATGGCCATGACCCGCTTCCTGATCCGCAGGATCCTGACCGGCATCGTGGTCCTGTGGATTGTCACCACGGCCACGTTCTTCCTGTTCTTCGCGAGGAATCCGACGATCGTCGCGAGGTCGCTTGCGGGCAGGGCCGCGACTGCCGCGATCATCGCCGAGGTCACCAGGAACCTGGGACTTAACCAGCCGATCATGGTGCAGTACTGGCACTTCCTGACCAGGATCGTGCACTTCAACTTCGGCTTGTCGTATTACTTCGGCCGGATACCGGTCGACTCGATCCTGGCCAGGGATCTGCCGCGCACGGCATCCGTCGTCGTTGGCGGCGTCGTGCTGTGGCTAGTCGTGGGCATCAGCGTCGGCATCCTCAGCGCGACGAAGGCCAGGAGCGTGTTCGACCGGGTCTCGACGGTCGGCGTGCTCGCCGGGATCTCGATGCCCACGTTCGTGCTCGGCGAACTGCTGCTGCTGTTCATCTATGTGCCGCTGAACGAGCACGGCTTCACCTGGGTCAATACCGGGTATGTAGGCCTTTCGCAGGGCATCGGTCCCTGGACGGGCACCATGATCCTGCCCTGGGTCACGCTGGCTACGGTCCAGGCGGCCGTATATACCAGGCTGTCCCGGGGCACGCTGCTCGACACGCTCGGCGAGGACTACATCAGGACCGCACGGGCCAAGGGCCTGACCGAGCGCCGCGTCGTGTACCGCCACGCGGTGCGCGCGGCCCTCACACCGGTCGTGTCCCAGCTCGGCATCGACGTCGGCGCCCTGCTAGGCGGCGTGGTCGTGGTGGAGACCGTCTTCGGCATCGGCGGGCTCGGACAGGATGCCATCACCGCCGTGTATAACGGCGACCTGCCGACCATCATCGCCTTCGTGATCCTCGCCTCGACCTTCGTTGTCGTCGCCAACATCATCGTCGACATGATGTACGCCGTGCTCGACCCGCGCGTGCGGATCACCTGACAGCCATCCGTCGCCCGGTTCAGGTCAGGACCGGAAGCTCAGGTCAGGACCAGGACGATCGCGGCTATGGCAGGCAGCACCATGGCGGCTATCGGCCACCACGCCCAGGAGAGGGAGGCCTGACCGGCAGGCGCACCCGCCTTGCGGACACTTCGGGCACGCCGATCGAGCGCGTCGGCCACGAGTTGCGCCTCGGTGCGCGTCATCGTCTCCTTCGCCTCGGCAGGCAGCCGCGAGTACGTCGGCGAGAGCTTGCTGAGCTCCGCCGCCTGGCGACGGGAGCGGATGTCGGCCTTCAGCTGCGCTCTGCTTGAGGAGAACATCGCCCAGCTCGGGAAGACCTTCTCGGTTCCGTCCGGGAGCGAGAAGTGGACCTGGACCGCCTCACCGACGTCCACGGCCTTGACGACTCCCCATGGCACCGCGGCGTCACGCACGGGGTTCAGTACGGTGATGCCGGTCTCGTCGGCGATCACGCGCGGCCGCAGCGCGCACGCGTAGGCGACGCCCGTGCAGAGGGCCAGGACCGCGGCGATCACGATCGAGCTCCGGTGATGCCACTGGATCGCGAGATCCGCCGCGTTGACGGCAGCGAACGCGAGCCATACCCACCAGATGACGACGGGCATGCGCTTGCGGTAGGTCTCGCGCGCCCGAGGGGTTCCGACCGACATCGAGCGATTTTACCTGGCATCGGCCATGCGCGGCTTACCCGCGGCTCAGGCGTTCTCCTTGACGAACGCGCGGGCGGCCAGCCAGACGCAGACCACGGCCAGACCCACCGACACCCCGACGCCCTGCGCGACCACGGTCGTGAGGTAATGGCCGGCGAACACCTGCCGCATCGCGTTGATGATGTAGCCGAACGGCGTCACCTTGGCGGCGTCCTGCAGCCACGTCGGGCCGAGCGTCATCGGCAGCATGATCCCGGACAGCAGCATCAGCGGGACCACGATCATGTTGATCAGCGGCGCCAGCGCGTCCTCGCTCTTGAGCAGCAGCCCGACGGTGTACGACAGTGCCGACAGGCTGACCGCGACCACCGCGACGAAGCACAATCCGATCAGCACGCCGGCCAGCGGCGCGCGCAGGCCGAACAGCAGGCCGGCCAGGACGAGCACGATGGCCTGGACGGTCAGCGTGAGCACGTCGCGCAGCACCCGGCCGGCCAGCAGGGCGGTCCGGCTGATCGGGGTGACCCTGAACCGCTCGATCACGCCGGCCCGCCAGTCCGCGATGATCGTGAAGCCCACGAACGCCGCGCCGAACAGGCCGAGCTGGATCAGCAGGCCGGGCACGAAGAACCGGTAGGGGTCGCTGCCCGGCACGCCGAGCGCGCCGCTCTTGGCGATGGTGGACAGCAGCGGTCCGAAGAAGGCCAGGTACAGGATCGGCTGGACCAAGCCGATGATGACCCAGGCCGGGTTGCGCAGCGACAGCCGCATCTGGCGGCCGAAGACCAGCATGGTGTCACCGAGGAAGGTCAGCGGGCCCGACCTGTCCCGTTCGGCGGCCGCGGCCGTCGCTGCCGGCGCGATGGTGGCGGTCACTTCTGCGCTCCCTTGCCCTCGGTGCCATCGTCGTCGTCCTTGCCCGTGCCGCCTGCCGGGGAGTCGTCACGCAGCGACCGCCCGGTCAGGGTCAGGAAGACGTCATCGAGCGTGGGCCTGGCCAGCTGGATCGACTCCATCGTGATGCCCTCGCCGTCCAGCGCGCGCAGCATCCCCGGCAGCGCCTCCTCGCCGTGCTCCACGGTCATCCTGATGGCCCGGCCCTCGACGGCGATCTCGCGTACGCCCGGACGGGCGGCAAGGACGGCCTGGGCAAGCGCCGGGTGGCCGCTCACGCTGAGCGTCACCACGTCGCCCGAGATCCGGCGCTTGAGCTCCTCCGGCACGCCCTCCGCGATGATCTTGCCATGGTCGATCACCAGCACCCGGTCGCACAGGGCGTCCGCCTCTTCCAGGTAGTGTGTGGTGAGGAAGACCGTACTGCCGAGCCGCTCCCGCAGCCCGCCGATGTGCTCCCACAGGTTGCTGCGGCTCTGCGGGTCAAGGCCGGTGGTCGGCTCGTCGAGGAAGACCACGCTCGGCGAGTGGATCAGGCCGAGGGCGATCTCCAGGCGGCGACGCTGCCCCCCGGAGAGCGTCTTACACAGCCGGGACTCGAGCCCGGTCAGCTCAAGCTGGTCGACAAGCAGCCTCGCCCGCTCGGCGGCCTGACCCGCCGTGAGCCGGTACGCCCGGCCCTGCATCGCGAGCTCCTCGCTGACCAGGCAGTTCGGGTCGGTGCCCCCCGCGGTCACGCCGATCGCCTGCGGCACGTAGCCGATCCGCCTGCGCACACCGACCGGATCGCGCAGCAGGTCGCGGCCCGCCACCGTGGCGGTACCCGCGGTGGGCCGCAGCAGCGTGGTCAGCATCCGCAGCGTCGTGGTCTTGCCCGCGCCGTTCGGGCCGAGGAAGCCGACGATCTCGCCCTCTTTCACGGTGAGGTCGACGCCGCGCACCGCTTCGACCGAGCGCCTGCGGCTCGTAAAGGTGCGCGCGAGGCCCTGAGCTTCGATGATCACTGCGTCCCCTCCGGCCAGACCGCGAGCGCCGCTCGGAACGGTACCGTCCGAGGCATGTTACGTACTATCGTCAGACGAATTCAAGTTATATCTCGTAGTCTCGCCCCTCGCCCACGGCGGCTGGCTCGCCCTGACCGGGCAGCGGGGGAGGCGTGCCGCCGAAGGACGGGCAGAGCGACTGGTGCGCGCACCAGTCGCAGAGCTTGCTCGGCCGCGGCCGCCAGTCACCCGACCGCATGGCCCGCTCGATAGCGCGCCACAGCGCCTCGATCTTGCGCTCGGTCGCCAGCAGGTCGGCCTCGTCGGGCGCGTACCGCACGATCTCGCCGTTGCCCAGGTAGATCAGCTGGAGCAGCCGCGGGACGGCGCCCATCGTGCGCCAGAGCACCAGGGCGTAGAACCGCATCTGGAACAGGGCCCTCGCCTCGAAGTCCTCGCGCGGCGCCGTGCCGGTCTTGTAGTCCACGATCCGCACGTCACCGCCGGCCGAGATGTCAAGCCGGTCGATGTAACCGCGCAGCCGGAGCCCGGAGGCGAGCTCGGACTCCACTTGCAGCTCCCGGTGGGCGGGCTCCAGCCTGGTCGGATCCTCCAGCGTGAAGTAGCGGTCGAGCATCGCGCGCACCTGCGCGTGCCAGCTTGCCCGGTCGCCGTCGTCGGCGAACAGGCCGGCCAGCTCGGGCTCGGACTCGACCAGCCGGTCCCACTCGGGCCCGATCAGCCCGGCCGCGGTCTGCGGGCTCCGGCTCGCCGCCGGCTCGTCGAAGAGCCGCTCGAGCACGGCGTGCACCAGGGTGCCGCGCACCATCGCCGGGCTCGGCGGCTCGGGCAGCCGGTCGATCACCCGGAACCGGTACAGCAGCGGACAGGTCATGAAGTCGGCTGCGCGCGACGGTGAGAGCGACCAACCCTTGAGCGCGACCCCATCCACACCAGGCAGCGTAGGCCAGGGCGCCGACAGTCCGCCCGCGATTGCGGAGCGAGCGGCGGTGTTTGCAGGCGAGCGATTGGGGCCGTGAGCACGTAGCATCGTGATGTGACAACTAGCACGCCCGATCGCGGCACGACCGACGCCGGGCGGTCGCCTGACCGGCCGCCGCGCCGCGACCCCAGGCTCGGCTTCGTCGTGGCCAGGCCGTTCGGGATCCCCGTCTACATCTCGCCCTACTGGCTGCTGATGGCCGTGCTACTGGTGGTGATGTACGCCAACAGCGCCGAGGCCAACCTGGCTAGTACGCAGGACAGGTACCTCGTCGCGGCCGGGTTCGTCGTGCTTCTCTACCTGTCGGTGCTTGTGCACGAGCTCGCGCACTGCGTGGTCGCGCGCGGCTTCGGCCTGTCGGTGCGCCGGGTGCTGCTCTACCCGCTCGGCGGATTCTCCGAGATCGAGAGCGAGCCTGCATCGCCGGGACGCGAGGCACTGATCTCCGGGGCCGGCCCGGCCGTCTCGCTCGCGCTCGCCGGGATCGGCTACGAGCTCGCCAAGATCGTCTCGCCCGGGCTCACCCACCAGCTGATCGAGCAGCTCTTCGTGGCCAACCTGGTGGTCGGGGTGTTCAACCTGCTGCCCGGCCTGCCACTTGACGGCGGCCGGATCTTCCGTGCCGGGGTCTGGAAGGTCACCGGACGGCCGGCGGCCGCCACCATGGCCGCGGCCTGGGCCGGGCGGGTGCTGGCCATCGCCCTTGTCGGGCTCGCCCTGTTCGGCGAGCGCGGCTCGGCGGGCTCGTTCCTCAGCCTGTACTGGCTGTGGCTGCTCCTGATCGCCGGGTTCATCTGGCTGCAGTCCACCCAGGCGATCAGGGCAGCCAAGATACGCGAGCGGCTGCCCATGGTCAGCGCCAGGAGCCTGGCCAGGCGCGCCATCCCGGTCCAGGCCAGCCTGCCGCTTGCCGAGGCGGTCAGGCGCGCTCAGGCGGCCGGGGCGCGGGCGCTGGTCATCGTGAACCACGAGGGCACGCCCACCGCGATCGTCAGCGAGTCGGCGGTGCAGGCCACCCCGGAGGAGCGCAGGCCGTGGATCGAGGTCAGCGCCCTGGCCAGGGCGCTGAGCGCCGGCATGGTGCTGTCCGCCAACCTGGGCGGGCTTGACCTGATCAAGGCCGTGCAGGAGGCGCCGGCGTCGGAGTACCTGCTGATCGAGCCGAGCGGTCAGGTGTTCGGCGTGCTCGCCTCCGCTGACCTGGACCGGGCATTCGCGAGGGTATGACCGGTCAGCGCCGGTGCGGCGCTAGCCTTGCGTGATGATCGACCGCCGCGGGCCTTTCCGCCCTGGGGACCAGGTGCAGCTGACGGACGAGAAGGGCCGCAGGCACCGCCTCGTGCTCGCCGAGGGCAGGTCCTTCCACACCCACCGAGGCTCGATCGCCCACGACGACCTGATCGGCCAGCAGGAGGGCAGCGTGGTCCGGGCGTCAGGCGGGACGTGGTACGTGGCGCTGCGGCCGCTGCTCGCCGACTACACCGTGTCGATGGCACGCGGCGCGACGGTCGTCTACCCCAAGGACGCGGCCCAGATCGTCGGGCTGGCTGACGTCTTTCCTGGCGCGCGGGTGGTCGAGGCCGGCGCGGGCTCCGGCGCGCTGTCCTGCTGGCTGCTGCGGGCCGTCGGCGAGGCCGGGCTGCTCTTGTCCTACGAGCGCAGGGCCGACTTCGCCGACGTGGCCAGGAGCAACGTCGAGGCCTACTTCGGCGGTCCGCACCCGGCCTGGCGGCTGGTGGTCGGCGACCTGCCGGGGAGCGACGGCGCCGGGGACGGTGACGGCGGTCCGGCGGCGCACGACTTCGACCGGGTGGTGCTTGACATGCTTGCCCCGTGGGAGCACGTGGCCGGCGCGGCGACCTGGCTCGCGCCGGGCGGCCTGATCTGCGGCTACGTGGCCACGACCACGCAGCTCTCCCGCCTGGTCGAGGCACTGCGCGGGCACGGCGGCTTCGACGAGCCAGCCGCCTGGGAGTCCATCCAACGCGGCTGGCACGTCGAGGGACTCGCCGTCCGGCCCGAGCACCGGATGGTCGGCCACACGGGCTTCCTGGTGACCGCCCGCAGGCTCGCCTGCGGGGTGACCGCGCCGCCCAGGCGGCGCCGGCCGGCCAAGGGCGCGCTGCACGGCACCGGCAGTGACAGCAGTGATGACAGTAAATGACATTTCACGCATAACGGAAAGCGAGCCCTTTGCCGCCCAGCAAGGCTGGACTAGCGAGCCGCCGATGAGTAACGATGCGAGCGCAAGACCGGATCGTATCGGCAGAAAAGACGGGACCGGAGGCCACCGCGAGGTTACGGAATGACCGCGCGTAGGTAGGGTCTAGGTAAGTCCGCTCGCAGGAGGGGGTGAGGGGCATGGCCTCTCGTGACGACAGCGCTCGCGCCGCGCGCCATGATGACGAGGTCAGAGTCAAGATGCTGACGGACCAGGTCTCCTTCCTTGAGGAGGAGGTCGCGGCGCTCCGCGGCAAGATTGCCGAATCACCCCGCACCGGGCGGCTGCTCGAGGAGCGGCTGAGTCAGACCGAGGCTGCGCTGGCCAGCATCACCGGGCAGAACGAGCGCCTCACCGCCACGTTGCGCGAGGCCAGGGACCAGATTGTCGCGCTGAAGGAGGAAGTGGACCGGCTGGCGCAGCCGCCGTCCGGATTCGGCGTCTTCCTCGCGGCGAACACGGACGGCACCGCCGACGTGTTCACCGGCGGCAGGAAGATGCGGGTCTCGGTCAGCCCGAGCATCGAGCTCGACGACCTGCGGCCCGGCCAGGAGCTTGTACTGAACGAGGCGCTGAACGTTGTCATTGCGCTCGGCTATGAGACCGTCGGCGAGGTCGTCATGCTCAAGGAGCTGCTCGAGGGCGGCGACCGGGCTCTGGTGATCTCCCGTGCCGACGAGGAGCGGATCGTGCGGCTCGCCGAGCCGCTGCTCGCCGGGACCCTGCGGGCCGGTGACTCACTGCTGCTCGAGCCGAGGTCTGGCTATGTGTACGAGCGGATTCCCAAGGCTGAGGTCGAGGAGCTGATCCTCGAGGAGGTCCCGGACATCACCTACGAGCTGATCGGCGGGCTCGGGCCGCAGATCGAGCAGATCAGGGACGCGATTGAGCTGCCCTACCTGCACGCTGACCTGTTCAAGGAGCACAAGCTGCGCCCGCCCAAGGGCGTCCTGCTCTACGGCCCGCCCGGCTGCGGCAAGACCCTGATCGCCAAGGCGGTCGCCAACTCGCTCGCCAAGCAGGTGGCCAGGCGGACCGCGCAGCTGGCGAGCCAGGCGGGGGCGGACGGCTCGCCAGGCCAGGTGGCCAAGGAAGGCAAGAGCTTCTTCCTCAACATCAAGGGCCCCGAGCTGCTGAACAAGTACGTCGGGGAGACCGAGCGGCACATCAGGCTGGTCTTCCAGCGGGCCAGGGAGAAGGCCAGCGAGGGCATGCCGGTGATCGTGTTCTTCGACGAGATGGACTCGATCTTCCGCACCAGGGGCTCTGGCGTGTCCAGCGACGTGGAGAACACCATCGTCCCGCAGCTGCTCAGCGAGATCGACGGGGTGGAAGGGCTCGAGAACGTCATCGTCATCGGCGCTTCAAACCGCGAGGACATGATCGACCCCGCCATCCTGCGGCCCGGCCGCCTGGACGTGAAGATCAAGATCGAGCGGCCCGACGCCGAGGCGGCCAGGGACATCTTCTCCAAGTACGTGGTGTCTGACCTGCCGCTGCACCCCGACGACGTCGCCGAGCACGGCGGGTCGGCCGAGGCGACGGTCGCCGAGATGATCCAGCGGGTCGTCGAGCGCATGTACAGCGAGACCCAGGAGAACAGGTTCCTTGAGGTCACCTACGCCAACGGCGACAAGGAAGTGCTGTACTTCAAGGACTTCAACTCCGGCGCGATGATCCAGAACATCGTCGACCGGGCGAAGAAGATGGCGATCAAGGAGTACCTGGAGACCGGCAGGAAGGGCCTGCGGGTGGCGCACCTGCTGTCCGCCTGCGTGGATGAGTTCAGCGAGAACGAAGACCTGCCGAACACCACGAACCCGGACGACTGGGCACGAATCTCCGGCAAGAAGGGCGAGCGGATCGTCTACATCAGGACCCTGGTGTCGGGCAAGAGCGGCAACGAGGCCGGCCGCTCGATCGACACGGTCGCCAACACCGGCCAGTACCTGTGACCTGGGCCCGGACGGGCGACATCGCACCGGCCCGGCCCGTGACGCATAGGTTCGCTTGCTGGCGGGCACTAGTCTTGGCGCTATGAGCGTTCGCCGCGTGATGGGCATCGAGACCGAGTACGGCATCTCCGTACCCGGGCAGCCCGGCGCGAACGCCATGGTGACCTCCTCGCAGGTGGTCAACGCCTATTACTCGGCCACCGCCGCCCGCGCGCGGCGCACCAGATGGGATTTCGAGGAGGAGAACCCGCTGCGCGACGCGCGCGGCTTCGACCTGTCCAGGGACACCGCAGACGCCAGCCAGCTCACCGACGAGGACCTCGGGCTCGCCAACGTCATCCTGACCAACGGCGCGCGGCTCTACGTCGACCATGCCCACCCGGAGTACTCAGGGCCCGAGTGCACCGATCCGCTGTCAGCCACGCTGTGGGACAAGGCGGGGGAGCGGGTGATGGAGGAGGCGGCCACCCAGGCGAGCATGCTGCCCGGCTCGCCGCCCATCCAGCTGTACAAGAACAACACCGACAACAAGGGTGCCTCTTACGGCTGTCACGAGAACTACCTGATGAGCCGGGCTACCCCGTTCGCCGAGATCGTGAGGTACCTCACGCCGTTCTTCGTCACCCGGCAGGTGGTGTGCGGCGCGGGCCGGGTCGGTCGCGGTGCCGACGGCAGGGACGACGGATTCCAGATCAGCCAGCGCGCCGACTTCTTCGAGGTCGAGGTCGGCCTGGAGACCACGCTGAAGCGCCCGATCATCAACACCAGGGACGAGCCGCACGCGGACCCCGAGAAGTACCGCAGGCTGCACGTCATCCTCGGCGACGCCAACATGAGCGAGCTGTCCACCTACCTCAAGCTCGGCACCACGGCCCTGGTGCTCGCGATGATCGAGGACAAATTCCTGGCCACCGACCTGAGCATCGACGGCGCCGTCGCCGAGTTGCGGGCCGTCTCGCATGACCCGTCCTGCCGCCACCTGATCACGCTGCGCGACGGGCGCAAGCTGAGCGCCATCCAGATCCAGCTCGAGTACCTTGAGCTGGCACGCAAGTATACCCAGGACAGGTACGGCACCGACGTTGACGAGCTCACTGCCGACGTGCTCGACCGCTGGGAGGCCGTGCTCGCCACCCTGTCCGAGCAGCCAATGGACCTGGCCGGCCAGCTTGACTGGGTCACCAAACTCCAGCTGGTCGAGGGCTACCGCACCAGGGACGGCATTGGCTGGAACCACCCGCGGCTCCAGCTGGTCGACCTGCAGTACTCCGACGTCAGGTCGGGCCGCGGCCTGTACAACAGGCTGGTCGGCGCCGGCCGGATGGAGCGCCTGCTCGACGAGCGCGACATCGCCATGGCTGTCACCGAGCCGCCCGAGGACACCAGGGCCTACTTCCGCGGCCGCTGCCTGCAGCAGTACCCGGAGGCGGTGGCCGCCGCCTCCTGGGACTCGGTGATCTTCGACATCCCCGGCCGCGAGTCCCTGCAGCGCGTGCCCACGCTCGAGCCGCTGCGCGGCACGAAGGCGCACGTGGGCGCGCTGCTTGACCGCTGCCAGACCGCCGCTGAGCTCGTCACCGCCCTGACCGGAAAGTGACTCCGCGCCGGCGTGGCGGGAATGCCGCCCGCGCGGGGTGGGGTTTGCGCGAGTGCGGGGCGGCGAGGATAGCTTTAGGCTTCGGCACAGGACGCGAAGACACGGAGGGTGCACCGATGGCGACGAAGGACACCGGCGGCCAGCGGCATACCACGCGGCGCACGCAGGACGAGGAGGATGCCCAGGAGCAGGGCACCGAGGAGGCCAGGGAGCGCCGGGAGAAGCTGACCGACGACGTCGACGCCATACTCGACGAGATCGACGAGGTGCTCGAGGAGAACGCCGAGGAGTTCGTCAGGTCCTACGTCCAGAAGGGCGGCCAGTAACCGGACAGCCGGATCTGCCGCCGGCGGCCGCGTGGCAGTAGGGTCAGTGCCATGTGGGTTCCAGTGCGCACAAGGAAAGGATTGCGTTGCGTTCTGACTCTGACGCCAGGCTGACGGCCACGGCCTACCTGAACGCGAGAACCTCGTCGTTCGCCGAATTCGTGTCCGGGTTCGCCCCCGACCTGCTGCCGGGGTCCGGCGGCCTGAACGTGCCAGACGGCTTCGGCAGCAGCCTGCCGCACGGCACGACGATCGTGGCCGCGGCTTTCGGCGGCGGCGTGGTGATGGCCGGTGACCGCAGGGCGACGACAGGGAACATGATCGCCCAGCGCGACATCGAGAAGGTGTTCCGCAGCGACGAGTACTCCTGCGTCGGCATCTCCGGAGCCGCCGGAATCGGCATCGAGCTGGCCAGGCTGTTCCAGCTTGAGCTCGAGCACTACGAGAAGCTCGAGGGCCGCACGCTTTCTCTCGAGGGCAAGGCCAACAGGCTGGCCGGCATCGTCAGGGCGAACCTGAGCCTCGCGATGCAGGGCCTGGTCGTGGTGCCGCTGTTCGCCGGCTACGACACCGACGAGGGCATCGGCCGGATCTTCAGCTACGACCCAACGGGCGGCCGTTACGAGGAGCAGCGGTTCTTCGCGATCGGCTCGGGCTCGGTGTTCGCACGCGGTGCCCTGAAGAAGCTCTACCACGACGGCATGGCCGCGTCCGAAGCCGTCCTCGCCTGCATGCAGGCGCTCTACGACGCCGCCGACGACGACTCCGCGACCGGCGGGCCCGACATGACCAGACGGATCTATCCCATTGTGGTGACCGTCACGGCCGACGGTTACGAGCGGCTGACCGAGGAGCAGACCGGCTCGTACGCGCGGACGGTGGTCGCCGAGCGGATGAGCGACCCAGACGGCCCGCCTTCGGTTTTGCGCGGGCCGCAGGCAATCGAGTGATGCCATCGCTCCGCGGCCCTTGCGCCAGCCCCCCAAGCACGCGTCAAGCCGACTACTCGAGTAAGGGATAGACCAACGGTGTCGATGCCGTTCTACGTGTCGCCCGAGCAGGCGATGAAGGACAAGGCGGACTACGCGCGCAAGGGCATCGCGCGCGGCCGCAGCGGAGTCGTGATCCAGTACGACGCCGGCATCCTGTTCGTCGCCCCGAACCCGTCGAGGGCGCTGCACAAGATCAGCGAGATCTACGACCGGATCGCCTTCGCGGCCGTCGGCCGGTACAACGAGTACGAGATCCTGCGCAAGGCGGGCGTGCGCTATGCGGACATCACCGGGTATCAGTACGACCGCCAGGACGTGACCGCGCGGGGGCTGGCCAACTGGTACGCGCAGACGCTCGGCACGATCTTCACCGACAGCCCCAAGCCGTTCGAGGTCGAGATCGTCGTCGCCGAGGTCGCCGAGGTCCCGGCCGAGGACCAGATCTACCGGATCACCTTCGACGGCTCGGTCAACGACGAGCATGGCTTCGTTGCCATGGGCGGCCAGGCCGAGGCGATCACGACGACGCTGAAGGAGCGCTACCGGGACGGGTCGACGCTGTCGGACGCGCTCGCGACCGCGATCGCCGGGCTGGCCGCTCAGGCCAACGGCGACCGGGTCGAAATCAACGCGGGCCAGCTTGAGGTCGCCGTGCTCGACCGAACCAGGGACCACCGCACGTTCCGTCGGGTCACCGGCGCCAGGCTCGAGGCTCTGCTCGCCGAGGCCGCACCGCCGGCGACCAGGGCCGAGCCTGCCGCGGTCACCGACGGCGAGGACGCGGCAACCGACGCCGGAGCAGGAGCGCCGCAGCCAGAGGCCGGCCAGGCGGACGCGGCGGCTCCTGGTGACGACCAGGACGGGTAGGCCCCACCGGCCAGGCGGCCCGGCTCATCGGGCAGATCTGAGCGACGTGACATCACCGTCGCGGCACGGCAGGAAGCGCGCCGCGCGGGCGGAGACATTCACATGAGTGCCGTGTCATACTCTGACCACCAATAGTGACGTGGCTGGCACCGGGCTCGCGCCCTGGCAGGCTTGGCCTGCGGGGATCGGCTGCTTGGGAAGGGGTGAGCAGCGTGAGCGACGGCATCCACTCCATGCCGACCAGGTCGATCATGCCGGGCGGAGGCGTGGCGAAACGCCCGCTGCATGTGATCCTGCTCGCTGACTGCTCGGGATCCATGACCGGCGCGCCAATCCACGCGCTGAACTTCGCGATTGGCGGCATGCTCCAGCATTTCGCCGAGTGGGAGCAGGAACAAGACAAGAAGATCATGGTGCGGGAACTGCTCGCGGTGCCCGCGGCCAGGGACGCGCTGCGGATCGCGATCGCGATCGGCGACCACGCCAAGTCCGACGCCCTGACCAAGTTCATCGGCAACTCCAACCTCCCCGTCCTGGTCGCCGGGGACGTGCACCAGATCGCTGACCAGCTGTACCGGGCGTCGCTGTGGGTGACCAACCCGAACCTTCGGTCTGCGGACTTCGGGCGCGACGCCAGGTCCGCACCCATCATCGACGACGTCGTGGTGTGACAGGTGTCCACGAACGGCCATGAGGGGCCTACCAAGCCCGCCGCAGGTCCGCCCGGCCCCGCCTGGATCGCGCATACCGCGAGCGCCATGGGCGCCGACCACGTGCGCACCGGGATCCCGAACCAGGACTCGGTCGCGACCGAGCGGTTCGACGTTCCTGGCGCTGGCCGGGTCCTGGTGCTCGCGGTCGCTGACGGCCACGGCCACTCTCGTCACTTCCGCAGCGACCGCGGCTCGTGGATGGCCGTCGCCGCGGCCGTCGCCTCGGCCAGGCAGTTCGCACCTGGCTTCGCGGTCACGCCGAGACCGGGCCATGAGGCGGCCACCGGCCTGGTCTCCGACGTCGTGGCACGGTGGCGTGGGCTGGTCACGGCCGACCTGGCCGCCGATCCGATCACCCCGGCCCAGGCAGAGACCCTGCAACCGGACGACCCGCCCGAGATCCCCTATGGGTCGACCCTGCTGCTCGCCGTGGTCGGGCAGCACGCCGCCGTGCTCGCCCAGATCGGCGACGGCGACATGTTCCTCGTGCTGCAGGACGGCAGGCTGGAGACGCCGGTGCCCGCCGACACGAGCCTGGACGGGACGCAGACGACCAGCATGTGCCAGCCCAATGCCGTCTCCGCATTCCGTGTCGCCCTGGTCAGCCTGGCGATCACGCCCGTGTTCGCCGTCTTCGCCGCCACCGACGGGTACGGGAACGCGCAAGCGCACGAGAACTGGCGGCTGCGCTGGGCCAGGGACCTGGTGTCACTCGGCGTCGAGCACGGCATGGACTGGATCGGCACGCAGCTGCCTGGCTGGGCCGCCGTGTGCGCCTCATCCGACGGTAGCGGCGACGACACCACGGTGGCGCTCGCGCTGAACACCGCGGCCGCGCTGACCGCGCCGCCGCGGCGGGAGCCGCGCCTGCCGTCTCCCGCCGAGCAGCGCACGCTCAGGCTGCCCACGCCGCCTGGCGGCGATCTCCTGCCTGACCCTGACCGGCCGCTCGCGTCAGGGCCGCCGCCGGGAGTGGCCCGGTCGGCGGGCGTGGGGGCGGCGGGCGTCGGGCGGGCGCCCGAGGACAGGACGCTGCTGGCAGGCTTCGGCCAGCCCGGGTCCGGCCCGCCGCCGCCAGGCTCCGGCCTGCCGCCTGGCAGTCCAGGCGGCAGCGGCCATGCCGACGGGCACGCCCGCGGGCCGGCGCTGCTGTCCGGGGCCAGGGCCTGGCTGCTGGCCGGAGCGGCCGTCGTGGTCGTCGCCGTGATCGTGTACCTGCTGGTCAGCTCGTCGGGGCCGTCCCCGTCGCTGCCCAAGGTCACCCCGTCCGCGACTCAGTCAGGGCATCCGTCGCCGAGCCCCACTCCGAGCGGAAGCGGCCATCCGTCGCCAAGCCCTCGGCACAGCAGCACCGGGCACAGCAGGACAGGGACCGGGTCGCCGAGAGGCAAGCACCACAAGAGGCATCGGTCGCCGACCTCGAGCGGCCAGCTGACCACTCCGGGCCCGTCGCCGACCGCCACGACGACGGGCAGCCCGGGGAAGCAGCAGCGGTGACCGATCTCGGCAAGGGCGACTCGGTCTACATGCGCTCGTCGAGCAGGCCGCTGCTGGTCGGCGAGCGACTCGGCCGGGGCGGGCAGGGAGTGGTCTTCGGCACCGAGATGAACGGCCGGCAGCTCGCGATCAAGTGGTACCCGCCGTCCCCGAGCCCGTCTTTCGACACCGTGATGCGCGCGAGCATCACCAGGCTGGTCGAGATCGGCCGGCCGAGGAGTCCCGCGTTCATCTGGCCGATCGAGATGGTGTCAAGCCCGGGACGCAGCGGCTTCGGATACGTCATGCCCAGGCTGGAGCAGCGGTTCATCACCTGCATGCAGATGATCTCCCGGTCGGAGTCACCGAGCTTTGACATCAAGATCAGGATCGGCCTGAACCTGGTCGACGCGTTCGCGTCGTGCCGGCGGATCAGGCCGTCGCGATGGTGTCAGCCGACCTCACCGCCCGCACCGTGATCGACCCGTCGGGCTCGCTGTGGGCGACGACGCAGTTCGCCACGGTGCTCGGGCTCACCTCTGAGGTCACCAGGCCACGCCCGCAGCCCCAGCCGAGCCCGCAGCCCCAGCCGAGCCCGCAGCCCCAGCCGCTCCCGCAACCCCAGCCGCTCCCGCAGCCGCAGCCGCAGCCGTTCCCGCAACCGCAGCCATTCCCGCAGCCGTTTCCACAGCCACAGCCGTTCCCGCAGCCACAGCCGTCTCCGCAGCCACAGCCTGAACCCTTCCCCCAGCCGCAGCCAGCCCCTGACCCGTCCGCGCGGCTGCGCAGGCTCGCGATCGGCGGAGCCGTGCTTGCCGTCGTCGCGGCGGCGACGGGATGGTTGATCCTTGCCATGGCGAACCAGCTGTCCGACTCGCCGCCGAACTCATCGACCCCGGCCGACGGCCTGTACCTCACGTGGACCTTCCTGGTCATTGCCCTGTTCGGCACCGTGGCGATGGCGCTGCAGCGCAGGGCCGTGCCGCAGGCTGGCCCGCCGGACGCGCTCGCCCAGACCAGGACCGCGTGCTTCCCACCCGGCCAGCTTCCGCCCGCCGGGATCCCGCCCTCGGGCGGCATGGCGCGGAACGCCGAGGAGACCGTTATCTGAGCGCGTCCTGCCATCGCGTTGGCGTCGGCCAGCAAGGGGTATGACACCTGCCGTTGGTAATCTCGGGCATGCGCGGCGTCGCGCGCCTGCTCGCGATCTTGGAGGGACTGTGGCGGCGGACCTGGCCAGCATCACCGGAATGAACGCACCGACGGGGCTGCTGATCGGCGGCCAGTGGTCGCCGGGGCGGGCGGGCGTGCTGCCCGTCATCGACCCTGCGACCGAGGACCCGATCGCCGAGGTCGCCAGCGCCACCATGGATGACGCGCTGGACGCTGTCGGTGCCGCGCACGACGCGCTGCCTGGCTGGGCGGCCACCCCGCCGCGGGTGCGCGGTGAGTGCCTGCGGCGCGCCTACGAGCTGATGATCGCCGACACCGAGGCGCTGTCCCGGCTGATGGTGCTCGAGAACGGCAAGGCGCTCCGCGACGCGAGGGCCGAGATCAGCTATGCCGCCGAGTTCTTCCGCTGGTTCGCCGAGGAGGCCGTGCGGATCGACGGCTCGCTGGCCAGGGCCCCGTCCGGTGCGAACCGGATCCTGGTGCAGCGCCAGCCGGTCGGCGTCGCCGTCCTGGTCACGCCGTGGAACTTCCCGGCGGCGATGGCCACACGCAAGATCGGCCCGGCGCTGGCGGCCGGCTGCACGGTGGTGCTCAAGCCGGCCAAGGAGACGCCTCTGTCGGCGCTTGCCGTCGCCGCGATCCTGACCGAGGCCGGGGTGCCCGACGGTGTGGTGAACGTGCTGCCGACCACCTCGCCAGGCCCGGTGGTGTCGGCCATGCTGGCGGACCCGCGGGTGCGCAAGCTCTCCTTCACCGGGTCCACCGAGGTGGGCAGGACCCTGCTGCACACCGCGGCCGACACCGTGACCAACTGCTCGATGGAGCTTGGCGGCAACGCGCCGTTCCTGGTCTTCGGCGATGCCGACGTGGACGCCGCCGTGGACGGCGCGATGATCGCCAAGATGCGCAATGGCGGCGAGGCGTGCACCGCGGCCAACAGGTTCTACGTCCACGAGTCGGTGGCGCGGGAGTTCACCGCCAAGTTCGCCGCCCGGCTGAGCGCGCTGCGGGTAGGGCCCGGCCTTGACGAGGGCATCGAGCTCGGCCCGCTGGTCAATGCCGACACCAGGTCCAAGGTCGCCACCTTGGTGAATGAGGCCGCGCGGTCAGGCGGCCGGGTGGTGACCGGCGGCGAGGCACCCGACCGCAAGGGCTATTTCTACTCACCGACGGTGCTCGACGAGGTGCCGCCGACCGCCGGGATACTCGGCGAGGAGATCTTCGGCCCGGTGGCACCCATCGTCAGGTTCACCGACACCGACCAGGCCATCGCGATGGCCAACCACACCGAGTACGGGCTGGTGTCCTACCTGTACACCACCGACCTGCGGCGGGCACTGCAGGTCGCCGAGGCGCTCGAGACTGGGATGGTCGGCATCAACCGCGGCGTGGTGAGCGACCCCGCGGCGCCGTTCGGCGGGGTCAAGCAGTCGGGCCTTGGCCGTGAGGGCGGCCACGACGGGCTGCTCGAGTTCACCGAGACCAAGTACATCGCCGTGGACTGGTGAGCTGAGCAGACGGTGGACAGGCGCATCTTCGGGCTGGAGAACGAGTACGGCGTTACCTGCACGTTCCGCGGACAGCGCAGACTCTCGCCTGACGAGGTCGCCAGGTACCTGTTCCGCCGGGTCGTTTCCTGGGGCCGCAGCAGCAACGTGTTCCTGCGCAACGGCGCCCGGCTGTACCTCGATGTCGGCAGCCATCCCGAGTACGCCACCCCCGAGTGCGACAGCCTCGTCGACCTGGTCACCCATGACAAGGCGGGGGAGCGGATACTCGAGGGCCTGCTTGTCGATGCCGACCGGCGGCTGCGCGAGGAAGGCATCGCCGGGGACATCTACCTGTTCAAGAACAACACGGACTCGGCGGGCAACTCCTACGGCTGCCACGAGAACTACCTCGTGGCCAGGCATGGCGAGTTCGGCAGGCTGGCCGACATCCTGATCCCGTTCCTCGTCACCAGGCAGATCATCTGCGGAGCCGGCAAGGTGCTGCAGACCCCGCGCGGCGCGGTGTACTGCGTCAGCCAGCGGGCCGAGCACATCTGGGAGGGCGTGTCGTCGGCCACCACGAGGTCACGGCCGATCATCAACACCAGGGACGAGCCGCACTCCGACGCCGAGCGGTTCAGGCGGCTGCACGTCATCGTCGGCGACTCGAACATGAGCGAGACGACCATGCTGCTCAAGGTCGGCGCCACCGACCTGGTGCTGCGGATGGTCGAGGCGGGCACGGTGATGCGGGACCTGACCCTGGAGAACCCGATCAGGGCGATCAGGGATGTCAGCCATGACATGACCGGGCGGCGCAAGATCAGGCTGGCCAGCGGCCGCGAGATGAGCGCGCTCGAGATCCAGCACGAGTACCTGTCCAAGGCGCGGTCCTTCATCGACAGCCGCGGCGGCGACAAGGTCACCGAACGAGTGCTCGAGCTCTGGGAGCGCGCGGTGCGGGCCGTGGAGACCGGCGACCTCGACCTGATCGCACGCGAGATCGACTGGGTCACCAAGTTCCAGCTGATCGAGCGCTACCGTGCCAAGCACGACCTGCCGCTCGCCTCGCCCAGGGTGGCGCAGCTGGACCTGGCCTACCACGACGTGCATCGCGGCCGCGGCCTGTACTACCTGCTACAGCGCAAGGGCGCGGTCGAGCGGGTCTGCCGCGACCTGGCCATCTTCGAGGCCAAGTCGGTACCGCCGCAGACGACGCGGGCCAAGCTGCGCGGCGACTTCATCAGGCGCGCGCAGGAACGGCGGCGCGACTACACCGTCGACTGGGTGCACCTGAAGCTGAACGACCAGGCGCAGCGGACCGTGCTGTGCAAGGACCCGTTCCGGTCCGTCGATGATCGGGTGGAGCGGCTGATCGCCGGCATGTAGCAGGCCGGCCACTGCATCGTCCTTACTGAACGTCATTCCTTCGGCACGTACTGTCGCTAAAGTCTGAGGGTCCGCCGCGGCCTGGCGCAGCGACAGCCTCGGCCGGACGGGCGGATCATCGCCATCGCGGGGTCGGGGGGAGCCTTCGTGACGGGTCGTGGCCGGAGCGGCCGTTTCGCGAGCGACGTCGCCGTGGCCGCCGGACCGGCCGTCTCGGTCGTGCTGCCAGCCCGGGACGAGGCCGGGCAGATCGGCGCCGTGCTCGGCCGCATCTTCGCCACGGTGCGAACACCATGCGAGGTCATCGTGGTCGTGGACACCGACAGCGATCCGACCCACGCCGTGGTACAGCGGATCGCGGCCAGCGAGCCGCGGCTGCACTGCCTCGTCGGCCAGTACGGTCCGGGCCCGGCCAGCGCAATCAGGTACGGCATCGACCGCGCGCACGGCCCTGTGGTGGTCGTGACGATGGCCGACGACAGCGACGACGTGCGCCAGGTCGACCGGCTCGTCGCGCTGGTCCGGGCGGGGGCCGTGGTTGCGGCCGCGTCGAGGTACAGCCGCGGCGGGCGCCAGGTCGGCGGGCCGGTGGTCAAAGGCCTCATGTCGCGCGCCGCCGGGCTGTCCCTGCGGCTGTTCGCCGGAGCGGGCACGGCCGACGCTACCAACTCGTTCAAGGCCTACTCGGCCGCCTTCGTCCGCGAGGTGGGCATCGACTCGCGCCAGGGCTTCGCGATCGGCATCGAGCTCACCGCCAAGGCGCGCAGGCTGCGCAGGCCGGTCGCCGAGATCCCGACCACCTGGCGGGCCAGGGCCGACGGCCAGTCTGGGTTCCGCCTGGTGGCCTGGCTGCCGTGCTACCTGCGCTGGTACCTGCTGTGCTTCGGGCGCCCGCTGACCGTCGCCGAGCTCAAGGCAGCCTGCGCGGGCAGGGTAGTGACCGCCAGCCGCCAGGCCGCACCGGGAGCGCTCCCGTGACCACGCACCGCGGCCAGGCGCGCGGCCGGCTGATCAGGCGCCGGCGCGCCTTCGGGGGGACCGCTGAGGTCACCGGGACCGCCGAGCTCGCCGAGACCGCCGAGGTCGCAGAAGCAGATGTCGCCGCACCGGAGGACCTCGGCGACACCGCGGACATCGGCGAGATCACCGAGGTCATCGGCGCGGTACCGGCCGAAGGCGCGTCGGCGCCTGATCTGGTGACCAGGCCGCCTCGGCCGCCGACGATGCCGATCCCGCTCGGCGTGCTGGCCGCCGCGCTGTTCGTCCTGTCAGCCCCGCGGCTGCTGACTCGCTGGATCGGCAGGCGGCGACCCGCGCTCCGGCTGGCTGGGCTCCGGCTGGCTGAGCTCCGGCTGGCTGGGCTCCGGCTGGCTGGGCTCCGACCCGGTGCCCGGGCACGGGCCAAGGCCCGGGCCGTAGCCGCCGTCATCGGCGCCGCGCTGACCTGGTCGGCCGCGGCGGTGACCCTGTTCGCTGTGTACCTGCACGTGGCGTGGACCTCGCCGATCACCTCGGACGGGGCGTCGAACGCCCTGCAGGCGTGGGACATGCTGCACCACAACCTGCTGCTGCGCGGCTGGCAGCTGTCTGACGTGTCGTTCTTCACCACCGAGCTGCCGCAGTACATGCTGATCGAGCACCTGCGCGGGCTGGGACCCGACGTGATCCACATCGCCAGCGCGATGACCTACACCTTGCTCGCGCTGCTCGCCGCGCTGCTTGCCAAGGGTCACGCCCGCGGGCGCGAGGCGATCGTCCGCTGCCTGCTCGCCGTCGGCATCATGCTCGCGCCGCAAGCCGGGGACGGCGTCTACGTCCTGCTCGGCTCACCCGACCATGCCGGAAGCACGGTGCCCGTCCTGTTCGCCTTCCTGATACTCGACAGGGCGCCACGGCGGTGGTGGCGCTGGTGCGCCCCGCTGGCCGCGGGCGCGGTGCTCGGCTGGGCGCTGCTGGCCGATCAGATCGTCATGTTCACCGCGATCTGCCCGGTGATCGCTGTGTGCCTGGCACGGGCCTACCGGACCTGGTTCCGCCCCGGCCAGCTCAGGTCCAGCGAGGACCAGCACCGCCGCGGCTGCTGGTTCGAGCTCGAGCTGGCCTGCGCCTCGCTGGCGGCGATCTGGACAGCGCGGGCGGCGCAGGCGGCGATCACCGCACGCGGCGGGTTCACCGTCTGGCCCATCTCCACCGCGCTTGTCTCGGCCGGTGACCTGCCGCATTCGCTGTCGATGACCTGGCAGGGGCTGCTGCTGATCTTCGGTGCCGACTTCCTCGGCTCGGCCGTAAGCACCGGGGCGGCGCTCGCCGTGGCGCACCTGGCCGGGCTCGGCCTGGTCGGCTGGGCCACCTGCGCGGCCGTCAGGCGGTTCGGTCGCGCCGACCTCATCGTCCAGTTGCTCGCCGCGTCCATCGCGGTCACGCTCGCGGCGTACCTGCTCAGCACCCGGGCCGCCGACCTGCTCTCGGCCAGGGACATCACCGCGGCGCTGCCGCTGGGCGCCGCGCTGGCCGGACGCATGCTGGCCGGCCGGCTGGCCAGGGCCCGGCTGCTCCCTGCCATGGCCGTGCTGCTGGCCGGCTACCTGGTCAGCCTTGGCCAGGTCGCCGAGCAGCCGGCCGCGTCGCAGCCGGACGCCGGGCTCGCTGACTGGCTCATCGGGCACCACCTGGACGACGGTCTGTCCGACTACTGGAACGCCAACGTGATGACGGTGCAGAGCGGCGGGCGGGTGAGGCTGCGCGCGGTCGCCGGCGCCGGGCCGCGGGTGGCCAGCGGATTCTGGGAGGCGAAGGCGGCCTGGTACGACCCGAGGGTCGCCGCCGCGAACTTCGTGGTCATCGCTCCCGGCGCGGCGGCGCAATCGGCCTATCCGACCATCGCATCGGTGCGGCAGGCATTTGGCCAGCCGGTGCGCATCTATGACCTGGATGACTACACGATCCTTGTCTGGAACAAGAACCTGCTCGCTGATCTGGTACGTGGCACCTGGGCGCCGCCGCCGGCGCCGATCGTCACGCCGCCCGGCGCCGAACCAACCAGCACCGAGCCGATTAGCGCCTGTCCCGTAGATCGCGGGACCGGGTCGCGGAGCCAGATCCTGACGGCTCGGCTTGCGGTCCGGCGCGGGCCGTCCCCGAGGCCGCCGTCGGCCGCCGCGCCCTGTACCGCCCGGAGATGATCTTGATGGATGTGGCGGATGTCCCAGAATACGCAGTGGATGTGGCATCCATTCCAGCGACACCCAGGTGATCATGTGCGGTTTCGGCTGGTATGAGGGGATCCGGGCCGGGCGTGCTCGGCCGGGGGGCCGCGACCGCGCGGCGCGAAGGCCGGCCGCGCCGCTCCGGGTTGTTCATGGCCGGTGATGCCGCGTGGTAGAGCCGTCGGTGCCCGCGGAGATCTAGGAGGCAGGCGCTAGCGGCGGCCGCCGGGCCCGCCATAGGGACGGCGCGGCTCCTTCCGGCCGGTAGGCTTGCGGGACCGCGAACTCTTCCCTAAGGACTCATATGCGACGCCTAATCGCCGCGATCCTGGCCCCGCTCGCCGTCACCGCGGCGCTGGCCGGATGCGGATCGTCTCCGTCAAGCTCGGCTAGTGCCGACAACTCGGTCAAGGTCACCGGTTCGGTCGGCAAGGAGCCGACCGTCAAGATCCCTGCCAAGACGGCGAGCGGTGACCTGGTGACCAAGACCCTCGTGCACGGAAGCGGGCCGGTGCTGACCGCTGAGGACTCCTACCTCGCGAACTTCACCGTGTACGTCTGGCACGGCACCACGAGCAGGCTGCTGACCTCAAGCTACGGGTCCAACCCGCAGGTGCTGCCGGTCACCATGGGCCTGTCCGGCCTGCAGAAGGCCCTGGTCGGCCAGCACGTCGGCAGCCGGGTGCTGGCCGTCCTGCCGCCCAAGTATGCCTACGGGTCCGCCGGCAACTCCCAGATCGGCATCACGGCAAGCGACACCATGGTGTGGGTGGTGGACCTGATCAGGGCGTTCCCGCCGAATGCCAGCGCCACGGGCAAGCAGCTCAGCAACGGCGGCGGCCCGCTGCCGCTGGTGTCGGCGACGCCGGGCACCGCGCCCGAGATCAAGATCCCCAAGTCGGCGCCCCCGACCAAGCTGGTTGTCAAGACGCTGATCAAGGGCACCGGGGCGCCGGTGAAGGCGGACCAGTCGATCGTGGTCAGATACGTCGGCTCGATCTGGCGTACCGGCAAGGTGTTCAACAACAACTGGCCGACGCCGACCCAGCCGACCACGCCGCCGAACGTGTTCACGCTCGGCCAGCTGATCCCGGCCTGGAACACCGGCCTGGTGGGCATCCCGGTCGGCAGCCGGGTGCTGATGGTGGTGCCGCCCGCCGAGGGCTATGGCAGCAAGGGCAGCTCGGGCGCCGGCATCAAGGGCACCGACACGCTGGTTTTCGTGGTGGACATCCTGGCCACCGTCTGACCCGACCCAGCTGACGACACCGGGCGTCACGCCGCCGCGAGCGCGGCGGCGTGTCGCCCGGCCGCGGCGGCTGACAGGAAGTAGGCCAGGTCGGCGTCGAGCCCGCGGCCCATCGTGGACAGCGGGACCGGGCAGGCGGCGAGCACCTCGTGCAGCCCGGCCACGCTGACCCGCACCAGGTCGTGCCGCAGGCCGAGCGGCTCGGCCTGCGCGGTGACCTTCGCGCCGAACTCGCCAGGCAGGTCGGGCACGATCACCTCCGCCCTTGCCAGGGCCACCCGGCCGTAGGCAGTCAGGCTGTGGTGCGAGATGCCCTGGTGCCGCTCGCGCGGATCGGCTTCGCTGACCCGCAGCGAGGCGACCGGCCTGCCGCGCAGGATGGCGGCCGCGTTGATTGCCTCGCCGGCGGCCACGCCGGAGAACCCCCATCGGGTCCCGGTGCCGAGGTTGCCCGGCCCCTGCGCGACGACCACGAGCTCGGCCCCGAGCACGTGCCGGGCGGCGAGCAGCCCGCTGTGCAGCGTGACCGCCTCGAGGTCACCGCCGAAGGCCTGCCCGACCGTGACCGTCGCGGCCAGCCAGCCGATCTCGCGCAGCGCAGCCGCGGTGCGGGAGAACCAGACGGGCAGCGCACCACCGTCCGGCATCACGTAGACAACCCGGCCGTTCCCGCCGTCGCCGTGAGCCGCCGTCCCGCCGGGACCCGCGAGCGCGAGCCGTTGCGAATAATAGGCGGCAAGCACGGCGGGCAGGGCGGAGTGCAGGTCGGCGACGACCACGGGCATGCCGCCGAGGTCGTCGGCGTCGCTGAGCCTGTCGTGGTAGGGCGAGCCCTGCTCGTCGGCCCCGAGCACCATGGCCTGCAGCGGGGTGTACCTGGCCTTCACCAGGTGGCCGGGCCCGGCGGCGTCGGCGGGCAGGCGGCCGGGGACGGCGACCACGAGCGCGTAGCCGCCGGTCCCCAGGCCTAGGTCGAGCGCGCCGGTGTTGAGCAGCACCTCGTCGCCGGGCTCCGGACGCCCGGTCAGCCGCGGATAGGCCAGCGCCCGCACGCTGGTCTCGCCCACGGTCACGTCGAGCTCGACGGCGCCTGACCATTCCCTTCGGACCGCGGATACCTCGCCGCGACGCCACGTGATCACTGTCGCAGGCTAGCGGCCAGCGAATGCCCGCGGCGGACTTGCGCCCGAAGGCGTGACAATCCGCCGCGAGGCCGCCCGCACGGGTTATCGTCAGTCGGAGACGGCCGCCGCGTCGCGGCCGTGGCGGCTAGGGGATTGGCGATGTCGAAGCAGAAGACCGAGCGCCTGCTCAGCCTTGTCGTCTGCCTGCTGTCCTCCCGCCGCTACCTCACGGCCAGCCAGATCAGGGATGCCGTTCCCGGCTACCCGGCTGCGTTCGACGCGTTCAAGCGGATGTTCGAGCGGGACAAGGACGAGCTGCGCGAGCTCGGCATCCCGCTGGAGACCGGAATGAACAACCCCGACGAGGAGATCGGCTACCGGATCAGCAGGCAGGCCTACGAGCTGCCAGAGATCGTGCTCGAGCCCGACGAGGCCGCGGTACTCGGGCTGGCCGCCAGGGTCTGGCGGCGGGCCGAGCTGGCGGGCGCCGCGGCGGGCGGGCTGCTGAAGCTGCGCGCGGCCGGCGTCGAGGCCGAGGAGTCCACCCAGCCGGGAATCGAGCCGCGGCTGCAGACGCCGGAGCCCGCGTTCGGCCCGCTGTGGGAGGCGGTCAGGGACGCGCGGTCGGTCAGGTTCGGCTACGTCGCCGCCGGGCGCGCCGCCGCTCAGGTCAGGAACCTTGAGCCGTGGGGCGTGGTGAACCGGCACGGCCGGTGGTACGTGGCCGGCTTCGACCGCGACCGCGGCGAGGAGCGGGTGTTCCGGCTGAGCCGGATCGAGGGCGAGGTCACCTTCACCGGGCCGCCAGGGTCGGTCACCGTGCCGGAGGGCACAGATGTGCACAAGACCGTGCAGGCGTGGGACACCGCGCCGCCGCAGGTCAGGACCGCCGAGCTGCGGATAAGGGCGGGCGCGGGCTTCGGGCTGCGCCGCCGGGCGAGCGCGGAAGCTCCGCTGGACGGCGCGGACGGCTGGGATCTGGTCAGTACCCCGTTCTCCGACACCGGGTGGTACGCCGACTACATCGCGTCCTTCGGCGCCGACGTGGTGGTGATCGAGCCCGTCGACCTGCGGGAGGCCGTGATCCGCCGGCTGAAGGGCGCCCTGATCAGCGAGCCGGCCGACGGCCGGAGGCGAGCGGGGGAAGCGACGTGAGTGAGTCGGTCGCCGTGCGGAGGCGAGCGGGGGATAGGGCATGAGCGCGCCGCGCAGGTCCGGCCGGGCGGGCACTGCCGCCGACCGGCTGCAGCGGCTGCTCGCCCTGGTGCCCTACGTGGTCAGCCGCGAGGTCGTTGGGCTTGCCGAGACCGCGGCCGCGTTCGGGATAAGCGAAACCGAGCTGGTCGATGACCTGAACATGCTGTGGTGCGTCGAGCTGCGCTCGCCCGACCCTTACTGCCCGATCGACCTGTCCTACGAGGGCGGCGAAATCGTGATCAGCGAGGCAGAGTCCATGGACCGGCCGCTGCGACTCGGCGCCGACGAGGCGAGCGCGCTGCTTGTCGGCCTGCGGTTGCTGGCCGAGCTGCCAGGGCCGCAGGACCGCTCGGCGCTGCGCCGCACCATCGCCAAGCTGGAGGCCGCCGCGGGCGAGGCGGCCGCGGCCAGCGCGCACGTGTCGGTGCACATGGACGGGCGGGCGCCCGCCAACGTGCAGGCCCAGGTGGCTGACGCCATGCGCCAGGGCAGGCGGCTGCACCTGTCCTACTACGTTCCTGGCAGGGACGAGGCCACCGAGCGCGACGTGGACCCGATGCGGCTGCTGCTCGTGGAGGGCCGGGCCTACCTGGAGGCCTGGTGCCGCCGGGCCGAGGCGGTCAGGCTGTTCCGGCTGGACCGGGTGCTCGCGCTGACCGTGCTCGACCTGCCTGCCGAGGTGCCTGAGCAGGCCGTCGGCGTGGACGTGGACTCCGGGCAGCTGTTCCGGCCGTCGCCCGATGACGTGCGCGTCGAGCTCGAGCTCGCCGACGCGGGCCGCTGGGTGGCCGAATACTACCCGTGCGAGCAGGTCACCGAGGCCGCGGACGGGCGGATCAGGGTGCTGCTGCGGACCCCGGATACCCGCTGGGTGAGGCGGCTGGCGCTGCGGCTCGGCGAGGACGGCCGGGTGCTCTCGCCGCCCGGGCTCGCCAGGGCCGTTGAGGAGGACGCGACCGCCGCGCTCGCGCTGTACGCGTGAGATCCGCGCCCCCGTCAGCGGGACGATTCCGGCGGTCGCGCATGTAGAATACGGTGCGGGCAATCTGGTGACCGGCTGGCTACGAGTAACAGGCTGACCTGACGCAAGAATGCTTGCCGACTGATTGGGGACTTCCATGTTCGATCCCAGCGCTCCGCACATCATCATCCTGCTCGTGGTGGTGCTGCTGCTGTTCGGCTCGACCAGGCTGCCCGGCGCGGCTGACGCGCTCGGCAAGGCCATGCACATCTTCCGTAAGTCGGTCAAGGGCGAGACCACGGGGACTTCGGACGGCAGCCAGATCACGCCGCCGACCTACGGCCAGTCCGGGCAGATCTCCGGCCAGAACGCACCGCAGTCGCAGCAGGCCCAGATCGACGCGCTGCAGCGCCAGCTCAACGAGCTCCAGCGGCAGACGGCCGGCAGCGACGGCGTCCAGAACGGCCCGGGTGAGTCGCAGCAGAGCCAGAACTGGCTGTAACCTTCAGGAGCGCACATGTCCGCTCAGGGCGGCAGCCCGGCGGGGGGCGCTGACTCCCGAGGGATCCGTGCTCCGCGCACCCGGCGAGCCACCAACCCCGAGGCGCGGATGCCGCTGGTCGAGCACATCAGGGAGCTGCGCAACCGGATACTCAAGGCGCTGCTCGCGCTCACGGTCGGCGCCGTCGCCGGCTGGTTCATCGAGCCGCACGTCTGGCACTTCCTGACCGCGCCGTTCTGCGACCTGCCGAGCCGGTATGTCAGCCTCGGCAATCTCGCCGGCCCAGGCAAGCAAGGTCGCAGCTGCCACCTGATCGTCACCGGCCTGTTCGACTACTTCTTCCTGCGGCTGAAGATCTCCATCGCCACCGGCGTGCTGATCTCGGCTCCGATCTGGCTGTATCAGCTCTGGGCCTTCATCGCCCCCGGGCTGCACGCGCGGGAGCGGCGCTGGGCGTATGCGTTCACCGGCATCGCGGTCCCGCTGTTCGCGCTCGGCGCGACGATCGCCTACTTCGCGATGTCCAAGGGACTGCGGTTCTTCCTCGCCCTGGTGCCCAAGGACGTGCTCACCCTGATCACGGTCAGCAACTACCTCGGATTCGCGATCGCGATGCTGCTGATCTTCGGGCTCGCCTTCGAGCTGCCGCTGGTCATGGTGCTGCTCAACATGGCCGGAATCCTGACGCACAAGCGGTTCGCCAAGTGGCGGCGCATGATCATCTTCCTCATCTTCGCCTTCGCCGCGATCTTCACGCCCAGCCCTGACCCGATCAGCATGCTGCTGCTCGCCGTGCCGTGCGTGGTCCTGGTCGAGGCCGCCGAGATCTTCGCCTGGGCGAACGACCGGCGCCGGGCCCGCCGCGGCATCGTGTACCCGGGCCTGACGCCCGAGCAGGTCGAGGAGTACGGGCTCGCCACGGATCCGCTGCTCGCCCACCACGACGCGGAGTCCGACAGATAGGACGCGGCCCGTAGCCTTGGTCCATGAGCGAGCCGGTCGGGCCTCCCGGAGGCGAGCGGGCAGGCACTGGCGAGCCGGTCGGGCCTCCCGGAGGCGAGCGGGCAGGCACTGGCGAGCCGGTCGGGCCTCCCGGAGGCGAGCGGGCAGGCACTGGCGAGCCTGCTAGTCCCGCCGAACGGTATGCCGCATTCATGCGGGGGCGGGACTCGGACGTACCCGAGCTGACCGCGTTCCAGGCGCTGTACGAGTTCGAGTTCGACGACTACCAGCTCGAGGCCTGCCGGGCGCTTGCCGACGGCCATGGCGTGCTGCTCGCCGCGCCGACCGGCTCAGGAAAGACCGTGGTCGGCGAGTTCGCGGTGCACCTGGCGCTCGGCCAGGGCCGCAAGTGCTTCTACACCACCCCGATCAAGGCGCTGTCCAACCAGAAGTACGGCGACCTGGTCAGGCGCTACTCAGCAGACCGGGTGGGCCTGCTCACCGGTGACAACAGCATCAACGGCGAGGCTCCGGTCGTGGTGATGACGACCGAGGTGCTGCGGAACATGCTCTACGCCGGCTCGCCCACGCTGGCCGGGCTGAGCCACGTGGTGCTCGACGAGGTGCACTACCTGGCCGACCGGTTCCGCGGCGCGGTCTGGGAAGAGGTGATCATCGGCCTGCCCGAGTCGGTCGCGCTCGCCGCCCTGTCGGCCACGGTCAGCAACGCCGAGGAGTTCGGCGACTGGCTGACCTCGGTGCGCGGCGGCACGAAAGTGATCGTCGACGACCATCGGCCGGTGCCGCTGTGGCACCACATGATGCTCGGGGGCCAACTGTACGACCTGTTCTCCGGCCCGGCAGCTCATCGCGGTCCCGAGGAGCAGGCCAGCTCCGGCCGATCGCCGGGCGGGCTGACTCACCCCGCGGTCAACCCGGAGCTGACCAGGGCCGCCCACCGCGAGATGCTGCCGCACGGCGGCGGCCGGGCCGGAAGAGCGGGGCGGGGGCGGCCGGGGCGGCCGCGCCAGGCCGGTACCCCGCGGTTCTCGCCGCCGCGGCGGCCCCAGGTGATCGGCAGGCTGGACCGGGCCGGGCTGCTGCCCGCCATCACCTTCATCTTCAGCCGGGCGGGCTGCGACGCGGCGGTGCAGCAGTGCCTCAACGCCGGCCTGCGGCTCACCACCGCGGAGGAGTCAGCCCAGATCGCCAGGATCGTGGCCGAGCGGACCGCGGGCATCCCCGAACAGGACCTGCCGGTGCTCGGCTACGACGAGTGGCTGGCCGGGCTGGTCCGCGGCATCGCCGCGCACCATGCGGGGCAGCTGCCCACCTTCAAGGAGGTCGTGGAGCAACTGTTCGCGGCCGGCCTGATCCGCGCGGTCTTCGCCACGGAGACGCTCGCGCTCGGGATCAACATGCCCGCCAGGACCGTGGTGGTGGAGAAGCTCGACAAGTGGAACGGCGAGACCCACGTCGCGCTGACCGCGGGGGAGTACACCCAGCTCACAGGCCGGGCCGGCCGACGCGGCATCGACGTCGAGGGGCACGCCGTCGTGCTGTGGCAGCCAGGCATCGACCCGGCAGCGGTGGCCGGCCTGGCCGGAATCAGGACCTACCCGCTTGACTCTAGCTTCCGGCCGTCCTACAACATGGCCGTCAACCTGGTCGGCCAGGTCGGCCGCGAGCGGGCCTCGCGGCTACTCGAATCGTCGTTCGCGCAGTTCCAGGCCGACCGGGCGGTGGTCGGGCTGGCCAGGCAGGCCAGGCGGCTGCGGGACTCGATGGCGTCGCTGGCCGCGACCTGCGACCGCGGCGACTTCACCGAGTACGCCAGGCTCAGGGCCGAGCTGTCGGAGCGGGAGAAGCAGCTTGCCAAGGGCCGCTCGGCGGCGAGGCGGGCCGAGGTGATCGAGTCGCTGGCGCGGCTGAGCCGCGGCGACGTGATCATGGTGCCCGGCGGCAGGCGGGCCGGCACGGCGGTCGTCCTCGAGGCCGCCGCGGCCGGGGCGCCGGTCCCCGTGCCGCTGCTGCTGACCGAGCACCGGCAGGTCAAGCGGCTGTCTCCGGCCGAGTGCCCCGACCCTGTGGTGCCCATGGAGCGGATCGCCATCCCGAGCAGGTTCAGCGCCCGCTCGCCGCAGCAGCGCAAGGACCTCGCCGCCACCATGCGGAACAAGCTCGCCAGTGCCGATCACCGCGACCTGCGCCGGTCGAGCCGGGCAGCGAGGTCGGCCGCAGAGAGCGAGGCCGAGGCGGCCGTCGCGGGCCTGCGGCGCAGGCTCCGCGAGCATCCGTGCCACGGCTGCCCGGACGCGGAAGCGCACGCCAGGCAGGCCGAGAAGTACCTGCGGCTGCAGCGCGAGGCCGATGCGCTCGACCGCCGGGTGGCCGGCCGGTCGCACGTGATCGCCCGCACGTTCGACCGGGTCTGCGCCGTGCTCACCGAGCTCGGCTACCTCGATGGCGACAAGGTCACCGCCGAGGGCAGGATGCTGGCCGGGATCTACTCCGAGCTCGACCTGCTGACAGCGGAGTGCCTGCGTCGCGGCGTCTGGGACGGCCTAGCGGCGGCCGAGCTCGCGGCATGCGTGTCGGCGCTCACGTTCGAGTCGCGCCGACCCGACGACGTGGCGACCCCCCGGCCACCAGGCGGCCAGGTCAGCGCTGTGCTCGTCGCGATGGGCAGGCTGTGGGGCGAGCTCGACGCGATCGAGAAGAGCCACGGACTTGGGTTCCTGCGCGAGCCTGACGTGGCCTTCGCCGCCCGGTCGCACGCGTGGGCGTCGGGCTCGCCGCTTGAGGCGCTGCTCGGCGACGACATGACGCCAGGTGACTTCGTCCGCGCGGTCAAGCAGCTGATCGACCTGCTTGACCAGATACGCGATGCGTCCGCGGGGACCACGCTGGCGGGCACCGCCGCGGTCGCGGTCGACGCGCTCAGGCATGGGGTGGTCTCCTACACCTCGGTCCAGTGATAACCCGGTTGCGTCGCGCTGCGCGATCGAGCAGGCTCGCGGCTATGGCAATCGAGCGGGAGGCAGCCGGGCGAGACGCAGCCAAGCGAGACGTGACCGCGCAGCAGGCGGCCGAGATCCGGCGCGCAGGGCCGGGCGAGTGGCGCGTGTACCGCGAGCTCAGGCTGGCCGCACTGGCCGAGGCACCGTACGCTTTCAGCTCCACCCTGGAGCGTGAGCTCGCCTTCGACGACGAGCTATGGCAGCGACGGCTGTCCTCGTCCGCAGTGTCGTTTCTGGCCTGGCGTGGCGCCGAGCCGGTAGGCATGGCCACCGGAAAGATCGACGACCCGGGCGACGAGTTCGCAGTGGCCGGGGCCTGGCAGCTCGTCGGCATGTGGGTGAGTCCGGCCGCGCGCGGTCTCGGCGTTGCCGACGGCCTGGTCGAGGCGGTCGCCAGGCACGCCAGGGCGGCGGGCGCGAAGACGCTGGTCCTGTGGGTCACCGAGGTCAACGGGCGCGCGCAGGCCCTCTATCGCCGGCTGGGGTTCGCGCCCACCGGCGCGCGGCAGCCGGTACGGCCCGATGAGCCTGCCAGCTGGGAGGTCCAGCTGCTCCGCCCGCTCGGCTGACCGCGATCGCGCTGGTCTGGCAGGATCTCAGCGTGGCCCCGCTGATGCTGCTCGACACCGCCTCGCTGTACTTCCGTGCCTACTACGGCATCCCGCCGGAGAGCATGACCGCACCGGACGGAACCCCGGTGAACGCGGTGCGTGGCCTGCTCGACATGATCGCCAGGCTGGTGCGGGCCAGGCACCCGGCCGCGCTCGTGGCGTGCATGGACGCCGACTGGCGGCCAGCCTTCCGGGTCGCGGCCATCCCGTCTTACAAGGCGCACCGCGCCAACCCGGACGGAACCGAGCAGGTGCCGGACGCTCTCAGCGCTCAGATTCCGCTGATTATCGAGGTCCTCGCCGCCTGTGGCGTGGCCATGGCGGCGGCCGACGGCTACGAGGCCGACGACGTGATCGGGACGCTGGCAGCCCGCGCGGACGGTCCCGTCGAGGTCGTCACCGGCGACCGCGACCTCTTCCAGCTGGTGGACGACGCCCGCGGGGTGTCGGTGCAATACACCGCGCGGGGCATCGGCAGGCTCGAGCAGATCGACGAGGCCGCGGTGACCGCGCGCTACGCGATCCCCAGCCGCGGCTACGCGGCGTTCGCCGCGCTGCGCGGCGACCCGAGCGACGGACTGCCCGGCGTGCCCGGCGTCGGGGAGAAGACCGCTGCGGCACTGGTGCGGGTGTTCGGCTCGGTGGAGGGGATGCTGGCCGCCATCGACGCCGGCCATGGCGGCTGGCCGGCCGGCAGCCGGGCCAAGCTGGTCGCCGCACGCCCGTACCTGGAGGCCGCGGTGCCGGTGGTGCGGGTGGCTACCGACGCCCCGATACCCGACATCGACGGCTCGCTGCCGGTCCGCCCGCCCGACCCCGCCGCCCTGGCCGCCTTGGACGCGCGCTGGGACCTGGGCAGCTCCCTGGGCCGCATGCTGTCCGCCCTGGCCACCCGACCCGCCTGATGGCCACGTGAGCACCCGGCAGGTGCGTGGCGGTTACGGGTCGCCGGACGTGGTGAGCGTGGCGCCAGCTGAGCTCGTAGTCCAGCATGGACCCGTTCGCGTCCCGGTCCTGCGCGGTGAGCTTGAGCGACGGCACCTGCGTGCGGTAGGCGGCGATGATCGCGGCCTTGGCGGCGCGCTGCTCAGGGCTGAGCGCGGTCACGGAGAGCGCGAGCGCGGACTGGTCGAGCGACACTAGATAACCGCCCGCGCGAACGGCCTCAGCGACTTTGCATCCACTAGCGCCTCACATAAGCCATAAATCGGACGTGATCATGACGCTAGCGGATGCAATGTGACCTCAGCGGATGAGAAGCGGCCGTGGCGGGGGGCGGAATGGGCGGGGGGCGGGCAACATTGGCGGCACGCTCGGCCGGCGGTGCCGGAGTTCGCCGCACAGTACGGCGCTGACCTGGACGGCAAGGTGGTCGTGGACGCCACGAACCACATCGGCGCGGCCGAGGTGAACAGC
>Ga0335081_10000990_pt1 | contig 45596 bp, 40 predicted proteins | sample Lox_Sample_35_FD_206713 | JGI IMG/M metagenome (GOLD analysis project Ga0335081, IMG submission 206713) | Soil microbial communities from Loxahatchee National Wildlife Refuge, Florida, United States - Lox_Sample_3.5 | ecosystem: Environmental > Terrestrial > Soil > Wetlands | place: USA... | reverse complement strand
AAAATCCCACGGCCCCGAACCGGGGTTCGGGGCGAAGTTATTCACAGTCGGCCACGGCCAGCTGTTGCAGCTGGCCTTGCCTCCCATGAATAACTTCGGATAACCTATATTGAACGTTAGCCGTCGTCGTATGCGCATCTCAGTTCTATTGGCGTTGACGGTTCTTTCGCCCGTGCTGGCATTGGCCGATGTGCAGTGGCACAAGTTTGGCACCGCCGGCGACAAGGAGACGATTGCTCTTGGAGATGTTACAGTGACCGTCGAGTTGCAAAAGGTACAGACTTCTGGATTTCCTGATGACCTTCTCATGACAGTGAAGACTGCGGGCCACAAGCCGAGTCAGTTTTATTTTACGTCTTCCTATGCGTTTGGTTCGGTTGCCGTTCAGGGGAACATTCTGTTCTTGAAATATGGAGTTGGCAGGGGCACTGCGGGCGCGCGAGTGGAGCACATTAAGGCATTGAGATTGGACCATGACTTGGATGAGTTGGTGGATGTGCAGTGTTCATATTGGATTGTGACCAATCCTCACAATGCAGGTCCCGACGAGTTCGAGTATCGCTTGAAAGTTCAGAGGGAGGGGGAATACACGACGCTTATTTTCTCGCTTCCCAAGCTGCAGAAGGGCATTCCTTCAGAGAAGATTGTGAGGATAAAAAATGACGGCTAACCAGATCACTGCACACAACGCCGGATGGCGCTCTCAGTTCCGCTTCGCGGTTCACGGTTGTTGGCCCGGCGTGTGTGAGTTCTGTCGTTAGATGAAAGTTTATGGAACATCTTGAGACACGTCTTTTGACCATAATACTTTTGCTTACAATGCTGTGTTCTGGATTGGCAATGGCGGCGACATTTATTGGGCTTCTTTTGGGTGTAATTTTATCTGCTCTGTCCTGTTTCGTTCGTCCATTAAGGCGTCTAGTGCCGTACTTATTGCTGACACCATTTTGCGCCGCCGTCGGTATTGTGCTGCTTGGGTATCTGTTCTGGGTGCATCTCCCACCCGGTCAGTATTCTTTACCGGATGACTTCCTTCGATTCTTCTTCTCCGTTGGGATCGGCGGCTTCGCTTCTTGGCTGTTTGGTGCATTGCTCGGAGCAGTTGGAGGTTTCTGTTTCGCTAGATTTTTGAGTCGCCGCTTGAATCATCTAACCATGAGGTCGAGCGAACTGCCATCCGCTGACGCGGCTGGCAGTCGCTCACCTGAGCGATAGGCGTCAAGGATTATTGATGGCACTTTATTCGATGTTCGTGTCTTGCACAGGCGTTGGCGATTTCAGCACGCAAATCAGGGCTGACACGCCACGGGATGCACTACGTGAGTTCCTCCGAGGTACTTCGCTGCGTGAGTTCTTGGCAAAGCAGAAGGACTGGCCAAAGAAGTTTTCAGAAAAGGATATAGTTTTGTTCATTCCGATGGATGGTCTGATTAACATGTATCTGTGTCAGTTTGGACGTGATGGCAAGTACGTCTCGGTGAAACTTGCACTCACTGTGTCAAGGCAGGAGCCTATCAATTCGGTGGAGCCAACTCGCGCCCCCGCGGGCGCTCGCGGCTCACCTTGATTCGATAGGCGGACAGGCCAATGCCCACAGCCGACAAATCAGATTGGCGACTCCAAGGACAGGAGAAGAGATTGGAGCGACGAGGGGTCAGGTCTATTTATTATTCATTATGTTTGACTGACGAGGAAGACTGGCGATAGCGTTCGATGAGCCGAACGCGGACACGACATCGCGTCGGCTGTCTTGATCGTTGAATCACGAGCTTTGACTTCGGAATTTGGTGTCCGCACAGGCTGCTCAGCGACGATGCTGGCACAACGGGGAAAGCAACGAAATGCGCAGGCTAAAGCCTGCGGCTACATTGGCGGAATGTTGTTCAGGTGCCGACGAGAGCTTCATCTTCCTGCGTGACGCGGGCAACTTCTTCGACGGTGGTCAGGCCAAATTTCACCTTGTCCCAGCCGTCGTCGCGAAGAGTTTTCATGCCACGCGCGATCGCTGCCTGTTTGATGCTGGAGGATGAGGCCCGTTCGATGATCAGCGGACGCAAGGCTTCGCCCATGACCAGAATCTCGTAAATGGCCGAGCGCCCTTTGAAGCCCGTGAAGCGGCATTCCTCGCAGCCGCGGCCCCGGTAAAACCTCGACTTCTCCTTCACCGGGAACCCGACTTCGTGGAGAAATTCGGGATCCGGTTTGTATTCTTCCTTGCAGGCTTTGCAGATTGTGCGAATGAGGCGCTGGGCGATCAACGCTTCGACTGACGAACTGACCAGAAAGGGTTCGATTCCCATATCGATCAAACGCGTGATTGCGCCCGGCGCGTCGTTGGTGTGCAACGTGGAGAATACCAGGTGGCCGGTCAACGCGGCGCGAATCGCGATTTCCGCCGTCTCCAGATCGCGAACTTCGCCGACCATGATGACGTCGGGATCTTGCCGCAGGATGTGACGCAGTCCGCTGGCAAACGTCAGTCCGATCTCGGATTTTACCGAGATCTGATTGACACCCGGCAGTTCGTACTCGACCGGTTCCTCAATCGTGATGATCCGTTGATCAATCGAGTTGATCGTGCTGAGAAACGCGTACAAAGACGTGGATTTGCCCGAGCCGGTGGGGCCGGTCACGAGAATGATGCCGTGCGGAAGATCCACCAGTTTGCGCACGGTCTTTTCGTCTTCCTTGCTAAGGCCGAGACTGTCCAACCCGAGAAAAATGTTGCTGCGAGTGAGCAACCGCAAGCTGACACTCTCACCGTAGGCGGTCGGAATGGTCGAAACACGCACGTCGATTTCCTGTCCGCCACTGCGGACGTTGATGCGGCCGTCTTGCGGCAGACGGCGCTCGGCAATGTCCATGTTCGCCATGACTTTGATGCGGGAGATGATGGCCGCTTGGAAACGCTTGAGGTGTGGCGGCACGGGAGTCTGATGCAGGACACCGTCCACCCGGTATCGGATGCGCAGGTCGTTCTCCATCGGTTCCATGTGAATGTCCGTGGCGCGCTCCTTGTAAGCTTCGGCGATGATCTGGTTGACAAACTTGACCACGCTGGCTTCCTGGTCGCCACTTTCCAGATCGGACTTCGTGATCTCCTCGATTTCGTCGATATCGAGCACATTCTTCTGCATCAACTCGTCCAATGTTGCCGCGCCCACGCCGTAGTAGCGTTTCAACGCCTTGGCGATGTCGGCAGCGGTGCACAGCGCCAGTTGGACCCGGCTTTTCGTGACCAACCGGACCGCTTCCAGCATCGTGAGGTTGAAGGGATCATTGGCGGCGACAATCAGCGTGCCGTTATCGGCGCGCATCGGCATGACATTGTGCTGGAAAACGACCTTGGTAGGGACCTTGTTGCGCGCAGCGGCGTCGATTTCCTTTTCGGTGATGCGCGTGAAGGGCAAGTGCAACGCGGTCGCCAGAGCCTGGAGCAGTTTCTCTTCGGAAACCGTGCCCGCTTTGGTGAGCAAACTGATCAGCGCCTGACCCGAAGTCTGCTTATTCTGTAGCACTTCGGAAATCTGCGTCTCACTGAAAAGCCCCGTCTGTTGGAGCAATTGCCGCAAGTCGGCCGGTATGGAATCGGCACCCATCGTTCGTTCCCGCTACGATATGAGACACCGAAATCATTGTCAATGGCACAAGAAAACAGGTGAAAAACATGAATCTACGACCACACCCGGGACGGTCGCGCCACCAAACAGTGTGAATCACCAATACCCGGCCTGATTCCGCAGCGAGAATTCCTGATAGTGAGATTTCGGAAGCTCGGCGAGGAAGCGCGAAGGGCGTTGGAACCCGCCGGTATCGCCGCCGGTCATGCGAAACACCGGGTACGCCAGATACAACTCGTCCTTGGCGCGCGTGACGGCGACGTAGAACAACCGGCGTTCTTCCTCTTCGCCTTCCAGATTATCCAAGGACCGGCTCAGGGGAAACATGCCGTCGCACAAGCCGATCACGAATACCGCCTTCCACTCCTGGCCTTTGGCCTGATGGACGGTGCTCAAACGGACGAATTCCTTGTCATTGGATGCCAGTAAAGAGGAATCCTCGGCTTCGAGGTTGGTCAACAACGCTAGTTGACTCAGGAAATCCTCGACGGTTTCGAACTGCATCGCAAACGCGGCGAGTTGATGCAAATCCTCTTCGCGAGTCCGAGCATTCGGGTATTTGACCTTCAGATAGCTGGCATAAAAGCCTTCTATAATCTGCTCGATCATTTCCGCGGCTTTCTGTAGCGGCGGTCTGTGACCGCCGTCCTTGCCCACTCCGCGCAACTCGTTCAACACCTTCGCCAGTTTCTTCCACTCATCGCGCGCTTTGGCCGGCACGGCGTCGCTGGTGAATAGCAATGGCTTTCCTTCAGTGAGCAGGGGATGAAACTTACTCCACAGCTTGTCGGCGATCTTGGCCCCGATACCGGGCAATAACTTCAGGATGCGCTCGAAAGCCATCTCATCACGCGGATTGACGGTAATCTTCAGGAAGCACGCCACGTCTTTGACGTGGGCTTGTTCGAAGAAGCGCAAGCCGCTGGTGATGACGTAGGGAATATTGCGGCGCGTGAGTTCCATCTGCAGTTCCATCGCGTGGAAATGCGCCCGATACAACACGGCAATCTCGTTGAGGGCCACACCTTCGTCGCGAAGTTCGAGGATCCGCTGGGCCACGAATTGCGATTGCTGGTTGCTGTCGGGACACGAAATCAGCCACGGCTTTACACCGCCGGTCCGTACGGGCGTAAGATTTTTGGCGAATTGATGGATGTTGGGACGGATGGCCTCGTTCGCGAGCTTGAGGATGAACGGCACACTGCGGTAATTGACCTCGATCTTGAACGAGCGCGCGTCCGGGTAACGCTCGGGAAAACCGAGAATGTTGCGGTAGTTCGCGCCCCGCCACGAATAGATCGACTGTGAGTCATCGCCGACCACCATGACATTGCGATGGCGGGCCGCGAGCAGGTCGATCAGTTCGGCCTGAATCTTATTGGTGTCCTGATATTCGTCCACGAGGACGTGGAGGAATTGTTCCTGGTAACGTTCACGCACTTCGGCATGTTCTTGGAAGAGCCGCAGCGTGTTGACCAGCAGATCGTCGTAATCCATTGCGTTAGCCTTCAGTTTGCGTTCGCGATACACCTGGCGCAGCGTCTTGATCGGGCCGGCCAGGTGCGAGAAGTAGTCGTATTGCTCGACCAAAACTTGCTCGATACTGCGCTCGGTGTTGACGGCCAGCGAATAGATCTCCGCCAGTACATCTCCTTTTGGAAACCGCTCCTGCTTCGTTTCGATGCCCGCCTCGGTAATGCAGGCGTCCAGCATGTCCTTCGAGTCTTCGCGGTCAAGAATGGTGAAATCGTTGCCGAACCCGAGTAGCTTGGTATGCCGGCGCAGAATGCGGTTGCCAACGTGATGGAACGTGCCGCCCCAAATCGCGGAGATGTCCGTCGGCAACAGGTTTTCCACACGCCGCAGCATTTCTTTGGCGGCTTTGTTGGTGAACGTGAGGAGAAGAATCCGGGCGGGCGGCACGCCGTGCTCCACAAGCCAGGCAACCCGGTACGTCAGCGTCCGGGTCTTGCCGCTGCCCGCGCCGGCAATGACGAGTACTGGCCCCGAATTGACGCTACCGTCCGCGTTCGTGGCCGTCACCGCAGCGTATTGCTGGTCGTTCAGTTCAGCGCGATAATCGATATGCAGATCGCGCGGACCCTGCGCCGGTTTGAGAATGTACTCTTGTGGCATCGAAACAACTATCATCCGTTACTTCTTCAGCGCCAACCCGAAGATGATGACCGCCGCCAGACTCAAGATGGCCAACACGCCTGCGGGCATGAACCGCTTTGTTTTGGCCAACCGCATGGCAAATAACACTACCAACAACGCCGCAATCACGACGGCTGCGATCAGACTGTTTCGCGATCCGTGCCACACGCCGTAGCCGCTGGCCAGCAACGCCAGCCCCATTCCCACGCCTGACAAGAGCGATGCCTTGCTGCCCACCTTCACGTAGCCCATGATGCCCCCGAGCATCATCATCATGCCATAAGCCCAAATCTCCAACGCGGTAATTTGCATGGCAGTCACCCTACTTGAAGAACGTGGGTCTTGTCCAGAGTCCTGCGCGGTAAGTCAGGCATTCCCGGCGGCCGTGGCTTTTGTGCTTGATGCTTGGAAGATACCTGTGTATATCGGCGTTGCTAGGTGTGTGAGGAAAGAAGTCAAATCCAATGGCGGTTTGCTTTCAGAATAGGAGATCTCGCAATGAGTGCAAAAGGCTCAATCGTGTCAATATTGGCATTCGTTCTCATCAGTGCGCCGTCCCCTGGTCCCAAACTTTACGCTAACGCCGTTGCGCATCAAGTTATTCAACAACGTCCCATAAAACTGGGTACCTCGGGCGGAAATCTCAAGGATCGCAACAGACGCACGACTTACTGCTGTAGCGGCACGCTGGGAGCCCTCGTTACGGATGGAAATGGTACCTATTACATTTTGGGTAACAATCATGTTTTGGCCAGGCTCAACCACGGAATCCGCGGGCAGATCATCACTCAGCCCGGACTGATCGATGCCGACTGCGCTTTGGGCCCGAGCAATCGGGTCGCAAGGTTTACCGCCTGCATCCAACTCAGAGCAGGTGCGCAGCGCAATTTTGTGGATGCGGCACTGGCCCAGATCACGAGTACGAACGACGTGGACGTAACGGGAGAAATTCTCGAAATCGGTCAACCCAGCACGGAAACTGTGGTACCGGCGCTTGGCAGCCTCGTCATGAAGAGTGGCCGCACCACCGGACTAACGACCGGCACAGTCACAGCCATAGACGCAACGCTTGGGGTGGCGGAAGCTCGCTGTAACAGGAGAGCGCATGTCCGCACGTTCGTGAAACAAATCATCGTTACTCCAAACAATTTCGGCAATTTCGCCCAAGGCGGCGATTCGGGTTCTTTGGTTGTGGAAGCCACCAATCCCTGCCCCCGTGTCGTGGGGCTGCTTTTTGCCGGTTCGTCGACAGCGACGGCAGTGAATCCTATTGACGAGGTGCTTTCCGCGTTGAGTGCCAAGCTCAAGAAGAGGTTGAGTGGGTCTTTTTTGAGCATCGTTGGCTGCGCCCCAGATGAGTTGGCGGACGTACGGACTCCACTGGTGGCGGCCGAGTCTTCCGGAGCCGCCGCTTTCGGTTTGGAGATTTCCTCGCTCAATGCGGCGGAAGCGGCGAAGAGCAGACACGAACGGCAGCTTTTGGATGTCCCGGGCGTCGTTGGCATTGGTGTCGGCCGGCAAAAGGATGACCCGACGCAAGCCACCGTAGAGATCCTCGTCGAGAAAGACTCCACCGGACTAAGAAGCTCTTTGCCGACATCCATCGATGGAGTCCCCTGTCACGTGATCGAAACGGGCAGCTTCGTCGCTTTTTGAAAGGCATCGACTCGCCATCTCACCGACGGTCAGGAGCAAGGAGGTAGCAACACCGCTATGATTCCATCTGCTTCAAATCGATACGTCCGTCGTACAAGGCTTTGCCGATGACGGCGCCAACCAGATTTGGATACTGCTCAGCGAGGCGCTGCAGGCGGTGAACGTCTTCGAGACTGGAAACTCCGCCGCTGGCGATGACGTTGCAGGTGACCGCGGCGCAAACCGACGCGATCGCCGGGCAATTCGGCCCGGCCAGCATTCCGTCCGTTAAAATGTCGGTATAAATGATGTTGGCGACGCCGAGTTGGTTGACTTGCCGGGCGAATTCAATGGCGGTCAGCTTTGTCCTTTCAGTCCAGCCTTTCACCGCAACGAGTCCGTCGCGCGCGTCAATCCCGATCACAATGTGCGGCCCGAAATCCTCAAGTAGAGCCGTGAGAAATTCAGACGCCTCGGACGCGGCGGTGCCCAGCACAACGCGGGTTACCCCCAGCTCCAATGCCTTTTCCACTTGAACGCGCCGGCGGAGCCCACCGCCCAACTGAATGGGAATCTGCACGGCACGCAGAATGGCTCGGACACCATCCCAATTGCGCGGCTCGCCTTCAAATGCGCCGTCGAGATCGACGACGTGTAGGTAGCGCGCGCCTTCGTCTTCCCAGCGTTTCGCCACGGCGGCGGGATCCTCGCTGTAAACCGTGACGGCCTCGGCGCGGCCTTGGCGGAGGCGAACCACCTTGCCACCCTTGAGGTCAATCGCCGGAAAGATAAGAAATGGCGTTTTCATTTATGGACTTCACGAATTCATGTCGGCCCAAACCGTGGCTTCCGTACGACTTCAACTCTTCGTATTGGCCAGACCAACGAAATTCTCAAGCATCTTCAGTCCCACGGCCTGCGACTTCTCGGGATGGAACTGGGTCGCAAACACGTTGTCAGCCCACAGCATGGAACAGAACTCCAAACCATACTCGGTAGTCGCACAGACGAGCGAGTTGTCTTTCGGCAGACAATAATAGCTGTGTACGAAATAAACATAGCTGCCGTCCTTGACGCCTCTCAACAATGGGCAATCCCGTTTTTGGATACGCAATCGGTTCCAACCCATGTGCGGGACCTTCAAACCGTTGGCGGCGAAGCGCGGCACCGTTCCCGGGAAGAGCGCCAAGCCTCGGATGCCCCGGGCTTCGTCACTAGACTCAAACATTGCCTGAAAGCCGAGACAGATCCCCAAAAATGGGCGCTTCGAAGCGATGAATTCGCAAATGGTTTCGATCAGACCGACCTTCTCCAAATTCTTCATGCAATCGCCGAAAGCCCCCACGCCCGGCAGCACTGTTGCGTCTGCCACGAGCACCGATTGCCGGTCACTCACGATGCGGACGTCGGCGCCAACCCGCGTCAGCGCCTTTTCGACGCTACGCAGGTTCCCCATTCCGTAATCAACAAGCGCTATCACAGCACTACTTTACACGGAGTCGATTTCCCCGCACAAGTACAGGCTTTTGAGTCCGTCAGCAGCTCAGGGGAATGGCCGGCGTGCCCAAAGACGACTCAGGGCTCGTGCCGGCGTCTCCAAAAGCAGTTCGCGGAAGAAATCCTCCGTGGTCATGGCGCGTGGTTCGGTCAATCGAGCATGCCAAAGCTGAGCAATGAGCGCCACCAAAGCCAAAGCCAGGTAGAGAGCGCTGAAATGATTCCATTCCCAGTGGCGCCAGCCGTGATGCCATCCGGCCAGACTGTCCAGCGCGATGCCCCAGGCAATCGGCAGCACCCCCAAAGTCAAACCATTGACCACACTGAATAATGCCAAGAAATGACTGCGCCCCATCGCCGGTACAATGCCCATTGCCATTCGTTGATTCCCGAGGTTTAAGGCGGCGAGCGAAATACCAGACGTGACCTGAATCAACAGGATGCCCCACCACGACAAAGGCAGCAGATGCGCGGACAAACTGCCCCACGAAAAGAGATGCACCGCCAACATCACGTTCGCCAGCGCCAATATCGGACGACTGCCGACCCGATCCACCACGTGTCCCAGCCACAACAGGCTAATCGACATCACCGTTGGCGAAATCGCGCCGAACAAGAGGATTTCGGTATCCGTCAATTGAAACTGGTCGCGCAAACACGGAACCCAAAATACGCCGCCGCCGGCGAGCGCGCCGAAGACGATCACGTTGTACACGAGCAACCGAAAAAAAGGCGGATAGACTGCAATCTCTTTCCAGGGCACGCCTTTCCCGCTGCCGGTGTGAGGCGGCTTTACGTCTGGAATTTGTCGGAGGAACAACAAACTGATCATTGCTGCCACAAAACTGGCAAGAAACACAGTGCCGAACATTCGTTGCGACGTTCCATAGAAAAGATAAGCCGCAGTGGCCAATGACGTTGCCACCGTCGCGGCCGAATTGCAGATCCAGTCGCGAGACAAATAGCGGCCCCGCACGGCTTCGGGAATCCACTGCGTGATCCACGGCAAATAGCCGCACACCGAGATGCCGCGTGACGTGTTGTAGGCAAACAAGAGAAACAAGACGAGCGCCATTCTTGTCGAAGCATCGATTTTGGCCGGGAGAAACGCGACGCCGGCGATGCCGAGAATGAACAGACTGCGGAGACTCCAGCCTCGCAACACGAACTTTCGGTAACCCACCTGCTCGACGAAGCGCGCCGCTGGCATTTGCAGAATATTCAATAGCGAAGGCAACGCGGTGAGAATGCCCAAGACCGTTCCCGACGCGCCGAGCCCCTTAAAATAGAGCAGCATCGGGGTCGTTAAGACAATCGAAAACGATATCGTGTTAAAGATCTGGAACAGGTAGGCGTTTCCCACGCCATGAGGCATTTTCGTTGGATGTTCGCTGGTCACGGCGCAGAGTGATGAAGAACTTTCTGCGCTCGGTCAACACAATTGCGACCGACTCGTTTTCCTCGTAATGGGACCGGCCAAAGCAACGTCCCCCCAGATGCGCGACGAACGAGTTTCAGAGGTTGGCGTCTGCGTCGTTCCTTGGCCGCCCGCGCGGCACGAGCGTGCGGTGACCGGCTCATTCCGCGAAGGAAGGAGTTTCACGCAATGAGAGGGCAAATTATGCGGCGTCTTTGGATTGCTTTTTTCGGATGTGCGGTTCGCGTTTGCCCTCGACAACGCCGCGGTTGATGGTGACTTCGGCGATATCGTCGCGCGACGGGATTTCGTACATCAAATCAAGCATCAGCCGTTCCAGCAGAGCGCGCAAGGCACGCGCGCCGGTGCCCTTTCTACGCGCGTCCTCGGCCAGCGCCTGCAGTGCGTCCTTGGTGAAATTCAGATGGACGCCTTCCATCGCGAAAAGCTTACTGTACTGCTTAACCATGGCGTTCTTGGTTTCGATCAGGATTGAAATCAGCTCCGGCTCGGTCAACTCGTTCAGGACAGAAACCACGGGCAAACGACCGATCAACTCCGGGATCAACCCAAATTTCAGCAGGTCTTCCGGCTCCACGAGCGTCGCTTTTCGGGAAGGATCATCCAAGTTCGCATTCTCCTCTGCTCGCCCGAATCCAAGAACAGAGCCGGCGGCACGACGCTGTATGATCTTATCCAATCCGATAAAGGCGCCGCCGCAAATGAAAAGAATATGTTCGGTGTTCACCTGGATATATTCTTGGTGCGGGTGTTTGCGACCACCCTGTGGGGGAACATTGCAGATGGTGCCCTCGAGGATCTTGAGCAGCGCTTGTTGAACGCCCTCTCCGGAAACATCGCGCGTGATGCTGGCGGAATCGCTCTTGCGGCCGATCTTGTCGATCTCGTCGATATAGACGATCCCGAGTTCAGCCTGCTTCACGTCGTAGTCCGAACTCTGCAGGAGCCTTAAAATGATATTCTCCACGTCCTCGCCGACGTAGCCCGCTTCGGTCAAGGTTGTGGCGTCGGCGATGCAGAAGGGCACGTCGAGCACCCGGGCCAGCGTACGCGCCAACAGCGTTTTGCCGGACCCGGTAGGCCCGATCAACAAGATATTGCTTTTCTCGATCTCAACGTCCCGATGCTCTTCCAGCCGGGCCGCACCGGCGGCTTTCTCCGAACTGGAGCCGTCCTGCTGAATCCGCTTGTAGTGATTGTGGACTGCCACGGCGATGGTCTTCTTCGCCTGTTCCTGACCGACCACATATTGATCAAGCTGCCGACGAATCTCGCTGGGCTTGGGAACATTCAGGCGAAACCCCGAGGGCGCTTTCGTTTTCAGTTGGCCCAGTTCCTTGTCGAGGATGCTTTTGCAGACGGTAATACAGTTGTCGCAGATGTACACGCCGGGTCCGGCAATCAGCTTGCGCACCTCTCCGTGCGTCTTGCCACAGAAACTGCACATCGTCAGATTGCTGGGACGGGCCACAAAACTCCTTAATCCTTCTTCTCCGGTTTTTTCTCGATGTCGCGCCGGGATTTCACGACATCGTCCACCAATCCATAATCCCGCGATTCAGCGGCGGACATGAAGAAATCACGATCGGTATCTTTGGCGATCGTTTCAATGGGCTTGCCCGTATGCAACGCGAGAATCTCGTTGAGCCGGTCGCGGGTGCGGAGGATCTCTTTGGCTTGGATGCTGATGTCGGCGGCTGCTCCCTGGACGCCACCCCAAGGTTGATGAATCATAATCCGAGCGTTGGGCAACGAGAACCGTTTGCCTTTCGTGCCGGCCGCCAACAGCACCGCGCCCATACTGGCTGCCTGGCCGACACAATACGTCGTCACATCGCATTTGACGAACTGCATCGTGTCGTAAATGGCCATGCCGGCGGTAACCGAACCACCCGGGGAATTGATGTACAGGTTGATGTCTTTCGCCGGGTCTTCAGACTGCAAGTAAAGCATCTGCGCAATGATCAAATTCGCCACATTGTCATCGATGGGTGTGCCAATGAACACGATGCGATCCTTCAGCAAACGCGAGTAGATATCGTACCCGCGTTCGCCGCGTCCGGTCTGTTCCACCACCATGGGTACCAGAATCTGGGCTTTGTCCATTTTCGTTCCTTTTAGGCTGATGTTAGCATTTCTTCTGCCGCCTGCCAACGACATCTAGGCCCCGGAAGCAGTTTCAATCTTCGCATTAGCGACCAGAAAATCCAGCGTCTTGCTGATCAGAATCTGCTCTTCGATCTCTTCCAGTCCGCCTTTTTCAGTCAATTGTGCCTTGAGACGCTCCGGAGTGGTACGGGCCCGTTGCGCCAATTGTGCGATGCGTTGCTCCACTTCGGCCTCTTCGACCTTGAGCTTTTCGGCCTGAGCGATCGCGTCGAGGATGAATGAGGTGCGCAGCCGTTCTTGAGCGCTCTGGGAAGCAAACCCGAAGATCTCGTTCTTCTTTTCTTCGAGTTGCTCCTTGGTGGCTCCGCGCAAACTGTTCTCGCGGACTACGTCGTAAATGATACTGCGCGTCTCCTGCTGCACGAGCGAATCTGGCAACTCAAACACCACTTTGCTGAGCAAATGATTCACGACTTGTCGGCGCAAATCCGCATTCTGTTCGCGCTCAGCCTCCGCCAGCAACGTCTGGCGAACACTCTCGTTAAGCTTCTCAACACTGTCTAATCCGAGCTTCTTGGCAAATTCGTCATTGATGTCCGGCAGCTTCTTCTCCTTGATTGCTACGAGGTCCACAAAAAAAGTCGCCTTTCTTCCAGCCAGCGGCTTTTGTGGAAAGTCCGCTGGAAAATCGACCAGCACCTGACGCTTCTCACCCGCTTGAGCCCCGACGAGTTGATCGCAGAAACCGGGAAGAAACGATTCGGAGGAGATTAGCAACCAGAAATCCTTGTTCTCGCCCAGACTTTTCGCCTCGGGCGACAATTCGCCAATGGGCTTACCGTCGGCGACACCGGTGTAATTGATGATGGCAAAATCTCCAGCGCGAAGTGCGCGTCCCTCGACCGCCACGAAATCCGCCTGCTGCTCTCGCAGAGATTCGAGTGTCTTGGTGACGTCTTCCTCCTTTGTCGCCACCGGTTTTTTCTTCAGCGGAATGCCCTTGTATTCCGGAACGGCAAACTCTGGCGCCGTATCCACCGCGGCGGTGTAAATCAAGGGTCGACCGTGTTTGTACTCGACAGATTCCACCTGAGGATAGCCGACCACCTTCAGCTTCTGTTCGGCCAGGGCTTCCCGGTAGCTTTCAGGAATCAGCCGTTTCCGCAACTCTTCGTCAATCTCTCCGCCATAGCGCTTTTCAACCATCGGTTCGGGCGCTTTCCCGGGCCGGAAACCCGGAATGTTGGCGAATTTGCGGAATTCTTGTACAATTTCGGCGCGGGTGCCAGCCACTCGCGCGGCGTCGACCTCCACCCGTAGTGTCTTACGGCAAGGCGCGGTATTTTCAACTGTAACAGCCATCGATTTTATTACCCCCCAGTCAATGAATTGCCCACCGTATCAAAGCGCCGAGCGCCGTCAAGTGCGCAACTCGCAAAGTTGAAAGTTCCTCAGGCACAATTTTGAGACAAATCTTGGCCTCGCTTGGCAATTTCTTGCCTTTCGTACGAAAAAGTCGTCCACACGACCGTTGGCATCGACCCTGCTTAACAGTCACTCACCCTATACCACACCATACCTCGTCGAACGGCGCTTCTCCACGCCAACGACCAAAGAGGCCGAGGAACCAAACCTCGGCCTCCTCCTTTTGGGGAAAGAACGTCTTCCGCCACCTCAGCCAGTTTTAGGTTGGTCCAGCGCCAAGGGTTGTTGCGATGGAGCGGAGGTGCTTTCGAGGTCAAGATACAGCTTTCGCTCGTCGGCATTGTAACCGAGCAATTCTGCATAACGTCCCCAACGGACAATTCCCTTAAACATCACCTGCGGTTTTTCCGTAGGCAACCACACAGCCAGTTCCTCCAATACCAAGTCCTCATCGATGGCCTTTCCCTCCTGGGTCTGCAGCATCTCGATAATGCGTCGGATCAACTGCAATTCCCGCAGTTGTTGATTCATGAGGCGCTTGCGATCGTTCACCTTGGCTGCGAGAAGTTGCCGGCCTAATGGGGTGAGCGTGACCAGGTGTTTCGGCGTATCCACGAAATCCAGAAGTTCCGCCGCTTTCACCAACTCCAAAATCTTGCCGAACTCTTTGCCGATCTCTACGGACAAATCGAAGATGTCCGCCGTGCCACCAGCGTTATCCACGCGTTCCAATAACCCGATCATTTCGCCAACGTTGACGTTCGGCAGTGGCACGATACGCACCAGCTTTGTCGCGACGATTGCCGATGGGGCAGCGGGAATCGCCGGTGGCATAATCGGTTCGTCAGGAATCAGCGCTGTGGTCAAGATATCATGAATCCGATCACTCATGGCGATGAAGGCTGGGTCGCGATAGTCCCGTGGGTAGGGCAATGGATTGTCGAGAATTTTGCGGATTTGCCCGGGCTTAGCGCTCATGACGACGATGCGCGTGGCCAGAAATACGGCCTCGTTGATGTTGTGTGTCACCACCACCACACTGTTCGGATCGGTCTTCGCGTCCTGCCAGAGATTGACCAACTCCACCCGCATGTTCTCGGCCGTCAGCACGTCTAAACCGCTGAACGGCTCATCCATGCAAAGCAGTTCCGGCTGCGCCACCAGCGCCCGTGCGATGCCAACGCGCTGCTTCATGCCGCCCGACAATTCTTTCGGGTAAGCCTCCTCAAATCCTTCCAGACCAACTCGGTCCACCGCCCGGGCTACCAACTCAGCGCTTTTCTTCCTATCGATGCCGCGACCATTTAGTCCCATCGCCACGTTTTCTGCGACCGTCAGCCACGGATACAAGGCGAAGCTCTGAAACACCATTGAGACAGCCGCGCTCAATCCGCGCAAGCGTTGACCGTGCACCAGCACTTCACCGGAAGATGGTTCAACCAGACCGGTGAGAATCCGCACCAATGTCGACTTGCCACAGCCGCTGGGACCGAGGATGCAGGTGATATCGTTGCGGCGTACGTCCAGGCTGATGTTGTCCAGCACCTTCAATTCCTTGCCGCCCGGCAAGCGGAAGGTCTTGGTGACATTGCGCGTTTCGCAAATGATGTCCTTTTCCAGTGCCATATTTCGTCACTTTGTCAGAGCGAATTTGTCTTCTGCCAAATTGTACAGCCGTTTCCAAAGAATGCGATTGATTCCCACCACCGCCACGCACATTGCCAGCACACATGCCGCCAGCATCGCGAAATGCTCACCGGCAGTGGCTACGCTGATAGCGGCTCCCACTCCGTCGGCCACCAGTGTCTCGTTACGGAAAGGCACATACTCGGCGACGATACTGGCATTCCAGGCACCGCCCGCTGCGGTCACCCAGCCGGTGACGAGATACGGAAAGATGCCCGGCAGAATCAGCCGCCGCCATTTCTCCCACGTACCCATTCGATACATCGTCGCGACTTCGCGCAAATCTTGCGGCAATGCCGTCGCTCCCGCGATTACATTAAACAAAATATACCACTGGGTTCCCAACAATATCAGCGCGACCGCTCCATAGTTGATGCTAACGCCGGCCGCGTGCAATAGGATCAGCACCAATGGGTAGAGCATTGGCGCCGGAAACGAAGCCATCATCTGAATCACCGGTTGCGTGATGCGCGACAACTTGGGACTGAGCCCTACAGCCACGCCTACCGGCACCGTCCAAAGCGTTCCGATGGCCACCGCAGCGAATACACGCAGAAATGTCAACGAGGTCAGCTTGCCGACGTGCAGCCAATCCGCGGCATTCAATTGCGCCAAGAGCTTCGCGACACTGGCTACGCCCCATACGATTCCCAGCAATATGATGATCACCGCACATCGCCCTAACAGCTTCCGAGCAGTCTTTTGCGGTTGAGGACTCTCCTCTTCCAACGTGCGGACCCCGTTCGTCGCCGAGCCGGGGGAAATCAACATCGGGCCGGGTTTGGTCGCCAACAACAGGCGTGGCTGACCCATCGCGACCAAGGGAGTCCAGACGCGGTTGTCTACCCACCGCAAAAGCCGCGATCTTTGAAGGAGTTCCAACATGAAAGATCCGGATTGCGTAGCCGCTTCTGTCTCTTCGAGTTTGAATTTCTGCGACCAGGCGACGATCGGACGCCAGAACAACTGGTCCACAGCAACGATCATTACCATCATGGCGATCACGCCGTAAATCATGGCTGCGCCGTCGCCTTTGGCCATGGCCACGCTCATATACGAGCCGATTCCGGGCAGGCGGAAATCTTTATCCCCGAGCGTAAAGGCTTCGACTACCGTCAGAAAGAACCAACCGCCGGCCATGCTCATCATTGAATTCCATACCAGACCGACAGCCGAACTCGGCAACTCGAGTTGCAGCAACCGCTGCCACGCCGTCAGCCGATACACCCGCGCTGCATCGCGCAGTTCCTGCGGGATTGACCGCAGGGAATGGTAGAAACTGAAGGTCATATTCCATGCCTGCCCGGTAAAGATCATAAGAATACAAGCGAGTTCCAATCCCACATTGCTGTGGGGAAAGGCTGCAACCAAAGCCAATACCAGCGACGGAAGAAATCCCAGCACGGGAATACTCTGAAGAATATCCAACAGCGGCACCATGATCCGCTCGGCACGCTGGTTGTACGCGGCGACGTATCCGTAAACCAATGTGAAGACCAGGGAAATGAAATAGGCCGCAAAGCCTCGGAACAAACTGAGCATCGTGTAGCGCGGCAAGGCCCACGGACTCAGATTAATCTCTACCACCGGCCGCAACACGCCCGAGAATTCCGAGCCGACCGCGATCAATCCGTAAATGATCGCTCCCAGAGCCGCCAGCACCAATACGTCCACGGGACTGAACAGGCGCGACAGCTTGACGTTGGGTTTAAACAAACTCATTGGTGCCGCTCTGCTTACACTCGCGAGTGGACATTTGCACGGCGAAAGTTGCAGGCACTGAACAAAACAACTCTACACCGATGTCACGCTTCTGCACCCCTGTAATCGGAAAAGATTACAAGCTCGGTGACGATACGTCGAATCTGGGAAATCGGCCGCACGCGATAGCACCGTGTCGTGCCGTTCGTGTAGAAACTCCTGTTTGGCCTGTGATCGATCCAAGACATCGTGAATGCAATTCCGCAGGGGTTGCTGATTTTTGGCATGATGGCGATTGACTTCGCAATCATCCACGTTCGTCTGCCGTTTAACTCCGGCCGCTCACCAAAGCTTTCACTTACCGCCGAGCCGTTCCAGCAGAGTGATGATGGCCAAGATGCAAATGGCTTGGACGATCACGACCAGCGCCGCGGTCATCTCCGACCATAGCAGAATCGTTGCGCCGAGTCCGAGCGTCAGCGTAATCAGATAAATCAGCGTGACGGCCCAACTCTGCGGCAGCCCCAACCGCACCAGCCGATGCGAGAGATGGTTGACGTCTCCCTGGTAAACGGGTTGGCCGTGTCGGAGGCGGATCCACATGACCATCGCCAAATCAAAGAGCGGAACGGCTAGCACAAGCAGGGGGATCAGAACCGGCAGCGGCGTGAGAGCACCACGCCGATAAAAAGTGACGCAAATGGGGAGCACGGCCAGCATGTATCCCACGAAATGACTGCCAGCGTCGCCAAGAAAAATGCTGGCCGGCTTGAAATTGTGTGGCAGGAAACCGGTCAGGGCTCCCGCCAAAGCTACCGCTAGCAGGCACACAAAGAACTCGTGCTGAACGCCGGCGATGAAAGCAAACAACGCCGCACACACCAGTCCGATGCCGGCACAGAGCCCGTCCATGTTATCCAGGAAATTCATTGCATTAGTGATGGTCACGATCCACAACACGGTCAAGGCATAGCTTGCGAATGCATTGTGAATGAATATTGTCAGTCGGATGCCTGCGCATGCCACCAGCAGCGCGATCACGATTTGCGCCACGAACTTTTTCCGTGCGCTCAACTCGTACTTGTCGTCATACATCCCCAAGGTCACCATCAAGGCCCCGCCCAAGAGAATCACCAACAGTTTGGGCCAGACAGAGAAAGCGCCTTCCAAGTATTTTTTTACGTCCGGCATTTCTATGAAGGGCAGGTTCACGGTCGAAGCGAACGGCAGGATTACGAGATAGTTGAACACGACGTTGATGGTGAACGCGCCAAACACGGCTAAGCCGCCCAACAAGGGCATCGGCTCGGAGTGGACCTTCCGTTCTCGGTCCGGTTGATCGACGAAATCCCATTGAAAAGACAATCGCTTACATAATGGTGTGAACAACAGTGCCAGCACGAAGCTGATGTCAAACACGTATAGGTAAACCAGAAACCAATGCATGATTAGCGATGAAAATCCGAAGTCCCAGATCCGAAGCACGAATCAAATCCAAAATCCGAATCCTCAAAACGTGGTTTTGGCCAGTATTGCCGATCTGCTGTCATACGGGCTTGTCTCGAATTTCGGATTTCGTGCTCTGAGTTTCCGCTGCCAAGCATCGATATAGTTCGTCAAGTTGCCGTACCATTTGCGCCTCCGAAAACCCTTCCCGGACCAACTCTCTGCCTTGCGTGCCCATTCTATGAGCGAGTTTCTGGTCCTGCAACAACTGAATCACGGCTGTCGCCAAACCATTCTCATCACCTGGTCGCAGCAGGAAACCCGTAACGCCATCCAGGCAGACCTCGCGCGCACCATCCATGTCAAACGCGACGACTGGTTTCCCGCAGGCCAAAGCTTGCGGCAAGGCCCGCGGCAGTCCTTCGCGCAGCGACAGATGAACGAGAGCATCCATCGATGCTACGTACCGCGGAATCGCGGTTGGCGGCACCAGTCCGGCAAATATGAATTGCTTTTCCAACCCCAACTTCCTCGCCCAGAGTTCGAACCGCCTTCGATAAATCCCGTCTCCGACCAAAAGAAACTTCACTTTGGGAACTTCCGCCGTGATGCGCGGCGCCGCTGCGAATAAAAACTCGTGACCTTTAAGACGGAAGAGCCGTGCAATGTTGCCGACCACCAGATCGTCCGGCGCAATCCCAAGTGACTCTCGGAGTGCGGCATCCGGCTGCGCATTCAGAAACGCCTCGACATTGATCCCGCTGTGAATGGTTACGTACTTGGCTGGCGTGCCAATACCGGCCGCGAGGTACTGCTGCGTCATCGCATCGGCCACCGATACAAGTTGCGTTGTCCAAGAAGCGGCAAGCTGTTCTGCCCAACGAAACAAGCAATTTCCGAGTGGGTTTTGATATTCATAGAAGGACGGACCGTGAATGGTGTGGACGATGATTGGCACACCTGCCAACCGCGCGGCGAGGCGACCAATGAACCCGGCTTTCCCGCTGTGCGTATGCACAAGGCCATAATTCTTTTCGGCAAACAACCGCCGCAGCGCTGCACAGGCGCCGAAATCGTGAAGAGGATTCGGTGTACGGCGCAACTCCTTCAACACAAATACCGGCACGTCGGCCGCCCGCGCTTCGTCGTAAAGCGAACCTTCGGGTCCGGTCTCGGGACCGATCACCAAATCCACGTCATGCCCGAGTTGACGCAAGCCGATACACGAGGCGACGGTGTTCTCCTGTGCGCCGCCCACAATCAATCGCGTAATGACGTGACAGACTTTCATATGCCTACTCGGTCAATTCGTATACCCTTCGGCTCCCCGACGCGTGGATTTCGCGAGCATGATGCTGAAGAAGGTCGTCAATAGCACTCCAATTGGCTCCGGCCATATAATGGTACCCTCTCTGCAGCCGCGCCAATTCCGAGCGATTCATATAGATGTCTGTCACCCCTCGCGAGCGCAAAAGAGCCAGCAATCCCTCGCCCGTGGTTGCCTCGCGCGACAGCACCGCCAGCGGATGTTGATCAAAGGCTGTGCTCCAAAGCACAGGATTCCTGGCGTAGTACACGCGGGCTTCGCCGATGTAGACCACTTTCGCATTCTCGGGCAAGTGTTCGTTCATCCAAATAATCGGCTCCAGCACGTTTCCCCCAATACGTGCGAGAAATTCGCTGCGTGAAAAGTGGCCGAGCGCGTACTGCACAAAATTCATCTGCGGAGGAACCTGTTCCGGATTTCCAGCATCGACAAGGTCGTTCACAGCCAAAACGGCCAGACTCAGCGCCAGGACGATTCCAACGGAGACGCGCGCCGTCCTCTGTACCGCCGGTTCGCGCGCCATTTTGTAGAGTGCGTAGGCGCCGGTGGCCGCTGCCAAGCCAAACGAAGGAAACAAAAATCTCCAAGGCCGAAATGTGAAACAAAACCAGCCCACATACGCACCAACGAACAGTTTTCCCGCGCGCTTGGCAGGTTGCTCCAGATGCCGCACGAGCACTAACAACGGCGCGGTCATCAAGAGCAATGGAACGGCCCCCGGTTCTGTAAACGAAAAATCCCACGGAAATGCGAAGAATTTGCCGATGGTTTGCCACTCAAACGTCGGGGCGTGCCGGGCCGCGAAGACGGCCGCCCGTGCGGCACTCCAGTGCGGGTGGGGAAACCACCCATAGAACAAAGGATAGACCGGATTACCTGCAAGCAGCCAGTTCTTGACGAGCCAGGGTACCACGAACACAAAACACGTCAGACAGATGATCGCCGGCAAGCGAAACGATTTGCCCACAACCGCGGCAAAAACCATCGCCGAAAACAGGACCACGGGAATGGCAGTCCATTTTGTCGCGACTGCTCCACCGACGCAAAGTGCGGAAAGCCAGATCCAGTTTTCCTCGGATGGTTGCTCGCTCCAGACAATCAAGGCCCCCAGCGCCAGGGTGGCGAAAAATGCCGTGGCCAAATCGACGCGCGCCGTTTGACTTAAATCCTGGACAAAAGGTGTGCAGTAGAATAGCGCAGCGGCTGTTAAAGCCACGTTTCGGGACCACAACCGCCGCGCGACGCTGTAGGTGGCAAACGCGCCCAGCACGCCAAAGATCCAGTGCAAAAGCTTCGCGGCAATGTCAGAGGTCACCGACATTGCCAGCAGGTACAGCATTTCAGTCAACTGCGGCAGATTCGAGTAGAAATTGTGAGGCAAGAACACGATGTGTCCGGCTCGCTGATAATCCGCCAGTGCTCCGAGATGATATTCCAGGGTGTCGTACTCGAACGGCGGTGTCAGCGCGCCGGCAAAATTGAGCGCGGCGGCGGCGACGACGCAAACAATCATAAATTTCGCCCACCCGTCGATTTTCTCTTTGGAAAAGAAGAAATCCCCAACGAGTTTTCGCGGGGCGGGTAGGAGCCAGCATAGAATCGCAAGAAACGCATACGGCACAAGGCGGACCGACACCGCTCCCAAAATAAGAACGAATACTGCCAGCACCCAGAAACCGGCCGCCAAAGCAAACAGGACCGCGAAGAGGTCATGACACTTGATCAAGCCACTGACGACCGCTGCACCGGACGCCATAGCTGCGGCGAGTATCGCTCCAACGCACAGAAAGTCTCGAATTCGCGCAGCCCAAAACTCATGGAAATGCTGGCCGATGTAAAATGTCGGAAGTGACGCCTTGAAAAGACCGAACAATTGAAAGGGCAACAACCACGCTTCATAGCGGATCAGATAAACGAGCGCCAGCCCGGCCACCCAAAGGATCGCAAGTCTTCGCGCGAATTCAGGTTTGAGCCACGCTGCCGCGGCACGATCCGAAGCGGTCTGCATTGGCCGTCATTGTAGCCACTGGCGCCCGATGCGCAAGCCGAGGAGTAAGGCGAAAGAAAACGCGTTCCCTGGATGCCAGCGGCAACGATATCACCTGGAAAATCGGCTCACCCAACCTGGGAATACATTGCACTGTAAGGTCGGTGATTCCTCGGATTGCGTCTGTCGAGGGTCGCTTCGACCTTGGCTGTGAGACCACTTATCAAAGGAGTCACGAACGTGAAACAGAAATCATTGTGCCTGTTCGCGGTAAATGCGCTACTGGCAGTGGGCGCGGCAAGCGTAGGGACTTGGGGAGAGCGTTGGAAGTATAAGCATTAAGGTGCTGACGTGTTCTGCGGTAATCAGTTGATCCTCGACTTGTTCGGCGCCTACGCCCGATAGGCTTCCCGCCTGAACAATATTCGGAGCTTTGAAGAATTTTAACAATGGTCGCAACTGACTAGATTCTTCTCGGAATCACGAGGCGCCGTATGAAAATTAGCGAACTGCAAGAAGGTGAAATCCGAGCGCGGGCCTTTGAAATCTACCTCGCTCGCGGAGGTCAACCTGGACACGCACTGGACGACTGGCTGCAGGCGGACTTTGAACTGACGCATTTGCCGTGGCGCGTCCTGTAACTGAGTCCAATCCAAGCCAGACACAAGGCCGTCCCGCCACGCGGACGCCAAAAGGGCCAGCGCCTATCGATGCGTGCAGTCCATCAATAGTCTCACGTCGAGAATATCGTTCCCCAGTGGCAAAAACTTAGCCTACTCCCTTTGGTGGCCCAAGCCGGGCGCGTCCCGGCCAACTCTCCGGACGGAGCCAGAACTCATCATTGCGCCCGCTGTAATAGGCGTCCAACGCGGCATCCATCACGCGGGCCGTACGCAAGGCCGACTCACCCGTGCTGGGACAAGTCCCGCATCCTCGTAAATCGTTCACGACCGTCTGAATCAACGGTTGCGCAACGTGTGGTGGGTTCGGAAGGTCGAACTGTTGAACGCCGTTGTCCGTCTCCAGTCGCACGGGTTCCGGGCCGAAAGTGGATAGAGATAGACAACCGGTCTCGCCATGGATTTCAATCTTGTCTTCCCGATCTGCTGCTGCAAAGTGCCATGCAGCAGTAACGGGCACACGCTTTTCAGTATGGCAACTCATTGCGACAGCGTCTTCGACGTCGTAGGATGACTTCACGTTCCAGGCCCAACCCAACACGACCGTCAGCGGTCCCAGCAAAAAATCAAGGATGTCGAGCGCATGCGACCCGAGATCAAGAAACAGTCCACCACCGGATTCTTCAGCCTTCAGGCGCCACGGCAAGTCATTCTGATTCAATGTCGGGTCCGGTGGAGTTGTGTACTGGTAAGTGACCTGAGTTAACTGTCCAATCTCGCCTGTCTCGATCAATTCCTTGGCTTTTAAAAATCGCGGCAGCGCCCGACGGTAATACGCCACAAACAGCGGCAATTTCGCGGCGGCGAATGCCTTGACCATGCGTTCGCACTCGGTTGCATTGCGCGCCATGGGTTTTTCGATATAAGCCGGCTTGCCGGCAGCGCAGATTTTTAAGGCATACTCACAATGCGCGCCGGGCGGAGTCGCCACGTATACGGCATCCACTTCGGGGTCCAGAATCAGCGCTTCCGCGTCTGCATACCACTTTGGTACGCCATGGCGACGCGCATAGTCATCCGCCAAGCCAGCGTTACGGCGCATGACCGCGACCAGTTGGGAACCCGTGGCTTCTTGGAATCCAGGGCCGCTTTTCACCTCTGTTACGTCACCGCAACCGATGATGCCCCAGCGAACGCTGTCCCGACTCCTGAATATGGCAGTTGAGGTCATCAATTCAGTGTTAGCAGCATCGCTTCCCGTTTCAAAGTCATTCTTTGCCAACGGAACGGGTTCAAAAGCTCGCATGGCCGGTTACCACCGGAAATATTTGCACGTTTGAGGGCGTTTCGTTTGCAGTTATGTTTTTCTCGCGTTATACTGTGACGACTATTACGGGTCGCAGGAACTGTGGGAGATCAAAGGTATGAGTGACCACGCCAACTATAAGAAGCCGGGCCCGCCGGGTGGGCCTTTGGATTTTTCCGACAAATGGGCGCCCCGTGGAGACACGACTCCCATCGAGCTGGTGGACAAACTGATTGCGGGGTTGCGCGAAAGTGACCCGGCTCGGTTCGATCTCTTCCGTCTGCGCCAGCAGATTCAGGAGCATGAGTTGACCCTGACGGAAGCGCGCGCGGCCCTGGAAAAAATGGATGAAGTCATCAAGAAGGTGACCTCACCCGCCAACCGCATCGGCACGTTTCTCGGCTTTCCTAAGAAGGAAATCGCCCATATCGCCGTGGGCGGGCATGATTATTATTCCAATGTCGATCCCCGGCTCGATCGAGAGGCTTTGAAGATTGGCACCCGCGTGCTCGTCAATGAAGCCTACGTGGTGGTGGGCGACCTCGGCTATGACAATTCGGGTCCGGTCGGCAAGGTGACCGATGTGCTCAAAGACGGACGCTTGCGTGTCGGCCAGGAACACGGGCTGCATTCAGTGATTTTGCAGAGGTCTTCAGACTTGTTGAGTGCCGATTTGAAGGCCGGCGATGAAATCCGCATCGACCCGGCGTTTCGCGTGGCGGTCGAACTGCTGGCCTCGTCGGAGAAACAGGAATTCTATCTCGAAGACGTACCGGAATTGCCGTGGACCCGTGTTGGCGGCCAGACCGCAGCGATTCAGGCCATTAAGGACGCCATCGAACTGCCCTTGCTCCATCCCGACCTGTTCAATCGCTTTCATTATGCACAGCCGAAGGGATTCTTGCTCCATGGCCCGCCTGGCTGCGGGAAAACTCTGATTGGCAAGGCCACGGCGTTCAATCTGACCGGCAAATTGCGCGAGAAGACCGGCCACGAGATGAGAGAGTGCTTCATGCACGTGAAAGGTCCCGAGATTCTCAATATGTGGGTCGGCGAATCGGAGCGGATCGTGCGCGAAATTTTCGCCATCGCCCGCGAAAAACGCAAACAGGGATACATGCCGTTCCTGTTCATCGACGAAGCCGAATCGATTCTCGGCACGCGCCGGGCCGGCCGGTATTCCAACATCCTCTCCACATTGGTGCCGATGTTTTGCTCGGAAATGGACGGGATCGATTCGCTCAACGATGTCGTAATCATCCTCGCGTCGAACCGGGCCGACTTGATCGACCCGGCCATTCTGCGGCCTGGGCGCATCGACCGCAAAATCAAGGTGGACCGGCCCGACAAAGAAGGTTCGCACGAAATTTTTGCCATTTATCTCACGGAGGACCTGCCAGTCGACCCAGCTACGTTGAAAGCGCACGGCGGCGACACGAAAGCTGCCATCGGGGCACTTGTGGATTCTGCAGTCAAGGCGCTCTATGCACACCGGGACGAAAACCGGTTCCTCGAAGTGCAATTGCGCAGCGGCCGCAACGCCGTCCTGTATCGGGGCGATCTCGTCAGCGGAGCCATCATCGCCAGCATCGTCGAACGCGCCAAGGAAATGGCCATCAAACGCAGTATCGATTCGCAGAAGGACGAGGGTATCAGCGAAGCCGACTTGCTGCAATCGCTCGAGTTGGAGTATTCCGAGAACGATATCTTCCCGCCCAGTGACGTCACCGAAGACTGGTTGATGTTGCTGGATTATGATCCTGAGAACGTCGTGAAAGTCTCCCCGATCCGCCCGCGCAACGCCGCCCGCGCCAGGGGAGTTAGCCCTGTTGTCTAACCGCCCGCTGCGATGGCGCTTGATCATGCAACGCACCTTGGGCATTGAAACCGAATACGGCATTACCGTCGACGGACCGGAATCGGTCGATGTCGTAGCGGAATCGATTGCGTTGGTGCGCAGCTACACCCAGGTCGAGCCACCGACACAAGACGCGGCCATGAAATGGGACTACGATCTGGAAGATCCACACCAGGACGTGCGCGGGTTTCGCGTCGATGAATTGATGCAGGATTTCGACGAAGCAAAGTATTTCGTTCAGGACCAGAACCGCAAGCTCAGCTTTCAGGAAATCAAAAGCGATCTCGTGCTGTCCAATGGCGCGCGGTACTACAACGACCATGCCCATCCAGAGTACGCGACCCCAGAATGCAAAACGCTGCGGGACATTATCGCCCAAGACAAAGCCGGCGAGCGAATCATCGAAGAATGCGTGCGCCGACGAAACCTGCACAGCAACGGCGGCATCGTCAAGGTTTACAAGAACAATACGGATTTCGTCGGCCACAGCTACGGCTGTCATGACAATTACCTGATGGAGCGCGGCATCCCGTTCGATTTCGTCATTCGCGGCTTGACCCCGTTTCTGGTGACCCGGCAAATCGTTGCGGGGGCTGGTAAGGTGGGGATTGAAACCGACGAGCGCGTCCCTTTCGGAACTTACCAAATCAGCCAGCGCGCGGATTTTTTCAGCGTGCTCGTTTCCATCGACACGATGAATCGCCGGCCGATCATCAACACCCGCGACGAGCCACATGCAGATAGCGACAAGTACCGGCGGCTGCATGTGATCATCGGTGATGCCAACATGAGTGAGGTGGCGGGGGCGCTGAAAGTGGGGATGACTTCCCTGGTACTCGATTTATTGGAACGCCGACTCTGTCCGATGCAAATCGAGTTGGCGGATCCAATCAGCGCGCTCAGGACCATTTCTCGCGACCACCGGCTGAAAAGCGTGGCGCTGTTGGCCGGGGGGCGCACGATCTCTGCCATCGACATCCAACGCGAGTATCTGGCCGCCGCCCACAAACATTTAAGGGGTCGGGACGAGGAAACGAACTGGGTGCTGGCGATGTGGGAGCAGGTGCTCTCCGACCTGGAGCGCGACCCGATGCTGTGTCGCGACCGATTGGATTGGGTCGCGAAGAAATGGCTCTTGGATGCATTTGTCGAAGCGGAATCAGTCGAGTGGGACAATCCCTGGCTGCAATCGCTGGATTTGGAATACCACAATGTCCGCCGTGACGAAGGTTTATATGCCGAATTGATGCGTCAGAAGAATTTGCAGCGATTCGTGACCGACGATGAAGTTCGCCGCGCGATCCGGCAGCCGCCTTGCGACACGCGGGCTTATTTCCGCGGACGCTGCATTGAGAAATTCGCCAAGCAGATGAGTTCCGTGCAGTGGGACGAGATTGCTTTCGGCGAAAACGACCGTGAGGCGGTCGTGCGCTTATTGAATGTTTTTGACGAAGAAGACGTACAACGTTATAATGCCGCCATTGACAACGCGCAGGATGTGGAGACATTACTGCGCAATTTGAAGGAGTAAAAACACCAGACGCCATGGCAGATTCCCCAGTAGAATTTCCCGAAAGGATTCATCGGCCCACTTCACCCGCCCCGTGGGAAAGGAAGGAAGGCGATCCGGGAGATGGTCCTGGCGGCTCCGGCCCGCGCCGGCCCGACGTGGACGCACCGGACACGAGGGAACTGCTCAAGAAGATGCGCCGCGTCGATCCGAATCAAGCCAGACGCTATCGCCAACGCACGGGACAGTAGGAGCGATTTTCGATCGCGACTTTATGGATCACCCGCTACCGATTCCGCAATTTCTGCATGACGGCGATTTCCTCAGCGTGCTGAAACTCCACGGCTACGAAGTTGCACCGCGATTGGCCGAAGTGGCAGCGAAATTCGAGGCGGAGCTGGGCAAGGGCGGCATTGCGACGGAAGGCACGACCGTTCTCGCGGTCAAGTACAAAGACGGCGTTCTGCTTGCCGGCGACCGACGCGCCACCGCCGGAAACCTTGTCATGTACGAGCGCGCCGAAAAGCTCATCACCATCGACGCCCGCTCAATTCTGGCCATCGCCGGCGTCCCGGCGGTCGCATTCGAGATGGCTCGCGTGCTCGAACACAGTTTCAAGTATTACCAACGCAGCCAATTACAGGAGATGAGCACGGCGGGCAAGGTCCGCACTCTTTCCAAGTTGCTGAAGGAAAATCTGCCGCTCACCTTGCGAGGCGTCGGGATGGTTGTGCCGATTTTTGCGACGTACGAACAAGCGGATGGCAAGGACGGCGGTGGCAAGGTTTATTTTTACGACGCGCTCGGCGCCCAGTTCGAGGGCGTGGACTACGCCGCAAGCGGTTCGGGTTCGATCGCCGTCCGCAGCGTGCTTCATTTCCTCAACACCTGGGGAGACAAACCCCTCGCGAAGTATAACGAATCCGAAGCGGTGGCCACCGCCTTGCGGCTGCTGGACACTGCGGCTGATAGCGATACCGCCACCAGCGGTTATAATCCGAAGTCGAACATTTTCCCGCTCGTCCGGGTCATCACCAAGGAAGGGATCCGCGAAACTCCCGAGACGGAACTGGGCCGGATTTATCGCAGCGAAGTATGAAACCGTAGCGACGTTTTGTGAGCGTCGCCGGCAGACGAACACGGCGGAAGTAGCCCGCCGCTACGAAATATGATCGAAGAACCATATCGTTGGGTCGAAGCCATCGCGAATCGGCGCGAGTACATCGAGGATCAATTGCGCCTGGGCAGTCCGGTGGTTATGTTGAATTACACCGAAGGGCTCTTGTTGCTGACGGTCAGTCGCGAGACGCGGAAAATTTTCGAGATTTATGATCGTGTTGCCTTCTCCGCGCTGGGTCACCCTGCCGACATCGAACGGATGCGGCTGGTGGCAATCGACCTGGCCCACATCGAGGGATTCAACCGCGCCGTGGCCGATGTATCGTTGCGGCGCCTGGTCCACTTCGGGATGAGTCCGGCCCTGAAAACGGCCTTCGAGCAAGTGTTCAGCGCGCCCTATATCCTGAAAATGCTCTTGGCGGAAATCGGCGAGGACCCGGAGCAGGATTACATCGTGAAGTTGGATTACGACGGTTCGCTGGCGCGCAGCCATACCGAGACGAAGGAACCCTTCGACGTGATCGCCGGCACGAGCGATGCCGAAGCGGCGATGATCAATTACTTGGGCGAACACGACCGCAATTCCCGACGTTCGCTCGAGGACGCTATGAAGCTCGCGGCCAGGGCCTGGGCCGTGGGCATGGACACCGCCCAGACAGGCGAAACCGAAGAAGGCGAAGAAACCGAGAAACGCGATCTGGATCCGGAAAAAATCCTGAAGGAAAATCTGAAGACCGGGCACGTCGAAGCTGCCGTATTGCTCCGCAACGGTCCTTCGACGAGCCGTTTCCGTCTCCTTGACGAAAAGGAAGTGCGCGCTGCGATCAGGGATTTATGAACCGCGTCGTTGGATTGGAGACGGAATATGGGTGTTTGGTCAGCAGCGATGACCGGCAAGGCGGGCCGGACGCAATTCCGATCCGGGTCAAGAATCATCTCTTCAAGGTGGCGCGAATGGGCGCCATCGATCTGCACTATCGGGACTACGAGGAACCGCCCGGCAACGGTGGCTTTTTATTGAACGGTGGCCGCCTCTATCTCGATATGGGCCACATCGAGTATTCGACGCCTGAGTGCATCAGCTTGCGGGATATCGTGGCATTCGATCATGCCGGCGACCAGTTGCTGCAGTCGGCGCTCGAAAACATGGGCATCGCCGAGCGGGTTTCGTTCCTGAAGAACAATATTGACCATCACACCGGGGCGACGTTCGGTTGCCATGAAAACTACCTGATGAAACGTGGCGCGCAGTTCACGCCGCAGGTTTTGTCGGCACTATTGTCGTTCCTTGCCACGCGCCAGATTTTCACAGGCGCAGGACGGGTCGGCCAGGCCAATCCACTCGCTTTTGAATTCGATCCGGGGCGGCACGAGCAGCCGGTGCATTTCCAGATTTCGCAACGGGCCGACCACATTGTGAATGACATTTACCAGTGGGTGCAGTTCAATCGCGCCATCATCAATGCCCGCGACGAGCCGCTGGCCGATTATCGCAAGTATCGCCGATTGCATCTGTTGATTGGCGACTCGAACATGAGCCAGTACGCCACAGCGCTGAAAGTCGGCACCACCTCGCTGGTACTCGATCTTTTGGAAGAAGGTATCATCCCCAAACGCGTCGGCCTGATGGATGCCGTGCAAGGCACCCGCGACATTTCGCGCGACCCGCATTACCGGTGGATCGTCCGCTTGGAGAACGGGCAAACCCGCACGGCGCTGGAAATCCAGCATTCTTTCCTTGGCCTTGCCAAACATTATCTGGCCGGGATCGACCCGGAGAACGATTGGATCATCCGGGAGTGGGAATCCGTATTGGAGGGTCTCGAGCGGGACCCGATGTCGCAAGTCGGGAAAGTCGACTGGATTGCCAAGAAATGGATGCTCGAGATGTTCGTCGAACAGGAACATCTGAGCTGGGACGATCCCTGGCTGCAGTCGCTCGACCTCGAATATCACAACATCGACCCAAAGCGGGGCCTCTACTTTGCGCTGGCCGAACAGGGCCGGTTGCAACACGCGGTCACACCGGAGAGGATCGCCTATTGCGTGCACAACCCCCCGAACAATACACGCGCCCAAGCCCGCGGCATTGCGGTCCGCCACCTGCGCGATCAGCCCGGCAACTACATCATCAACTGGGATTCCATCGCCATCGAAAGCAAAGATCCGCTCAACATGCAGAATCCATTTCACACGTATCGCAACGAAATCGCCCAGTTGTTGTCTCATGACCACGACGATTCGTCGGGCGTCTAGGCGGGAACGAAACCGGTCGCCGTCCCGCAGCATCTCGCCTTCCTTCGGAAAGGTTGCGATTTCGTTCCTTTGTCCACTCGCAAAAAATTTCCAATCACAAGATTGACTTCGTCGGCGCCGGGTCTAAACTGGCGTCAGGCGATAACGAGGAAGGAGGCGAATCGTGAATAAACGCGCCGTTCTTTTGATTGAAGATTGTCCACAGAACCAGCAGACGCTCCACGAGACCTTGCAGTCGAACGGCTACTCCGTTTCCACCATCAGCGATCCCGCCCGCGCACTGAGTACCGTGGAAGATTGGGCCAAACAATACGAACTGGTCATTATCCAGGAAGCCATGAGCGGCGGCAGCGGGCTCAACTTGTTGCGTGAAGCCCGGGCGCGTCGCAAAGATCTACCGATTGTCGTCGTCACGCGCGACGGCGATTGGAACGGGTACGCCCGAGCTTTGAGCGAAGGCGCCGTTGATTATTTTCCGATGCCGGTGGACCGGAAAGAACTGCTGAAAGCGGTGGAGGGCGCGCTGGCATAGAGGCGGTTGACCCCGATCCGCGGGATCAAGGAAACGCCCCGACGAAATGGCGTGACGTCGGGGCGTTTTCGTTTCTGGCGTTGCCTCGGTGGTGGCTATCGGTATGCCAGAATTAGGTGGAACTTTCCGGACCGAGGTGGAGATGCGGCGGCGGATTATCCGGCAACTTCCAAACGATCTCGGCGTGGTCAGTCGCTGCATGCATCGTGTTGGCAAGTTCGATGCCGGTGCGGTAGGTCTTTTCGAATTCGGCAAAATTCCTGGCAGCGACATGTTGATCGAGCGGGTCGAGAATCTTTTCCGCGTAATTCTCGATCATGCCTTTGTATTTGGGCCGTGTCATGTTCCCCTTTTTGAAGAGGCTCCGCAAACCCCGGAGTTGATAGGCCGCCAATTCCCAATTCCCGCCCCGCGCAGCGTAGTAGGCAATCCAATAGCGGTCGCTGACATCCCGCATCAGTGTGCCCAAACCGGGCTGCAACTCGGCGAGTTGGTCGAGCGTCAATTCGCCGTGCTTGGTGCGCCCAACAATCGGTTTCTCATCCGCCATGACACTCTTTGTACCCGGTCATTCCGAGCTTGTCGAGGAATCCCTGGCGGTGGTCCACTTCGCATTCTGCAGGATGGATTTCCCAAAAGAAAACCCCGACACCACGGTGTCGGGGTTCTCGAATTCGTTGCGACGTATCTTAGCTCGTCTTATCCGCCGACTTCTTCATCGACTTCATGAACGGGCATTCGCCGCTGGTGCTGCTCTTGCTTGCCTTTTCGCAGCCGCTCTGCCATTTCGCAAACTGATCCGGGGTGAGAATTTCCTGCAGGCCCTTGCTCATCATCGCGCGGGCCTCGGACGTGGAGGTTGCGCGTGTTGTCCGGTCCTTCAAATCTGCAATCTTCGCCTTCTGCGCATCCGTCAGGTTCAACTTATTGTACATGTCGGTGCAGGCAGCGCCCATTTTGCTGCTCTTCGACATGCCCGCGCAACATCCCCCGTCGGCGTACACCGAGGCGGCGCCGAGAGCCACCGCTGCGACCACTGCCAATGACCACAATCTCTTCATAAACTCTCCTGTTGTTGATTTGCCAGCTTCGACGCCAAGTTAGCACTGGACGTTCAATTTTCCAACCAAATCTTCACGCACCCCCGCACCCAATGACATCTTGACGCAGTCGGATTAAGTTGGCGCATGAATACAAAGGAATCTGCCCGGGCCAAGAGCTGCACGCCGATCGTTCATGCGTTGCCGGATACGGGTTCGATTCCGAATAACGCGAAATGTCCGCTCTTGATTTATCGCTACGCTCTGGTTCTCCCGGCAGACAATCCGGCCAGCGCTATCGAACAGTTACTTGCGGCGAATCGGTGGGGTGGCGCATGGAGAAATGGCGTTTATCCTTTCCATCACTATCACAGCACCGCGCATGAAGTATTGGTGTGTTGTCGCGGATCAGCAAAGGCGCAGTTTGGCGGCGAACCCGGAGTCGTCGAGGAGCTCCAGAAGGGAGACGTGGTACTGATACCGGCTGGCACCGGACACAAGAACCTTGGCGCCAGCGACGATTTCCAGATTGTCGGCGGATATCCCCGTGGTCAGGACTGGGACATGTGCTACGGGAAACCGGGCGAACGTCCCGAGGCGGATCACCGGATTGCGCGCGTTCTGTTGCCCGAAGCCGATCCGATCTACGGCGTCGACGGACCGCTATTGAAACATTGGAAAACCTGAGCCAGCGTCGAAGAGTTAGAATGGGCCCCAATCAATTCCAGCGCTGGCCAGGGCCTTTTTTGTCTTCTTGGAAACAGTGATCTGGTTGGTGCCGACCTGGCCAAACTTGTAGTTGTTTCCCAGGACATCCTGGTTTTCCCAACTGCCCTTGAGGTACGTGGCGGCCTGTTTCTTATTGATGGAATCTCCGTCGCTCTTATTCTTCTCCAGAGCCCACTCCGAGATGGCGGTATTCATTTGACGAGCATCGTTCATGATGCGCCGTGCCTGCGATTGTTTCCGCGCCATCGAAAGGCTCGGAAGCGCCAACGCCACCAAGAGCCCAATAATGGCGACCACGATCATGATTTCGACCAGGGTAAAGCCCTTGCACCCGCGTTGCGGGCATTCGACCGTTTCACATGACTCAATAGAACTGCGACCTTTCACCATGCGGGCAGATTTAGCAGCATCTATTCCGATGCCTGTGCCCGACCGTGAAAAATCTCAAGAATGCGCCATTTTTTCACAGGAAATGCGGATGTCACGTGGTGTATTTCGCACGATTCCGCATGAATGCGAGAACTGAAGGAGCTTTTTGCCGAACGGTGCCAGCAGACCAAGGTCACACGTCGGCCATGACGCGATCGTAAAACGCAATGTAATCGTCGGGCGTCGGTCCCGCGCGGAAGCTCATGGCGGTGCGCGGATGCATGTTCATCTGGCCGGTGAGGTTGTAGGGAATCGAGGGACCCCAGTCAAACTGCTTCTTCATCGGCAGGATTGTGTTCTGGATGACTTCCAATATCGGACGCAGTTTGAACTTGGGATTTCTCAGGAATCCCAATAGCAGTTCCATCGGACAATTCCCGGCGCCGCGTCCGAGTCCCATCAAGGTTGCATCGACGCGATTGCAGCCGAGGATGATGGCCTCAATCGTGTTGGCGAATGCCAGTTGCAGGTTGTTGTGCGCGTGAATGCCAACGTCCTTGCTCGTGCCCTCGACGGCCTTGGCGTACTTGCGCACAAGATGATCGATCTGTTCCCGGTAGAGATTGCCGAAACTGTCCACCACCACGACGGCGGCAGCGGGAGTTTGCGCGGCGAGTTGAAGCACGGTATCGATTTCCGCCTCCTGCAAGACAGATACCGCCATCAGGTTCAGTGTCGTCTCGTATCCCTGTTCATGGCAGTGATGAATCATCTCCACCGCTTCGGAAATCTGCGTGGCGTAACAGGCCACGCGAATCATCGACAGCACGCTTTCCTTGGCGGGAATGATTTGCCGTTGCCAATCGCTCTTGCCGCCAGCGTCGGCCATGGCCACCAGCTTCAACGCCGGTGCCTGTGCTTTGTGATCGCCCACAATCTTCCGCAAGTATTCTTCCTCGCAATGCCGGGTCGGCCCGTATTTGTCCGCGGGAAACTGTTGGGGTGAATTCTTGTATCCGACTTCCATATAATCCAGGCCCGCCGCCACACCAGCGTGATAGATGGCCTTGAGCTGGTCGTCGGTGAACTGTGAGTCGTTGATCAGCCCCCCATCACGGATGGTGCAATCCAACACCCGTAGCTCCGGCCGAAACGTGATCCATGGTGCTTTGTCAGGCATGTGAACTCCTTTGGGAAGTGAACCTTCTCATAACGGCCAGAACCGGTTCTGTCAAGGCTTTGTCCCAAGCCGGTAGCGTCTGCCCTGTAGCCGCCACCCTTTATGGGTGCGACTTCAACTAATCGCCCGTAGCCGCACCCTTTACGGGTGCGTCTTCCCTGCGCAGGCTAAGCCGAGTCTGACGAGACGCCGTGACGATGTTCTCAGGGCAACCCTGCGACTACATTTTTCGCTAACAACACTACGACGGCGAACCGCCAAGAAACTCGTTCACGAGCGATTCATAACGGTCGATTACCTGTCGCACGAAATGCCGCTTGTCCCGGTACGTGCCCGGGAAAAAACTGCCCTTGAAACCAGCAATGACGACATTGCGCAGTTCGCGCGGCGTCAGGCGGACCTTGTCGATGGCCAACAACAACTCATGAGTGACGCTGGTGTTCGACATCAGCCGGTTATCCGTGCAAATCGATACCGACAATTCATGGTCGAGCATCTGACGCAAAGGATGATGGGAGAGATTGCGCATCCGCGGCAGCGTCTGCGCGTTGCTGGTGAGGCAGACTTCCATGGTGATCCGCTGGCTGGCGACGTACTCCGCCAGATAATTCGAGTAAGCGACCGGGTCCGAAATACTGGGGTTCTGAATCATATCGTGGGCAAACAGCCACGTGCCGTGTCCGATCCGATTCGCGTAACATTTCGTGATGGCCTGAAAGATGGACTCGGGCCCGTACGCCTCACCGGCGTGAACCGTCTTGCGAATGAAGTGCGAGTGCACGTATTGATAGGCCGCCGAATGATCGTCGGCGGGATACCCCGCTTCGGCGCCTGCCAAATCGAACCCGACGACTGGCAATCCTATGTTGTGCGCGAGATCGACGGCCGCCCGGGCCAGCTCCATCGAGGCCGTCGCGCATACCTGTCTCGCGGACGCATACGGCATGATCTCAAACAATCGCCGATAGTAGGGCGACATCTGCGGCACGATGAATCGCAGCGCGCACACGATAATCCCAAAATGAAATGGAACATCGGCCCCCGACTGCACGAGCTTGGATCGGTTATGACGTTTCTGGGCGCGTTCCAATCCCCGGCAGACAGAGCGGACGACTTCCTCCAAGCTGAGCCGGTCGTTGATGTGCAACTGCGGCGCATATCGCACTTCGATGTAACGGACCCCTTCGGCCAAATTGTCCTCCGCCAACTCGAACGCGATCCGCTCCAGGCTTTCGGCGTCCTGCATCACGGCGCAGGTGAAAGCGAATCCCTTCAAATAATCCGGCAGATTCTTGTAGGTGTTCTTGAACACCTGACGGCGCAGGCCCTCATCGGAGTACGACGGCAACTTGACGCGTTGTTTTTTGGCCAACTCAATCAAGGTCGGGATGCGCAGGGAACCGTCCAAATGCAGATGCAGATCGGTCTTGGGAATGCGGCGAACGAATTCATCAGGTATCGTGTTCTTCATGAGAATCTCTCCGTCGAAGCGAATCGGTTGTAGCGGGTGAGGTTAGGTTCCCCAAGCCGAAACATCAAGCAAAACACAGCGCCGCGCCGGCGACGTCTGTAGCCGCAGGCTCTTCGCCTGCGCTCCGAATCCCCAGGCTCATCCTTCCCCTTGTAGGGCGGGCACGCCTGTCGTCCAGATTGCCCGCTGAGGGGACGCAATCCGGAATTCGTCATTGTAGGGCGGGCACGCCTGTCGTCCAGGTTGCCCGCCATGGGAGCGACCTAAAAATCCGCTGGAGCGACCAAAAAATCTGGTGGAGTGACGTTGTTCTTACCTGGAGCAACCTTATTTCAACTCGGAGTAAGCTTGTTTTCGGTTGGAGTAAAATTGTTTCGACGTGGAGCGCCCCCGTTTTTACATGGAGTGAGCTTGTTCTCTCGCGGAGTAGCCTTGTTTTTGCGTCGGGAACCCTTGTTTTGAGTCAGAGTGGGCCAAAATCGGGCTATCGTCGTGAAAAGTTGGCTGAGAGGCGCAAACAAAATCGATTCTCGTGTAGCCGCACCGTTGCCGCACACGACGGCGGCGTCTCGTCGGCTTACGGGTGCGTCTTCCCGCGCAGGCTGAAGCCTGCGACTACATGGGAATCGGTTTTGGTGAGCGCCCTAAGCCGGCTTCGTCCCTTTGCAGGCTGGGTACTTCGAGCAGCCCCAGAACTGTGAACCGGTACGCGGGCCCTTCTTCGCCGTCCGCAACGCCATGGGGCTTCCGCACACCGGGCAAGCAGGCGCTGTTGGCTCCGTCGGATTGCTCGGTTCCGTCCGATCCTGGCTCGTCTTCCGCTCGCGTTCGCGAAGGCGCGCAGCAGCCAATTGCTCGCTGTAACCGCCTTCGGTCACGAATTGCCGCTCCAAAGCGCGCACCTGCTGGTCGAGCAAATAATTGGCTTGATGAATCAGGCAAATCACCGTGTTGGCCACGACTGCCGGGTCAGCGTGAGCCAGCCACGGCCGGTAAAGCTCCGCAGGATCGGTCCGGTCCGCCTGATCCGTCGTATTCTTTCTGGCGAGCATCTGTCCCACACGCCGGACCGCCAAAGCTTCCACGCTGTCTTTGGCCCATTGCGAGTGATGGCGTTGGCGGAGATAATCTTCGTAATCGAGCAACAGTTCATCGAGGCTGGCGCGAGCAACATTGATCAGGCGCAACTCCGTTTGACTCGAAGTCGCAGAGGCCCGGCTTCCTTCCGCGATGTTCTGCCGACCCGACCGAGCTGCCTGTACCATCTGATCGCGGGTGCGGGAACGGCTGTCAATCGACTTCTCGCAAAACGCAACCGTGGCGTCGTAGATAATCGTCGCCACCTGAAACGAACGCAAATCACGATATCCGCCACTGGGCCGTAGACGTTTGGGAAACCGTGACGTTGTGGACTGCGTGGCACCGATTTGGATTTTGCTCCCGTCAATCATGCTCTGGCCTCGCAAGCGATCCTACCTCTCGAATACGATATCAGCAAGACCGGTTCTGAAATGAATGGAGCGGTCGAAATCGATTGGGGGACAGGTCATCCGACTCCATTATGGTGATTCGACCTATTCGAGACAAACTGAATGAGTCCACACGTGCTGCATTTGTAAGGCCAGAGTCGCTGGGGTCAGCTCTTGAATCTTGAAATCAGGCCGTACTACGAAAGGGGAATTCCCTCTTTCTCTCGATTCGGATTCTCGTTCGGTTAGCATGCTCGCTGGAGTAGCCGAACATGGACATCACCTTTACCGGCAAGTGCGGACAGGAAATCGCCATCGAAGAAGCCGGCGCGGGAATCACGGTGGATTGTCCCGGCTGTGGCAAACCGGTCTACGTTCCGAGCATAGCCTCTGATAAATCCAAGGACCCACCGTTACGCGTCGAAACTCCGCTGGCCAAACTTGCGCGTGAAACAGGTCAGCCATTGACGCCATCACAGAACGCGCCACCGCCAAATCCGCGTCCTGCAACTACCGGCTTCACGCCGCGCAGGCCAGATGACGTTCATCCCGCGATTCAAGCCAGCTTGATCTGTTTGGTGATACTAGCAGGGTTTGGTCTGGTCGGCCTAATTGTGCTACGGGAGAACATGCTCGCAGTGGTGACTCTGTTCTACATGGCAACACCTTTTATCACTGCGGCACCGCTCTGCGCGATCTATGGTATGTGTGTCGGTCACGTAAGACACGGATTGTTACTGCTGGGTGCAATGTCGTTGATGATTGGGCTCTCTCACTGGGTATTCTTCCGAGAAAGCATGGCTATGCTTGGAGCTTCTCAGCAGCAGATCCAGCAAATGATGCAACAGCAAATGCAACAATTCCAGAAACAGATCCCGCAATTCCCGCATCCGTAATTGCGACGGAAGGTTATATATAGCGCTATATATAACTCCGGAATCGGATCGTTCCTCAGAGGACCGTTAACGGCAGAGATTTGCCGCCCGTGACCCTCGGCGTCTCGCTGGTGCTCGGCTCTCGACACGCTCGGGATGACAACGAGGCGATGGTGATCAGGCTCAGGATAACATCGCTGAATTGTGGCGGTGACAGATTTTGCCGCCGGGGACGGCGGCCACTACAACAATCGCGTGATGTGCAGCATCGCGCCTTACAATCCGGAAATTGTGAATTGTGGGGCGGGCATGCCTATCATCTAGATTTCCCGCCGAGCGGACGGTGGCCACTACGACAGAGAACGGGAACCTGTTCCGCTCGTCTCATCAGGAATTAGCATGATTCCTCTCTGAGATGGAAATGGCTCGCTGGTCGGTCCTTCAGAAAGCCCCTGAATAATAAAGCTTGGCATTTCAGATGCTCGTGTTTGCAAGGCTTGAGCGGTTAGCAATGACGCTCGCCGCTGTCAGGGAAAGGGACCGATCATGTCAGAAGTTACTGCTACGACTGCGCCTCCTGAGACGGAAGAAACCAAGAAGTTCTCTCGCGGCGTCATTAACTCCAAACACATCGAGGACCTCGATAAGGCCAGTTCGGTTGTCGTCGCTGCCAAAAAGGATGACTACAAAGCCAAGCTGCTCCAACACGAGATTGACGACGGGTTTGTCACGCAACTGGAAGGCGATATCGCCGCCTGCCGGGTGCGCATCGCCAAAGCCGGCGATTACACCAGCGATATCCGCGTCGCCACCGACGCGGAATTGAAAGCCAAGAACGCCCTCAAGGGTGCGATCCGAAGCTTTCAGGCTGCGGCCAAACAGAAATACGCGCGAACGGCGCCGTTACAGTTGAAGGATTACTTCATCGGCGAAGACATCGACATCAGCCGCGTCGTTCTCACGCAGGTCGCGGACAGCATCATCGCGAAAGTGGAAACCGACTCGTTGCCGGGTGTCACGCGCGAGAAATTCGCGGCGCTGAAGGCCACGCGGGAAGCGTATGTCGCGGCCAACAACGCCCAGGCGGACGTGCAATCCAAGGCGACCGCCGAGCGCAATGGCATTGATGAGGACGCGAAGAGCATCAACAACCGCCGCGTGCAAATCCAGTTTGCCGTTGAGGCCGAATGGCCGGCAGACGGCAATGGGTACGCTCCGATTCGCCGGGAGTTCCATCTCCCCGTAGATCGTCCGCTGCCGCGCTAAGGGGCGCCAACAAGACTGTAGTCGCAGGCTTTCAGCCTGCGCGGGGAAGACGCACACAGAGTACAGAGAGGCCGAGAAATCGGCCTCTCTTTTTTATCGGGAAAGCATGCGTGGGGTTCTCGGCGTCCTCCACGCCTCAGCGGTGAGAGAGTTTGCCGCCGGGGACGGCGGCCACTACAACAGAGAACGAAATCCATTCGCGTTAAGAAGATCTCGGTTTGTCGAACGCAGCCGGTACCGCCAAAACGCACCACGATTAAAAAAAGCTTCAAATCCGCCGAAAGACGCGTATAAAGGCAGGCCGACATTGTAGGAATCCGAATCGTTTGCGACGGGTTTCCGACCTTCGAGAAGCTTTCCAGATGTCGCGAGAAAAAGAATGGATACAAATCTCAATACGATTAGTGTCACGTTGGCCGATGGCTCACAGATTCGTTGCGCCATCGGGACTCGCGTCCGCGACATTCAGCCACAGCACCGTTCGCCGGAAGGACTGGAGTACATCGGCGCCCTGGTCAACAACGATGCGGTGTCCCTCTCGTACCCCGTGGAAGTGGACAGCAGCGTCCGGTTGCTGACCCGCGGCGACCCGCAAGGTTTCCAGATTTATTACCGCTCGGCTTGTTTTCTTTTGGCCAAAACGGTGAAGGATCTGTTCCCGGACGCCCGGTTCGCCGTGCAGCATTCGTTGGGCACAGGCTTTTATTGCAGCTTTGAGATGAACGGCAGCGCCGGCATTTCCGAAGAACAATTGCAGACGATCGACAAACAAATGCGTGCCATTGTCGAACGCGATGTTCCGATCGAACGACGAAAAATCTCGTTCACCAAGGCCGTCTCGCGGTTCGAGCAGGAAAAGCAACTCGACAAATACAACCTGCTGCGCTTCCGCAATCCGCCCAAGGTGGCGACATGGTGGTGTGAGAACTTTTCGGACCTGGATCACGGTCCACTGGCGGGGAGCACCGGGGCGTTGACGACCTTCAAATTGATCCCGTACCCTCCCGGGTTCGTCCTGCAAATTCCCGCTCCCGAAAATCCGAAAGAGCTGCCGCCGTTCGAGCCACAGCCCCAGTTGTTTCAGATTTTCAAGGAACACAAGGAATGGGGCCGGATTCTTGGGGTGAACACCGTTGGCCGTCTCAACGAGATCATTGCCAACCGGGAAATCGGTGAATTCATTCGGACCGCCGAAGCTTTTCACGAAAAGAAAATCGCGCAGATTGCCGATCACATCTACGAACACCGCGAACATATCAAATGGGCGTTGATTGCCGGACCGTCGTCCTCGGGCAAGACCACCTTTGCCAAGCGGTTGGCCGTCCAGTTGCGGGTCAATGGCCTGCGGCCGGTAACCATTTCGGTGGATAATTATTTCGTCAATCGTGAGCAAACACCCTTGGACGAGGCCGGCAAACCCGATTTCGAGAATATCGAGACCGTGGATCTGCCGCTCTTCAACGATCACCTGATGCGCCTCGACAAGGGCGAGGAAGTGGATTTGCCGAGTTTTGATTTCGAAAAAGGCTGTCGTGGGGATCGTAGCCAGAAATTGCGAATTGAACCCGACCAGATCGTACTGCTCGAAGGGATTCACGGGCTGAACCCGCGGTTGACGGAATCGTTACCGGCCTCCCACAAAATGCGCATCTACATCAGCGCTCTGACGCAGTTGAATCTCGATTCCAACAACCGCATTTCGACCACGGACAACCGTCTCGTGCGACGCATGGTCCGGGACAACAATTTCCGTGGCAACTCGGCGCTGGCCACGCTCAACATGTGGCCGAGTGTCCGGCGTGGCGAGAAAACCTGGATCTTCCCGTACCAGCAGGAAGCGGATATCGCGTTCAATTCCGCTCTGGATTATGAATTGGCGGTGCTCAAGCCGTTCGTCGAACCGCTTTTGGCCGAGGTGAAACCCTATCACCCGCAATACGCGGAAGCGCGGCGATTGCTGGAGTTTCTATCGAGTTTCCTCAGTGTGTCCGATCATTTCGTGCCGCCAACCTCGATCTTGCGCGAGTTCATCGGCCACAGCAGCTTCCGGTATTAGGGCGCAGGCTAAAGCCTGCGGCTACACTTTTGTCGGGTGTGCACAGGCAGGTCTTCCACGCGGCCCGGCACTCGCGGCAAGATCCGCAAGCCTCGAAACCGTCACTCGTAATAATGGTAATTCACATCGGGGAAGATGTTGTCGCGCCACTCGATGGAAGCCAGCCACGCTTCATCGACGCGGCCACCTTTGACCTGTTCGTACAGACGGGTAAATCGGAGGATATGATCCTTGGTGCGTTTGACGGCGTACGGTACCATCGTCCCGGTTTTCATGATGAATGCCCAGTCGCTGGACTGGGCCAGCAATAATTCGCGAGCGGCTTGTTTGAGAGCGCGCTGGACAAGGCCGTCCCCCTGCTTGTAGTTGCGGGCCAATTCGCTCATACGTTGGGCGGCGATATGCAAATGCGGATAAATCCAGGCGTTCGACCCTTCGAGCCAGACCTCCCAATAGCCTTTATTACCCCAACTGGAAGCGCTCGGTTGTGAAATCTGCTGGGTCGGAAACATCCGCAGGTACTCGCTCGGCGTGGTGAGCTTGAACACATTCTGGTCGAAGCAGACTTTGCGCATGAAATAGTTCAGGAACTCCGGGCCTTCAAACCACCAGTGGCCGAACAACTCGGCATCGTACGGTGAGATGATCAGGGGCGGACGTTGCAGCACACCGTAAAGATGCTCGACCTGCTTTTCACGGTTGAACATGAAATTGCCGGCGTGCTGCGCGGCTTTCTCCATGGCGCGCTGGCGAATGTAGGCTTCCTTGTAGTTGGAGCGGCCGGTGATCTTGTGATACTTGATGCCCGTGAAACAGCGAATGCCGTCGGGATGGATGTAGGGCCGGATGTATTCGTATTCCAGGTCGAATCCGACGTCGCGGTAAAAATCCCGGTACTCGAAATCGCCGGGATAACCTTCCTCGGCGCTCCAGACCTGCTTCGATGACTCCATGTCCCGGCCAAACGCGGCCACACCGGTGTGTGTGAAAATGGGCGCGTAGATTCCGAAGCGCGGACGCGGATGGCCGAACATCAGGCCGTGGGTGTCCATGATGAACCAGCGGATCTCGGCCTCCAGCAGAAAATTCTCCAACCCCGGTGTGTAAGCGCACTCTGGCAACCAAATCCCGCGGGGATTGCAGCCGAAGCATTGCCAGTAATGATCGCGAGCAACCAGAATCTGCGCGCGGATGGATTGCGGATCTTCCTGCATCAAGGGGAGAAATCCGTGCGTCGCCGCACAGGTGATGATCTCCAGCTTGCCCAACTCCTGAAACTTGCGGAACGCGCCGACGAGATTTCGTCCATAACCATCGCAGAAGGTGGCTCGCGCCTCCTGAAAGCGTTGGTGGTAAAACCACGCGAGGTCGTGAAACGCGTGATCCCATTTCGTGCGTTCGATTTCTTTCTCGGTCAATTCAATCAGCTTCGAGATGTGCTGGATGTAGCGGTCCTGCAGCAGCGGGTCCAGCAGCATCGAACACAAGGGCGGGGTGAGCGACATGGTGAGACGAAAATCCACATTGTCGCGGACGAGGCCCTCCATCGTTTTGATCAGCGGGATGTAGGTCTCGGTGATCGCCTCGTACAGCCAATCTTCTTCCAGAAAATCCTCGTATTCAGGATGGCGCACGAACGGCAAGTGCGCATGCAAAATGAGTGCAACGTATCCTTGTGGCACGAAATTCCTTTCGCTCAATTACGGTGTAGCGTCGCCGCCGGGCGCGCTGGGTTGCTGTTGATACGGACGGAGCGGCGATCCATTCGCCTCATCGTCAGGCTACCGCCGGCGATTTCAAGTGCGCCGGCGACTTGACCTCACCCACTTCTCCCTCGGCTTTGGTCTGTCGTTCAAATGCCAGTTCCACGGCCCGCTGATCGTTTTGTGCGCTGGCAACCGCCACGATCGGGAGATGGAACTGGCCGTCCGGAAACGAAAAATGGAACGAAAACGTCCCGTCGCTGCGCAGTTCGACCGGCTTGCCATCAATCGTAACCTTGGCGTTCGGCTCGGTGGCGCCGTAAACGATCAGTTCGGAATTCACCGCCAGCCAGAAACCTTGTGCCGGTTTGCCACTCCAACTCGCGCCCGCCGGGCTGAAGGCGCTGAACAGTCCCGAACTCAATTCCTCCTGCAAGCGGCGCCGCAACCATTCGGAGATCTCGAAAGACCCCATGCGGATGCGCCGCAAAATGTCGCCACCGAGCAGGCGCTCCAATTCTTTCGCCTGTTCCGGCGACCACGGCCCGAGATCAAGCCCGACCTTGAACGGAAATTTGAACCCGGCCAACTGCAGACGGTGCAGCGCATCCGCCAAAGCCTCACCGTCTTTCATGTGGCCGCGAATGATGTTCAGCAATTCCCCAAAGCTAAAGTCGATCGGGATCGTCACGAACCGCGCGCTCGTGTCGGTGGAAACCGCGTCGGCCGGGGTGGTGGCTTCTCGCGATTGGCTGATGACGTAGAAATGGCCGTGAGGCTTCCAGAATCCAAGCTGCGCGCTGTAACTGGTCGCCGCCTTGTTGACCGGGATGTACCAATTGCGCGAGTCGTGGGACAGCGTGAATTCCTGGACCGGGTTGGCGTGGTTCTTTTCGAAGACGCGGAGCACCAGTCGTCCATCGGATGATTGGCCGCGGTAATCAGCCATTTGTTGCCAACTTAGATCCCAATAGGCAAACAACCAATGCGGGTCGCGCGCCGTCAGAAACAGCCGCCCCGTCCCGTAAGCTTCTGGCAATTCGCCGAGGTGTTCTTCCACAAATACCTGCTTCGGCGAAGGACGCGCCGGCGCCACGTCAAACTTGTGTGCCGACAACTCGTCTGCAGGCGGACTCACTGGCTCTGCTTCCTTGGCGGGAGGCTCGGGCATCTCCCCTTTGGATTTTGCAGTTCTTGTCGGCTCGGGGGTTTGCGCGGCCGCCCGACGCGACGAACGCGCCAGTTGCGGCCGGACACTGGCCGCGGCCGCGAGTTTCTCTTCGGCGGCGGTTCGTTTGCGAATCGCCCGGCGCTTGAGGGCATCGGCCAATCTCTGCGCGACAGTACCAACTACGGTGCGTTGGACAGCGGTTTTCCCATTCGACCTCTGCTGCGCCTGATAAATTCTGTCAGCCAGTTCTTCTTTTCTAAGCGTAGACACTCCGCGCAAGCCAAGGCGTTGCGCCATCTTCAGCAATTCAGATTTTGTTTTCGCCAATAAGTCTGCTTTATTCATCGTGCGCCTCTTTCTTGCTTCGCGCATGCGAAGCCGCCCAGCCCGGGCAACTTTCTCCAAGCAACCGTACCTTAAAACACGACGTGCGTGAATGTAAAATGATATTTGCGCGAGAAGACGTGCCCCGTCTTCCGTGGCCCTGTCAGTAATAGTACCGCGGACGAGGCGACGGCGGATACAAACTCGGCGTATTGATCATGAAATCGATCACGCGATTGCTGACGCCCGCGTCTTTCAAGTCGATGATTTCCGCAGTAGTCAGACGATACACCACATGGGAATTGCGTATCTGGCTGATGATGACCTCATCGCTGATCCCGGCCTTGGCCAGTGCCTTGATATCGGCCAGGCCCAGCGGCTGGCCTTGTTCCACGCGCTGCATCGTCTGCGGACTTTGGCGTTCGAGGATCTCGCGTTGCTGTTCGTCCATCGCATGACCGATAATGCCGCCGGTCAAAAGGCCGAGCGCGCCGCCGATGGCAGCGCCTTCGGCGGTATTGTGACCCGCGTAATTGCCAATGATCGCGCCCGTGCCTGCGCCGATGGCACCGCCGGTTAGGGCACCCGTGCTGGTGCGATCATAACCGCCTTCGGGCGTCTCGCACCCGACCATCAACAGGGCCGCGATTGCCAACAAACAAATGCTGCGAATCATTTTCAGATCCTCTTTCTTGCTCTACTCTGTACAACGAA
>Ga0335081_10000989_pt1 | contig 45601 bp, 34 predicted proteins | sample Lox_Sample_35_FD_206713 | JGI IMG/M metagenome (GOLD analysis project Ga0335081, IMG submission 206713) | Soil microbial communities from Loxahatchee National Wildlife Refuge, Florida, United States - Lox_Sample_3.5 | ecosystem: Environmental > Terrestrial > Soil > Wetlands | place: USA... | reverse complement strand
CTCACCAGAGAGGAAAAGGAGGGCATCTCATAAATTAAGGACTCTCGCGAATCCCGTGAGGGCATTGCTCGCTGGTGCACGACACGGTCGCGGCAGGACATCTTCTCAGAAGCTGGCAGGGTCTCTCGTCTTCGGACCTCAACGTGACTGGGGCTGCCAAGAGCCTCCGTGCTACTTCTCGCTCCCCGAAAAACCGGTCGAACAGCTACTCAAAGATGGACCAGCGCTCATACTCCTGGGGGCGTCCTGAAAGGAGACATGGCTGAGAAAATTCCGTGCGATCCCATCGGCTGAGGATTGCGGAGACTGTTCCGCCGTGGCCAGGGCGATCGCTGATAGTGTTCGATCCCCTGGGCAATGCGGTGTCCTCCAAGTGAGTCGATAAGAATAACCGTGTAGACACGAAGGCTATTGGCCAGGATGGGCACGATGGCCGAGGCAAGGAAAAAAGGAGGCGGCGAATCCAGCTCCTGTACGCCAGGCCCGCATAGAGAAAACCGACCGCAATGGAGGAAAACGGTGACTCATTCCGCTGCACGCTTGCCCTACCTCCCAATTACCAGACGGCGTTGATAGAACATGACCTTCGAGCAGAATAGGAGTCCCGGAAACATTGAGCGACCTTGCGCATAATGATGCCCTGAGATCCTGCAATGTCGGGATTAGACCTTCACCGAGCGGCACCGCGAAGGCATGAATGCCAATGGAGACGATAAGGAGCCGGCCACCACGGTGCCAAGCATGCCCCAAGCCATTAACATGTCAAGACTTCGGAGTTTGGGGGTTGCGCAAATCCGTCAGCGTGTGCATATGATCAGGTGGCACCGGTACCTTCGGTACCTAACGATGCGAAGCAGTTGAGTCGATGGACCTTTCTGGAAAGAAAGAAGAAATAGTTTTCCTCCCCTTAATTCGCCGCCCCCGAAGTGTCTTCTATCTAATAGCAAAGAAAGAACATACGCAAATTGCGTCTGGACTCGCACTTGCATCCAACATCTGGGTTGAGAGTTCAAAACTGGTCTCTTTGGCGAAAAGTTCGCATCCATAAATTAGTAGAAATCATACTTCTTATGCCTAAGATTGGCACTCATGAGGTCCCCGCGAGAACCCTACTCCTTGTAGGAGTCGATGCCGTAGCCATTGTCCTAGCTCTACTGTTGGCCACTGCCACACGGGCCGCTAATCCCTTTCCTGAGATGATGTTGCAATTGAGCATGTGGACAAAAATCACACTTGTCACGGTCGTATGTGGGTTATCCCTTTACTTCAACGATCTCTACGATTTTCAAGTTGTCCTGCACAGAGAAAACCTTTTTGTTCACATGATGCAAGCGCTTGGAGTGGCCTGTCTGATGTTGGCTTTGTTGTTCTATGTTTCCCCTGCAAGCAGCCTGGGCCGTGGAATAGCACTCGTGGCAGCCCCTCTGATCCTCACTCTGCTGTTAAGTTGGCGAATGTCAGCAAACGCAGCGAACCTTCTTTCAGGGGGGGATGAGCGGGTATTGGTCATGGGCACGGGGGAGGCAGGAATCTCGTTGGTACGCCACATCTTGGCCCACCCGGAATATAATATGAGGGTGGTTGGTTTCCTCGACGAGAACGGCCAAGACATCGGAAAGTCTCTGGTTAATCCTAAGATTATCGGCGGTTTTGAAAACGTGGAAGAGATCGTTGCCCAGGAAAGAATCGATCGAGTCATCTTGTCATTAAAGGAACGCAGGGGCAGTACACCGGTTAAGCAGCTACTCAATGTCAAATTCGGAGGTGTCCGAGTCGAGGATGTGCACAGTTGCTTTGAGCGACTCCACGGCCGGATACCTCTCGAGCGACTTTCTCCTAGCTGGCTGATCCTATCCGACGGATTCAAAAAATCCAGACTGTTGCTGGCTGCGAAACGATCCATGGATGTCCTCGCTTCGCTGGCCATCCTCATTGTTGTCTCGCCGCTGATGCCGTTGATCATGCTGGCGATCTATTTGGACAGTGGCCGTCCCATCCTCTTTCGTCAAACGCGCGTTGGATACAAAGACCGTAAATTTGAGCTGCTTAAATTCCGTACTATGGTCCGAGACGCAGAAAGAGATGGCCCGCGCTGGGCCGTACAGAGCGACAGCCGAATCACACGGATCGGTCGAATCCTACGGAAGACTCGGCTGGATGAAATCCCGCAGGTATTTAACGTTCTTCGCGGTGAGATGAGCCTTGTCGGACCGCGCCCTGAACGGCCCTATTTCTGCGCGCTGCTCGAGAAAGAGATCCCCTTCTACAACCTTCGGCATTCGATCCGGCCCGGACTGACTGGGTGGGCGCAGGTGCGTTTCCGGTACGGCGCCAACCTCGATGACGCAAAGGGAAAACTCGAATTTGACCTGTTCTACGTGAAAAACATGTCGCTCTTCGTTGATTGTGCTATTTTGTTTGAAACCGCAAAGGTTGTCATTCTAGGTCGGGGTGCCCACTAACTTCTAGCTGAGATCACTCAATAAGAGATGGCATTTTCACCGCCTAATTAGCCGTGGGAAATATCCTAGTCTGCTGGGAAACAAATTTCTTCTTTTCGGGGTTTAAATGGCCAAACAGAAACCCAGATTCATTGAAAAAAAAGGACTTACTGACAGCTGCCAGCCCCCTCTTGGGCAGACCACGTGCTCAAATCCAATCTGGTTGAACTGATGTGGCATTCGGATTCCCCTTTAGAGCCTTAGGCAACCCCGTTCGAGGGACCGGAGAAGACATGGTTGACAGAGTCAAAAGATTCGTGATGGGCACCTTGCTGGCAGTCGCTCTCGGATGCCCGGAAATAGGCTTATGCCAAGACGCCGGAACAGGCGCCCAACCGAAACAAAGCAAGCCATCTGTTCAAGAGGCTGCCGATCCGAAGGGAGTCCGCTCCGGATCTGTACCGAGCCCGACGCCCGGCGACTACGTCATCGGAGAATCTGACGCCCTGAACATTAATGTTTGGAAAGAGCCCGAACTTTCCCAGGGTGTCGTGGTGCGACCGGATGGAAAAATCTCGCTCCCACTGGTTGGAGAGATTCTAGTCAGCGGGCTGACTCCAATGCAGGTACAGGCTTTGCTAGCCAGCAAATTACAGTCATATCTGACGAATCCCCAGGTAACCGTGACGGTGACGGATATCCGGAGCAGAGTGGTATCTATCACTGGTGAGGTGGGCAAGCCGGGCCCGTATCCGCTGTTAACCCCGACCACCGTATTGCAGCTAATCACAAGCGCGGGTGGACTGGGGCAATTTGCAAAAAAGAAGGGCATCTTCGTCTTGAGAACTGTGGACGGAAAACAACAGAGGCTTCATTTTAATTATTCCCAAGTCATCAAGGGCCAGAACACAGAGCAGAACATACTGTTGCGCCCTGGTGACATGGTCGTGGTGCCATGAGCCAGAACCAGGAAAGCATCCGCGTTGGTCCTTGGCTGCGAATGACTTTCTGCCTCTTTGCTCTGGCCAGTTCCGGCAACGTTTTGGTTGCACAGCAACAATCGGATTCGCGAGTCTCTCCGGCAGAGTCCCAGGATGTCAAGCCGGTGGTTTTGCAGTTGCCCAGCGAATCCCAGAATGTGGCGCTCCTTGGCACAGATCAGCGGTTCGTGGATCTCGAAACTCTGCAAACGAGGCGGCGTACGTTCTTCATGTATGGCATGGGACTTTCAGAATCGTACGAAGATTTTAGTGCGGGCACTGCGGGGCAGAATTTCAGTGACATCATCTGGAATCCGCATGTCGCCCTCATTAATGCAAGCAATCACTCCTCATTTAGCGTTCAGTATGCGCCTTCGATCGTACAGGCTACCTCGGGTTCTTCGGGGCACCAAGTCTTCCATGCTGGTGATTTTTCTCTCGGCCAGCCCATTGCGCCAAATTGGGCACTGCAGTTGACTAGTTCGGAGACGTACGGGACGGACTCAGCCCGGTTGCTGGGTCCGCTTGCGTTTCAGGTAAACGGGGGAGTTCCCATCGTGAATTCCAACTCAGCACTTTTCCAGCTGAACAGAGGCAAAGTGTTTACAACAACAAATGACCTTGACTTGAGATGGCAGCGCAATCCTTCACAGGCCGTGAGTTTTACCGTGGGGGAAAACACTTTGTTGCCCGATGGAGGACCAGATAACAGCACGATTTTCGGTCAGCTTTCCTATTCTGTAGCGGTAACGTCACGAACCGGGCTCAATTTCGGGGGCAACTTCTACCATCGAGTGTTTACCCAGGGGAACTGCGATGCGTATGGCTTTACCGTTGGAATCTCGCATCAATTTACCCGATACATCAACATATGGCTTGGCGGGGGACCTGAGTTCATGTCCTCTCCCTGTACTGGGGGATTGGGCGGTAACTACGTTCTTAGTATGTCTGTTCCACTGAGCCGCGTATCTCGATTGGGACTCATGGCCGAGCGCTCTTATGCGAGCAGCTTCCTGGTCAATTCACAATGGACCGACACGGCTGCGGTGTCGTACTCCAGACAACTTTCTGAGGCTATCGGAGTTACCTTGAATTCAGGCTATGCACGGAGCGTTGGTGCGCTAATTGGTCCGGGAGCCTATACTGCGTATTTTGCCGATGCAGATCTCTCTTGGAGGCTGTCGCGCACTATTTCGGTCACAACAACGTACAGGCGTTTCGAACAAGTTTCCGGAGGCCCGGACCAAGGGCAGAACGTAGCAATGATCTCGCTGGGATGGAACCCACTTCCCATCCGAATTGTCAAGTGAGCAAGCGGTTGGAACCGAGTGGTTGTACAAGAATGAGATGTTGTTGATCGCCCAATTCGTTTAGCAACGGAAAAACAAATGAATTCTCCGACCACAGAACTGTCCATGACGCAAGTACTGGAGTACTTGCAGGCTATCCGACGCCATAAGTGGTGGGTTTATTTGATGACAGTTCCGTTGACTCTTAGTGCGTTCGTTGGGATCGCACTTTTGCCCAACAAATACAAGGCTACGACGACGGTCGAGGTGGACCCTCAAAGGGTACCGGAACAATTCGTTGCGGAACTCGTGCGGGTAAGCCCCTTGGATCGGCTGCAAACCATCAGCCAGGAGGTGTTGAGCGAGACTCGCCTGCAGCAGATCATTGATCGGTGGAACCTATACCCTCAAATGCGCCGAACGTCCCCACGCGAGGCGGTAATTGAGCAGATGCGAAGCGACATCGTAATCGAAGTTAAGCAGTCAGGAGGCGGCTTGGCTGTTTTCTCGATTACATACCAAGGGGGGGATCCGACAATCGTTGCCAATGTAGCAAATCAGCTGGCCTCGGACTTTATCCAATGGAATCTCAAGAGCCGGGAGCAACATGCCGCTGGAACAACGGAATTTTTGAATTTGCAATTGCAAGAAGCGAAGAAGGTACTCGAAGAACAGGAAACCAAGCTTCGTCAATACAAGATGTCTCATCTCGGGGAATTGCCGCAGCAGCAAGACGCCATTCTCCATGCTATATCGGGCTTGCAGGTGGAGTTGCAGGCGAATGCGGATAATTCAAACCGACTCGATCAGGAACGGCTGTTTCTCACGCAGCTACCGGACTCGGTGACGATGTCCGGAGGCAATCCTCAACCAGCGACCGAGAGGGCGCGGTTGGAGATTGAGAAGAACCAACTCGAAGGATCGCTTACCCAACTTCGCCGGCGCTATACCGACGAATTCCCCGAAGTGCAGGAGTTGATCAGGCGGCTGAAGCGCGTCAGCGAGAGTTTAAGTGCACTCCCGGCGGACAACCCTTCTGGGACTTCGACTTCGGGTTCGGTCAAGCCTACCGCAACGGGACTACGGCTCGAAATCATCGCGAGGGAAATGCAGCGTTTGAAAGACGACCAAAGACGAATCCGGGCGCAAATTGCAGATTATCAGGCCAAAGTCGAGGAAATCCCTCGACGCGAGCAGGAGTTGATAGACCTTACGCGCGACTACGATATTTCGAAAGCCCGCTATGATTCTTTGTTGAACAAAAACTATTCTGCGGACATGTCGAATGAGCTCGATACCCAGCAGAAAGGGGAAAGATTTATCGTTCTTGATCCCGCTCGGGTTCCCGAGAAGCCCTTCAAACCGAAACGGCGTACGCTTATGGCAGTCTCGTTCTTTATGTCGTTTTTTTGTTCTGTCGTTGTGGTGATCGCCAAAGAATACCTCGATCCTCGGGTCAAAACGGAGAGAGAAATTCGTATTGCATACCCAGAGTCAATTCCTTTGCTAGCGACTATTCCTCAAATTCAATCGCCGATGGAACGTCGAAGGCATCTGCAGTTCACTGCTTTCGCTGTTAGCGTTTCGATTCTCGCGATTGGGGCTGTGGCAGGACTCCTATGGAAGATTCACCCAATCCTTTGACAGGCGGTAATAGTTGGCCCCTCCAAACTGGGAACTCGAGGACGGATCGACAGCATGGTTTTGTTGTCGGGACTCGGAGAATTGCCCTTGAACGATTCTTGTTTATCTCCTGAGCGCAGTACCAAGATTCTGGTGCTGACGGATTATTTCTTGCCTCATGCCGGAGGCTCGCGGGAGTATTACTATAACCTTTATCGTCACTTCGCGGAATTTGGGAATACGCAAGTGACGATCGCTACGAAAAAGGTCCCAGGCTGGGAAGAGTTCGATCGAAGGGTGGTATCCGATTCCTTTCGAATCTTTCGACGTTTCAAGCCGCTTTCCACTTGGCGGCTGCGTGAATTACCCAAGGGACTCGGCGCGTTTCTGCAAGCCGTATGGCACGTGTTCAAGGAGAAGCCGGCGATTCTGCACGCGGGCGACTTGTACCCAGCAGGTGTGATCGCCCTGATTTTGAAGCAAGTAGCGGGACTTCCTTATCTCGCCTATTGCCATGGTGAAGACATCGCTCTTACCGATCGGTATAAATATCAGCCGCATGTGCGCGACAGAATCTACCGGGGAGCGGATGCAGTCGTTGCGAACGCCGAGTTCTCTAGAAAGAGTCTCCTCCGAATAGGTGTGTCGGAATCCCGCATAGTCAAGATCACTCCGGGAGTGGATCTCGAACGTTTTTCGCCCAGGCCTGCCCGCGAGGATCTGATCGACAAGTGGAATCTGAGAGGCAAGAAAGTCGTGCTTACAGTGGCACGATTGATTTCGCGAAAAGGACACGATCTCGTGCTGCGTGCAATCGCCTGCCTCAAGCGGGAATTGCCGGACGCAGTCTATCTAATCGTGGGACGGGGACCAGAGGAGCAGAAGCTCCAGAATCTCGCTGTGGAGTTGGGGATAATGGATTCCGTTCGATTTGCAGGACACGTTCCGGAAGAGCTGCTCCCGGACTGTTACAACTTGTGTGATGTTTTTGCCATGCTGAATCGCGAGGAAGCAGACGGGGACCTGGAAGGATTCGGTATGGTGTTTTTAGAAGCAAATGCAACGGGCAAACCAGTGATTGGGGGGCGGTCGGGAGGAACGGCGGACGCCATTGAGGAGGGCAAAACGGGATTTCTAGTTGACGCCGACCGGCTCGATGAATTGACTGCCATGCTTCGGATGCTGCTAACAGATGCCAACTTACGACGCCGACTTGGAGATGCGGGGAGAGACCGTGTGCAGTGCGAGTTTCAGTGGCGAGACCGGGCCCGAAAACTCCACGATGTAAGCACGGAGATTTGCAAGGCACGGACCAAGGAAAAACAAACCGCAGTCTTTGCAAACCCCGAGTAAACCGCATGCGAACTGAATTGCGAGAGGACGTAGCCCGATACCGCGCGAAAGGCGCCCGGTGGATCGATATCTGGGGCAATCCGGCGTTCTGGGCCATCGCCTGGTATCGTTTTGGGCATTTCGTTTATCGGGGAAATTGTCCTCGGGTCCTGCGTGCGCCCTTGAAAGCGGTGCACTTGGCAGGAGCCATTTTTTGCGAAGCAGTCTTGCAAATGAGATTGCCTCCCAATGCGGAAATTGGGGGCGGACTCTGCATTACTCACGTTGGAGGAGTCGTTTTGCACCATCGCACGGTAATAGGGCGGAACTGCGACCTTTCTCACCAAGTTACGATCGGTACCGCAGGACTTGGGCGGACAGGGGTCCCCCGGATTGGACACGATGTACGCATAGGTGCGGGAGCCGTGCTGATCGGAGATATCCAAATCGGCGATGGTGCCCGCGTTGCGGCGAACAGTCTAGTCAACCGCGATGTGCCCCCAGGAGCCACAGTGATGGGTGTGCCAGCGAAGATCGTGAAGTACCAGGAAGGTTGCAACGAACTGGCCGAAGAAGGCAACAATCCTGCGAGCCGCTGAGAACATGATACAAACTGCCAATTCCACGCGCACGAAGAATTCCACCGGGGGAATAGTGCGCACCCCAGGGGAGGATGTCCCTCTCCCGGTCCTTCCAAAGTGGGTAGAAATTCTAGGAGGAGCAAATGTCAGCTGCAGACGCATATGTGAGCCTAAGAGTAGAACGCCTCAAGCCGGAAGACCTGCAGCGTGTGCCCAACAAGTGGCTCAGCTCACTTCCGCAATTCAAGCCAGCGGAGCGGGTTTTGGATATCGCTTGTGGGATGGGTTACGATAGCCTGGCTTGGGCGCGGCAGGGCAAGAAGACGGTCGGGATCGACCGTAACTGGGGTTTGGTGAAGAACGCGATGGCGCTCGCCGCGCAGCAAAGATTGAAAATTGATTTTATCGTATGTGATGCTACACAACTTCCCTTCCGTGAAAATTCGTTTGATTTTTGTATCTGCGAAAATTTATTTGAGCATGTACCAGCATGGCGAGAAATCGTTTCGGAGGCGAGCCGCGTGCTCAGGGAGGGCGGTGTCCTCTTTATTCGGACCAGTAATCGCCACTGTCCGATCAACCGTGAGATCAATCATTTGCATCTTTACCCCTGGCTGCCAGATTCGATGAAGCGGCCAATTTTGCGCTGGGTGCAGCGAAATCGGCCTGCGTGGATTAACTATTCAAAGTTTCCAGCGGTCAATTGGTTTACCCATCGCGGACTCGCCAAATCGCTGAGAGCCTACGGCTTTTCCACGCATGAGACGTTTGATCTTGTTCAAAAGAACCTGCTTGCCCCGAAGAGGCAAAGGGTCTATTTCCTTTTCAGATGGCTCAAGAAGTACCGCTTTCTGCGATACATGATCTACCCAGTTGTCGGTTCAGTTGAGATTCTGGGTGTGAAGAAAGGCCGCCCTAGTCCAGAGAATATCGCCGGGATCTAATCGGAGAAGTTGCCGATCCCGCTGCGTGATCTCGTTGCGCCCTTGAGTCTCCGATGACGGAGCGAGATCCCATGCGTGAAATCATCGCGCACTGGCGGAAAGTGGCGGGGCAGAGCGAATCAGCGATTTTTAAGGTGTTATTACGCTGAAGGCGAAGTGAGGATTCATAGATCTTAGGAGAGGGAAAGCTCCTCTATCGAACGACGTTGACTTGCGGGAGTAGTCGGCAAGGCACACGGAAACAAGATCCGTCCGGCCCAGAAGGAGCTGAAGAATTAGATTGAAAGACGAATGACATGCACCTAGGACTCCACGGTTTCGCGCCCTTGATCATGTATGTTGGGGCCATCGTTGCTTTCTCGCTGTCAATCGTTTGGAAGCCGCAGATTGGCCTCTACTACCTGGTCCCGCTACTCCCGATGCAGACTGCCCGCTATTGGCTTCACGACTATTTTGGGGGTGAAAAGCTCGTTGACGTTTTGATAGCAGGAGTTCTGATCGGATTGCTCATTCGCCGGCAACGACCAATCTTCGTTTCCTCGCCGATGAACAGGGTTCTTGTAGCTCTCATTGTGTTGACCTATCTTTCATTATGGCAGGGTGCTTTCTATCTGGGTGGGCCGCTGCCCATCTCCTACCTCGATCCCAGGTTCTCTGACTGGAAGAACTACGCTGAGATGCTGTTCCTCTTTTTTGTTGCTGCTGCCGCGATCCGGACGCCCAAGCAGATGGCAATTGTCATCGGACTGATGTGCCTGTCTGCTCTGGCGGTCAATCGAAATTACTACGGCACAATCGGAGACCGAAATTTTTCCCACTTTTCATACGAGCTTCGCGATGCTGGCGCTCTCGGGTATGCGGGGGAAAATGGCATGGGTGCCTTCCAGGCTCAATTCGCAGTATTCCTAATTGGCCTCGCACTCTTCGCCAAGAAGCCTGTGCTCAGATTAGGACTATTAGCAATCGCACTAACGAGTGTCTATTGCCTTGAATTGACTTTGTCTCGTGGTGCGTACGCGGGATTCCTCATTGGACTATTTGTCATGGGGCTGATCAAGGAGCGCAAGATTTTGATCGTACTGGCTATTATCCTTGTGAGCTGGCAGAGCCTTGTTCCCTATGCGGTCACGGAGCGCGTGACGATGACCTACCAGGAAGGTGAGGGATTGGATCCTTCTGCCGGAGAGCGCGTGACCCTCTGGCGGGACGCTCTGCAGGTGCTCAGTGAAGATCCAATTCTTGGTACAGGATTCCTTACGTACAAGTATATGGGCCGTGTCGGTCCATACACGGATACTCACAACTATTATGTAAAAATTTTGATGGAGACAGGTTTTGCTGGACTCCTGATTTTTCTATGGCTATTAGCAGTGGCGTGCAAAATGTCCTGGCGCCTGTTTCGGAGAGCCAGGGATCCGATTATTGGCGCACTCGGCTGCGGATTTATTGCTATGCTGGTATGTACTTCTATAGTAAACTTCTTCGGCGACCGATGGACCTATCTGCAGGTTAATGGATTTTTTTGGGTTCTTCTCGGGCTGGTGGCTCGGGGGCTGCGCTTGGTGAGTGAAGAGGAGGAGACTCACGAGCACGAGGCGGCGGCAATGCAGTCAGAGGAATTTCAGGCCGAACCCTCCGCCGCACTTGAGGTCAGCCGCGCATGAGGGCTCCTTTGCATGTATCCACCTTGAGCAGCGAGCGCCCTGTGCACGTCCTCTTCATGATTGACCAATTGTGTGAAATGGGGGGCGCGGAGCGCGTTCTTCTCAACACCATACGCTTGCTGCCAAAGCAGCGTTATCGGTGCTCGTTGATTACATTCAAGATTGATTCGAGTCTGGGTATCTTCGAAAGTATGCCCTGTCCCTTCTATGTCTTTCCGATGCGGCGGGCCCTAGGTTGGAGCGGCTTACGAACAGCTAGGAAACTGCGAAGTTTCATCCGATCAGAAAACATCAAGATCGTACACACTTTCTTTGAAACGTCAGATCTCTGGGGTGGTATCATATCGAAATCGACCCGTATGCCCGCGCTCGTTTCCAGCCGGCGAGATATGGGCATACTGCGATCCCTTAAACACGACCTGGGCTATCGGTTGGTGAATCCTTGCTTCGATCTGGTGCTTGCAGTTTCTGAAGAAGTTCGCCGATTTTGCATTAACAAGGACCATCTGGCTCCCCAAAAGGTTCAGACACTATACAATGGTCTGGAACTGGACAAGATTTTGTGCGCCAATGGCGCCGGAGAGCTTCGTACTTCTCTCAGGCTGGAACCGACAGCGCCAGTTATCACGACGGTGGGACATATTCGGCGTGTCAAAGGAATCGACATCCTAGTAGAGACAGCGGCAAAAGTGTCGCGCCAGTTTCCGAATGCAATCTTCCTCGTCATCGGACGGAACTCGGATCCTCTGCACTTTCAGGAAATTACGGAACGGATTGCAGCTCTGGGATTACAGCACAATGTCCGCTTCCTCGGGGAATCTGAGGATATCTTCCCATTCCTGAAAATGTCGGACGTTTTCTACTTGCCTTCGCGCAGTGAGGGATTCTCGAATGCGCTAATTGAGGCGATGGCGTGCGGTTTGCCTTGCGTTGCAACCCGCGTTGGGGGTAACGCCGAGGCTCTCGAAGATGGCCGGAGTGGATATTTGGTGGAAAACGAGGATGCTGACGCATGCGCCGACAGAATCTTGAAGCTCTTGAGCAATCCCATGGAAGCGGCACGCATGGGAGCGGCAGGTCGAGAGATTGTGGAGAAGAAATTCACGGCAGATGTCATGATTCAACGGCTGACCCAGTATTACGATCAACTTCTCGCGGAAAAGCGGAACTAATCCAATGCACCTTGCCGAAGTCTTGTTCTGGGTTTCCTTCGCGGCGCTCGCTTATGTTTACGCGGGCTATCCTTCTCTGCTGGCCATTCTCGCAGTGTTTGTCCCCCGCCGGCGTCCGGAAGCGGACTTTACGCCCTGCCTATCCATTCTGATTGCTGCATATAACGAGGAGGCCAGCATCCGAAGGAAGATTGAGCAAACTCTTGCCCTCGACTACCCACCCGACTTGATCGAGATTCTTGTTCTCTCGGATGGCTCAACGGATCGAACAGACGCCATCGTTGAATCCTTGGGAGATTCCCGGGTGAGGTTGCTGCATGTTGCAGGCCGCAAAGGCAAGACGAACGCGCAGAACGAAGGGGTGAAGATAGCGCGCGGCGAAGTATTGGTCTTTTCCGATGCAACCACGATCTATCATCCTCAGGCACTACGGTATCTCGCTTCAAACTATGCGAACCCCAAAGTGGGTGCTGTGAGCGGGCGTTATCAGTATTTTGATGCCGAGGGGTGCTCGCCTACAGGCTTGGGAACAATCGCCTTCTGGAATTATGAAAATTTTATTAAGATTTTCCAGTCACGTATCCGGACGATAAGCGGTTGCTGTGGCTGCATCTATTCCGTGCGCCGCGAAGCCTATGCGCCCTTGGCTCCTGAAGTGATCAGCGATCTCGTGCAGCCGTTGCACGTAATCCGCAAGGGATATCGTGTGCTATTCGAGGATAGGGCGTTGGCTTACGAGGAGACTACGCAATCGACCTCGGAAGAATTCGCGATGCGCGTTCGCGTAGTGACGCGAGGCATCAGAGGCCTGCTCAGTGTGCCTACACTCCTGATGCCTTGGAGATTTGGCTGGGTTTCCTTTCAACTCTGGTCGCACAAGATTCTTCGTTGGCTCGTGCCCTTTTTCTTGCTAGTTCTTTTAGGAAGCAACCTCTTTCTTTGGCAGGATTCATTTTATCGATTGTTTCTCCTGGCCCAGGGCGTCTTCTATGCCATCACACTCTTTGCTCTTCTTCTTCCCATCCAGCGTTTATGGAAGCCCCTTGGAATCCCGCTCTATTTTTGCACACTGAACGCAGCTGCCCTTCTCAGCGTCATTGAAGTAATGCGCGGGAAAAAGTATGTCGTTTGGGAGACCGTTCGGACTTGACCGATCATGCGAATCGAATTCCTGACCCAGGATGATCCCCTTTATGTTCTGCCGTTTTTTGATGAATTCGTGCGTCACTATGCGTTGGAATTCGAGACTATCCATATCGCCACTTCACCGACCATGGGAAATCGCTCCCGCAGCCAGATGGTCAAGGAACTGAGCCAGCTTTACGGTCCATTGGGGATCGTCCGGCTTGCGGCTAGGCTCGCTAGCGCAAAGATTTTAGGGAAACTGCCGAAAAAGGCCGGTGCGTCGCGCTACTCGACACTGTCCCAGCTCTGCCGCGCTTATGGAATCCCACACGAACAAATCGGAAACCCGAACACGCCGGAATTCGTGGAGTCGGCCCGGCGCCGGGCGCCTGACGTATTGATTTCGGTCGCCTGTCCTTACATCCTGAAGGAGCCGCTGCTCACGATCGCCCCCAGGGGCGCGATCAATATTCATCACGCCCCTTTGCCCAGATACAAAGGTATGATGCCGACGTTCTGGCAGATGTTCCACGGAGAGAAGGTCGTAGGCCTCACAATCCACTACATGGTGGCGAAGATCGACGAAGGCGAGGCGCTACTGCAGGATGAACAAGCCATCGAGCCTGGAGAATCGCTCGATCACTTGATCCAGCGCTCTAAAAGGCATGGGGCACATTGCATGGCAAGGGCTTTACGCCAGATTCGCGACGGGGGGAGCCGCCCCACGACCCTAGATCGCTCAAAAGGCAGCTATTTCACTTTTCCGAAAGCAGTTGAAATTCGCGAATTTCGCCGGCGTGGCTTGCGCGCGATCTGACCAATGAAATGTCCAACATTGGGTGGACGTTGGAAATGAAGAGCTGTTGAACCCGCTATCAAACTCCCGGAAAGGAACCCGGCGTCTCCTAAGCTGGGTGTGGCTCTATTTCTTACATTTCACAGGGTTATTGAACTGGGCGCGCCGCAAAATCACCAAATCCTCGGGCATCGTGGTTCTTACCTTTCACCGTGTCTTGGCTGATCCCGAATTCACGAACACAGACTCCCCTGCCGGCATGGTTGTTCGCCGTCGCACGTTCGAAAAACTCCTGGCCTTCCTTCGAGAGAACTGTGACGTTCTTGCGCTGTCCGGCGAATCTCCCGATTTTAAGAATAAGAGTTCGCGGCCTCGCATTGCCATCACGTTTGACGATGGCTGGAAGGATACTATGGCGGTTGCGCACCCGCTCGCGGTAAAATACGGCCTCCCTATAGCCATTTTTATTTGTCCCGGGCTTATTGGCAAACCCTCCCCATTCTGGCCGGAGCAGGTCTGCCGCGCGTGGCGAACGGCGGCACAGGACCTGGCGCTCAGTGCAAAGTTTTCCTCTGCTTGCAGAGCACTATTGCCTAGGGAGATCCCCTTGCCCTCTGACGAGGGACCAAGCGGTCTGGACCGGCTGATTGCGGCTCTTAAGAGTCTAACCGCTACGAAAAGGGACGCACTCGTTCGTCAACTTTGGGCGCTTGCAACGGAGAATTCAGCGACTCTTGAGGTTCCCATGCTGGAAGCAACCATGACGTGGGATGAATCGAAGGCCATCGCACAACTAGGAGCGCGGATTGGCTCTCATACTCAGCATCACGAGATTCTGACTCGATTGCCTCTGGATCAAGCGCGCCGAGAAATTGCCGATTCGAAGCTCGCCATCGAATCACAGCTAGGCTTGGCCTGCCTCATGTTCGCCTACCCTAACGGTTCGTGGTCTGAGGAAGTTCGGGATCTTGTTTTGCAGCAGGGGTATGTGCAGGCCTTCATCAACACTCCCGGTATCTGGAAAAGCGATACTGATCTCTGGCAGATTCCACGCGTTAACATCTGGGAAGGCTCTCTAACGAATGCTTCCGGTAACTTCTCATCAATCGTCTTTCAGTACACAACGTTTTGGCGCGCCTATCGGGCCGATTCGAAGAAGCGGAGGACACCGGACCACTAAACCCGTCCAATAAGTTCATCGCACATCCGCATCCCAGCTGTCTCGCTGACCTTTTGGTCCCTCCCTACTTCCGTGCCTGGTAATCTGACTCGGAAACTCGGCCATAATACACATCTCGCGGTACAGGTTGCACCCTGTCCTAAATTTGTACGTTCTGTCAGTAGCATGTGCGATTTAAGCGTTGCTACGATGCCTAAGGCTTGAGGGGGCTTCTTGTGATTAGGGCGAATTCCTATGCAAGTGACAGGAGATAATGTGCCGGACTCCGTCCTCGCTATGCCCTGGGACGCGTTCTGCGTTCCTCTGTCCAAATATCTAACGAACAGTCTGGAGTGACGGTGCTGAAATTACTACAAGTTTTGCAGAATGGGGAACGGGGTGCAGCGATGCTTCGAGTGATTCATACCCTCCGCGGGAAACAGTTTTTCGTCAGGAGTCTCAACAGCTTTGCACTGCTGTCGATGATGCTCTTTCTGAGTGGCGGTGGGGCAACATTTGGACAGACGAATCCCCCGCCCCGAATCTTTTTCACAGACCTTGACAGTGGACCAAATACGGGCGGTGAAAACGTCGGTGGTTCTGCTGGAGCTTACGTCACCCTCTACGGAACGAACCTCGGTGTGACACAGGGGACCTCCACCGTCACATGGAATGGATCGAGTTGTCTGCGCGTGGTTAGCTGGGGAACTGCACATCTCTGGTATCAGCAGATTGTTGTTCAACTAGGACCAAGCTGCGCGGTGGGCACGGGCAACTTCATAGTCTCGACCTCGGCTGGAGTCTCAAACGGAATCCCTTTTACCGTTCGTTCCGGCCATATCTATTTTGTTACTACAACTGGCTCAGATTCGGCGGCGGGAACATTCGCTGCGCCCTGGAAAACGCCGGTCAAGGCCAAGAATACCATGGTCGCAGGAGACATCACTTATATCCGGAGTGGAACCTACGGGGGCATTGAGAATGATTCTGCCATCGTTTGGCTTCCCGGACACGAAGGGACCTCAGGGAACAATCTCGCCTTGGTCGGTTATCCGGGAGAACTGCCGATACTTGATGCTGGCCAGAGCCAAGGATACGCCATCCGCTGTAACTACAGTTCCTGCCGCTATTGGACTATTGCCAACCTGAGCATGCCGAATGCCACTGACCGTGGCGTCTATTGGGAGGAAAGCCCTTCTGATGGAGTTAGGCTCATTGCTAACGTTATATATAATACAAATCATGAAAATGTCGTTTTTGAGGGGTCGCTGACTGGCCATAAAATTTATGGAAATGAAATGTACAATCCAGACCATATTGGGCCAACGGACAAAGGCTACTCCATCTACTACGGAGCCTATGGCATACAAGACGGAATTGACTTCGGGTGGAATTCGCTGCATTTTGACTTGGCTGGATCTTATGAATCCAAAGGGATGCAGTTTTATGGGCATGTCAACGGTGACCGAATCCGCAATGTCGTGATTCACGACAACATGCTCGCCAACTACTGCATGGAAGGGATCGTGATGGGAGGGACGGACGCACCCGATGGCCAAGGGCCGTTTGAGAATACGAACACTGAGTACCTCTACAACAACGTTTTCATCCACAATGGATTTTGCGACCCGAACTACGGATACAGCGCGGTGAAATTCGCTACCGGGAATTATAAGCTCTACAACAACACATTCTACTTCAACGGCAACAGTCCAAGAGTAAGCCCAAGTGGGGACATTGACAATCAAGGCGTAACGAGCATGGAAGTGACGAACAATATCTTCTTCGCACCGTCGCCGAACCCAAATTACTGCGGGTATATTTGTTACGAGTATTCCGGTTCTTCCTCGCAGATGAGCGGTACGGACAACCTCTTCTTCAACTTTGGCAACGGCCCTTCTTGGGCAACGAATTCAATCAACGGCCACGATCCCCTGTTCGTCAATCCGACCCTCTCTATTTCGACCGCCAATTTTAACGTGCAGCCAGCGAGCCCGGTGATTGGAGCAGGATTGCATGCGCTCACCTCTGTAACGGACATTGCAGGCAATCTGCGCCCAAATCCGCCGTCTCTGGGAGCCTTTGAACTCTCCAGCTTGAGCAGCGTGGTACGACCCAACCCTCCCACCAACCTGCAAGTTACTGCCGTCCAGTGATCCGGACGACCTAGAGGGCACGAGCTTCGGCCATGGCGGGGGTGTAATACCCCACTTCGTCGATCACGAGAACTTTCTGGGTCAGGTAGATGCGCATGCGTCGATCCAGACGACCTTCGCGATAGGCTCGCCCCAAGTTCGTCGCCAGATCGTGCGCGGTGATGAAATACGCGCCCAAGCCGGAGCGAATGGCAGCTTCGGCTTCTGCCAGCGCTCCACTCGAATGCATTTTTCCGACGCCGGGTGGCCCCAGAAAAATCACGTTGCTGGCTTAGTGGATGAAGCGCAACGAACGCAGCTCGCGAATCTGCCGCTCAGTTCTTCCACGTCTCTCCCTTAACAAGTCTCGGAACCTGCTCCGAACGGGGTAGACCTGGTTTACCACGTCAAGGGGCGAGGAAAATTCAACCGGAACTATTGGGATTTTTGCACCGGCGCCGACATTATCCCTCGCAAGCCTGATGCGAGAGCATAGTAGGGCCGTAGCATGAGCCAGTTGCTCGTTGGATTTTGGGGCGCCCACGTCGAGCAGAACGAGCCTTCCCCAACGGACCCCGTGACTAATTTTTCGCAATCTGACTAATGACCATGCGAAATTTTCCATTGGGCTCGCGAGGGATTGAATCGACACTTTGAACCTCAATGGTGAGTTCAGTACCAAGGCGGGTTGCCAGGCGAGTTTTGATCAATTCGACATCGGTTTGAGAGAAGAGTAGAGTTGGAACGACCTTGACTACAAATCGGTCGTAGTCTTTCTGGATAATCTGGCCTTCGCTAATTCCCTTGAGCTCTCGAAAGGCGTGGTCGAGACGCATCAGTCTGCGCCCGTCTCGTAACACTACCGCATCCTCAAGCCTACCTATGACCTCCTTTAAGGTGGGTAGGGCATCACGACCACAAGAGCACGGCTCCGTCGCCCACGCAGCGAGGTCGCCGATCCTATAACGGATGAAGAGCTGCTGCGTATTTGTGAACCCAGTCACAACCAGTTCTCCGACGTCACCCTTCGGAGCTGGTTGGCCGTCTGAGTTCAGGATCTCCGCATAGCCGAAATCGGGATGAACGTGCAACCCTCCTTTCTCACATTCCGTAGCGAGAACGCAATTTTCGACGCTTCCGTATTCTTCGCGGACAGAACATTGGTAAACCGACTCTAGAACAGGCCGCATGTATGGTTCCAGGCGATCACTGTTCGTGATGATTGCTCGTGGGCTATATACTTTCAACTTAGACCTCATAATCTCATTAGCAAGAAAGTAGTTGGCTGAAGAATAACCTGTGATCAGTTCCGGCCGGAAGCGATTAAGCGCGGAGACGTAGTCCGCTACCGTGGATGGATTTATGTGGAACGCTGAGAGATACAACTGTTTTTCCCAATGGTTGTATCTCCAGAATGGGGGCTCGCTCTCAGCTTTCGGGACTATTAGTCTGCCTCCAACCACCGCTCTCGATTTTCTATAACTCACTCCAGCCCATCGCAATGACCGGGCCTCGCGAGCGGCCATGTTTCTTTGATGTGTTTCTTTGTCCCAGAAGACACGGATAGGAAGTCCTGTAGTGCCACTCGTCGAAAAGACTTTCGGCGGATTTTTCGCGGCTCGTGAGATTAGCAGAGCGGCGGGATTCTGACGGACTGAGGCCTTGCTCAACAGCGGCAATTTTGTGAGATCACAAGCGGAAAAATTCGCAATAAGCGATTCAGTAACACCATGCTTGCGAAACGCCTCGCGATAATACGGTACCTCACCATAGGCGCGTTTCACCTGCTCACGGAGCTGCCGCTCGACATATTCACTCATTTGCTCTGGCGACCACGCTTCGCGTGCAGCATACTCACGCCAAGTTGATTCAAAGACCGGGCCAAGTCGGCGCCGGGCCCAAAAGTATCCAAACGCGTTGATCCCGAGCGTTTGTAACCACAAAGGGCTGGATTTATATACTCTGTCCGTCCATTTTCCCATCACGAACTCCCGTAGACTCGAGCAGTATCTTTACCTGCTATCCGATGATAAGTTGCTTTAAGAATTCGGCCTGGAAGCTCTAACCTCTCGGCCCAACTCATAGTATTTAGCCGCCTGGCTGTCTTGAGAAGTACTTCCCTTCGCCTGATCCTGTTATAACGAAGCGAATAGGTATCGTTCAGCGGGGTTGAGAGCTCCTTGATCTTTCGCTGAAGCGCCTCCTGAATCTCTAGATTCACGCGCTTCGGTTCCCCGGCCTCGGAGACCAAGTAGGGTGTCGAGCTCCAATTCCAGTGTTGACCTACCAGCTTCCCAGAAAGAACGAAACCCTGATTGCTTTCACGGTCCCATCTCCTCAGATGCCCATCAACTAGGTGAATCGGCGGGAAGATAAAATTACCAAGGCTGTAGAATACAGGAGTTTCCTCGGCGTACTCACTACCTCGCATCACATGTGGGTGCATTCCAAGGACAAGGCTGGCCCCGGCACGGGCGAATAGACGGGCAAGCTCTCTTTGTTCTGGCTCCGGATAGCGCAAATACTCCTTTCCCCAGTGCAAAGCGAGCCAGATGTCATCTACTCGAGGCGCCAAAAGTCGCAAGTCTTCGCAAACCAGGTTTGGGTCAAGTGGAGCCACGCCTGGGCTTCGTTCTGTCGCGGCGACGGAACCAACGTGGTATTGGACGTCCGAGTAAGCCAAGATCCCAATGGTCCGGTCAGGAAATCTCAGAATTGCCGGCTCACGGGCTAGCTCCAGGCTTTCACCGGCACCGACCGGATAGAACCCGTTTTCGCGGACCGCCCGAATCGTCTCCATAACACCTTCGGCCCCGAAGTCGTTCATGTGATTGTTAGCCAAGATACAGATATTTTTCGTTCCCAGCCCTAGACCAGGCAATTGCTTCACATCGAATGGTAGCAAGGCACGCCGGGCTTGCCGTGGGCGTCCAGCAGGGACAGAACACTCCAGATTAAAAATAAAGAGATCTGGCGGCGTCTCCCTCCACACAGACGCGAGGTCAATCGGACGCAAATTTGAGTTCAACCAACAATCACCAGCAATCCAGGTCTTGAGCATCTACGTCTTTCATTGCATTCCCGCGTCGTGGGAGAATGCTCGCTTCGCACCCCAGATGTCTGCACCCTATTTTCGATTCCAGATATGTTCTCCGCGCCCTGTCGCCACCTAATCCGACCAATTTCGAAAGTCGAGCAGGCACGCTGCTCGGGAGATTCCGAAGAGTAGATACAGGCTGGTCAATGGAAAAACATGAGTCAATTCGCGCCGCGCGATTGCAGCGCGCAATGCGATCAACAAAGGGCCCACCAGCAATCCCGCGAGAGCAATGGCTAATATTTCAAAGCGTCCGATCGCGCATAGCCCCAAGCCCACGGTGATCCCGGTGAGGCACAGCAAGACATAAAAAGCGAAGAAAACTGCCCTGGCATTATGGAGAGAACCGATGTTACGAAAGAATACCCTAGTTACATGCTTGCCGTGCCAACGATTTCGACGATAGAAGTGCCCCATGGTCTGAGGAACTCCGAGATGAATGACATTCAGTTCGGGGAACGCAAGCACCGGAAACCCGGCAGCAAGAACACGTTGGCAAAATTCATAGTCCTCGTTTGTCTCAAGCGTTTCGTCGAAGCCTCCAACCCGGAAGAATGTTTCTCGCGTGATCATGAGATCCCCGGAGGGGACGTATGCCACGGCTCCGCTCTTCTTTACTTCATCATCAGGATACCAGGTTCTTGCAACCCATGAAGATCCCTCAGGGATTTGGTAGTAACCTCCGATCACCCCAGCACAGGTAGTCTCGAATACTTTCGTCGCTATTGAAAGCCAACTTTTGGGAACGAGACAATCAGCGTCCAAGAAGACGAAAATCCCCCCTCGGGCATGCGCGGCCCCCAAATTTCGCAGGGCAGAGATGTGGACGCCCTTCTTTTCAAGGATTGTCACCGGAAAGTGAACTCCAAAGGTCCTGGCAATTGTGGTTGTATTATCGGTCGAGCCATTATCGATCACGAGAACTTCGATGCGCTCGCGGGAAAACGTCATGTTTTTCAGACACTCCAAGCAGCGACCAATGACCTTTTCTTCATTCAGGACAGGTATTACTATGGAAATTAATTCCAAGCTATCACCCGTGATATTCTCTTGCCGTGCTGGCGTTTCATTGCCACTGTGGGTTCCGTTCATTCTCCTCCCTTACTCTTCAAAGCAACCTTAGTTTTCGAGATGGCCTGACGATACACGTCTAGATAGCGATCAGCCATTTGCCTCGACGAGTAGTTCTTGTGCACCTCTGCTTGCGCGCACTTTCCTAACTGCTTTCGTAGGTTCGGATCAGCCAAGAGTCTCGTAATAGCGATCTGGAGGCCTTCGGCGTCTCCTGGTTTGATCAGGATTCCGGTTCTTTCAGGAACTATGAGAGACGGAATCCCCCCTACTTCAGTGGCAATGATAGCCTTACCCGCTGCCATGGCTTCAAGAACTACCATCGGCAGGCCTTCACTCATAGACGGGAGAACCAGGATATCCAATGATGCGTGGACGGCCGGCATGTCGCTGCGCTGCCCTGCGAATACCACATTAGCCCCAACTGCAAGACTGTGCGCCACGTGGAGGAGCCGCTCTCGATCTGGGCCGTCCCCCACTAGCACAAAAAGCGTTTCAGGAAACTCTCTCAAAACCCCTCTTGCGGCCTTCAGAAAGACATCCGGTCCCTTGGCAGTGACCAAACGACCAATCATCCCTACGAGTGGCCGATTACTCTTACCTAATTCGTTGCGAAAACTCGGAGCGGCATTTGCGAAATGGCTAAGGTCAACCCCATTTGGAATCACTCGGATACGGCCCTGAGGAATTCCCAGTTGATGAAGTAAGTCCGCGAGTGGATCGGAAACGGCAATCACTATGTCAAAGTTCTTAAGCACAGCCTTGTCTAGCAATCCGTAGAAATGCAGCGACCGAGACGACCCTCTATTCCTATCCGGCCAACTGTGACACGTGGCAACTAACGCCGCTTGTCGCTCTCTTGAGGCCGCATATCCATAAATGTCTGCCTTATAACCGTGGGTGTGCACCACATCGATTCTATTGTGGACTACGTAATCCCTGATGGCCCTTCGAGTACTGAGGTCGATTCTTCGGCGGCAATTGAACACAACGTGTTCTAAGCCGAGTCTCTTCGCGTGGTCCACGGTATCGAGGTTCGGCTTGAGGGCATTGCGGAAAACCCCGATTACAGGTTTGCATCCAAGGCTTTCGAGCTCCGCGCAGAGTGATAGCATCATGTTCTCTGCTCCGTAGTGCCCACCGCTACTAATCAGGTGAAGGACGCGCATGTTATTAGTTGCCAGCAGTTATCTCGTCTGCGAACTGCCCCCGTCTTCTCGCAGGTCTACTGGTCCCTTCCAACCAGAGAGTCGGCACCAAAGCTGATGATACAGGCGATCCCCCAATATTTGTCTCATTGCATGCTTTCCCAAAGATTCGAATTGCAAATACCGCACTGCCCTTGGATTTTCTTGCAGCAGTAGTTTCAACTGTTCATCAGCGAGTGATTGATCAACGACCAATCTGCCAGTGAGTATCACCCCGTTCCGTTCGTGAGGTCTTAACCATGGATCGGAACTAAAGACTCGCCTATATCCTGACACCGCGCACCCCTCCAAAACTCTGCGGTTCCATCTTCCGTGAGGGACTGAGACAGCATCAATTCTTATGCCTAGCTTGTCTTCGAGTGTTTCTCTCGAACGCAGGAGTTCCTCTTCAAGCTTCGTATCTGTGCACTGTGTTAGCGGAACGTGCGACCATCCATGAGACTGTACCTCGTGACCTAAGGAAACAAGCTCTTTCACCTGCCCCCACGTCATGTAATCGGACCGGTTGCCGACGAAATTCCCAATGACAAAGAAAAGAGCAGACATTTTATACTTAGCAAGCAATGGCACGGCAAACCGAAAATTCGACACGTGACCATCATCGAAGGTGACGGTTTGGGAGGAAATCAGGCAATGAGTAACTGGCTGCACCCTAGCCACAAGCTCAAGATGTCTATCGAGGGAAGTCAAAGTCACCGCATAACGGTAGGATTGCGGTTTCGGCACGACTTCATGATAAGCAAGAATCATCATTAGAAGTTTCTCCCCCAAGCTCGTTTTCCGCTGGACCGGTCGCTCCGTCAACCTTCTTGCTTCTGTTTCGTCAACTAGTTGCCTAGATTTGCCTGATTAGTGGTTCTGGCACCCGATATTGCTGCGGACAAGCTTTCGAATGAATAGCTCTTGAGCAGTTCGCGCAATCGGCCTTCCATTTTCGCTAGGTTTGTGTAGTGGCGAAACCGCGACTTTGTTTTTCCATGGATTCGGGGTTGATCGGGATCGAGTTCCCAGGGGTGAAAGTAGACGACGACTTTCTCGCGGTATTGTTCTTCGAATTTCTTGAATACCCATTTTGTGTATACAGGTGGCAAGATCCGCAAATAGCCGCCACCAGCACATGGTAGGTTCTGTCCCAGAAAGCGTACGGTGGCCGGAGGAAATTCAAGCAAAGACTTGCCGCTCTTCAGCTGATGCGTATACGGAAAGCGCCGCGCGCCCGGCACGCCGTAGAGGTCATGATAGATCGGGTAGATACTAGAGTCGTATGTAAACCCTTCTTCAGCTAGGATATCTAAGGCCCAAAGACAGTCTTTAGTAATGGACCAGCTCGGTGCGCGATAGCCGAAGACCTTGACACCGACCGCATCCTCAATAGCTCGGACTGCCGCTCGGGTATCCTCACGAAATTCATCTGGGGTAAGGGAATAGACGGTCCGATGCCAGTAGCTGTGGCAGGCGATCTCATGGCCGCGTCCGTGCACATCTCGAACTAGCTCTGGAAACCTGTGCGCCACCCATCCGACAAAGAAAAATGTTCCCTTAACGCTGAACTTATCAAACAAATCCAGTGCGCGTTGGGTGCTTGCCACGACCCGGGACGGCCAACTCTCCCAACTATCCCGCGAGATCGAACCCGCAAATGCCTCCACCATGAAGTAGTCTTCGACATCGACGCTTATTATGTGGGAGCGCGGTGAAACTGACCGGGTCTTTGTGCCCTTTTCTATAGCCGTCCTCGATTTCATCAGGTCCAAGATCAGCCGTTCTAATTATGTTCATGGGAAAGGCAGTTCACGATTAAACTGAAGATGCCTTTTCTCACTGCTTTAACAAGCAAGTCCCTTGCCTTTGGTTTCCTTTTAAAGCATGTATTTTCAACATGATACAGCCTCTCGATCTGACAAGCTGTTGCCGACCGGAAAAGCTTTTCACCTCGTTCGGCACTCTATTGCCACTAGTGATTGAGGCCGACGTCCCTCAACCCGCCTCGCAGGGGTTGCTGAAAGCTGTAGAGGGGCCTTCAGTCTGATCCGGGGAATAGAGCTAACTTGATTAAATACAGAGGATTAGCGCCAATACCGTGATATTCAAAAGCCTTGGCCGCAGTGCGCCATTTCGTCCTTGAACACGGCCTGATGCGTCCTGTCAGCCTACCGGAGTTTGTCGTTTGCACCTCCGATAGGGTGGAACATGGCACATGAGTTGCTTCCCCTTGGATTTGGATCCGTGGGATGATACAGATGGGCTCGGATGACTGCGAAGTCGTGGTTTATTTCTGCTGTTTATAGAAACCTGGCCCGCATCACTCTTCCGAGGATGCCACAGACCTACGCATGAGTTTCGGCTTGGCCTGATACGAAGGAGCGAGGGTGAGTACGGTCAGTGTGGTTATCCCTGCCTACAATGCCGCCAGATTTGTCCACGGCGCCATCGAGTCGGTCCTTGCACAAACTGCGCAAGATTTCGAGATTATCGTAGTGGACGATGGTTCGAAAGATCACACTTCAAGCGCTGTAGAGCCGTATCTAGCAGATTCTAGGGTCCGATACTTTTCTCAGCAGAATCGTGGGCTTCCTGGCGCCAGGAACGCAGGGGCCAAAATCAGCCACGGTGAATACTTGGCCTTTCTCGATGCTGACGATTTTCTGGCACCGAATGCCCTCGAATCGATGGAAAAAAGATTCAAGGAAACCGGTGCCGCATGGCTCAACGTAGGGGTCCTGAAGCTTGAAGGTGAACGTAGGACGGTCCGGCACCCCAGGATTCCAGACGGCGACTTGCTTCTCGCGATCCTCGAAGATGATTTCATCACGCGAAGCCCCTTCTATCCACGCAAAGAATTCTTCGCTATCGGCATGTACGACGAAGCGATCCGGATGAGAGAGGATTGGGACATTAATATCCGCATGATCGCTGCGAGCAGGCCCTTTGCGCTGCTTGACGAACCGCTTTACCTGTACACGCGCACGGAAGGTAGCATCACAACGAGCAATCTCCACAAACTGTTTTTCTATACCGAGAAGTTATTACGCAAACATCACAAGAGTTTGGCAGACGCTGGGAACAAAGAAGTCTCCCGTCTCTATGCGAGCAACATGTGGTTGCTGTCCCGGCGCAACTTTTACGAAGCGCGGAATTTCCGTGAAACGTTCCGCTGCCTGCGCGAGAGCATGCGGTATGACCTAAGTCTTTACCGTTTGCTTCATCCTCTCATTCACCGCATTGAAGTCATCCTTAGCAAGACTTAGCCGCCGGGTAGTGAGCGTTGGCGAGGATAGCGAATCGGCGCGGAATCATCCACGATTCCTCAGTTAGTCCTTCAAGAATCGAAGCGTGCGCCCTAGCCTCATTCCATCCAATACTTCAAATTCTTCGGTGCGATTGTAGGTGTGCGTGCAAATGCTCCCGGGACACCAATCGGGTTGTATGCGGCTGAACGGTTTCTCCTTGTAGTCGCTCTCCGAAAGGACCTCGACTTCGTTAAAAGTCAGTGCATATCCGTATCGGAGGCTGCAGTCCTGACCCGGGCGGATGAGCTTTCCACGCTCGAAGAATAGAGAGCCGGCCGGTCGGGCCCGGCGAACATCCGAGACGATTGGGTTTTTCGGGTGAGGTGTCCATTCACCTTCCAAAGAATCCGAATAGAACAAGTGAAGTTCGTCGAAGGTGGATCCGCCGGGGACCGCAATGTTTGTGAAAAGCCAGAGCTTTCCTGCGTGTTCGAGAACAGTCGAGTCCACAGCAAGCACATTATTGATAATGGTTTTTACGAGTTCCCAATTCCATGGGAATTGTGTTGCACGGTAAAGTTCGATCGTCTTTCTGGCTCGGGTTTCGGGGATCATGTATACAACTCCCCGGCTTTCAATAAGATACGGGTAAGACATGTGATACCCATTGTCGAGGACTTTCTGTGGAGCGCTCCGCTGCCCTTGGCTATCGATTTCCAAGTAGGAGATCGCCGCCCGGTTCTTTTGAAACTCGAAATCCTCAAAGAAAAGGTAAGTCTTACCATTCCGTTTGAATAGGAACGGATCCGCGTAAAATCGACCGCGAGGCCAAGGGACCACGCAGAAACCCGTTCGGTCAGTTAAGGCAGTCAGCCCATCGGTTCTAGCGCGATAAGCCATAAACCACTGCGTGTGCTCGGCGAAGAGCAACGAACGGCATCTGCGATAAATCTTCCGCAGGGCGAGTCGCGCCAGGAAACGCAGCATGACCGGTGTCGGCGGGGTGCGATAGATTCCTTTCTTATAGTTGTCCGCCTCATTGAATTCTTCTAGCGACTGGATATAGCCCCAGCCGTATCGGTAAAGGTCACGCAATCGGCGAATAGCAAATTCGGCGGTTTTCCAATACAGCGGATTGAGCGTCAAATAGAGAGATCCGAAATCCGTTGCCGAAAGCGAACGATAGATCACCCGGCCGCCATCGAGCGATTCGGTGAGCACCTGCAGAATGCTGCCAGTCAAAGGATTGCCCTCATACATTTCCCAAAAGCCCGGAGGCGCTCCACGGTATTCTCTATTGTCCGCATGATGAAAGGACCAGACTCCATGTCTTGCGCACGATAGAATTTCTCCGCGAATAATTCGGAAGCCGAAGCGGAACAGGACATCGAGGTTGGCCTCCCGAATTCGCGCAACGTCTTCCGGAGCAAAACGGTCCACGAAGGCTTTTTGAATTGGCTGGACTGGAAGAACCGCGGCGTCTTTCAAATGTCTACTAAGATCAACTTCTTCAAAGGCATCAAGTTCTGCCCGATGGCGCTGGCGGTCCCAACGCCGGTAGCGTTCAAATAAGCTATGTGTCCAGTAAGTTTTCAACCGCTGCTGCCAAGATTTCTTCGGGGCAACATGGGGCGAGGAGTTTAGAACGACAAGCACGACTTGCGCGAACGAGGATTCCTGGATATCCGCCACGATCTTGGCGACCCAACGCGTAGCCGTTAGTGAATTCAGCATGATTCCGATTCGCAACTTACGAACAGCAAGATCGTCTCGGTCTTGCATCTCAGCCCCTTCTCTTCCTTGTTGGTTTACGTTAATGAACGGCCGTTCCTCTGCAGAAGGGCCACATCCTGCAACTGCTCAGCAGCTGCGACATCCAGAAGGTGGATGTCAGTATTCGGTTGCAAGCCCTTAGATCGGTTGGCCCCCAAGTCGAACGCATCTTCTTATTGTCCCACCAGCGAATTAAGTTTCTGGGCATCCTAAATGTTGCAGGAAGTGAGCATCTCTCTTCTAGAATGTCGCCCTTCCGGGAATCACCGCATCGGGTTCAGAGACCTTTCGATTTCACGATCGTTTGGTGAGATTACCCCAGAAATCGATGGAGAAGCTCCTCTCTTAGGGAATGAAGCAAAACACGCAATCAAACTAAGCTCCGGGACAACCAAATTCTGCTTGGTTATCCCTATCCATTGAAAGCTGCTCGATAGCGACCTTTAATGGTAGTTCAAGTCTCGGCGAGACTGTGGGAAAATCAATCCATGAAACAGTTCGCGCCATGGGCGAAGATATTTCCGGTGACCCAGGGAAGAGGGAAGATTTTTTCCGCATTTTCCTCTCCAATGCAAAGACGAGAGATTTAACGTGTTGAAAATAAAGAAGTTAAAACATTAAGAAAGGTCCTAGGAGTGCTTTTCCATAAGCGCGGGCAGGATTCCCACACTCGATGTTTGCATAATCGTCGGCAAATCTGAGGAGATCGCAGGAGAGAATGAATACGGGGGCCCTATCAGTGGCGAAAGACCTGCCTGGCAGGCTGGACGGTCACGCGTCCGAGGAGTTCGGCCAATACAAAGAGCTATTGTTTATGCTGACCTGGCGGGACATCAAAATTCGCTACAAGCAATCTCTGATGGGATTTGCTTGGGCGATTCTAATGCCGATTCTGGTGGTGGGCTCTGGTCTCATTGTGATGGTTGCTTTTGCAGCTATGTCGGGCAAGCCGATCAACAAACTCGACGTCCTTTCTGTCGCTGTGAAATCTGTGCCCTGGGCTTTCTTTGTCGCAGCCGTTCGCTTTGCTACCAACAGTCTGGTGATGAATAAGGAGCTGGTGACGAAGATTTATTTCCCCCGCGAAATCCTACCAATGTCTGCAGTATTCGCCAATCTTTTCGACTTTTTTGTTGCTTCTTCCGTTCTCGCTCTCATTCTCATTGTATCCAGAGTCGGCGCGAGCATTTATCTCCTTTGGGTGCCCGCTCTGCTTATTCTCCTGGTTCTTCTGACGATGAGTTGTGGCATCTTGCTTGCCTGTGCCAATCTCTTTTTCCGTGACGTGAAATATCTGGTCGAGGTACTGCTCACCTATGGTGTTTTTTTTACCCCCGTTTTCTATTCAGCGAGCATGCTGGGCAAGTGGGGTTTCCTTCTCCTACTAAATCCTGTTGGGCCGGTCCTCGAGGGCTTGAGGAATACAATAATCCTGCATCGCACGCCAGATCTGCCTTGGCTTGCCTATTCCGCGACGTGGGGATTACTCGGTTTTCTGATCACGTGGAAGATCTTTCAAAGGGCAGAAGCTTCTTTTGCGGAGAGCATCTGAGTCATGAGTAACTGTGCGATAGAGTTCAACTCCGTTTGGAAAAAATTTGCACGCGGTGAAAAATATGATTCTCTCCGCGATCTCATCCCATCCATGGCGAGGATGGCTTTCAGGGGGAAGAAGCGGGAGGAATTAACAGAGAGAGAGTTTTGGGCATTACGGGATGTTTCCTTCCAAATAGGCCATGGGGATGCTCTCGGAATCATCGGTCCCAATGGTTCGGGTAAGAGTACTGCTCTGAAGCTCTTAAGCGGCATCTTGAAACCCAATCGTGGTAGCGTTTCCGTCCGCGGCCGATCAAGTACCCTAATCGAGCTGGGTGCCGGGTTCCACCCAGATCTGACAGGAAGAGAAAACGTCTATCTGAACGGCACTATTCTGGGGATGAAGCGGGCCGAGATCGACAAACGGTTCGACGAGATCGTGGAGTTCTCCGAGCTCAAGGATTTCCTCGACACGCCGGTCAAACGATACTCCTCCGGCATGCACGCGCGTCTCGGTTTTGCGGTCGCGGCTCACGTGAACCCTGAGGTTCTCATCATCGATGAGGTTCTGAGCGTCGGCGACTACCACTTTCAAGAGAAGTGCTTCGCAAAGATGCAGGAATTTGTTCGCCGGGGAGCTACGTTGGCATTCGTTTCGCACAATCTCACGGCGATAGGCACGCTTTGCAAGAATGTTCTCGTCCTTCGCCACGGTGTGCCAGTATTTCAAGGGGACGTCTCAGCTGGAATCCAAAAATACCACTCTTTTTATGAAGAAGAGACCAAAAGTGCAGCGATCGAACTTCTAGATGTCCGCTTGCGCACCGCTGAGGGAGACGAGCGTGACATTTTTGAGCCCGGCGAAAAAGTGATTTTCGACATACAGCTGAAAGCTCTCGAAGAACTTCGCAATTGCCATCCTGGTCTTCAAATCCACACCTCGGACGGTCAGTTAATTTTTGTGACTGCCACGAGCCGCCTGACTAATAGAAAGTTGACGCTCGCGAAGGGCGAGACAGCTCGGCTTTCCTTTTCTCTCGACTTAAATATTCATGGGAATGTATTTCTGCTGGGCTTCACGGTCACGCCGGAAATCGAGGCTCCTGGAGAGTGGCTCTATTACAACCCGCGCCTTAAGCGAATCATCATGACGGACAGCCGCAAATGTCAGGGATTCTTGCATATGAATCCCTCTGTCGAGATACAGTTGGAAAATGAGCCGCGCGGTGTCGAAGTCGGACCACGTCACTAGCTCTGCCTGGAAGATCCTTCATGGACCCAAAGGTCACTTTCATTGTTCCCTGTTATAAGTTGGCGCATCTCTTGCCAGATTGCATCAATTCCATCCTGAGCCAAACCTTTCGGGATTTCGAGATTCTGATCATGGATGATTGCTCGCCGGACAATACTCCTGAAGTAGCGTCGTCATTTCAAGATCCGCGGGTCATTCATGTGCGCAATGATCCGAACCTGGGGCACCTGCGCAATTACAATAAAGGCATCAACCTTTCCCGCGGCAAATATGTTTGGCTTATCTCGGCAGATGATTATTTGCGGCGCCCCTATGTCCTGGAGCGCTATGTGAACCTACTCGAAGAACACCCCAATGTCGGGTACGTTTTTTGTCCCGGGGTAAAAGTTCGTGGGGGGGAGGAAGTCAATGCTCTGGATTATTCCTTCCACGGAGAACGGGATGCCATTTTTGATGGACGCAAGTTTCTCTCCAAGTTTGTGAGAGCGAACACGATTGTTGCCGCGTCGGGCTGCGTGCGCAAAGAGTGCTACGAGAAAATCAGTATTTTCCCATTGGACATGCCCTGGGGCGGCGACTGGTACCTCTGGGCCGTTTTCGCCTTTTCGTACGACGTGGGCTATCTCGCTGAGCCGATGGTCTGCTACAGAGAGCACGAGCTCAGCATGACCAACAAGTTGATGACCCAAAATGTTGCACAATGCTCGACCGAAGACATCGCCATGCCTTGGATTTTCAAGCGCAAGGCAGAGGAAGCAGGTTACCGGGAACTCATCTGGGATTGCTTGGATTCGGCAGCGTACGATTATGCTCGCCGGCTTGCCACTGCGCGCTATCGCGCCGCTGCCGTATCTATGACCTTGGAGCAATTTGAAGAATCACTCTGCCGGCATACCCCGAACGAGGTCGAGCGAGAGTTCGTTCGAGCCAGCGCCTATGCTTATGCAGGCGACCAAGCGTATTGGCAAGGCGAGTCAAATTTGGCCCGCAAGTTCTATTCTCTCGCTATTCGTAAGTCACTCTGGCTGCCAAAGATTTGGGCAAAATACATTCTGCTTTCTTGCGGGGCCCTGGGGGATGCCCTTCGAAAAGGCCGAGCTAATTCAGTTTGATCACTTCACGAAGTCATTGCCGGAACTTCCCGAAAAAATCAGTCCCAATTAGTGTAGCTTCCGCCCGAGTCGCTTTGACATTCGCGGATAAGAGACGCTAACTAACTTAAATAAAATCAGCAAGTTGGGGCTGGAAGCCCTGGATTGGCAGGCATTCGGGTTCACGGTCCACCCCAAGATATCAAAAACTCTTCCACCTTGTGGTAAGTCTGTGGACAGAAGTGCATCCGAAGTCCCTCGAATCAGCCATAAGACCCTTAGTAGATAGAAAAAGGTCGAGCTAAGCGATTTATTTAGAACGACTTGCAGTAAATAACATTTATTTACTCAGAGTCGTCAATTGGCAAGGGCCGTGCCCTGAGTATCGACGAAAAAGATCGACTGGCTGGCCGCCTGATTCTTGGCCTCACGAGGTACAGAAACTTGATTCGAATTGGAATGATTGGTCTTGGTTACTGGGGCCCCAACCTGATTCGCAATTTTAGTGATTTGGACGATGCCCAGGTTGTGTGGTGCTCTGATCTCTCACAGGATCGGTTGAACAAAATCGCCAAGCGCTATCCGGGCGTGAAGTGCACCACGAACTACGAAGACTTGCTCAGAGATCCCGAGGTAGAGGCGGTGGTAATTGCCACGCCTGTCTCCACTCACTATCCTATCGCCAAGGCCGCCCTTGAGCGCGGCAAGCACGTAATGATTGAGAAGCCTCTCGCCGATTCCTCGGAGCATGCTTTGGGGCTGGTCGATTTGGCCCGGCGTGTCAACCGTGTCCTAATGGTTGACCACACTTTTATTTACACGAGTGCAGTTCGCAAGATTCGGGAGCTGATCGACTCTGGTGACCTGGGTGAAGTTCTCTATTTCGACTCGGTGCGCGTCAATCTCGGTCTCTTTCAAAAAGACATCAATGTTATCTGGGACCTGGCTCCCCATGACCTCTCCATTATGGATTATCTGCTTCGTGCAGAGCCAATTGCTATTTCCGCGAACGGCGCCAGCCACGCGGGCAACGGAATCGCCAATATCGCTTACATGACCTTGCGGTTTCCTAACAATCTGCTGGCTCACTTTCATGTGAACTGGCTCGCTCCTGTCAAGATTCGCCAGACCCTTATTGGCTGCTCGAAGAAAATGATCGTCTATGACGATCTCGAGCCTACCGACAAGGTCCGGGTTTATGACAAGGGAATTGTCATCAATGGCTCGCCCGAAAAGCGGTATCAAACTCTTATCGGCTACCGCACGGGGGATGTGCTCATTCCCAAGATCGATGCGACGGAGGCTCTTCTGCGTGTTGCCCAGGAATTCATTTCTTCCATTCAGGAAAATCGCAGTCCTTTAACGGACGGCGTTGCCGGTTACCGTGTAGTTTGTCTACTCGAAGCGGCGCAAAAGTCTCTCGGGGCGAATGGCAGTGAAGTGCTCCTCACTGACTTAAAAGCGGTGGAATCCGCTTCTCCCACTATGGCGGCAGTTGGGGGCTGATGCATGGACTTTTGCCGGATTTCCCCCGACGTAAAGCTAGGCAAAGACGTAAAAATCTTTGCCTTTGTGAATCTCTATGGCTGCACCATTGGCGATAACTCCAAGATCGGGACCTTCGTGGAGATTCAGAAAAATGCGCTTATAGGCCGAAATGTGAAGGTATCAAGCCATACCTTTATCTGCGAAGGCGTGGAAATCGAAGACAACGTTTTCGTCGGCCACAACGTTTCTTTCATTAACGATAAATACCCTCGTTCCGCAAACGCCGACGGGAGTTTGCAGACCGAAACCGATTGGAAAGTAGTTAAGACCAGAGTGAAAAAAGGCGCATCGATTGGCACCAGCGCCACGATTCTGTGCGGTGTGACTATTGGTGAAAACGCTATTGTGGGCGCGGGCAGTGTAGTTACCAAAGACGTTCCTGATAATGCTGTAGTAGCAGGCAACCCTGCCCGCCTAATGCGAAAACTGGAGGCAGCGTGAAAGTCAAGTTCGTAGATTTGTCGGCGCAACACAAAACTCTCGAAACCGAGATCAAGGAAGTGTTCAATCGGGTACTCGCGAATTGCAGCTTCGTTCTGGGTCCCGAAGTGGAGAAATTCGAGAAGGCTTTTGCTTCGTATTGCGGGGTAGGGCATTGCATCGCGGTCAGCAACGGCACAGCGGCTCTACAGCTAGTCTTGCAAGGTTTGGGAGTGGGGCCCGGCGACGAGGTCATCACCGTTGCCCATACTTTTATTGCAACGGCAGAAGCAATCAACGCGTCCGGCGCACGGCCCGTCTTTGTGGATATCGATCCCGTCTCCTATACGATGGACCCGACAAAGCTGGAAGCGGCTATCACATCCCGCACGAAAGCGATCATCCCTGTTCATCTCTACGGCCAGCCAGCTGACATGGACGCGATCAACGCCATCGCCGCAAAACGCAACATCCCAGTGATCGAAGATTCTTGTCAGGCACATGGCGCGAAATACAAGGGCCGCCGCGCAGGCTCGCTTGGCGTTGCCGCGTGCTTCAGCTTCTATCCCAGCAAGAATCTGGGTGCTTGCGGCGAAGGCGGCGCCATCACTACGAACAACGCGGAATTGGCGAAGAAAGTTCGTATGCTCCGCGATCACGGCTCGGTCAAAAAATACGAGCATGATTTTCCCGCCTACAACTTACGCCTGGAAGGCCTCCAGGGGGGTATCCTTGCTGTGAAGCTTTCACACCTGGACGGTTGGAATGAAAAGCGTCGGGCACTGGCGAATCGTTATAACGAATTGTTTGCAGACAGCAGGATTGCGGCGCCGAAACAGATGTCGTACGCGGAGCACGTCTACCACCTGTATGTGGTCGTAGTGGAAGACCGTGAAGCGCTGCGCAAGGCCTTGTCCGAACAGGGCATCGAAAACGGCCTCCATTATCCGATTCCCTTGCATCTTCAGAAGGCATACGCTTATCTCGGTTACAAGAAGGGCGACTTTCCCGTGAGCGAGCACGTGGCGGCTAACCACGTATCGTTACCCATGTACGCGGAATTGCCATCGGAACACGTCGAACACGTCGCAAAAGCCGTTCGGGAGATTGTGGAATGTCAACCAGTCGCGACTTCGAGCGGCCGAGCGTAGCCGTCCGCGAAGTCCCCGCAACATTCGGCCGTAAGGAGGTGAAGGCTGATCCCGCGTGGGAGTGGGAATTTGCTGGGTCCCTGCGCGAGAAGCACTCGCTGGAAGATATACACGCCCTTTACTCGCGCCACCGCGAAGGCGAAGGCGCCTTTGATTACCTGATGCGGCGGGTGCTGCTGCGGGCGATGTGCAAACGAGCGGGACACGGGCTCCAAGTGGGTCCTGGCGTCGTTTTCACGCATCCGGAAACCATGGAGTTCGGCGACGCGGTTTTCATCGGCGCGCAAGCTATGATCCAGGGGCGCTACGATGGCACATGCAAGATTGGCAATCACGTTTGGATTGGCCCGCAAGCGTATTTTGATGCGCGCAGCTTGGAACTGGAAGACTATGTTGGCTGGGGCCCCGGCGCGAAAGTGCTCGGCTCAGCTCACACAGGGGAGCCACTCGATGCTCCGATTATTGCCACCGGCCTTGTCATTAAGCCTGTGTTCGTCGGCCAAGGTGCCGATATCGGGATGAACTCAAGCATCTTGCCGGGCGTGCGCATTGGCGCAAATTCGATAGTCGGTGCGGGCGCCGTAGTGACGCAAGAGGTGCCGGAATTCGCGATCGTGGCCGGTGTTCCAGCTAGGGTTTTACGTTCCCGTCGCGAGCGGTAGGCAGGACTGCACGGGCACCCAGATAGGAGTTTCCAGCCGTTTCTCAGGCTGCAGGCAATCACGAAGGAAAAAAGAGCTTATGAGCGAACTTCAAGCTAAGCGCGTTTTGATTACGGGTGGTGCCGGGCTCGTCGGTTCACACATCGCCGACCTGCTGGTCCGCGAAAACGTTCCTGAAATCATCGTTTTCGACAACTTCGTTCGTGGACGCCGGGAAAACCTGTCCTGGGCAATGACAAATGGCAATGTCCGTATCGTGGTAGGAGACATTCGCGACACAGAGCTTCTTCAAGAAGAAATGCGAGGCATCGACCTGGTTTTTCACCAGGCTGCCATTCGCATTACACAGTGCGCCGAAGAACCACGTCTCGCTTTGGAGGTCCTTGCCGACGGAACATTCAATGTCCTTGAAGCGGCCGTGGCAGCGAAGGTCAAGAAAGTCATTGCTGCGTCATCTGCGTCCGTATACGGACTTGCTGAAGAGTTCCCTACGACTGAAAAGCACCACCCTTACAACAATCGGACTCTGTACGGAGCGGCAAAGGTCTTCAACGAGGGGCTCTTGCGCAGCTTCCATGAGATGTACGGACTCGACTATGTCGCCCTGCGCTATTTCAACGTCTATGGCCCGCGGATGGATATATACGGTGCTTACACCGAAGTTTTGATTCGCTGGATGGAGCGAATAGCAGCCGGGCTACCTCCCCTGATCCTCGGCGACGGGAATCAGACGATGGATTTTATTTTCATCGAGGATATCGCGCGGGCAAATCTACTGGCTGCAAAGGCAAACATCACCGATGAGGTGTTTAACGTCGCGAGTGGAGTAGAAACAAGCTTGAATGATCTTGCCGCGAGCCTCCTTCGAGTGATGGGCTCAACTCTAAAACCCGAATACGGGCCCGTGCGCAAAGTGAATGCAGTTCCGCGTCGTTTGGCAGAAACCGGCAGCGCTAAAGAGAAGATCGGCTTCGAAGCCTCAATAGGACTTGATGAGGGACTTCAGCGCCTCGTGTCCTGGTGGCAAGCGAGCCGCGTGCCGGCAGAGGCCGCAAAGGCCTAAAAGCAGATCTTGCCGATGGGGCTGCCCTCAGCCATAGCTGAAGAAGCTGCACTCAACGGACGCATCGATTAGGTTCCGCGATTAAGGACCTTTATGAGCATCAACACGCTGAAAAAACAGAACATACCGATCGCCAAGCCTTTCATCGACCACGAGGAGGAAGCGGCCGTTCTGGAGACGCTCCGCAGCGGCTGGCTCAGCCAGGGACCACGGGTTGCCGAATTCGAGAAAGAATTCGCCGCGTTTGTCAGCGCGAAACACGCAATCGCCCTTTCTTCCTGCACGACAGCCCTGCACCTTGCCTTTATTGCCGCGGATCTAGGGCCCGGCGATGAAGTGCTCTGCCCAAGCCTGTCTTTCATTGCCACGGCCAACTCGATTCGCTATGTCGGCGCTACGCCAGTTTTTGTGGACATCGATCCCCTGACTTTTAACATCGACGCCAACCGCATCGAAGCGGCGATTACCCCGCGCACGCGGGCCATTCTTGCCGTGCATCAAATCGGCTTGCCCGCCGCGATGAACGACATCAATGAAATTGCGTCGCGCTACAACGTATTGGTCATCGAAGATGCCGCCTGCGCCATCGGTTCGGAATACTTTGGGAAACGCATAGGCGCGCCGCATTCCTGGATGGCATGCTTCAGCTTCCATCCGCGCAAAATCCTGACCACCGGCGAAGGCGGCATGATTACAACGAACGACGACAAGCTTGCGGCACGCCTACGCCCCCTGCGGCAACACGGCATGACGGTTTCGGATGTGGCCAGGCACAGCGCGACGAATGTGGTTATCGAGAGCTACGACGAAGTTGGCTACAACTTTAGGATGACCGACATGCAAGCCGCCGTCGGACTGGTTCAGCTCGGACGTGTGCCAGGATTCATCCAGCGGCGCCGCGCCTTTGCCAAGCGTTACGACGAGGCTCTTCTCAAGCTCGGCTGGCTTATCCCGCCGACCGAGCCCGCCGGATGCCGGCACAATTTTCAATCCTATATGGCCCGCCTGACGAAAGACGCTCCCGTCAGCCGCGATGCGCTGATGCAGCATTTACTGGATCGGGGCATCTCGACACGTCGTGGCGTTATGGCTGCCCACCGGGAGGCGCCTTATCGCGATTCACGCTGGGATCGCGAATTGCCTGAAACCAATGCGGCGACTGACGAATGCATCATCTTGCCGTTGTTCCACCAGATGACGAAAGACGAGCAAGCGTTCGTCCTCGACAGCATCGTCGAAGTTTCAGGCTCAGCAAGGCTTTAGAGCGCCCCCAAAATACACATGTTTCCATACGGAGCGCGGACCTCTCCGACATCAGCCACCGAATTCTTCGAGTACAAGGCGTTCATGGTCCAGCGGGCAGTGACGTTCAAAAACCTCCTGAGTGGCCCCAACATAGTTCAGAGACTTCTGTTCGCGTCCACGCTCTTCGCTCCAAGATGTTTCCACAACGTTCACAAAGATTTGAAGTTAGGGCAATGTTCTGCACAATTCGAGCAACTAATTGGTGCACAGCGCGCGCTGCAGGGTGAAGGCTGCTCTACCACAATGTCAATGCCCGTTCGGGCAAGGATAACCAACACAAAATGAATCACTTAAATGGAGAAGCCTCAGCACGAATTCACAGAAGCCACCCGAGTAACGGCATCTAAAATGCTCCATTCATGCCCGCCATAGTGCGGCCTTGTGAGGCATTGTGTGTCCTCGTGGGTCCACAGAGCACTATAGCCTGGTTTGGGAGGCATCGATGCAATTGCTGCAAGCAGGCAGAGGTTTGGTTAAAGAAACACAAATTCCTCCTGCTGTGATTAATCTTCTTCCCCCCGGACTGGGGATTAGTTGCTTTCGCGCAGCCCTACTCGTCATCCTTGGCGTGCTATTTAGTCTCTCAACGGGCACGGCGCAGGCGCAAACCTTCGGCTGTACCCCGTCGGTGGCGAATGACATCGTCTGCGAAAACTCCAAACCTGGCAATCCTTCGTCTCAGTGGGATATCTCTGGCGCCGGGGACGACACCATTCAGGGCTTTGCCACTGACATTAGCGTCAATCGGGGCGGGACTGTCTTCTTCAAGATCAATACCAATGCCAAGGCTTATACGATCGAGATTTATCGTATCGGGTATTACGGAGGAAATGGGGCGCGCAAAATCACGACGATTAGCCCTTCTGCCACGCTGCCGCAGTTGCAGCCAGCCTGTATCACTGACAATGCGACCAACTTGCTGGATTGCGGCAACTGGGCCGTCTCTGCATCATGGCAAGTTCCTTCCAACGCAACTTCTGGTGTCTATATCGCTCACCTGATCCGAAGCGATACCGGTGGGGACAGCCATATCGTCTTCATCGTCAGGAATGACTCCAGTCATTCCGACATTTTATTCCAAACATCAGACGAATCCTGGCAGGCATATAACACGTACGGGCCTGGTGGTTTCAGTTTGTACGGCGATCAGGGTGGGTTCGATCTTCCGAATCGAGCATTGAAAGTTAGCTATAACCGTCCATTTACGACTCGCGGCTTTGACAGTGAGTCTGCAACTTGGCTGTTCGGACCCGAATTCGCCATGATTCAGTGGCTCGAGCAGAACGGCTACGATGTCACCTACTTCACTGGAATTGACGCTGCACGCTACGGCAGCCTAATCCTCAATCACAAGATCTATACCTCCACAGGTCACGACGAATACTGGTCGGGAGCGCATCGTACTAACGTGCAATCGGCGAGAGATGCAGGAGTGAACCTAGCATTCTTTAGCGGCAACGAGGTATTTTGGAAGACCCGTCTGGAGAACAGCATCGATGGTTCAAACACCCCAAACAGGACCTTAGTCTGCTACAAGGAGACGCTCGCTTTTGCAAAGATCGACCCCTCTGATCCCCCAACCTGGACTGGTACTTGGCGGGACCCTAGCTTTAGCCCCCCCGCAGACGGTGGCAAGCCTGAAAACGCATTAACCGGCACCATTTTCATGGTAAATGGCCCGGGCGACGACAACCCGGGCACGCTGTCTATCCAGGTCCCCGCTGCCGATGGAAAGATGCGCTTCTGGCGCAACACGGTTGTTGCGTCGCTCGCTCCAAACACAACTTATACCCTGCCCGCACAAACTCTTGGTTACGAGTGGGATGTGGACGCAGATAACGGATTCCGTCCCGCCGGGGCATTCCGCCTCTCGACAACCACCGCGAGTCTGACCACAGATTTTCTTCTGGACAACGGTGCCACTTATGGTGCGGGCACAGCGACGCATCACTTGATGATGTATCGCGCTCCCAGCGGGGCGCTGGTTTTTGGCGCGGGCACTGTTGGCTGGGCTTGGGGCCTGAATAGTAATCACGATGACCCATTTGGCACCCCTCCGGCTCCAGACCCCAATATGCAGCAGGCTATGGTGAATCTGTTCGCTGACATGGGTGTCCAACCGGCGAGTTTGCAGGGCGGCCTAGTTCCTGCCTCAGCTTCAACCGACAAGAATCCCCCGTTTTCCTCAATTGTTTCCCCCACTTCTGGAACGACTGTGGATACACTCACGGCGGTAAACATTTCTGGGACAGCAACCGACAGTGGTGGCGGCGTGGTTGCCGGAGTGGAAGTGTCTGTCGACGGGGGTACTACCTGGCATCCCGCAAATGGCCGCTCAAATTGGACCTATATCTGGACCCCGACGCAGATTGGCACAGTGGCTATTTTGAGCCGCGCTGTAGACGACAGTGGCAATCTGGAGACTCCCGCCGTTGGAATCTCGATCACTGCCGCCCCGTCGGATTGCCCTTGCAGCGTTTGGGGTTCATCAGCAACCCCTTCGCAAGTTGATAGCGGAGATGCCAGTTCTGTTGAATTGGGTGTGAAATTCCGCGCTGAGTTCAATGGTTACATAAATGGTATCCGATTTTACAAGAGCGCGGCCAATACCGGAACCCACATCGGCAATCTTTGGACCAGCGCGGGCTCCTTGTTGGCCAGCGCATCCTTTACCGGTGAGACTTCCTCCGGATGGCAGCAGGTGAATTTCAGCACCCCGGTCGCGATCAACGCCAACACAACGTACATCGCGTCTTACTTTGCACCAGCCGGACATTACTCAGCATCGCCCGCCTTTTTTTCAACAGCAGGTGTGGATGATCCTCCGATCCATCTTTTGCAAAACGGTGTAGACGGCCCTAACGGCATTTATAGCTACGGTTCCACCAGCGCCTTTCCAGTGTTGACTGCCAACTCTACCAACTATTGGGTGGACGTTGTTTATATACCCGCTGTGACCATGCCGGGGGCTCCACCAGCGCTTCTTGTGAATCCGCTGAGCCTCAGTTTCCTGTCTCAAGTGGGTGCCAATCCGACGAGTCAATCCGTTTCTTTGTTTAACGAGGGAAGCGGTGCCGTTACCTGGACTGCATCAGCAAATGTCTCCTGGCTGAACCTCTCAGCGAGTTCGGGAACTACGCCCTACACTTTGAATGTTTCTGTGAACTCCGCCAGCCTGGCCCCGGGCACATACACAGGGACGATCACGGTCAATGCGACAGGCAATAACCCAACGACGACGATCTCCGTAAGCTTGACTGTTACAAACGTCTTGCTATCAACAAACTTTGCCACGCAAGGTCTCCAAGGCTGGGTTGTTTCACCCCTGGGCCTCGGAAACGACTGGTCCGTGGTCAACCAAGCATCGCAATATACCGCGCAATTCAGCGGTGGCGGCAATAGCCAAATATACGCTGGAAACACTGCCTGGACGGATTACATCGTCACTGTTCCGATCAAGCTCTCAAGCATGAGCGATTATCCAGGCGGCATCCGCGGGAGAGTCAATCCGGCAACAGGCGCCGGTTATATGCTTTGGTTGTATCCGGCCCTGGGGGAGTTTGTTCTCTATCGTGCGTCCGCATGGGACATCAATCAGCCGCTCGTTCAAATTGGAGCGGGATCAGCGGCGTTTGACACCAGCAATTTCCACAATGTGAGCCTCGTTTTCAAGGGTAGCCAAATTCAAGCACTATACGACGGCAGGACGGTCATCACTGCGACGGATACAACCTACACGAATGGTCTGGTTGCGTTCGAAGGCTTCAACCAGATCATCTCCTTTGGCAACGTCATAGTGACCGGTCCGATCCCGAATACGGGTTCACTGACGCCATCCGCCAACTTGTTGAGCTATTCTGCCAACTATGGCGGACCAAACCCTGCGCCTCAATCCGTGCAGATCAATGGCGGGGGCGGCACGCTTCCGTGGACCGCAGTGAGTAACGCATCTTGGTTGAGCGCTACTCCAAGCGGCGGAACAACACCGGCGAGTCTCCAAGTGTCCGTGAATTCAACATCTCTGGGTGGTGGGACGTTCAATGGAACGATCACCCTGGTCTCCCTAGGTGCGACCAATTCACCCCAAGTTATCAACGTCAGTCTGACAGTCGTGACTCCTCCGCCTTCCATCGCTGTTAGCCCTGCAAGCCTAAGTTTTACCGCTGTTTCGGGTCAGGCTGCACTTTCAGCGCAGACTGTGGTCGTCGCCAACGGCGGGTATGGAAGCTTCTCGTACGCTGTTTCGACGGACTCTTCCTGGCTCTCAGTTTCTCCCATGACTGGCTCTACCTCTGGGATCGTCAACGTAAGTGTAAATCCGACCGGGCTTGCAATCGGCTCTTATAGTGGAAATGTGATCGTAACGTCCTCCGGCATAGCGAACTCACCGCAATCGATCCCTGTAACGTTGCAGGTCCTGTCCCAAGACATGACCGAGACATTTACTGATCTCGGCACGGGGTGGATCATTTCGCCCATGGGCAATGGCGGCGGCTGGAGCGTCTCGAATGGCGTCTATTCCTACAATGGGGGAGGTCTCAGCCAATCTTGCGCTGGGACTACAACTTGGTCAGACTATGCCTTCGACACAAATATCAAACTGTCATCGCTCTCGAACTGGCCAGGCGGCGTGCGCGCCCGTGTCAATCCTGCTACCGGAGCCGGTTACGTCGTTTGGTTGTACCCGGGCTCTGGTCAGATAATGCTATACAAGGTCGGCACTTGGAGCGTGGACGATTCGTCACTAACTCTTCTCGGGCAGGCCGGGACGACCTTCAATATCAGTGCTTTTCACGACCTTGGGGTGACCTTCCACGGCAACCAGATTTCCGTGTCTTGGGACGGCACGCAGCTCATCAACGTGAGCGACAGCACCTACTCGACTGGCATTGTTTGCATGGATGCTGCTAGCCAGCCAATCTCTTACTCCAACGTACGGGTCGCTGCCATCCAAAATCAGATAGCGCTTGACACACCATCTCCCGCAAGTTTCGTGTTCAGCGTTCTGCCAGGGAGCACTCCTGCTCCGCGGACGCTGAATGTCACCGCAGGCGGTGCCACGACAACTTGGGCGGCTTCCGTTTCCAGCGGTGCACCTTGGCTCAACCTTTTGGCTTCCACTACGCTCACCCCCGGAATTCTCACAGTTTCAGCGAATCCAACCGGGTTGGCGGAAGGCACCTACAACGCGACCATCACATTGTCGGCGCCAGGAGCGACGAATTCGCCGATCTCGATCCCTGTGACGCTGGCGGTCAAAACCGCGGTCATGTCCGTCACGCCGACATCCCTCGACTTTTTCGGCGCCAACGGTTTAAATCCCGATCCCCAGACCATCCAGGTGTCGAACCTTGGCACCGGTGTTTTGTCTTGGTCAGCCACGAAGACACAATCCTGGCTCGGTTTGAGCTCCACCAGTGGTACCGCTCCTTCGGTCGTGACTGTTTCAACCAATACCAGCACACTCGCGACCGGGAGCTATAGCGACACAATCACAATTACGTCTCCTGATGTAACCAACAGCCCAGCGACAATCCCAGTTGTCACACAAGTCGGAACGTTGCTCTTCAGCGATACCTTCAGTGCTGGAGCGGGGAACTGGACCGTCGGGCCACTCGGGTTCGCCTCGTGCTGGTCGGTTCTCAACGGGACCTATACATATAGCGGGTGCGAGCACACCCAGTCCTGGGCCGGCAGCAACTCATGGACGAATTACACCGTAGCCACAAACTTCGAACTGTCTTCGACGAACGACTACCCTGGAGGTCTGCGTGGCCGCCTGAATACAGCCACCGGCGCGAGTTACGGCGCTTGGGTTTATCCGGCCGAGGGCATCATCCGGCTCTTCCGCATCGGCCAGTGGAATATCGACGCCGACAACTCTCTGTTGGGGTCCGCTGGTGGCCTGGTGATGGACACGAAGGTCCACAATCTACGCCTAAGTTTCCAAGGCGCCACGATCAAGGTCTACTACGACGGTGTCCTGGTCATCACTGCGTCTGACACGAGCTACGCGCAGGGTGCTGTCGCCTTTGACGTTTCGAATCAGCCAATCGCATTTAGCAACGTGACCGTAATTTCTCTGCCCTAGCATTTTCTTCAACGGGGGTGGGTCGCGGACAGTGCCAGGAAATGTCTTGTACCCCATCCTCGGTACCCAAAATAGATTACGCTTTCGACAATGATTCGTAATCCGCCGCGATCTGTATCCTTCTTCCATTAGACTTGTGCTCGAACCGCCGCTTTGCACTCGCCGTCGGGAGCCAGCTGGCAACCGCACACGGGTTTTGACTGCGCGCAATGGTAGGTGGGACTCTCATGACTTACGACTCGGGGGCTATCTTGAAAAAAACCAAAATGATCTACGACTTGACGCTTCTCGTCGGCCTCATCATTCCCACAGCATCATCGAGCATCTTCGCAGAGAATCCTCCCAAACCAAGAGTCCACATCTACTTCATAGCTGCCGACGACGTCATGTGGAACTACGCGCCTGGTGGCCGGAACTTGACGGGTATCCCGGGGCCGGAGAACGAAGCTGGAACGAATTCAACGACCTATCGCAAGGCCGTGTACCACGAATATACGGATGGCACTTTCACTACTCTGAAGCAGCGCACGCCTCAATGGGAGCACCTTGGGATTCTGGGACCGCTCATCCGCGCAGAAGTGGGAGACGTCATCAAAGTATTTTTCAAAAACAATACGAAATTCCTGTGCAGCATGCACCCTCACGGTCTGGCCTACGCCAAGGACTCAGAAGGCGCCCTTTATAGCGACAATGCGCCACCAGAAACCAAGAAGGGCGATGGCGTTCCACCAGGGCAGACTTACACTTATACATGGACAGTGCCTGAACGCGCTGGGCCAGCTTCCGGAGATTCTAGCTCCACCTTATGGGTCTATCATTCGCACTTCGTTGAGCCGCGAGACATGAATGCCGGCTTGATGGGGCCGATTCTCGTGAGCGCGAAAGGATCCACAAAGCCAGACGGGACGCCCAAGGATGTAGATCGCGAGTTTATTACGGCCTTTGCCGTGTTCGACGAGACCGAGAGCTGGTATTTTGAATCAAATGCAATGAACCGAAGGAAATATACGCAAGGACTCCGGTTCAGCGATCCTGCCTTTCGCCAACACTACCTTGTCTACAGCATCAACGGATTCATCGAAGGAAACCTGCCTATGTTGACGATGAAAAAGGGGGAGCGGGTCCGCTGGTACTTGTTCGCGAACAGCAACGAGGATGATGTGCACACGCCTCACTGGCACGGCCAGACTGTTCTTTTTAACAATATGCGGACCGACATGGTTCACCTGGAACCGATGATGATGGTCCAGGCCGACATGGTGCCAGACAATGTGGGAACCTGGCTTTTCCACTGCCATGTGAATGATCACTTCGAAGGTGGCATGCAAGCACTGTTCACAGTTCTTCCGTGAGGTACTGCCCACGAATTTGCTTCCCGCTGAACTGGTTGTAGGCCAGCTGGAGTCCAAATCACTAGAGCTAGGGTTGTGTGACTTTTACGAAATCCACATCCATAGTGGCGGGCAATTGGCTGTTGTTGGGTGTTCCGCCTGCGCCGCCTGTCTGGATCTGCATGATCAGAAACATCGGATTTTTGGGGCTCTGATTACAGGTCGTTTCCAGAACGCCATCCATGTATTGCTTAATGCTTGTGGGTGTCCAAACCGTTTGAAAAGTATGGAAGTTGGTGTCCACCGTATAGGTGGCGTCGCAGCCATTCCCGATGCCGAAGTTCGGGTTGGCAAGATGAAATTGGCACCACCCGGACCCGTAGCACTCCACCATGTCGATTTCGGTGTATCCGCTTTGCCCGAGGTTCGGGCAGCCCGCAAATCCCGTGTCCCCGGAATACTTGTTCGTGGTCTGGCAATTCGAGCCCAACAGCCAGAAGGCGGGCCACAGCGAGGTATTCTGCGCAGGCA